>Ga0067045_1028647_pt1 | contig 29636 bp, 27 predicted proteins | sample TerdegcTABiofilm_FD_59184 | JGI IMG/M metagenome (GOLD analysis project Ga0067045, IMG submission 59184) | Combined Assembly of (Gp0054472, Gp0054536) Wastewater bioreactor microbial communities from Singapore -Terephthalate degrading...
GGCTTTAAGAACCCCTAAAAGAGGTTTAACTTCTTTGCTTTTTTTCTTGCCATCTTTTATTTACACCTTATATCCCTAATCTTTTTTAAGCAATAGTACTTCTCACTTTAGACTTCAGGTGACCTATTATCATCAAGCCTATTTAAATCTTTTTATGGTAAAACCATTTTATTTAACCATTACCACCTTCTTAGAAGGTGGTTTTTTATGGTTAAATAAAATATTACTTCATTAACAAAGATGGTGGATAAATTTTCACAATTTTCTGATATTATACTTGTCTAAATAGGATAAATTCCTATTTATAGTATATACTATAAACAGTAAAAAGCTCAATACCATTACTAAATTAAATAAAAGGTATTTCATTGCCGTTAAACATCAGATAATAAAATTTCTTAGGACCTTCTTCACTAATAAAATCTTTTAGATAGTGAGTCTGCTTTCGGTCTTTTTTTTATATGATAATAAGGGATTTTGCCACTTAATCTGGTAATACTGATGAAAAAAGATACCTTTATTCCTAATTCCCATAAATATTAAATTTGACAAATAGGTTTACTGCCATTATATTATAATCGATATCCTAAATATTAGTGAGGAGAATATTAAATATTATGCAGTTTATCAGAAAAAATATAAAACCAATATTGCTGGTAATTCTTATTGCCTTTGTTGTTTCCATCTTTTATGGCTTGGGTCAATATAGAAGATCTTCCAGTAATAGTATCCAGCAAGTAGGAAATATCATTGCTGAAGTGAATGGTCTAGGAATTAGCTATCAACAGTGGCAAAATGCCTTTATGAATGTAATTTCCCGTTACGATCAACAAACCTTATCCAGTATTAGTGATGAGACATTAGCTTTTCTGAAAAACAGTATTACCGAACAGTTGGTAAATTCAACCTTATTATATCAATATGCAGAGCAAGAAAAAATAAATATTCCAAATAATGAGGTAAATAAAGAAATTGAGCAGATTAAAAATAGCTTTAATTCTGAGCAAGATTTCAATAATGCTTTAAGAAGAAATAATCTTACCTTAAATCAATTGAAAGACAGTTTGAGTAGACAATTAATGATCGAAAAAGTTATTCAAAAAGAATATGACAAAATAAATATTTCTGCAGAAGAGATAGCTCAATTTTATGAAGAAAATAAAAATTATTTTTTGCAACCAGAAAAAAGAAGAATCAGTCATATCCTGGTAGAAGAGAGAGAAGAGGCTGAACTATTACTGAATCAACTTAAGGATGGAATTATTGATTTTGAAAAAACGGCTAAAGATAAATCTATTTGCCCATCAGCAGAACAAGGAGGAGACTTGGGTTATGTTATTCGGGGACAAATGGTTCCAGCATTTGAAGAAGCATCCTTCTCTTTAGCCGCTGGGGAGTTAAGTAATATTGTAGAAACTGAATATGGTTTCCATATTATTAAATGTAATGAAATTCAGGAAGAAAAGCAGTTAACTTTAGCAGAAGCACAAGAAAATATCAAAAATATTCTCACCTACCAGAAACAGAATGAAGTGATGGAGTCACTTATAGCCCAATTAAGAGAAGGAGCCAAAATAATAATTCACTATGACTTCACTTCAGAATTAGCAGGAAAAGAACAGATTGTAGTAGATGATAATCAAGTAATAGAATCTGAAGAAATCGAAAATGTTAGTAAAGAAAATCAATTATCAGAAGATAACGTTTCTGAAGATACCTTAACCGGGCAGGAAAAAGAGAATTTAACTGAATAAGCAATTACCGTTTAATACTTTCTCTAACCAATTTGGTCCTTCCTTCTCTGTTTTTTCTGTAACATAAACATTTACTCTTTTCATAAATTAAACGTAAAAGTGAATACCAAGTCAATCTACCAGAATCTTTTGGGGTACACTGGCATAACGATCTTCTGATAACAATTCAACTCTTTCTCCAGAGGCATCTAAGATTACCCGATAAGTCTTAATACTATATCCAGGAATACCTTCCTGGATAATGCGATCAGCATTATTCATTATACTTTTACCTTCCTGCTTAATTTCAATTACTTCATAATCATAAGTCTTTTCATCTTGAGAGATTATTTTGATATTTTTATCTAATCTTTTCTCTCCCCACATAGTAATTACCAGACGATCAGGTTTTACTTCACTAAAAATTACCATTAACTGGCCTGAGGAATTTTTGAACTTTAAATCCTTATAACCATAGAATACTGCCGCATCTCTACCCAAAGGAACATAATTTGTTGCTTCACCATAGATAGAATGGTTATATCTTTCTATAATTTGAAGATTAGCTAATAAAGCAGTATTGTATAAAGTAGTAGAAACCTGACAAACACCGCCTCCATAACCATTTACAAATTGTCCATTAGCAATAATTATACTTTCTTTATAACCATCTTCTTTTTCTGCAGGACCTATTAATTTATTAAAGGAAAATATTTCTTGAGGTTTTATGATAATTCCATCAAGCTGTTCCGCTGCTTTTTTAATATTATAAAGGGTATTTTCTTCTTTACCCAACAAAGAAGTTTCATAATGACTAACAAGCTCAAATACCCCTATACTGGTCAGTATTTCTTCAGTAGAAATCTCTGGTTCCTGATAGACGACTGGTAAATTAATGACAATGGGAGTATCTGATTGAGCTGCTTTTAAAATAGCATTTTTCATATCATCCAGTAACTGTTTTTTATCTATTACTATGCCCCTCTGGGCTGAAATAATTCTTTGTGAAGTCAAGTTGGCATTACGAGGGGAACGCTCAAATGCGGCTTGTAATTGACTATAAAAAGCATTAAATTTAGCTTCTTCAAAATCAACCACGGGATAGAGCCGGTAATTATTGCTCAGCAGAAATATTCTTTCCCTTAGTCTGGCTAAAAAGGTCCCTCGTCTGGCAATAGCATAAGCCTCATCAATTAACTTTTCTCCATTAATAAAAGCACCAAGGTTTACCTCAGGTATTATGGTCTGTTGCCATCCCTCATGATTAATGACCACAGGAAGGTTAATTATTTTTTCCAGGACTGGCTGAAGAGATGAATGAGCTTGGTTCCTATTTAATCCACCGATTTCCTGTTCCAGCACAGTCACCTTGGGATATATTCTTTCTCTGAACACTAATAAATCCATAGCATATAGAAATAAAAAGAATAATAGAAGTCCCAAAAAAATCAAAAATAGCCTATTGATATTAAAATTATTATTATGATATGGTGACTTCTTGTTACGGGAATAATGTCCTTGATACAATTGTTAATCCTTTCTAATCTCTCATTTTTTTTGTTATCTAGACTCCTAGCCAGAAAAACGATTTTTAACTAAAACTAATTGAAAATAGATTTATTTTCCTATATAATAATACCTGCAATATATTATTTTCAATTAACTTATCTTCTATTTGAGCGGGAATAGCTCAGTTGGCAGAGCGTTGGCTTCCCAAGCCGAAGGCCGCGGGTTCAAACCCCGTTTCCCGCTCCATTTTTATTACTGAGTAGACCTTAAACAAAAATGTCAAGTTGCTCCAAAAAGTTTTTGCACAATATCTTCTCCTTTTAACATTAGAAAAGCCAGGTATAGGAGCATAGCTAATAAAAAACCCAATAAAATTCTGCCATAAAGAATAGGTATCCTGAATTTGGGATTTCCAGATTTCATCATTCTAATGATAATCTGAGAAAGGATAATAATTAATAATAACAGAACTAATAATATGGCAATTTGTTTGCCCATATTAAATTACCATCTTTCCTAAAATTAAAATAATTATAGACCAATCCACTTTACTGTTAAGCAATCATTTCTGGTTATCTTTTATTTGTTTTAAAATTCAAAACACCGATAATAACCTATCTTTATCTTATGATAAAAAACAAATTCTGGATTAAGAATTTAGTTGGCAAACCCACTTTTTCAGTTGGTCTTGATGAATAGTATCCATTAATTGTACTGAAAAAGGAGTGATAGAGATATAATCATGCTTAATAGCCCAGTAATCACTATTTTCATCTATCTCTCCTACCACTTTATTACCGGCAATCCAGAAATATTCCACTTGTTCAGTTCGATAAACACTTCTAATTATTTTTTGATGAAAAACAGGAGCTGGTTTAGTTAATTTAAAACCTTTTATCTTATTCTTAGCAGTATCTGGAAAATTTATATTCAACACCAGGGGCATAAAAATCAATTTTTCAGGTAATGTATTAATAATCAGAGCTACTTCTTCATTAATATCATTATAAGTAATATTGTCTTTTTTATCTATGGATATGGCCAGGGAAAGGATATTATGAAAAGCACCCTCTAAAGCTGCCCCTACTGTTCCGGAGTAAAAAATATCTTGTCCTAAATTAGGGCCCGAATTAATTCCAGCCACTAGTAGATTTGGTTTGTCATTAGATAGTATTTTTTCCAAACCTATGATTACACAATCTACCGGTGTACCACTCAAGGAATAACCCAAAAAATCATTCCCCAACCATGTTTTGCTACAACATACTGTTTTATAAATACTGGTTGAGCATCCTGCTCCACTTCTTTCTCGATCAGGGGCTATTAGCGTAACTTTACCTAATTTTGTTAAACACTCTCTTAGCTCCAACAAGCCTTTGGCCTGAATACCATCATCATTAGTTAACAAAATGTGCAATTTTCCCTGCTCCTTCTCTTATGAATTTCCCGAGCAGCAATAATCCCGGAAACAGAAGATTGAATTAGGCCTCTGGTAATGCCTGCTCCATCACCAATAGCAAAAAGATTTTTTATCTTTGTTTCCAGCTGCCGCGATAAGTCTAATCTTGCCGAATAAAACTTAACCTCTGCTCCATATAGTAAAGTTTGCTCACAGTAAATCCCAGGAGCAATCTTATCTAAGGCTTGCAACATCTCCAAAATATTACTTAGTATTCGGTAGGGTAAAACAAAACTTAAATCACCAGGAGTAGCACTGCTTAGAGTTGGAGTAACTATAGAGTGGTTTATTCTATCAGGAGTAGATCTTCTACCTAAAATTAAATCACCCAAACGTTGAATTATTACTCCCCCACTTAAGATATTAGCCAGATTGGCAATGTACTTACCATAAGCAATCGGTTCCTGAAAAGGTTTAGTAAAAGATGTACTAACCAATACAGCAAAGTTGGAATTATCCGTTTTTTTATCTCTATAACTATGACCATTTACTGTGGTAATACCATTATTATATTCCATAACTACTTCTCCATAAGGACACATACAAAAGGTTCGGACTTTATCATCAAAGGAAGCTGAATAATAAATCAATTTAGATTCATAAAGAGTACTAGTCAGGTGTTCCAATATCACTGCAGGGACTTCTACTCTTACTCCTACATCAACCGGGTTACGAGAAACTGGTAGTTCTAACTCAATAGCCTGATTTTTAAGCCATTCAGCACCCACCCGTCCTGGAGAAAGGATAATATAATTTCCTTTAATATACTCTCCACTGGAAGTCACCACTCCACAGACTGTATTATCCTTCTGAACTATTTTTGCAACATCAGTTTCAGTTCTGATTTCTATCTTATCTACTAAAAAATTATAGATGTTTTGTAATACCTGAAAACATTTCTCAGTTCCTAAATGTCTAATCTGAGCGGGAATAAATTTTAGATTTGCTTTGGCTGCTTCCCTTTTAATCCGTCCAATTTCTTCCTGATTATTACCAAAGAGAGTGTCTTCTGCTCCAAAATGACCATAGAGCTGGTCAACATAATTAATTAAATGGTCCAGCTCTTCCTTACTAATATAATCAGATAAATTGCCCCCAAAATCACTAGTGAGGTTTAACTTTCCATCACTAAAAGCTCCTCCACCTCCCCATCCTGACAATAAAGAACAGGGATTGCATTGTTGACAGGCGGTTTTCCTCTCTCTCATAGAACACTTTCTCTTAGTGATATCTTTACCTTTTTCTAAAATCAAGATAGACAAATCTTGCTGATAATTTTTAATCAGTTCTAGAGCAGCAAAAATCCCTGCCGGACCTGCTCCTACTATAATAACATCATAAATGGTATCCATTTATCACACCTTATTCCCGGGATAAGGGAAAATATTTTTTTAATCTTATTCTGTATAATTAGAAAGAAAAAACGTCCTTCAGGACGGTCCCTCTGCAAATAACACAAGAGTAAATAATTGTTTCGTATTGCCTTAATAAAAACGATATTAATATTCTCCTTAATTAGAAAAGACTTTTTTCTGTTATTGTCATTTTAAAAAGCACCGATACTTGTAATTATTCTTTTTAAATCATTTTGCAGACCGGTAATAACTCTGAATCTATGTTTTTCTAAAATACTAGTATATTTTAGTCCAGCTCCAGTTACCAAACCAATACAGCAAGATTCTTTACTTATTATTCTTTCTTTCCTCAATCTACTGATAGCGGCAATTGACACTGCAGCAGCGGGCTGAACAAATATTCCTTCTTTAGCCAGTAAAAGTTGTCCTTGTAAGGCTTCAGAATCAGAAACAGAAACTACCAGGCCATTATATTTTCTTAATTTTCTCAAAAGGTCATTACCGCTTGGGGGAAAAGGATTGGCAATGGCATAGTCAATAGCCTGGGGACCTTTTACCGGAGAAACCCTATCCTGTTCATTAATCCAGGCTTGATATATGGGCGCACATCCTGTCAATTGAACACAGACTATTTTAGGTAGCTTACCAATTATTCCCTGTTCATAAAATTCCAGAAAACCTTTTATAATACCACGTGCATTACCACCGGAACTAGTTGGAATGACTACATAATCTGGAACAAAATAATCCAACTGTTCACATATTTCAAAGGCAATACTCTTTGATCCTTCTACTCGAAAAGGCACATCTGAATTTAAAAAGTAAATTCCCAATTCTTGACCAATCTGCAAGCTTTCATAGTAAATCTGTCCATAATCACCTATTACCTTGATTAATATGGGTTCATAAATTAAAATCGGATTTAATTTTTCTTGGGGTAAATCAGCACTGACTAAAATAATAGTCTTAAGCCCAGCCCGTGCACCATAAGCTGCTACAGAAATTGCCATATTCCCACTGGAGAGAGTGCCGATACAACTATATCCCAGATTAAGGGCATGCTGTAAACAGGTATATGTCCCTCTATCTTTAAAAGACCAGGTAGGGTTGACAGTTTCATTTTTAATATATAAATTATCCAGATCCAGTAGCTGAGAAAGGGTATGGGCTTTAATTAAGGGAGTAAACCCTTCTCTTAAAGAAAGTTTGTGGTTTATTGTGGACAAGGTATAAAAAGAATTATAGTAAGTCAAAATATCTTGTGCCAAGGAAAGCTTACCTTTGATAAAACTTCGTGATGAGCTTATTGTAACTTCTAAAGGTTCCCTACAAATATCACAACGGGGGAATGCTCTCTCCAGAGGATATTCTTTTCGACATCCAGTGCAAATCAAGTATCCCTTATTCAATATTCTCACCTAAATTAATTCTAAACTATGGTCGGGGCGAGAGGATTTGAACCTCCGACCCCCTGAACCCCATTCAGGTGCGCTTGCCAAGCTGCGCTACGCCCCGACTTAGTTTTTATACAAATATATTATACAAGAGCTTACTTATTCTAGCAACTAAATATAGGAAAATAAAAGCAAATTTCTCATATTCTGATATATCTTTTTCCTTCAATCTCTCTGATTAAATTCTTCAATTCCAGAGAAAGTAAAGCTTCACTTACCTTGTTAAAAGGAAGAGCAGATAATTCAGTTATCTCATCAATATGCAATGGTTCAATGGAAATATATTTAAGAAGCTCCTGCTCATAATCAGATAATTCCTCAAGAGGGACATATTCCTGGTTTTTATTGGCCATCCTTTCTCTCTCCAGGAGAGATCTATTTTCTTCTGGCCACTCCTCTAGAATATCCCGATAGCTATTTACTAGTTTAGCACCCTGTTTTATGAGATTGTGACAGCCAATGGAGAGGGTAGAATGTATACTACCGGGAACGGCAAATACTTCTCTTCCCTGTTCCAGGGCATAATCTGCCGTAATTAAAGCTCCACTTTTTTCAGTAGCTTCTACTACTAATGTGCCTAAAGCTAGTCCACTGATAATCCTATTTCTCCTGGGAAAATTATTCTTTTCCGGTTTAGTAAAAAGAGGAAATTCAGTAATAAGAGCTCCTTTTTCCCTGATACGAGAGGCAAGATTTCTATTTTCTGAGGGGTAGATTCTATCAATGCCACTTCCCAAAACAGCAATAGTTAATCCCTCTACTTCCAAAGCACCTATATGAGCATTAGTATCAATCCCTTTGGCCAGTCCACTTATTATCACATAACCAGATTTTGCCAGCTGACCGGCAATTTCCCGGGCAATCTTGCGACCATAATAAGTAGCCTTTCTTGAACCAACAACAGCTAATCCTTTCTTCTCCTTCATAATAGTAATAAAATCTCCCTGATAATAAATAACAGGAGGGGGATTATAAATTTTTTTTAATAGATCAGGGTACCCCTCTTCTATTATAGTGATAACTTGAATATTATTCTTTTGCAATAAGTTCCATTCTTCTTCCGGGTCAATCTGTTGTTTTTCCAGCTCCATTTTACTTAAGGCTTCTTCTCCCATATGCAACAAATTCATCATAGTACTCGTCCTCAAATTATACTTCCAGGCCTCTTCTAAAGAAGAAAAATATCGCCATAATTTAGTAAAACGCACCGGGCCTATCTCTTTTACTCTATTCCAAGCTAACCAGTATTGCAGTTCTTGTTTTTCCATGCTTTTTATCCTTTTTTAAATATTTTCTCCTACTAATATAAACCTTTACTAACTAAAATATTTACCTTACCATTACTTACCGTGGTTTCTCCTGCTGGCGGAGTCTGGGCAATTATTCTACCTTGAGTTAACTGATGATGAAAGGTATAAGCAATATCACCAATTTGATAACCGTATTCTGAAAGTAGTTCTTCTGCTTCAGCAATAGTCTTGCCTACTAGATTGGGAACTGCCTTTGCGATTCTTATTGCTCTTATTTCTACTTCTACTGTTCTATTCTTTTTTATTTCTGTCCCCGCAGCTGGTCTTTGGGCAATTACTACATATTTCTCTCCTGGCGGGGAAATATTATCATCAATAACTACCATTTTTAATCCTCTTTCATATAAAGTCTGACGAGCATCATCCAGTTCCAGGTCTATAATAGAAGGAACCCGAACAATGGGAACAGCAAATATAGTCTGATAAGTAAGAAAGGCAGAATATCCTCCCAAAATTACCACCCCAATGCTGAACAAAACTATAAACGAAATTCTGGTTATAACAAGTATTGACTTACCTAAGACCTTATTCATACTGCTTTCCTTTAACTATTTTTCCTCATCTTTATCATATAGAATCCGTCAATATTATTACCAGAATAACCTGGAATTAATTGAATGGCTTGTGCTATTTCACTTTTATAATTCACTAAACCCCTCTGAGAAATAAATGAGGTACTTTCCTGAATAGAAAAATTTCTATGTTTCCTAATAAATTTTATTATTATATCTTCATTCTCTTCTTTCTCCATACTGCAGGTCGTATAGAGTAATTCTCCACCTGGTTTTAAATATTGGGCAGCAGTATTAAGTAATTCTTCCTGGATTTTATTTAATTCATTTAAATGGTTAATATCCCATTTTTTCCATTTCAAATCTGGTTTTTTTCGTATTACTCCAGTACCAGAACATGGTACATCAAGCAATACTTTATCAGCTTTATTTAAGTACTCATTATGTATGGTACAGGAATCGGTAAGTACTGGATACACTATTTCAATACCCAGTCTCCTAGATTCTGCCTTAACCATTTCTAATCTTCTCTTATTTTTTTCCCATGCAATAATTCTCCCCTTATTGTGCATTAGCTGAGCTATATGGGTAGTCTTACCTCCTGGACCGCTACACAGGTCAATAATTGTTTCTCCCGAGCGAGGAGCTAAAAACTCTGAGGCAAGCATTGAACTTTCATCCTGAATAGAAAATAAACCTTCTAGAAAGAGTGATGAATTAAAAATTTCATCAAAATTGCTTATCATAAGAGCTCTATCAGGAAGATAGGCACTCTCCTGGAATGATATCCCTAATTCAGACAATTGTCTCTGGAATTGCTGCATATTTACTTTCAGAGTATTAATACGCAAGGTAAGAGCTGGTTTAAGATTGCTCGCTTGACAGATAAGTAAACACATTTCCAGACCAAATCTATTAATCCATCTGTTTACTAACCATTCTGGAAAAGAATAAAAAACAGAAATATATTGCACAGGATCTTGTTCTATAGAAGGCCAACAAATAGTATTATTTTTTCGAATAATGTTTCTTAAAATAGCATTCACCATACCAGAGTAAACTGGATAAGGGCTATGTTTGGTCAGTTCTACAGATTCATTTACTATGGCAAAATCAGGTATTTTCTCTAAATAAAGAATCTGATAAACCCCCATTCTCAGAATATTTTTAATAGTTAAAGGAATAGCCTTTTTTTTATGGGATAGAAATTGGCTAATAATCCAGTCTAATCTTTTTTTAAAACGGGTTACTCCATAGCATATTTCTTGCATTAAGGCTTTATCCTTCTTTTTGGGATTATATTTGGAAAAAAAAGAAGGAAGTAAAATGTTTAAAAAAGAATCCTGCTTTTCTAGGCGATCTAATATTTCTAAAATTAATTTTCTATTGTGATATGAGCTTGAAGAATCTATCCTTATTATATCCATATTGATACAAATTTATATTAATCAATATTTCTAGTTTATCTTTAACAATTTATAGTTATAAATATTCCAGTTAAGTGAGAATCTAATTAAAGCTATCCCCAGCTTTAATATGGTAACCATTGATAAAACCTAAAGCATCCATTTCTTTAGAACCAGCAGGAAGAAGTCTTTTAATAACAATAAAGTTATCATCTCCGGTCAATACTATAATCCCATTTTTACTAGCCTTGACAATGGTACCAGGTTTTTGTCCTGAAGAGTTAATATTTAGTGCTGTTTTTTCTAATAAACTAACAGCACAAATTTTAATTCTTCTACCTTGAAATTCAGTATAAGCTCCTGGTAATGAAGTAAGGCCTCTTACCAGATTATATATCTCTTTAGCACTTCGATTCCAACCTATTCGACAATCATTATTATTTATTTTTCTAGCATAAAAATATTTTCCTTTTGGTTGAGGAAATCTCTGATATTCTCCTTTTTCAATAGCTACTAATGCTTCTTCCAGCAATTTAGCACTTTTTATAGCCAGTCTTGAGCTTAACTGATCATAATTCTCATCAGGTAATATTCTTATTCTTTTCTGAAGAACAATATCCCCTGCATCAATCTTTTCATTCATAAATAAAATTGTGATACCAGTTTCCCGTTCCCCTCTAATAAGGGTCCAGTTAATTGGTGCTGGACCTTTGTATTTTGGTAATAAAGAAGGATGGATATTTAAACAGCCTTGAACAGGTATCTGTAGTATCTTGCTCGAGAGTATCTGTCCATAAGCAACTAGAACTATTAAATCAGGATGTAAGCAGTTAATCTCTTGAATAGTATGATCGGCATTAATATCCTCTGGTTGCCTTATATTTAATCCTAGTTGAGAAGCTAACACCTTAATAGGGGATGATAAGATTCCTTTCCCTCTTCCTCCTGGTCGATCCGGTTGGGTAATAACTGCTACAATATTCTTCTTTAAAACAACCAATTTCTCGAGTATGGGCACACCAAAAGAAGATGTACCAATGAAGATAATTCTCATAAACTTTCCTTTCATTAATACTAGGTCTTTTCAATATTTTTTAACTGCTCTTTTAATATTATCCTTTTAGCTGGACTTAATCTATCTATGAAAAGATAACCATCCAGATGATCAATTTCATGCTGTAAAACGATAGCTAAAAAACCTTCTTGGGTAATCTGGAATTTCTTCCCATTTATATCCATTGCCTCCACAGTAATTAATGAAGATCTGCGCACAGTTGAATATATCCCTGGTATGCTTAAACATCCTTCCTCTTCCTTCAATTCTCCTTCTCTTTTGATAATAACTGGATTAATTAGAACAATTACTCCTTTTTCTTCCGAATCTATGACAATTATACGTTTGGAAACACCAACCTGAGGAGCGGCTAAACCCACACCTCCTTCAGCATACATGGTCTCAATCATATTTTGTATCAGTTCTTTAATCTCTTCATTAATTTTATTTACCGGTAATGCTTTTTCCCTTAAAATAGGGGAGCCATATTTTTGTAACTTTAAAATTGCCATTTCCTCCTCCTATCATTTTAATATAATTTTATTGGTTCAACATCAACCATTAATTTTACCTTATTATTTTGATAATTTAAAATATAGGAAAATAATTTTTTCCTAAATTGCTCCCATCTTTGCTGGTCATTTTTTATTCTAATGAGCAAACTAACTCTGTTTTGATCCCTTTCTTTAACTAAAAGGGGGCTGTTATCATTTATAAAAATATCTCCTCCTGCAGTAGCCCACATATCAGACTGATGAATATAATAATTAAGTTCTTGAACTGATTTCTTTACTAAATTTTCACTAGTCCCGAAAAAATCAATACTTATGATCTTAGTGAAAGGAGGGTATTCTAATTCTTTTCGGAGCATTATTTCTCTCTGATAAAAATAAGAGTAGCTGAGTTCTTTTACAGCCTGTAGACTGTGATGTTCGGGATAGCAAGTCTGAATAAGTAAAGAAGGTGGGTTTTTTTGCTCCCATAAGTTTAGAATGATGCGATATATAAATTGAAAAGCTATTTCAGCAGAACGATAATCAGGCATATTCAATAGATGATCAATTAAAATAAAAGCTACCAGACCTACCTGTTGATAGTTTAACTTCTCAGTTAATAATTGTGTACCAATTAATATATTTATTTTCCCGGTATTAAATCTATTTAGCAATAACTGTTCTATTCTCATATTAGGCGCAATATCTCTATCCAAACGTTGAATAATTGCCGTAGGAAACATGCGTTGAATTATATCCTCCACATATTGTGTCCCCAATCCCATAAGTTTGAGAGCTTTTACTCCACATGTAGGGCAATATCCATTATAAGGTGTTTTTATTTTACAGTTAGGACAGACTAGAAAATGTGCCTTTTCTTCTCTCTGATAAGATAATAAAGAATTGCAATTAGGACATTTCATTACTTGTCCACATTGCACACAGGAAATATAACGGGCAAAACCTCTTCGATTAAGAAATAATACTACTCCTTTCTTCGCCTTAAGGCTTTCAGCAATCTTCTGCTGTAATGGAAAACTGATCACCCTCTGAAAAGATTTTTCTTCTTCTAAATTCACCAATAATATGGGGAAGGACTTTTTATATTTTGAATTAAGAAGAGATTCTTTAGTTAATAAGAAAAAATCTTTATTTATCCCTTGCCAGTAACTCTCTATAGCAGGGGTTGAAGACCCCAGAACTACCCGAGCCGATTCTAAAGTACCTCTTGTCAAAGCAACCTCTCGAGCATGATAATGAGGAACCCTTTCTTCTTTATATAAGGGGGAATCCTCCTGTTCCACAATGATAAGACCCAGTTTTGTAAAGGGTAAAAAGATACTGGATCTGGTTCCGAGTACTACTTTTATTTCATCTTGCTGAACCATGATAAACCTAAGGTATTTCTCAAACTGACTTACTTTTTTATCAAACATGGCAAATGATTTTCCCCATATTTTGGCTAATTTTTTCTTTAGACTAATGCCACTAAACTGATCAGGTATAAGAATTAATGATTGTTTACCTTCTTGAACAGTTTCCCTAATCAATGAAATATAATACAAATCTCTTTCTTTATAGGTACGATACTGAAAAAGTATTGGTTTATGGTAACTATCAGTTATAGCAGCAAACTTTTCGGGAAAAAGGTTATATTGATAATTTTTTATTTTAGAGTCACTAGATACTCTTCCCTGTCCAAAGGAAGGGTTGCCTTGTTGAACAATTCTCTCTCCTGAAAAGAGCTCAGGAAAAATTTTCAAGATTTTTTTATGGGAAATTGGAGAGGGTATGATCTGGGAGATGACTATTCCTCTGGGATGTAGATAATAGGTAGCCATCCAATTCACTAAAGTCAAAATTTTGGAAGACAAAATGGGAATAGGATCTAAAACTTCTTCAATGTCTTTAAGTTCCGGAAAGGAGGTATCTCTAACGATACTGAGGACAATGCCAATTTTTTTTCTTTTTCGAAAGGGTATTACTACTCTCTTTCCAACCTTTACTACCTCTCTTAAAGGTAAAGGGATATTATAATAAAAGCCATGATTAAGATTTATATTAAGAGGAAGAACCTCTGCTACATTATTATTCATTATACTATCATACCATCACTCTGATGCACAAAAAAAGTTTTTACCAAATCAAGAAGGTATTCGGCCACCTCATATTTAGACATCAGCGGTAAGTCAATAGTATTTCCATTACGCTCAATAATCAAAACTTTGTTGGTATCTGTTCCAAATCCACTATCTTTTCTACTGATATCATTAGCTACAATAAAATCTAAATTTTTCGACTTCAATTTTTCTAAAGCATTCTCTAATAAAGCACTAACTTCTGCTGCAAATCCTATCAAAAGCTGTTTATTTTTTCTTTTCCCAACCTCTTTTAAAATATCAAAATTTCTTGTCAGAGCCAGATGCAAAGTTTCTTGTTTTTCTTTTTTTATCTTTCCGTTAAACTGTTCTACTGGTCGAAAATCTGATACAGCAGCAGCCGAGATAAAGACATCAACCTGGTCGAAATAGGTAAGAACCTGTTCCCTCATTTCCGCTGTAGTATTTATCCGAATAGTTTTTATTCCCCCTATATCTGGTAAAAAAGTAGGTCCAGAAATAAGAATAACCTCAGCACCACGTCTTTGAGCTACTTCAGCTAGGGCATAACCCATCTTACCCGTGGAATAATTAGAAATAAATCTAACCTGGTCAATAGGTTCTCTTGTTGGTCCAGCAGTAATAAGAATCTTTTTCCCCTGCAAAGAATTGGCATTTTTTATTAGCTTCTTTATAAAATCCATGATACTGGCAGGAGAAGCCATTTTACCATCGCCAAATTCCCCACAAGCCAAACTACCCTTCTCAGTGTCTATAAAATGATAGCCTTTTTTTAATAGGCAGTTAAGATTATCCTTAAAGCTTAAATTATGATACATACTCTGATTCATTGCTGGAACAATAACTATCTGCCCCTGGAAAGCTAAAACGGTGGTACATAGTAAATCATCGGCAAATCCATGAGCTAACTTGGCAATAATATTTGCTGAGGCTGGCGCAATGATTATCATATCGGCCCAACGAGCTAAAGAAATATGTCTTATCTCATAATTCTCTTCCTCAGAAGAAAAAAGACTGGTATAAACTCCATTTTCAGATAGTATAGCCATCGTGAGAGGAGTAATAAAACGGGTAGCATTTGCGGTCATAATTACTTTAACCTGGAATCCCTCTTTTTTCATTAACCGAACCAGTTCTGCACTTTTATAGGCAGCTATTCCTCCGGTTATTCCTAGAACAATATTTATTGGTTTATTATTATTTTTAAGCATCGTTTACTACCTTAAAGATAATATATCCTTACTCCTCTATCTAGTAATATTAATTATAGCATAAACCCACTAATAAGGATTATAATTTTACTTCTTTTCTCTCACTCGGCATCTTTCGCTGATAATTATTGCTTTCAACTCCTCTAAAGCTTTTTCTAACTGATTATTAATAACTAGATAATCATAATATTTAATATGATCCATCTCTTGATGAGCATCGCTTAGCCTTTTTTTCAGTTCATCTTCTCCCTCAGTTCTTCTACCTCTCAACCGATCCTCCAGCTTTTCCCAGGAAGGAGGCGCTATGAAGATAAATATTCCTTCTGGATACTTATCTTTTAACTGCATTGCTCCCTGAACATCAATTTCTAACAATAGATCCTTTCCTTCAGTAAGTGCTTTATTAATAGTAGCTCTTAAAGTACCTTTATAATCATCGTGTACTTTAGCCCATTCAGCAAATTTATTCTCTTGAATATATCTCTGGAAAGTATCCTCATTTACAAAGAAATAATCAATTCCTTCCTGTTCCCCTTTTCTAGGTTTTCTGGTAGTTACCGAAACTGAATATTCTAAGTCAGGAAGTTGTTCAAATAATTTTTTTCTAAGAGTTCCCTTACCCACTCCTGAGGGACCAGAAATAACAAAGAGACGACCCTGGTATTGTGACATATTAATCACCTATTTATGGTTCACTTTCTCTTTTTTGATAGTTGTTTAGACGATTAATTACTGTTTCAGGCTGTAAGGCTGATAAAATAATATGATTACTATCAGTGATGATAATGGATCGAGTTGGTCTACCATAGGTAGCATTGACCAATTTTTTTGCTTGTTTGGCCTCTTCTCTTAATCTTTTCATAGGGGCTGAGTCAGGATCCAAGATAGATATAACTCTTTCTAAATTCACAAAATTTCCAAATCCAATATTCAACATTATTTGATTCATATAAACTCCTAAATTTATTCAATATTTCTTGATTGTTCTTTAATCTTTTCTAATTCATCCTTCAGTTTAATAACTTTTTGAGATATACTCTGCTTTATAGATTTAGCACCCATAGTATTAATTTCTCTTCCCATCTCTTGTGTGTAAAACTCCAGCTTCCTACCGATGGGTTTAACATTTTTGGCAATTCTCTGTAATTGATTAAGATGACTTTTTAATCTAGTTATCTCCTCAGTAATATCACTCCTTTGTACCAAAAATGCTATTTCCATTTCTATCCTGCCTTCATCCAGTGCCATATTTGGGGTTAATTGTTTTATTCTTTCTTTTAACCTCTCCTGAAGATCGTTAAAATAATCCAATTTTTCTTCTTCTATCTCTTGAATAATTTTTTTCATACGGGTAACGCTTTTTAGAATATCCTTCATTAATCTATTTCCCTCTTCTTCTCTGCTTTGCAAGACTGAATCTAAAGCCTTATTTAGAGAAGCTTCTATTGATTTCCATTTTTCTTCCTCTTCTTCTTTTTTTACAAATTCAAATATTTCTTTATAACGAAGTAAGGCCTCCAGGGTAATGTTTTCCTCTAATCGAGTAATTTCCTTTAATCTATATAAAGACTTCAGATATGATTTTAGTAAGTCTTCATTTAACTTTATCTGCTCAATCCGTTCATCATTATTATCAATTCTGATTAAAACATTTACGGTACCCCGCCTAATTCTCTGCTGAATAATGTTTTCAATTCTCTGTAGAATATCCAATGATTGAATTGGCATCTTGACCTTAATATCACAATAACGATTATTGACCGTTTTTATCTCCACAATAGTAGTAATACCATTTACCTCGGCTTCGCTCATACCGAAGCCAGTCATACTCTTTACCAAAGATTTCCCCTTTCCACACGTTATATTTTAAAATCATTTTAGGTAATTCCCTCCTCTCTGTCAAATATATAAAATCAATTATAATTATCAAGTCTATCTCCTTCTTTTTAGGGAGAAAAATAAAAAATCATACTTTTGCTTAATATTAGTCCAGGTAAGTAATAATAGTTTTATTGATAATGGGTGCTTTATGCTGAAAAGATAATTGTAAAAAATTGTCTTTTCTTTATATTTAGAAAACAATATTCAAATATTTCCTTGACCAATAGCCACAAATATATTATAAATGACCTGTAATAATTTTTAATTATTTATCCCATTTTTAAAATCTGATTACTATTAGGTGGAGATATAAGATGGTTTTAGATGGTATTTCTTTATCACTGGTCATCTATGAAATAAAGAAACAGATAATTCCAGCCCAAATTGTTGACATCTATCAAGTCGATCAATTTGGAATACTATTAGTTTTACAAAAAAATAATAATTATCAAAAAATATTCTTCTCCCTGAGGGCTGACCAAATGGCTTTTTTTATAAGTAGTATTATTCCACCAGAAAATAATTTTACCTCAACATTTGCTAAACAAACAAAAAGTCTAATACAGGGAGGTAAACTTCTAAATATTGAGCAGATGGAATTTGATCGTATAGTAAAACTAATAATTCAACCCTTTCAAAAATTTGGACCTGTTTTAAATTACCTTCTCATCATTGAATTTATGGGTAAACATAGTAATGCTATACTAATAGACGAGAAAGGCTATATCATAACATCGTTAAAACAAATCACTTCTGAGCTAAGTCGATACCGAGAGATTAGACCCGGCATACACTACAAATCTCCTCCCAAACAGAACAAATTCAATCCCTTAACTATAAGTAAAGAAGAATTTATTAATATATGGCAAAAGAAAAGTTCTTATTACCAGATAGATTATTTATGGCAACTCTTTTACCAAAATTTTCAGGGCATAAGCCCAAAAAGTGCTACAGATATAGTGGCTTTTTGTGGTCTTCCTCCCCAACAACTAATTTCTGAGCTGACCCCAGGACAATGGATAAAACTATGGGAAACATCATTATGTAACTTTAGGGAGAGGGTAGTCCAGCACGATGTAGTACCACAATTATTAATTGATAAAAAAAGTGGAAAAATAATTGATTACTCTTTATTATGTCCTACTCAGAAAAAGGAAGAAATAGAATATCGCGCCTTTCAGCAAGTATCCAGCTGTTTGGAAACTTTCTATTATCAAATCAATGAACAGGAAAAAAAACAGAAATTATATCTTGCCCTTGACCAAATATTAAAAAAATATGAGTATAAGTTAGAAGAAAAAATCGCATTTTTAGAGAAGAGTAATAAAGAAATTGAGAATTGTTACCAAGATCAAAAGAAAGGTGAATTAATAATAGCAAATTTGTGGAAGATAAAAAGTGGCATCAACTCTGTCACTTTAACTGATTATACCCAACCCGGCCATCCCAAAATTAAAATTGAACTCAATCCTGGTTTATCACCTCTGCAAAATGCCCAACAATTTTTCCAGCGATATAAAAAATTAAGTCCTCAGAGAGAAAGAATAAAGAAGCAGCTTCTGGAAAACCAGAAGTCTCTAAGAAAATTAAAAGAAATGCAATTAAAGTTAGTGGAAAGTAGGGATTCATTGAGCCATTTATTAGTATTTTACCAAGAATTAGAACGATTAAATTACATCAAAAAGAATAAAGATAAGAAAGAAAAGAATAATGGAAAGAAAATACCTTCTATAGCAAAATTTACCTCTACTGATGGGTGGATCATCTTGGTAGGAAAGAATAATCAACAAAATGAATACCTGTTGAGGTATCTTTCTGGCAGTAATGATTTCTGGCTGCATCATCAGACCAAACCAGGTGCCCATGTTATCATAAAAAATCATCATAATTTATCAGCTCCTCCTTCTGATACTTTACACTTTGCTGCCCGCCTAACCGGTTACTATAGTAAAGTAAAAAATAATGAGATTGCTCCCATAGTCTATACCTTGAGAAAATATGTAAGAAAACCCAAGGATGCTAAAACAGGCAAGGTAGTTTACTCTCAGGAGAAGATTATATTAGTACTCATTAATCATAAACAAATAAGGGAAGATATTAGTAAACAACACACCAGCAAAAATGACCTGATTTAAAGAGAAGAAAGGTCTTTCAGTTGTTCCAAGAAATCAACTGGTAAGGGAGAGGTAAAGGTTAATAAGTGAAGACTTACTGGATGTATAAATTGTAAAAAATGAGAATGTAAAGCCTGTCTTTTTATGACTAACAAAGATTTATCTCCTTTACTTGTACCATAAATCTTATCGCCAACAACTGGATGTCCTAGATAATGCAAATGAACTCTTATCTGATGAGTTCGACCGGTATACAATCTCACTGATAATAAGGTAAAGGAGCTAAAATATTTGATAACCTGGAAATAAGTTACTGCTTCCCTACCGCCTATTTCGGTAATTGCCATTTTATTTCCATGTTGAGGATGTCTACCGATAGGGGCTTCAATAATCCCCTCCTCATCCTTTACTACTCCATGCACCAGAGTAATATATTTCTTTACCACTTTTCTTTCTTTTATCTGTTGACTTAAAAAATGATGCGCCTGTTCTGTTTTGGCAATCATTATCAGCCCTGAAGTATCTTTATCCAGTCTGTGTACTATGCCCGGACGATATACTCCGCCAATTCCTGATAACTTTCCCTGACAATGAAAAAGAAGAGCATTAACCAGGGTACCACTACGGACCTTTCCAGTAGGATGAACAATCATACCAGGAACTTTATCGATAATCATTATATGCTCATCTTCATAATAGATATTAAGAGGAATATCTTCGGCTACTAAGGGTAATTCCTGATTATCTGGCATAACCAAGGAGATAATATCATTATATTTTAATATATAGCTGGACTTTACTGGACAGTTATTTACCGTGATATAGCCTTTATTTATTAATTCTTTAATTCTATTTCTTGATAAGTCTATCTTCTTTTCTTTAGCCAGAAAACTATCAATTCTAACCTTATTCTGCTCTAAATAACGGATGTTTCTAGTAATTTTTTGCGCACTATTTTCATTCATAACCTAAGAGCTCCATTATACTTATACTAATAAATTTATTAGAATAATAATTAAATATCATTAAATAAATCAGATACCGAATAAGAAGGCTGAACAAGTCTAAGTCTCCTCAACGGTATAACCTATATTGCGAAGAAGACCCAGCCTTCTGGATGATTAAAACTAAATAGTGTTTTCATCGCAAAGCAAGCAACTAAAATGGAGTAAGCTCATATCATCATTATTCGGCACCGGAAAAGGATTAATCATGGAAAAGAACTTCTATTTCATCGGCCTTGATATGGCCAAAGAGACCCTTGTCGCCAGTATCTATCATAAACCCAATGAGCCTATCTGGACCAAAGAGGACCTAGCTAACAACCAGCAAGGATACCAAGCGCTGCTTCTTAAGTTTCTTTTTTGAAAATTATTCTTCCCGATTTTCATCATTTTTTGCCACTTCTTGCTGGAATAATAAATGAATAATAAGAAGAAAGATTCCAATATTAATAGCAGAATCAGCAACATTAAAAATGGGCCATATCCTAAAGTCTAAAAAATCAATTACTTTTCCTACTCTCAAACGATCAATGATATTTCCTATAGAACCACCTAAAATTAACACAAAAGAGAAAAATACAATCTTATTGCGTTTAGCCATTCTGGATAGGAAAAAAATACCCAGAACAATAATTATAATTCCTATTATTATAAAAGTTAAATTACTAAATCTTAATAGGCCAAAGGCAGAACCAGGGTTCTGGATATAAGTAAAATGAAATATCTTGGGAATGATAGGGATAGATTCTCCTAATTCCATATGATTTACTATCCAGATCTTACTCCCCTGATCCAAAAAAATTACCAATAATACTGGTATTAGAAAACGCATTAGAACTCCTGTAATTATTTATCAGTAATTAGCTGGCACTGTAATTTATTTGACCTTACCTACTGCAAAATCTTTCAGTATCATGATAGTATAATTTAATAATTTAATAGATGTTGGTATAGTTCAATTATTTAGTGTTTAGTGTTTATTATTTATTAGATGTATGGTGATAATTTAGTCATTGATGTAAAGTCTATGGTTTTTTATTTTCTGAAAAATTTATTTTTTCAAGAATTTTTGTTTTCGGTAGAGAGAATTTTTTATCCACAAATCAAATATCTTTTTCTTTTTTCAATACTGCCACACATCTTTGACAAATAGTAGGATAATGTACATCTTTTCCTACTGTTTCAGAATAACACCAACATCTCTCACATTTTTGTCCCCCTGCTACCTTCACTACAACTGAAAGTTCTGGAATTTCCTCTCCCGAAAAGACATCGATATTAGGAATCTGTTTTTCACTGTAGTATAAATTTACCTTAGATACAATAAAGAACATCTCTAGTTTATCTTTAAATTGATGTAAATAATCATACAGGTACTTATCCCCGGTATAAAGATCAACCTGGGCTTGCAGTGAATTACCAATAAGATTATCTTGTCTTTTTATTTCCAATGCTTTTAAAACATCTTTTCTTACCGCCTGTATCTTATCCCATTTCTTTTCTAACTCTATCTGCACTAATTCCGGGTCAACTTGGGGCCACTTAGCTAAAAAAACACTCTCTTCTTGTTGGCAAATGCGGTTTAAGACTTGCCATATCTCTTCAGCTGTAAAACTCAAAACCGGAGCAATTAATCTTGTTAGATCATTTATAATTTTATATAAGACTGTCTGAGCAGCTCTGCGAGACAAAGAATTGGAATTCAAAACATAAAGCCTATCTTTAATTATATCCAGATAAAATGAACTTAAATTTAAGGTACAAAAATTATGAATATCATGATAAAGAGAATGAAATTCATATTGATCATAATTTTCGGTAGTCTTCTTAATCAAATTCTGGAACTGACTTAAGATAAGCTGGTCAATTTCTTCTAACTGATTATAAGGAATTGAATCCTGTTGGGGAATAAAATCATACAAATTTCCTAAAATAAAACGAGAAGTGTTCCTTATTTTACGATAAATCTCCACCAACTGCTGTAATATCTTTCTAGAAATCCTGACATCTTTTTTATAATCAGATGAGGCTACCCAGAGACGTAGGATATCCGCCCCATATTGGTCTATTATTTCCTGAGGTGGAATAACATTGCCCATAGATTTAGACATCTTTCTGCCTTCTTCATCAACAATAAAACCATGTGTCAAAACAGCCTTGTAAGGAGCCTGATCAAAAGCAGCAACAGCCGTTAATAGAGAGGTTTGGAACCATCCACGATGCTGGTCAGTACCTTCTAAATATAATTCACAAGGCCAATGCAGATAATTTCTACTTCTTAATACATAAGCATGGCTACAACCAGAATCAAACCAAACATCCATAATATCTTTTTCTTTTTCAAATTCTGTTCCTTGGCAATGTGGACAATGAAATCCCTTCGGAAGAATTTCTTCAGGGCTCATCATAAACCAGGAATTGGACCCTTTTTCTTTAAATAATTTTTTAACCACATTGATAGTCTCAGTAGTAACAATTATTTCTTTACATTTCCGGCAGTAAAAAGCAGGAATAGGAACACCCCATACTCTCTGACGCGAGATACACCAATCGGTTCTTTCTTCAACCATACCATAAATCTTTTCTTTGCCCCAGTCGGGAATCCATTGCACTTCATTGATCGCTTTCAGAGATTTCTCTCTAAATTTATCCACAGATACAAACCATTGCTCTGTAGCTCGAAACAGGATGGGATTCTTACATCGCCAGCAATGGGGATAAGAATGCCTTATCTTGCCAGCTTTTAATAAATATCCTTTTTCTTGCAAAGCGGCAATTATTTTTTTATTCCCTTCTCGATAATCAAGATCATGAAAAGGACCAGCATTTTCATTAAGTCTCCCCTTGCTATCCAGCACTGAAATGATGGGTAGACCATATTTCATACCCATCTCATAGTCTTCCTGTCCATGTCCGGGTGCGGTATGCACACATCCAGTACCTTCCTCCAGGGTAACGTGTTTTCCCAATATAAGAATAGAGTCCCTTTCTAATAAAGGGTGTCGACATTTTAGACCTTCAAAAACCACACCAGGTTGTTCAGCTAAAACCTGATAATCTGTTATACCAACTTCTTTCAGTACTTTCTCTATCAAACCAGAAGCAAGTATTAAAAAACCCTGCTCTGTTTTTATCAGACTATATTTTATATCAGGATTAAAAGCAATAGCAAAATTACCTGGTATAGTCCAGGGTGTAGTAGTCCAGATTAATACATAAGTATTTCCCGATTTCGCTTGTGGAAATATTGAACTTAAATCATCTATGACTTCAAATTTGACATAAATTGAATCACTTACTTCATCACTATATTCAATTTCGGCCGCAGCTAAGGCAGTTTCACAGGAGGCACACCAATAGACCGCTTTTAATCCTTTATAAATATACCCTCGCTGGTACATTTTTCCAAAGACCTCAATCTGGGTAGCCTCATATTCAGGTAAAAAGGTCAAATAGGGATTCTCCCAATCAGCTATAACACCCAATCTTTTAAACTCTTCCCTTTGAATATTGATATACTTTTCAGCATACTCTTGACACTTTTTTCTGAGTACCACTGGATCAATATCATTAAGTGTTACTTTTAACTCCTTACTTACTTTATACTCAATAGGTAAACCATGAGTATCCCATCCCGGTACATAATAAGAATTATAACCTCTCATCCATTTGTACTTAGGAATAATATCCTTAAGTATTTTGTTGTAGGCAGTACCAATATGGATATTACCATTGGCATAAGGAGGTCCATCATGTAAGATAAATTTTTCACTATCCTGATATTGGGCTAACAATCTCTTATCCAGTTCTATTTCCTGCCAAAATTTTAGCATTTTGGGCTCTTCTTTTGGTAAATTGGCTTTCATAGAAAAATCAGTTTTTGGTAAATTAAGTGTTGTTTTAAAATCCATAATTAACTCCCTTTTTTGCAATAAATTTTGTAAATATAAAAAATATCTTAAATACAGATTAATAAACTATAATCATAAAATAATAACCTCTTGCCGTTAAAGGGCAAGAGGTTATTCCTTCCTGCGGTACCACCTTATTTTTTCACTCTCATAGTTTCTCTTCTGGCAAGAATATATTAACATTTAATGCTTTTTGAAACTATTATTCTTTTTAGTAAGAAGAATGACAAACATTCTTCCCTATCTTGCTCTAACGGTGCAACCGTCTTGACTTACTTTAATCTTTTCAGTCAAATTACCAGAGGTGATTTTCGATATATTTAATTATCTACTGTTCCTCACTTTTTTTCCCAAAACAAAGAAGAAAAAGAACTTTTACTTATTATTTTATATTAATTAATTCTAAAAATAAATTGAACTATTTCTAAAAACTACTGTAAATGATTATAATATTTATCTTTCAAAAGGTCAATAATTTAGAGGGTATCCTTTTTATCTAGTCTATGTTCTTATTACGAATTTCATCAAAAACCTACTCTTTTTCAGGATAAAATTTCATTTTTAGATTATTGATCGGTCTTTCTGGAATATACTCTGCTCCAGGCTCTTCTTCTGGTTCTTCTAAAATTTCTTCCTCGAGCATACGAATATGTAGTTTTAAGGTATTTTTTAATTTCTCCAGAATTAGGAATTTCCTCTTCTTTAAAGCAGCAATTTCATTGTTTATCTCTAATATTTCTTGCTTAGCTCTTTGCTTGATTTTTTCAGCCTCAATTTTAGCGCTTTCAATTATTGCTTGAGCCTCCCTTTGTACACTTTCCTTAATGTTCGTAGCACTCTGCTGGGCATTAACTAAAGCGCTCCTTAGAGTCTCTTCCATCCTGGAGTACTCTTCCAATCTTGCTTGTAATTTTTCAATTTCTTCCTTGTTTTTAATGTTTTCATTGAGTACTTCTTCATAGTCTTTGGCAATTCTATCTAAGAAATTATCAACCTCTTCTTCATTATATCCACGGAATGACCTACCAAATTGTTGTTGTTCAATATCCATTGGAGTAATTCTCATTAATGCCCCTCCTTTTCTTGGCAATTTATTCCTTATTTTATATTTTTTCCTCTGACTAAAATTAATAATATAAATTCACAATAAGCCTTATTAAAGATGTTCTTAATAAATTAAGTAAAAAGAAGACAATAATGGGTGATAAATCAATTCCCATACCACCTAATGAAATAATAATGCGAAAGGGAGCTAAAATGGGTTCGGTAACTTTATAAATTAATCTCACAATAGGGTTAGAATAATCTACCGGAATCCAGGATAAAAATATTCTCGCTAATATTAGATAACTGTATATTCTGAATAAATAATTAATTATATTAATAATAAATATCATCTTGCCTTCCTTTTTATTCCATTTCCTCTTGGGAAATTATTCTCTGTTTGATTCTTTCTCCATTAACAATATATACCACTCTCTCTGCTAAATTAGTAGCATGATCACCAATTCTTTCCAGATTATCAGCAATAAAAATAAGATGAATCCCCCTGCTTATGGTATGAGGGTCTTCCAGCATAAAAGTAAGTAACTCCCTAAAAATCTGTTGATTCAACTGATCTACCAACTTATCTCTATCCCAAACTGATTTTGCTAAATGGACATTACCCCTGAGATAAGCATCCAGGCTATCTCTGAGCATATTTTGCGTTATTTCAGCCATTCTTGGTATATCAATTAAGGGTTTAACCAATGGTTTTGAAGATAGATACTGGCTTGCTGCAGCAATGTTTACTGCTCTATCTCCTACTCTCTCCAACTCAGAAATCGCTTTCATACCACAAGTAATAACACGTAGTTTTTTTGATACCGGATGTTTTAAAGCTATTAATTGCAAACAGTGCTCCTCAATATCCAGTTCCATGCGGTCAATTTTCTCATCATTGTCTATTACCTGCTGGGCCAATTGCTGATCTTGGTTAATCAAGGATGTTATAGCATTTTCCAAAGCAACTAATACTAATCTGGACATTTCTTTCAAATTATCTCTTAATTCAGATAGTTCACCACTGAATAAGGTAATTAATTCCCTATCTTCATTGTTATTTTGATTCATATCTCTTTACTTCCTGCCCAATATCTTGTTAAATGTAATTCAAAGCTATCACATTTAGAACATGCATATACTATAACAAAAAAGTATCCTTTTTTCAATTAATTTCAATCAACAGGATGTTCAAGGGGATTAGTTCACCTTGAAATCAGTATACCAGTATAATGTAGTTAGTCGTTGGTCGATAGAATTTGGTATTTCGTAGTGCGTTGTGCGAATTGCACTGTTAAATTCCGTATACCAGTATACCTGTATATCCATATAAAGTTGTATATTTTTATTTATTGTTATTTAGTATTTAGTCGTTAGTATATAGTATTTGGTATTTAGTATAAATTCACAACATTATTTTCTGGTTTAAATTTTCTTCGGGTAGAAGTGGATGAGATTACCTCAGCGCTGCGCGCTTCGCAATGACAAATTTGTCGTTAGTCGTTAGTCGTTGGTATTTAATATAACGTATTTAGTCGTTGGTCGACAGTATTTAGTATTTCGTGGTGCGTCGTACGTATGGCGTAATGCGTTGTGTATATTGCGTTATTTAGTTCCTTATATCAGTATATCAGTAAATCGTAGATAGTCGTTGGTATATAGTTTTTTGGTATGCGTAATGTGTGCTGTATCAATCACATCCAACAATATTAACCCAAAATATTCCACTAAAAACTATGAACTTCAAAGTCATTGCGAGCACTGCTGGGGCAGTGTGTGGCAATCTCATTCCAGTATTCCCACATAAGCTTATGCAGTATACCAGTATAAAGTATATCGTATAATGTAGTTATTCTTTAGTCGTTGGTATTTGGTATTTAGTATTTAGTATAAATTTACAATATTAGTTTTTAGTTTTCTTGGGTAGAAGTGGATGAGATTGCCTCAGCGCTGCGCGCTTCGCAATGACAAATTCGTCGTTAGTCGATAGTATATAGTTTAAATGGGCAACATTAGTTTCTTTATTAATTCTCTTGGGTAGAAGTGGATGAGATTGCCTCAGCGCTACGCTCCTCGCAATGACAATAAAGAGAAAAATGCGCCTCGCAATAAAAAATTGTTGTTCGTCGTGCGTATTGCGTTGGACATACTGCGTGGTGAGTATAAAGCACTTTATTCTACCTATAACTATACGGCAAAATGGTATTTCATAAAAATCTAATAAATTTTTAAATCAGGCTCTTATAATACTGGAAGAATTTGAAGCAAGTTTAAAAAGAAAGAGATAATGATAAACAAAAAACCATTGACTCAATCAGTGTCAATGTACTTCTTAAACTCCTGGTCAAAGGTTTTACCATTCCAATTGACTTATTAGTAAGTTAAACTATTAATTATCTTTATTCTTATTCTTTTTTAATGCTGCTCCACCCAGATAGGCCTCCTGAACTTTTTTATTATTCTTTAGTTCAGAGCTGGAACCACTTATGGTAATATTACCAGTCTCTAGGACATATCCCCGGTGAGAAATAGCCAAAGCCTTCCTGGCATTCTGCTCTACCAGCAGAATGGCAACTCCCTGTTCGTTAATCTCCTGAATGATCTTAAAGATCTGTTTTACCAATATTGGAGCCAAGCCTAAAGATGGTTCATCTAAAAGCAACAATTTTGGATCACTCATTAATCCCCTACCAATAGCTAACATCTGTTGTTCTCCCCCAGAAAGGGTACCTGCTAACTGAGTACTTCTCTTTTTTAAAATGGGAAATAGGCTATAAACGCGCTCTTTTCGCTCGGAAACAATTTTGCGATTAGCTCTTCGATTAAAAGCTCCTAAATTCAAATTTTCTTCTACGGAAAGAGTAGCAAAAACCCTTCTACCTTCTGGAACATGAGATATTCCATCAATAACGATTCGATAAGCCTCAATATTTTTTAAAGATTTATTACAGAAAAACATCTCCCCTTTATGAATAGGCAGTAAGCCAGATATTGCTCGTAACAAGGTACTTTTACCAGCACCATTTGCTCCCAAAACAGTTACAATTTCACCAGCATTTACTTCAAGGGAAATTCCTTTTAGGGCCTTAATAGAACCGTAACTGATATGAAGATCTTCGATTTTTAATAGATTATCCATCAGAATTAGCCTTCCTCCTCTTCCTCTTTACCTAAATAGGCTTCAATTACTATAGGATTATTGTAAATCTCTTCCGGTTTACCCTCAGCAATTTTTTTACCTTCATCCATTACGGTCACCCAATCCGAAATACCCATTACTACATTCATATCATGCTCAATTAGTAAAATTGTTAAATCATCTCCGAGTAGATTATCTAAAAAACTCATAAGATCTTCAGTTTCTTTATCATTAAGGCCGCTACTTGGCTCATCTAATATTAATAAATCAGGATCGCTAGCCAAGGCTCGAGCTATCTCCAGCATTCTCTGGCTACCATAAGCAATATTTTTAGCCAACTCATGTTTATAGCTGGATAAGCCCACCTGTTCTAATCTTTTTTCAGCTATTTCTATTATCATCTGCTCCTCATCTCTTTGAGATGATGTTCTAAATATAGAAGGCCATATACCAGAATTGCTCCTGGCATGCTGTCCTGCCATAACATTTTCTAAACAAGTCATATTTGGGAAAAGTCTAATATTTTGAAAGGTACGAGCAATTCCTTTTTTTAATATCTGGTGAGGCTTTAATCCAAATAACTTTTCTCCTTTAAAAAAATACTCACCATCATCTGGTTGATAAATGCCGGTAATTACGTTAAATACTGTGGTTTTACCAGCCCCGTTAGGACCAATAATACTGCTAATTTGTCCCTTGACAACTTTTAAATCAAATTGATTTACAGCAATAAGGCCTCCAAAACGCTTAGTTAGCTTTTTTGTTTCCAGTATAATATCATTTTTTGCAGTCATATATCTTTCTTCCCTATATCTTTCTATTAAATCTCACTCTTTTGCGCTCTTATTAACATTGCTTCGGTCTGCATCTTCCCCCTCTGTCGAGGCCATATCCCCCCCGGTCTAAACATCATCATAATAATCATT
>Ga0067045_1003800_pt1 | contig 29616 bp, 26 predicted proteins | sample TerdegcTABiofilm_FD_59184 | JGI IMG/M metagenome (GOLD analysis project Ga0067045, IMG submission 59184) | Combined Assembly of (Gp0054472, Gp0054536) Wastewater bioreactor microbial communities from Singapore -Terephthalate degrading...
CAATATAAGGAACACTTTGATCTTATGATAGAGGAACTGGACAGGGCCAATTCAATAATTACAGAATATCTTTCCATGGCCAGGAACAAGGTGGTAAATTTAAAATCCCAAAATCTTAATATGATCATAGATGCAATATTTCCGCTAATTCAGGCGGATGCCATGAACGCTGATAAGTATGTTGAAGTGGAACTGGGGGAGATCCCGGATTTACTCATTGACGAGAAGGAAATCCGACAGCTTATTTTAAACCTTGTTCGGAATGGCCTTGAGGCAATGGGGGCCGGTGGGAAAATAACTATAAAAACATTTATGGAATACGATAAGGTAGTTTTATCTATACAGGATCAGGGTTCGGGGATCAAGCCGGAAATCCTTGAAAAAATTGGTACTCCCTTTTTCACCACTAAAGATAATGGTACAGGGTTGGGTCTTGCAATTTGTTACAGCATCGCTGCAAGGCACACATGCTACAATAGATATTGAAACCGGGTCCGGAGGTACTACTTTATTTGTCCGGTTTAAGAGTGTTGTTGGTGCTTCTTCAGTTGTTGATGCGGGTAGTTCCGTTATTACTACGGCGGTTGGATATTAATCGTCTTGCATTAATTGAAAACTGGCAGCATTTTTAGTAAGATGTTTATGTACCTTGTTACCGGTGCGGACCAACAAGATAAAGTTATGTGTTTGGGAAGCCTTTGTTCTTGAGGTAGAAAGGAGGGAGAGCGCTGGTGCGAGAAAAAGAGTACCGTCTAACCCAGATGAGCAGTCGCGCCGGGTGAGCGGCCAAACTAGGTCCTCAGGACTTGGCGCAGGTGCTGTGCCAGTTGGATCGTGTGGAAGATCCGGACCTGTTAGTCGGTTCCTCCACCTGCGATGACGCGGCTGTCTATCGTCTAAATGATGATACGGCAATAGTACAAACAGTAGACTATTTTACACCGGTGGTCGACGATCCTTATACCTTTGGTTTGATTGCTGCCGCCAATGCTTTGAGCGATATCTATGCTATGGGCGCAAAACCGCTTTTAGCGTTAAATATTATAGGTTTTCCAACCGGGGTTTTGCCATTGGAGATGATGGTGGCAATCTTGAGAGGCGGTGCTGACAAGGTGAGAGAGGCGGGAGCACTTTTGGCAGGCGGCCACACTATCGAGGACAAAGAACCCAAATATGGGCTCACTGTAACCGGCCTGGTCCATCCCGACTGTATAGTAACCAATGCCGGTGCACGCCCGGGGGATGTCCTGATCCTGACCAAGCCGCTTGGTATAGGTATTATTACGACGGCAATTAAAGGTGACATGGTGGATAACTCGACTTCCCGCGATGCTATTGAACAAATGGCAACGCTGAACGACCGTGCGGCCCGGGTTATGGTTGAGTCCGGGGCGAATGCGTGTACAGACGTAACTGGCTTTGGGCTGCTGGGTCATCTTTACGAAATGGTAGCTGCCAGTGGTGTCGGTGCCCGTATTTGGCTGAGGGAGATACCAGTGCTGGAACAGGCTCGTTCCCTTGCCTCGATGGGTATAATCCCGGCTGGCGCTTACTGTAATATGCATTATCTGAATGAGCGGTTGAAATGGGAAAACGGCATTGAAGATGCTGATAAGCTTATTCTGGCTGACCCGCAAACCTCGGGAGGACTGCTTATGGCTGTACCAAGAGACAGGGCGGAAGGTGCTGTAAAGCGTTTATTGGCTGCAGGAGTTGCCGGCGCCTGGATTGGAGAGATTATAGAATCAACCGAGCCACTCGTTTTTATAACAAAATAAATACTGGTTTTGAGCAGGACCCGACAAATTATCAAGCCCTGGCAGTGTATAATAAGGCCAGGGCTGTTATCATTTTACTAACCTGTCATAATGGGCTAATTGAAGTAATATACTGGTAACGGGAATATTTTGTTTTATTAGTGGATTAATATAATGTCAGTTGTTAGGAGCCGCGCTATGGTGACATATACTGTTTATCTCGACCAGGTTTTTTTGGGTAACTTGATTATGAATTATATCATCTTATGGGTTGCCGCCAGACTGAGCAGGATACCGGCTGGTGCAGGCCGCCTGGCTGGCGGGGCGACGCTTGGAGCTGCTTATTCACTGGCCTTGTTTACCCCTGGAAACAGTTTTTTGTTGTCAGTATGGTTTAAGATAGTTGCTTCATTACTGATCGTTATAGCTACCTTTGCACCAGTTCAGCCCCAAAAGTTTCTTGCATGTTTGGGGAGTTTTTATTTAACTTCTTTTATTCTTGGTGGATTGGTTTTTGGAATGATCTTTTTTATTCAGCCTGTCCAGACTTATGACCTGGGCAGTACCAGGATGATAAATTCCGGATATTTCTGGCCCGGTTTATTGTCCGGGTTGGCAGTTTTCGGGGCGGCAGGCAAAGGGGTATCTGCGTTGCTTCGCAGCCGGATGCTTGAGAACCTTTTTAAGCTGGTCATATTAATCAAATCACAAGGGGTTCAGGTTCAAGTAGATGCCCTTCTCGATACAGGTAACCAGTTAAGAGATCCTGTAACAAAACAGGCGGTGATCGTAGTGGAGTACGGTGTTTTAAAGCCTCTTTTACCTGTAGAGATGCAGGTTTTGTTTGATGAAATGAGAGAACCAGATGTATGGCACATCCTCGGTTCTCTAGGTGAAAACCCGTGGAGATCGCGTTTCAATGTGATTCCTTTTAACTCTCTGGGTCGTACTAATGGATTAATGGTGGGATTTCGTCCGGATGAGGTAATAGTCATGCACCATCAACGGCCGGTGCGGATAAACAAGGCTGTTATTGCCATCTACCATAAAAAAATGGACTCTGGAGGTTCATACCACGCTTTAATGCACCCGGACCTGTTAGGCTTAACGTGAACAAGTGCTTCGAGATTTTGAATTAAGGATGATCTGCCTGTGAGGAACTTTTGGCAAATAAAATGGGGCATTCGTCTGGCGGTAATGCGCTTCCTGATCCGGATCGGCTGCCGGCCGCGGATTCATTATGTTGGGAGCAGCGAAGCTTTGCCGCCACCTTTAACCACTGATGAAGAATCCTTTTTAATCAACCGGCTGGAGTCCGGAGACGGGGCGGTAAGGAGCGTTTTAATTGAGAGGAACCTGCGTCTGGTTGTTTACATTGCTCGAAAGTTTGAAAACACCGGAGTAGGTATAGAAGATCTGGTTTCCATAGGGACCATTGGTTTAATAAAGGCTGTAAACACTTTTGATCCGGCAAAAAAGATTAAACTGGCCACATACGCATCCCGTTGTATTGAGAATGAGATTTTAATGTACTTGAGGAGGAACAACAAAACCCGCACCGAGGTTTCCTTTGATGAGCCGCTTAATATTGACTGGGACGGCAACGAACTGTTGCTGTCGGACGTTTTGGGTACGGAAAATGATATTATCTATAAGTACATAGAGGACGAGGTGGACAAAAAGCTCCTCTACATGGCGCTCCAGAAGCTCTCAGGCCGTGAACGCAAGATCATGGAACTGCGCTTTGGTTTAAATAACGGAATGGAAAAAACCCAAAAAGAGGTGGCCGACCTTTTGGGTATATCTCAATCCTACATTTCCAGGCTGGAGAAAAGAATAATCAAAAGGCTTAAAAAGGAGATTCACCGTATGGAGTAATTTTTTATAGCAGGTAAAGCAGAGGGTACAACCATGTATAATTCGATCCGGCTGTGGAAATAATGTACGCGAACAGACCTGTTTATAGTTAACCTAAGCCTGGTAGAGAAATGGGGGCTGTCCATGCTGGTCAATAAGGTTGAAATCTGCGGTGTCAATACGTCAAAACTCCCCGTACTGACAGGAAGTCAGATGCGAACTTTGTTTGAGGCCATGCAAAAAGGAGAGACCTCTGCCCGGACCCAATTAATAAACGGGAATCTTCGACTGGTGTTAAGCGTTATCCAGCGCTTCAACAACAGGGGAGAGTATGTGGATGATTTATTTCAAGTAGGTTGTATTGGTTTAATGAAGGCCATAGACAATTTCGACCTGTCTCAAAACGTAAAATTTTCAACTTATGCGGTCCCGATGATTATAGGGGAAATCCGTCGTTATTTACGGGACAACAACCCGATCCGGGTCAGCCGTTCCCTGCGGGATGTGGCCTATAAGGCGCTTCAGGTGCGTGACACACTCGTCAATAAGTATTCCAGGGAGCCTTCCATCAACGAAATTGCCGGTGAACTAAAGGTGCCGCGGGAAGAAATAGTTTTTGCGCTTGATGCGATTCAGGAGCCAGTATCTCTTTTTGAACCGGTTTACCATGATGGTGGCGATACTATTTTCGTGATGGACCAGATCCGCGATGAAAAAAATGTTGACCAGAGCTGGCTTGAGGATATAGCTATAAAAGATGCTCTCGGAAAGCTGAGCAGTCGCGAAAGATTGATACTTACCTTAAGGTTTTATGAAGGTAAGACTCAAATGGAGGTGGCCGAAGAGATCGGTATATCTCAGGCACAGGTATCGCGGCTGGAGAAAGCGGCACTAAATCACATGCGTAAATATATGTAAAATGCCCCATATTTTATTAATAAACAAGGAATTAATTTTCAGGCGGCTGAGCAACAACCGCCTGAAATTATTGTTCAATGTAACGTCATTTGTACATATAAATATTTAGAAGGAGGTGGCCGTAGATGGTAAAAATCTCTGACTTGCGGATGCGGGAGATTATCAATATAGTAGATGGGCGGCGTCTCGGAATGATCAAAGATATTGATATCAACCTGGAGGAAGGTAAGATTGATGCCATTATCCTGCCAGGTTTAAATGGAGGGAAATTTTTAGGCTTTCTTGGGAAGGAAGAAGAGATTATTGTTCCTTGGAATAAAATAAAGAAAATCGGAATGGATGTTATACTGGTGGAGGTAAACAATTGCAGCAGCTTGCGCTATAACTTTTAGTAATTGATTAACCTGAATACGATTTATAGTGAAAAGTTTGTTGTACCCACAAGAGAGAGGTGTTTTAAACCTCTCCTTTTTATTTTTCGGCTATCTAGCGTCCTTGTCCTTTATCGCAATATATAGTATAATCTTAGTCATTATCATACCATATCCTGTGGATAAATTAACAGATGCCTTATGAAATAGTATTCACGGGAGCATGTTTAGGCTAAGGTGGTGAGATGAATGAGATGTCCCTTTTGCGGTTTTGCAGAAAGTAGAGTACTTGATTCACGGCCCACGGTGGAAGGTAATTCTATCCGGCGCCGCAGGGAGTGCGGCGGTTGTGAAAGGCGGTTTACTACCTATGAAAAGGTGGACGAGCTTCCTCTAGTGGTGGTGAAAAAGGACGGCCGCAGGGAGGCTTTTAACCGACAGAAACTGCTGCAGGGCTTGCTTAAAGCTTGCCAGAAACGACCGGTTTCTATTGAGAAGCTTGAGGCAGTGGTTGAGGGTATTGAAAGGGAACTGCGCAATACTATGGAGATTGAGGTAAAGAGCGCCTATATCGGGGAATTGGTTATGAATAGCTTGCGCGGCCTCGATGAAGTGGCTTATGTGCGCTTTGCCTCGGTTTACCGCGAATTCAAGGATGCCGAGAGTTTTATGGAAGAATTAAAAAATCTTCTTAGAAAGAACGGTGATATCGAAAAAGGGGGACCAGAAGATAATGTTTAAAACCATCCGGAAGCGCGATGGCCGGGAGGTTCCTTTCGACGAAACCAAGATTACGGATGCTATCTTTAAAGCCGCGCGCGCGGTAGGTGGAGAGGACCGCCAGACCGCTATGGAACTTACTATCGAAGTTTTAAAGCTGCTAAAAAAGCAATATAACGGTGCAGTCTTCGGGGTGGAAGACGTTCAGGATATTGTAGAGAAGGTTCTGATCGAGGCAGGTCACGCCCGCACTGCGAAAGCGTATATATTATATCGCGACAGGCGCACGCGCATGCGGGAGGCCAAAAGCGATTTGATGGACGCGGTAGAGGAGATCCTGGTGGAAACCAACCGTGAGAATGCCAATATCAGCAACTCTCCTTCAGCTAAAATGCTCCAGATTGCCAGCGCAGCCAGCAGGAAGTATTACTTGACCCGCCTTATTCCCGAAGAGATGTCTCAGGCTCACCTGCGGGGAGATATTCATATACATGATCTTGATTTTTACGGGAAGACGCTTACGTGCCTTCAAATTCCATTAAATAAGTTGTTGACGGAAGGATTTAATACCGGTCACGGGTATATCCGGCCTCCCAAGCGGCTTGGAACAGCAACGGCCCTGGCGACGATAATTCTACAAAGTTCTCAAAACGACATGCATGGCGGTCAATCGTTCGCTTTTTTCGACCGGGATATCGCTCCTTTTGTCGGTGACGCATCGGATTTTGAAATCTACCAGGCTATGGAAGCTTTGATATATAATTTGAATAGTATGCATAGTAGAGCAGGAGCACAGGTGCCATTTTCTTCCATTAACATTGGTACGGAAACGTCAGAGTCTGCCCGGCGTGTGGTAAAAAATCTCCTGCTAGCTTTCGAGGCCGGTTTGGGGAAAGGGGAAAACCCCATTTTCCCTAATATCATCTTTCGGGTTAAAGAGGGAATCAATTTTAACCCCGGCGATCCCAATTTTGACCTGTTCAAGCTGGCCGTCAGGGTGGCGAGCAAACGTCTGAACCCTACGTTTAGTTTTATGGACTCCTCGTTTAACAGACAATATGGAACCCAGGTTAGCTATATGGGCTGCCGGACCAGGGTGATAGCCAACCGCCGGGGGCCGGAGGTTACCGATGGCAGGGGGAATCTGTCCTTTACCACTATTAACTTGCCGCGATTGGCGATTAAAGCGGAGCGGAATCTGGAAGACTTCTACCGCAGGTTATCCAATATAATGGATTTGGCCATCCGGCAGCTTTACCACCGTTACACAGTACAGGCAAAGTTGAGGGTAAAGGATATGCCTTTTATAATGGGCCAGAAGCTATATCTTGACTCAGAAAGCCTAAAGCCGGATGACCCTATTGAAGAAGCTATCAAAAACGGCACTCTTTCTGTGGGCTTTATCGGCCTGGCCGAGGCGCTGACCGCCCTGACCGGGCGAAACCATGGTGAGAGTGAAGAATCACAGGCTCTGGGTCTGGAAATTGTGGCTTTCATGCGCTCAATAATTGACGAAGCATGTGATCAGTACAACCTTAACTATACTTTGCTGGCTACTCCGGCAGAGGGGCTTTCGGGGAGGTTTGTCAAGTTGGACAGCAAGGAGTTTGGCCTTATCCCTGGAGTAACCACAAAAGATTACTATACAAATTCATTCCACGTTCCGGTGGATATGCCAATCAGCGCCTATGACAAGATTAGCCTGGAAGGCCCCTATCACAAATATTGCAATGCCGGGCACATCAGTTACATAGAGATGGCATCACCTCCGGTGCACAATCCGGAAGCGCTGGAGGCAGTCATCAGGCACATGTATAATTGCGATATGGGTTACGGAGGGGTAAACTTCCCGGTGGATTTTTGCACCAACTGCAGTTTACTAAGTGTAATCAATGAGGATACCTGCCCGCGCTGCGGTTCGGCCAGCATCAGGCGGGTACGACGGATTACAGGCTATTTAAGCACTACCGACCGTTTCAATGACAGCAAGCTTTCTGAATTGAGGGACAGGATTACCCATATATAAGCAGTGGGCAGCGAAATCTGGGGGCTCTTCCCGCCCGGACATGTGGAACCGGTTATCAATGGTTTGATGGTAGCCAAATGTAAGCTACTGCAGAGCAGGGATAGGCAAATGCTGGAGATAATATGCAACTCTAGTTTATATTTGCGAGGGTGGAGGCCAAAGCGGGGTATACAGGATATATATGATTATATATTAAATAACGAAGATGTGATAAAAGTGGAAATGCGTATTGCTGGGATAATCAGAGAAAGTGTAGTTGACGGGCCAGGGATGCGGTTTGTTATTTTTGCGCAGGGTTGCAGGCATGGCTGCCGGGGTTGTCATAACCCCGGAACATGGGACCCCTCAGGTGGCACGCTTATCAAAACAGAGGATTTGTTGGAACAGGTGAAGGCTACCAAGTTGATTAAGGGGGTTACTTTTTCCGGGGGAGAGCCTTTCCTCCAGGCCGCGCCCTTGGCCTGGCTGGGGCAGGAAATTAGATTGTTGGGAATGGATATAATCACCTATACAGGATACACCTGGGAAGAACTTCTTGCGCTTTCGCTGGAGGACCAGGCAGTAATGGATTTGCTTCTGGTATCAGATTACATTGTTGATGGCCCCTTTATCTTGGAAGAAAAGGATTTGGACCTTCCTTTCCGGGGCTCTCGAAATCAGAGGTTTATCGACGTGGCAAATTCATTAAAAGAAGGCAGAGTAACCGAGGTAGATTTTCTATAATTAACATACTAATGAAACAGGCAAAATAAGGAGCGGTTTAAGAAAATGGCGCTCCTTATTTTTTTCTTTTGGTGCGGCACCAGCAGGAGGATGAAAATCACTAGGGGATGGGTGGTTATCCCGGGTGAACGACTTGCGCAGCACCGGTAACAGCACCCGGCGAAGCGAGGATGCGGAATTGGGGGCGCGGATAGGATGTCCGCGCCAGCCTTCACCGAGCCAGGACGGCGAGTTGAGGGCGTCCCAATTCCGCCCGATGCGAGCCGAAGGTGCTGTCGGTGCGGAGCATTGGAGTAAACAGGGATAACCACCCATCCCTGATGAATGATATTTTCAGGGGAGTGTGACAACTTCTCTTTGGTGGCCATATGATGTAAAAAATGTGTCTTTTATTTTTGAAAGGAAGGGGAAAGAATAGCGATGACATATACCGTAAAGAGTGGGGATACATTATTTCTCATTGCCCGGCGCTTTGGCACAACCGTAGAAAAATTAGCCCAGTTAAATAATATCAATAATCCGGAAGAAATATTTGTGGGCCAGGTACTTACAATTCCAGATAACGGGGTTGGGGAAATCAGCAGCACAGCGGCCGAAAATCAGAAAACCCGCCGGGTAAAAGGTCTTTTATATACCTTGTCTACTAATAAATCACTGTACCGGCAGGGGGAGGATATAAGAATCACCCTGGTTAAGACCAATGTTTCCAGTAGTGACATCAAACTCAGATACAGGACCTCCCAGCGGTATGATTTTGTGGTCAGGCGCAGTTTGGACCAGAGGGAGGTCTGGCGCTGGTCCCGCGGGCGGACCTTTGCCCATGAGACATCAAATATCGTTTTGAGTCCGGGAAGCAGACAGACTTTTCGAGTGTTCTGGGACCAAAGGGACAATCGCGGTGAGCAGGTCATGCCGGGTACCTATACTGTTGAAGGGTTTAATGTGGCCGATGGATTATGGGAAGAAGGGATACCCATCACTTTCAGAATCAGTGCGGTGATTGAGTCAACACCGACTCCTGCTCCCTGTACGGGGGAAAACCTTCTGTTTAATCCCGGGTTTGAGGACTGGCCCAGCAGAGCTTCTCTTCCTACCGGCTGGACGGGAAACAACTTATTTCGGGCCACTCTCTCCCATACAGGTAATTATGCTGCCGAGTTGGGGGCTATCCATAACGAAAGCGCCGTGCTTTCACAACGTGTGAATATAGAGCCGGGGAGAATTTACGAGTTGAACTGGTGGGCCAGGGAAAATCTACAGCCAGGTGGCGTAGCCAGGTTTATATTATTTGTAGAAATTTTTTATTTTAGTAGCACAGGAAGCTTTGTCGGCAGAACCGAACCTAGATACTCCCAGCAGGATATTCCAAACAATACTTACCAAAAATATAGTCTATATACAGGACGGGTACCCTCTGGAGCAAGAATCGCCGAAGTAAGGTTTACTTTCGAGCCGTCTGGAGGAAACAACAATACAGTTAAGATCGACGATGTGGAGCTGCGTTGCTTGCTCTAATTGCCCAGAAATCAAATGCAAACTGGCAAGGAGACAGCTTCTCACCTGCCTCCTTGCTATAATGTTTTTTTAAAGCCCGCAACTGCTACAGTTGGAAGAACTACAGGAACTGCAGCTGGAGCCGCTGCTGCCATTCTCTCCGCCACCTGCGGCGCTAAAGGATGACATCACTCGCTTTGGTGAGGAAACACCGCAGCTGGGGCACCTCAGGTTTTCCCCACTTTCGCCCATGGGACATAATTTTTCGAAACGCCGGCCGCATCCAGCACAACGAAACTCATAAATCGGCATAAAAATCACCTTCCCTATTATTTAACTGTTCCTTTTTTTAAGATTATGCCACAGGGATGGACCTGTCAAGCGTGATGTTTGGTTGGTTTTTATCCAAATCAAAAAAGAGGGTTTGGTGATGGAGGAGAGAAATATTTTTATGAAACAGGTTAGACAGCGTTAACTGTTAAAAAAGGTAGCAGGGAGGGGAACCTGTGCGATTGCAATTTTTAGGGGCGGCGGGTACTGTAACCGGTTCTAGCTATCTCCTGGAAACAGTGAATACCAGAATAATGATTGACTGCGGAATGTTTCAGGGGCCGAAAGAGATTAGAGAGCGGAATTACAGTAAATTTCTTGTGCCGCCCGGCAGTGTAGATTATCTTTTGCTGACTCATGCTCATATTGATCACAGCGGCTTGATTCCCAAGTTTGTTAAATATGGCTTTCGTGGAAAAATTTATGCTACTGCTCCAACGGTGGAACTTTGTGAGGTATTACTCCCCGATAGCGGGCACATTCAGGAAATGGAAGTAGAGCGAAAAAACAGGAAAAATCGCCGCGCTAACAGGGCGTTAATCGAACCTATTTATAATGTTAAGGATGCCTATAACAGCCTGTCATTTTTTAACCCGGTGATATATGATGAAATGGTTCAGCTAACTCCCGAGATTAAGGTGCGCTTTGTTGATGCAGGCCACATTCTTGGATCAGCAATGATCGAGCTGTGGGTTAGAGAAGGAAGCGATGAGGTTAAGCTAGTTTTTTCTGGTGACATAGGAAGGAAAAACCAGCCTCTAATTAAAGATCCCTCTACAATCAGTGAGGCTGATTACGTAATTGTCGAGTCCACTTACGGTAACCGCTTGCACGTGCAAAGTAAAGAGGAAATAGAATTATTACATGAAGTGATCTGGGAAACCTATAAAAAGGGCGGCAATCTGATCATTCCTGCTTTTGCGGTCGAACGCACCCAGGATCTGCTCTATCACCTCAGTCTTCTTATGGAAGCAAAAAGGATGCCTCCAATGCCGGTTTATATCGACAGTCCCCTGAGCACGGCTACAACTGCTGTTTTTCAACACAGCCGGGAGTATTTTGATCAGGAAGCACTTGATATAATTAAGAGGGGCGGGGATCCGGTCCATCTGCCGGGGATAAGGTTCTCCAAAACAGCCGAAGAGTCCATGTCCCTGAACAAGGTAAACGGCGCCGTTATTATATCCGCCAGTGGTATGTGCGAGGCCGGCCGGATCAGGCATCACTTGAAGTACAATCTTTGGCGTCCTGAAAGCACTATTCTCTTTGTCGGTTACCAGGCTGCCGGTACTCTTGGACGGCTGATTTTAGATGGAGAAAAAACAGTGCGGATATTCGGTGATGAAATAGCCGTACGTGCGGATATCAGATCGATCGAAGGGTATTCAGCACATGCTGATCAGGTAGGGTTGCTGGAATGGGTTAAAAATTTTCAAAAACCCCCAAAGGAAATTTTTGTTGTGCACGGAGAGCCGGAATCATCCGGTACCCTGGCTTGTTTGATTAGTAAGGAGCTGGGTTTTCTCACCACAGTTCCTGCCTGGCGGCAAACAGTAGAGCTTCTCCCTGCAGCAGATCCGCTTAGAACTGCCTATAAGGCGCTTTCAGCTAAAATTCTTGGTCTTCTGGATGCCGGCCTGGAGCAAGCCCAGCGAGATGAAATCACGCGCCGTTTGATTGAATTGGAAGCTTATATCGATGAGAAAATGAAAAAGAGTGTATGAACGGTTTTGTAGATGTAATAAAAAATCAGTTGAAGTTTTATAAGATTCCTCAATTTGAGGCTACTGGCCTGGTGATACACGGTTTTACCACCCGCGGCGGTGGGGTGAGTAGGGGTCCTTATTCATCATTAAACACTGCTTTTCATGTCGGGGATACTATTGAAAACGTGCGGGCCAACAGAGCCTTGGCTTACGGTGCCCTGGGCATTGATCCGGAAAGCATTGTAGCGGGTAAGCAGGTGCATGGGGATAGAATTGAAATTGTGAGTCTCCGTGATAAGGGGAGAGGAGCAAGAACGTTTGAAGACTCCTTGCCGGATACAGATGCCCTGATTACTGCCGTACCGGGGGTGCCCCTTTCCAGTTATTATGCCGACTGTGTTCCAATTTTTCTGTTGGACCCGGTGAATAAAGTGGCGGCGCTTGCCCATGCAGGCTGGAAAGGCACGGTGGCAAAGATCGGCTTAAAGACTGTTCAAAAAATGTCAGCAATTTTCAAAACCAATCCGGAAGATTGTCTGGCCGGGGTGGGTCCTTCGATCGGGCCTTGCTGTTATGAAATAGACGACCAGGTCTTCGAGCATATCAAGAAAAGCTTTTCTTACTGGGCGGAGCTGGTAGTTGCTGTTTCTCCCGGTAGATGGCTGCTTGATTTATGGAAGGCCAACTACCGCACTCTTTTGGACGCCGGCCTCCTGGAAAAGAATATAACTATAGCATGTGTTTGTACCTCTTGCCGCAATGATTTATTTTTTTCCTACCGTGCCCAGAGGGGGACTGCAGGCCGGATGTCGGCGCTGATTATGTTGAAGTAGTCGAAAGGGTGACAGGAATGCCCAAGATACTGGTGGTGGATGATGAAAAAAATATCCTGGAACTGGTCCGCTTTAACCTGGAGCGGGAAGGTTATCAGGTATTAACTGCCCTGGATGGTGCTCAAGGCCTTAACCTGGCCCGGACCCATGTGCCGGACTTAATCTTGCTTGATGTAATGCTGCCGGAAATGAGTGGCCTCGAAGTATGCCAGGAATTACGCCATGATGCCGTGACAAAGAATATCCCGATAATTATGCTGAGTGCCAGGAGCGAGGAACTTGACCGGGTGCTGGGGTTGGAGATGGGAGCCGATGATTATGTTACCAAGCCGTTCAGCCCAAGGGAGCTGTTGGCCAGAATAAAAGCCAGGCTTAGGAGCATCCGCTCAGAAGAAGTTCGAAAAGAGGAAACGCTAGGGGAAGCGCAGTTAGATTTCGGGTACCTGATTATAGACGAAGACCGGTTCGATGTTTATGTAAATGGGGTAAAGCAGGACCTTACTCCCAAGGAGTTCGAGCTTTTGCGTTTTATGGCCCGCCGGCCGGGTAAAGTATATTCGAGGGAGCAGTTGCTCGATAAGGTTTGGGGTTACGACTATACAGGTGATTCACGGACAGTTGATGTACATATTCGTCATATCAGACAGAAACTAGGACAAATGCCGGATGGCGGGCAACTTATTGAGACAGTGCGGGGGGTAGGATACCGTTTTAAGGAGGATTTGAAGTGTCGATCAATATAAAATCTTCCCTGGGGTCCGGTTGGAGACCGGTTATTAGCTATTTTTTTCTTTTTCTGGGTTTTTTGGTGGTGGCCGAACTTTATACGTTATATAAACTCGATCTCTGGGAAGCGGTTACCGTAGCATCTTTGTGTGCCGCAGCGCTCGCCTGGATTACTTACAGGCGCTTAATCAGCCCTATAGAAGAAATGTCTTACATAGCGCAGGATATGGCCAGAGGGAATCTGGAACAAGAAATCCGTATCTTTGCTCAGGATGAAATCGGCGACCTGGCCCGCTCGATCAACTACCTGGCGAGGGAACTCAAGAAAAATATTGACGATGTTATTGCAGAAAAGAATAAGATCCAGGCCATTCTTGCCAGTATGTGTGATGGGGTTATAGCTGTGGACAATTGGGGGCGGGTGATCCTGGTTAACCCGGTGGTAGAGAGGCTATTTAACACCACCCTGGAGGCCAGCAAGGGTAAAAATATACGCAGGGTAATCCGTAACAGCGATTTTGAAAAGCTGTTAAACCAGTTCCTTGAGACTGGGCAGCCGGTACAAAAACAGATTCAGCTTTTGGTGCCTGAACCCCGCTTATTCCGGGTGCAGGTGACGCCACTCAAGAATACAGGTGGGGACAGCGGCGGAATGGTAGCATTGCTGCAAGATTTTACGGGTAAGAAAAAGCTTGAGGAAATGCGCAGCGAATTTGTAGCCAATGTTTCTCATGAGCTCCGGACTCCTTTAACTTCTATCAGGGGCTTTACAGAAACGCTGTTGGACGGCGCCCTCGAAGATCCCAAGGTAGCCAGAAAGTTCCTGGAAATCATCAGCGCTGAAGCAGAGCGGTTGACCAGGTTGATCAATGAGCTGTTAAACCTGTCCAAAATTGAGGAACATAAGGTGGTACCGAACTGGCAGCCGGTGGCGGTGGATGTCCTTATTGAACGCGCGGTGGCGATTTTTCAACCCCGTGCGGCAGAAAAGGATCTTGACATAAAAACGGACCTCCCCGAAAACCTTCCAGTGATCCAGGGGGATCCCGATATGCTCAGCCAGGTCTTGATTAATTTAATTGACAACGCTGTAAGTTATACCCAGCCCGGTGGTGAGATCTGTATCAGCGCTGTGGCTGATGATAATGAAATTAAAGTTGATGTGAAGGATAATGGAATCGGTATCCCGCCGGAAAGTTTGCCCAGAGTTTTTGAACGTTTTTATCGGGTGGATAAAGCCCGTTCCAGAGAACAGGGGGGTACCGGCCTTGGCCTGTCCATCGTAAAGCATATTATTGACGTCCACCACGGCCGCGTTCAAGTTGAGAGCAAGGTAGGTGCAGGCAGCACTTTTTCTTTTGTATTGCCGATCAGTAGAGCAGCTGTCAACTAAACAATACTTTAATCTAAACTTAACAATCTTATAACAAAGATCTAACTTTATTTTGTTATAATGTGCTTTAGAGTGCACATTATTTTTTTAGATACCTGCAAAGTATCGTGTTTTGATAATTTTTTATAGCTGAGGTTTTTTAGGGGGGGAAGTCATAAGTTGACATCTGTTAAAATATCTGTGCATAACTTAAACCTCTATTACAATGTTTTCCACGCTTTAAAAAATGTTAACCTGGAAGTAGAAAAAAACCAGGTTACTGCGCTTATCGGCCCGTCCGGCTGCGGTAAATCAACGTTTTTGCGCGTCCTGAACAGAATGAATGACCTGATTGAGGGGGTAAAGGTGGACGGCACAGTTCTGCTGGACGGCCAAAATATTTACCGCCCGGACGTAGACGTAGTAAACCTGCGCAAGCGAGTAGGGATGGTTTTTCAGCGTCCCAACCCTTTTCCAATGTCGGTATATGATAACATAGCCTACGGGCCGCGTATTCACGGAGAGAGAAACAAGCGCAAACTGGACGAAATTGTTGAAAGGAGCCTGCGTGCCGCAGCCCTTTGGGACGAAGTGCAGGACAGGCTTTATAAGTCCGCCCTTGGGCTTTCGGGTGGTCAGCAGCAGCGGGTATGTATCGCCCGGTTGCTGGCGGTAGAACCGGAGGTTTTACTGATGGACGAGCCTACATCAGCCCTGGACCCGCTGGCAACGATGAAAATTGAAGAGTTGATTCAAGTATTGAAAAACAACTATACAATTGTTATTGTAACCCACAACATGCAGCAGGCTGCCCGTGTTTCGGGCGTTACCGCTTTTTTCTTGAACGGCGAGCTGATTGAATACGGCAGTACCGAAACGATTTTTACCAAACCGGCAGATCAGCGTACTGAAGATTATATTACCGGCCGCTTCGGCTAAAATATTGTAATGTTGTACCCAACCTGATCATAATATACAAACAGGTAGACGACGAAGGGGGAAAAATTACTCATGAAGACCAGGACAACCTTTGACCAGGCTTTGGATGAACTTAAGCATGATATTTTACGCATGGGTTTTTATGTGGAAGAGGCTATTTCCCGTGCAGTGGATTCCCTGGCCAAGCAGGATGAAAGCATGGCCCAGAGTGTTTTGGAAGGAGACATTCTGATTGACAATCAGCAGCAGGAGATCGAGGATAAATGCATGAAACTCATCGCTACCCAGCAGCCACTGGCCAAGGACCTGCGGCGCATCGCGGCGGGACTCATGATCATTACCGACCTGGAGCGGATGGGTGATTTAGCCTGTGACATTGCTAAGATAACCAAACGGCTAGTAGGCCAGTCTCTGATTAAGCCTCTGATTGACATTCCCCGGATGGCTCAATTGGCCCAGAAAATGGTGAAAGAGGCTCTTGATGCCTATGTGCGGGAGGATGTTCAGCTGGCCACCACCATGGCGGCAGACGATGACCTGGTTGACAGCCTGCATAACCAGGTTTTTCGGGAATTGCTGGTATATATGATGGAAAACCCCAAGATCATTAACCAGGCTACCGCTCTGTTGTTCGCCAGCCGCCACCTGGAGCGGATTGCCGACCATGCCACCAACATTGGCGAAAGAATTGTTTACCTGGTAACCGGTGAGCGCAAGGAGCTTAATGATTAGGCCTTCAGCTACCGTCAGGAAATATTTGATGAACCGTATTAACGCATATGTAGAAGTAGGCCCGGTGACAGTTACACTGTTCCCGGGTCTACTACTACTTCTTCTTTATCTTTCTAATGGGTGGTTTCGGCGGGTACCTTCTTAGGATGCATCAATAATAAGAAATTAAGGGTTCACCTAAAAAAATGGATTGTGTAATTTACTACTATTACCGCTAATGCGATCCAGATAGCTATAAAAACGCCAGCTGCGGCCCAGTTCTTGGGTTTACCCTGTAGAGCCTCCGCTTTTTTCCTGGATTCATCCAGTATATATCCGGGGATCATTTTTAATGCCAGAGCAACGCCCAAAGGAATTATGATCAGTTCGTCAAAATATCCTGCTAAAGGTATGAAATCAGGAATTGGATCGATAGGACTAAAAGCATAAGCAACTAAACAGGCAATAAATAATTTGGCGTACCAGGGAACCCGTGGATCTCTGTAAGCAAAGTATAAGGCGTATACCTCTCTTTTTAGTTTTTTAGCCTGTTGCTTCCACCGTTCGAAAGCCTTTGTTTCAGCCCTCTCTTCAGCTGTCTCAGCATTGGTTCTCTTCATCATCAGAAAGAAGCCACCTCTCCAGCCAGTATTTTTTGCATTGGGGGCAACCAGTCCACCGCAGCACTTGGTTATAATCGAGCGCTTTTCGAAGCGTCCGCCAGTTGCCTATTATTCTAAACTTAGGGAGAGCACTTGGCGCATATGGACATAAACAGGTTGGTGCTTAAGTACCGGTCGCCGCGGTCCGGCAGGATGGCTACGATGACGCCCGACTCCATACGGTCAGCCACTTTAAGGGCACATGCCACCGCTGCGCCGCTGGACATGCCCACAAAAACACCTTCTTTTGTGGCCAGCATCCTGGTTGTTTCAAAGGCCTCGTCGTCTTTAATGGTAATCTTCTCGTCCAGCAACTCGGGATGATAAATCTGCGGCACGATGGCTTCTTCCATGTTTTTCAGACCCTGGATGGTATGCCCCTTCACCGGTTCGGCACCGATGATCCGGATGCCCGGCTTTTTCTCCTTCAAATAGCGGCCTGTCCCCATCAGTGTGCCCGTGGTGCCCATGCCGGCGACGAATACGTCCACTTCCCCGTTGGTCTGGGAGTAGATTTCCGGACCTGTAGTTTCATAGTGGGCGAGAGAATTGTTCTCATTGACGAACTGGTTGGGCATGTAATACAAATCCGGTTCATCATTGACGATCTGGTGGGCCAGCCGGATGGCGCCATCCGTTCCTTCCTCGGCCGGAGTCAAGACGACCTCTGCCCCAAAAGCCTCCAGGATTTTGCTTCTTTCCACACTGACGCACCCCGGCATTATGAGTTTGACCCGGTATCCCTTGGCCGCACCGATCATGGCCACGGCAATGCCCGTATTCCCCGACGTGGGCTCGAGGATAATCTTGCCCTTTGTAAGCTCGCCGGACTCCTCCGCTTTTTTTATCATGTAATAGGCCGGGCGGTCCTTGACGGAACCACCCGGGTTGCTGCCTTCCAGTTTTCCGTAAATCTTCACTTTTGGGTTTGTACTCAGGTTTTTTAATTCGACCAGTGGTGTATTTCCTATTGCAGATAAAATATCCATCCCGTTCGCCTCCAACGTTTACGTCTTAAACTAACACTACCTTGTTATTCGCTGTCCTTGACCTGATTTCCTGCCGGCCTCAGGTAAATGAATGAGCGTAGTTTTTCTCACAAAAATAATCTTTGTTAACAATATCTTTAAATATTAATAATCATTACTTAACATTGATAGTTTATATTAAACTCAAATAAATCATTTAGATAATTTTGGAATCTAATTGAGGGTGTTTGTTTTATGAAGAATAAGGTGCTGTTTATCTGTACTCATAATTCTGCCCGTTCTCAAATGGCGGAGGGTATACTCAGACATTTGTTTGGTGAACGTTACGAAGCATATAGTGCAGGTACTGAACCATCCAGTGTCAGGCCTTATGCGATCAAAGTCATGAAAGAAATAGGGATAGATATCACCACACAACGTTCTAAAAGTATTAGTGAAATTTACAACACAGAAATTGACTATGTTGTAACAGTTTGTGACCATGCCAAGGAAACTTGTCCTGTCTTCCCTAGGGCAAAGAAATTTCTGCATGCAGGATTTGAAGATCCATCTATGTTTAGAGGCTCTGAAGAAGAAGTTGTTGCGGGTTACAGGCGGGTTAGAGATGAAATTAAAGATTGGATTAAGAAGACTTTCAGCCAGCCATGAGCATAAGCAAAAAAATGCGTAGTGGGAGGTGGGTGTTATCCATTCCGGCTTCGCAAAAGTTTTTGGCTTTGTCAGGCGTTTTGCCAACATTTTCCGTATTAAGGACAAGTATACTTTCAGATGTCAGTATTTGAAAAGCCCAGCTTTATTGAGGACAATCGAAGCTTGCCTGAAAAGACTCAAGCCAGTAGTTGTACTTTACTTTGATATTGCCAGATTTCATGAAATCGAACAGGTCAGCGGGCATTTGGTCGCGGGGCGCGTGCTGGCGATGTTCGAGGATACCCTGAAGCAGATAATACCAGAGCTGTTCCGGGATGCGAGGGTGCTGGCCGTAGAAAATCTTTGGGGTGATGATTTTGTTGTGCTTATTGTGCTGGAGCAAGAGCTGGTTCTCGCGAAACTGAAAGATGTCGCTTTAGTTTCATGTATTAAGATTAAAGAAAATTCAAAGCAAGAAATGCTGAAGATGACCGGCCGGCCGCTTGAAGTTCACGCAGGTTATGCTGTGATCAGCTATATGTCGGGGAATTTGGAAAGCCAGCTATATAACGCCGTGCGAGAAGCGCAGGGTATTGCCAAGGGCTCCATGGACCTGCGCAAAGCCCAGCTATTGTCTGAATTTAACAAACTCCTGGAAGGTTCATGCTTTAACGTTGTTTACCAGCCTATCGTTTCTCTTCAATCGGGTTGCATTTTAGGGTGGGAAGCACTCATACGGGGACCTCGTGATAGTTATTTCCACAGTCCGGACGTTATCTTTCCCTTCGCTGAAGAAGCAAACCTTCTTTACCCGTTGGAAAAGCTTTGCCGTCAGGTTGCTATTAACCAACTGGGGGAAATAGGTCCTGATCAGAAGCTATTTTTAAATGTCCATCCCCAGATTCTTAGTGACCCTAATTTTATCAGGGGCGCTACTATGAAAATGATCAAGGATGTGGGTTTAAAACCTTGTAATGTCGTGTTTGAGATTAACGAAGGACATAGTATTAATGATTTTTCCGGTTTTAACAGAGCGCTGGAATATTACCGGAATCAGGGTTTTCTTGTGGCGGTTGATGATGTCGGCTCCGGATTTTCCTGCCTCCAGTCGATTGCCGAAATAAGACCCGATTTTATTAAGATCGATATGTCTCTGGTCAGAGGTATCCATAATAACAGGGTTAAGCGGGCGCTTCTGGAAACATTCACTACCTTTGCTGAAAAGATCAGCTGCTCGATCATTGCTGAGGGTATTGAGGAAGAGGACGAGTTAAACGCCCTTGCTGATATGGGTGTACATTACGGCCAGGGGTTTTATTTAGGCAGGCCGGCTTATCCTAAAACACTTCTGAGTGAAGAGGTTTCTGCGAAAATGTTTCGCCTGGCATCTAATAGTCGCAACCGTACCTTAAAACATGCCTTTCCGGTAGGAAGTATTAAAGAAAATGCTGTCAGTGTTCACAAGCATACGCTGGTACGGGAAGTCAAGCAGATCTTGGATAATGACGAACTTCTCTCAGGCGTAGTTGTAGTAGATAATAATAATGAGCCCAGAGGGTTGGTCATGCGCCATCTCTTGTATTACCATCTTGGCATGCAGTATGGAGTGCCTCTTTATTACGATCGCCCGATCGCGACGATTATGGATATCTCCCCGCTCATTGTGGAGGAGGATACGCCCATCGAGTTAGTGTCCCAGGTGGCTATGAACCGGGACCGGGTCAAACTTTACGACTATATTATCGTTACAAAAAATAATTTGCTAAAAGGGGTGGTTTCGGTCCAAAATCTCCTGGACACCATGACCAGGATACGCCTGGAATTGGCCAGGGGCGCCAACCCCTTGACCGGACTGCCCGGCAATATCGCTATAGAGCAGGAGTTGATCAGGCGGAAAACTGAAAGTCCGCTCTTCAGTGTTGTCTACATTGATTTGGATAATTTTAAAGTATACAACGATAAATACGGTTTTGAGCGCGGTGACAATGTTATTTTATTTACGTCGAAACTGCTGAGTAGCGTAATCAACAAATATGGGAGTGGGAGGGAGTTTCTGGGACACATCGGTGGAGATGACTTTATTCTGGTTACTGAGAGAGAGTGCACCGAGGCGCTGTGTAAACGGATCATCAAGTATTTTGACCGCATGATCAAATCCTATTATGGACCGGAGGATCGTGAAAAGGGCGGGATTCTCGGATACGACAGGGAAGGAATGGAAAAGTGGTTCCCATTTATGTCCATATCGATGGCTATAATCGAGTGCGGGGAAGGAGAAATAACTGATTTGAAAGTTTTATCTGAAAAGGCTGCGCAGTTGAAATGTTATGCCAAGTCTATTCCCGGCAGTGTATATGTTCGCGACCGCAGAAACAGGGTAGTTTAACACAAAATTAATAATTTATTAATAAATAGTTAAACTAGCGGTAACGTTTTTTTAACCGGGTTATTATATAGTGTTAGGTGGGGTGATCCAAGATGCCGTTAATCCTGGTTGTGGACGACGAGATTAATGTCCTGCAGCTTCTGAAGTTTAACCTGATCAAAGAGGGCTACCAGGTGATTACTGCAACCAATGGCCGTGATGCCATAAAGTTGACAGGGGAAGAAAAGCCGGATCTGATCATCCTGGATATAATGCTTCCGGAAATGGACGGCTACGACGTGCTCCGCAACTTAAAAGCAAACCGTCAAAGTGCCCAGATTCCCGTCATAATGTTGAGCGCTAGGGACGAAGAACTGGACAAGGTAGTCGGACTGGAGCTAGGTGCAGAAGACTATATTACCAAACCGTTTTCTATCAGAGAACTACTGGCCAGAGTAAAGGTGCATCTGCGCCACAGGTACCCACCTTCTGCCGGGGAGGAGGTGGTGAGAGATGAAGTCAGGGCAAGTCGCTTGGTGATCCGCCCGGAGAAGTACGAAGCACTGCTTGACGGGGTAAAACTGGAACTTACCCAGAAGGAGTTTGAACTTCTTCACCTGCTGGCGGTGAACCCCGGCCGGGTTTTTACCAGGGAGGTTCTGCTGGAGAGAATCTGGGGCTATGACTACAACGGGAAGTCGCGTACTGTTGATGTTCATATCAGGTACTTACGTCAGAAGATTGAAAAAGATCCCGCTAACCCGGAGTACATAGAAACGGTACGAGGAGTGGGTTACCGTTTCCGGGAAATAAGATGATAAAAAATTGTGGCTGCGGTTTGAGACACTTTATCTATAAAAAATAAAAGGTGATGAGGAGGAGAAAGACTTGCTGAAGAAGTCGAAAATAATGATGGTTGCCTTGCTGTGCCTGGTTGCTATGGCAGCGCTGGCCGGCTGCGGCGGGCAGGACGCCAAACAGGGTGCGGGGGGCAGTGCCCAGCAGTTGTCCGGTAATATTACTGTAGTGGGATCCACTGCAATGCAGCCGTTGGCAGAACAAGCTGCGACTCAGTTTATGGCCAAGAACCCGAATGTGAAGATCGTGGTGCAGGGCGGCGGCAGCGGCACCGGTCTCACTCAGGTTTCTCAGGGAGCGGCTGAGATTGGCACTTCAGACATCTTTGCCGAAGAGAAGGACGGTATTGATGCCACCCAATTGACCGACCACCAGATCTGTGTTGTCGGTATAGCTGCGGTAGTAAACCCGGCAATAACGATTGATAACCTTACTAAGCAGCAGTTGGTGGATATTTTTACCGGTAAGACGACTAACTGGAAGAGCGTGGGCGGCCCTGACCAAAAAATTGTGTTGGTAAACCGCCCGAAGGCCTCCGGCACACGGGCGATATTTAAGAAATACGCGCTGGGTGGCGCCGAGGAGGCGGCAGGTATCGAAGAGGATTCTTCCGGAACGGTCCGCAAAATCATTAAAGAAACTCCCGGTGCAATCGGCTATCTGGCGCTGTCTTATCTGGACGGCAGTGTTAGGGCAGTCAACCTTGACGGTGTGGCACCTACTAAAGAAAATATTACCGCCGGCAAGTACCTTGTATTCGGCTACGAGCACTGTTACACCAAAGGCAAGCCGAGCGGCGCGGTAGCTGCATTTTTAGAGTACATGATGTCTGACGATGTACAGAAAACCATTGTTCCTCAACTTGGTTACATCCCTGAAACTGAAATGAAAATAGTGCGGGACGCCAGCGGCAATATCAAAAATAAATAACAAGAGACATTAGAGTTGAGGGGGCGGGATGTATGCCCGGCCCCTTCATTCCTATTTTATCCCAGGGAGGTGGCTAAATGAAAAAAGGTGTAATAAAAATGATTTTTAGGCTGGGCTGTAGTGAATTGCTGGGAAAATGTCTGACTACAGGGGCGGCGCTGATTGCCATCGTTTCCACTATTACGATTGTCGTTTTTATTTCCATGAAAGGTTTGTCGACTTTTACAAACTACGGGGTCAGCATTAAGGAATTTTTATTTTCTGTTGACTGGTTACCCGACCGGCTGCCGGAAGAAGGCGGTCCGCAAGTCGGAGTGCTGGCTTTTATATTTGGTTCGGTGGTTGTCTCGATGCTGGCGGTTCTGCTGAGCGCCCCGCTCAGTATCACCTGCGCCGTGTTTATCGTAGAAGTTGCGCCTTTCTGGGGACAGCGGTTTTTGCAGCCGGCCATCGAACTCCTGGCCGGCATTCCTTCCGTTGTTTACGGGTATATCGGCTTGAGCGTGCTGGTCCCCTTTATCCGGGATAACGTTGGCGGCCTGGGCTTCAGCGTCTTGGCGGGTTTCCTGGTACTCTCCCTGATGATCCTGCCGACGATTGTTAGCATCCTGACCGACAGCCTGAGGTCCCTGCCGCGCGAATACAAGGAGGCTGCCCTGGCCCTGGGTTCCACACGCTGGCAGGCTATCCGCCTGGTTCTCATACCGGCTGCCCGTTCGGGGTTGATCACAGGTATCGTTCTTGGCCTGGCCAGAGCCTTTGGCGAAGCGCTTGCTGTACAGATGGTTATCGGCAACACTCGAAAAATTCCTACTTCCATTTTGGACCCTGTGATCACCCTGACAAGCGCCATTACTATGGATATGGGCAACACTCCAATGGGCTCCCTGTGGAACAGTGCCCTCTGGTCAATGGGACTATTTCTCTTAATAATGTCTTTCTTTTTCATTCTGGTGGTGCGTTACGGAGTGAGCAAAGGAGGGATAACCAGGTGAATTCACGTATTGCCGACAGGATAGCGACTGTGGTGTTCTGGGCCGGCGCCCTGCTTGTGATTTTTATTCTAGGCGCGATGATTGCGTATATCCTTTATCATGGTGGGAAGTATATCAACTGGGATTTCTTAACTAGCCCCCCACAGGTGATCCGTGCGGGGGGCGGGATCGGGCCTCAGCTCTTTAACTCTTTCTACCTGCTTTTTTTATCCATGGTTTTTACAGTTCCCATGGGCGTGCTGGGCGGGGTTTACCTGGCTGAATACGCCCAAAATAATAAGTTGACGGAAGCAATCAGACTGTCCATCGAAACGTTGAATTCGCTGCCTTCAATTGTAGTCGGTCTTTTTGGGCTCCTGGTTTTCGTTAACTTGACCGGCTGGGGTTACTCGCTCATTTCAGGCGCCCTTGCACTGACGGTAATTAATCTTCCCCTTATGGTCAGGATTACAGAGGAATCTGTTTGCGGTGTTCCGGACAGCCTGCGCGAGGCAAGCCTGGCCCTGGGCGCCAACCGCTGGCAGACGATCTGCAGGGTGGTGCTGCCCAGCGCCTTCCCCGGGCTGGTCAGCGGTGCCATTATAACATCCGGCAGAGTATTCGGCGAGGCTGCCGCATTGTTGTTTACCGCCGGCATGTCCAGCCCGGCCCTGGATTTCAGCCAGTGGAACATTTTTCACCCCGCTTCACCACTAAACCCTTTCCGTCCGGCGGAGACCCTGGCCGTGCATATCTGGAAAGTCAATACAGAGGGCCTCATCCCTGACCTGAGAAGGGTGGCGGACGGCTCTGCAGCGGTGCTGATCCTGGTCGTGCTTTGCTTCAACCTGGCGGCCCGCTGGCTGGGTAGGAAAATCCACCGGCAAATGACGGCTACGTAGGCGCTTTTGTAAAGCAGTGTTAGCAAAATGATCGTGTGACAATAACATGAAGTTAGCGGTATCTTTGTGGTTAAAGTCTGTGCTGCTTGAGTAAGAGTGTTTTCGAGGGGGTATTGATATGAGCTCCAGCAACACGAAAGCCTTTAACTTAGTCAGGCATTTTATCAACTTGTTAACCAAAAATCAGACCTTCCCGGATACCTTGACCAGGATTCGATTGGAGTTTACCAGGGGTACCAATCCTCTCACCGGCCTGCCCGGCAATATTCCCTTGGAGCAGGAGTTACTCAGACGTACGGCTGAAAACCAACCTGTCAGTATTATCTATGTTAAATTATGCAAAAAAAACAAAGAAAAATACGGTTTTACCGGTGGAAACCATGTAACTCTGTTTACTTCAAAAATTTTAAGTAATGTAGTGAAGAAATACGGTGGAGAAAAAGACTTCTTAGCTCATATTAAGGGCAACGATTTCATCATCATCACTGAAAAAGAGCGCGCTGATACATTATGCACGCGCACCATAAAGTATTTTGACAGCTTAATTAGGTCTGTTTGCAAGCGGGAAGAGCGTGAAAAAAATAAGAGCTCCGTTTTTAACCAGGAAGAATGGTTTCCTTTCATAACTATGGTCATAATTGAGCGCGGGAAAGGCGAAAAGACTGATTTGAAAATTATATCCAAAAAGGCGGAACAGTTAAATTGTTATGCTGAGCCCGTCCATGGCAGCATATGTGTCCGCGAGCCCTGGAACCGTAGTATATAAATATAATAATTCTTTGAAGTTGGTGTAACTGATAGTAAATAAAAGCAAGGTGGACGAGTTGCCCCCTTGCTTTTATTTTGCATCCCTTAATTAAATTATAAAATTATTAGTGAGTAAACCTGCAATTCAAAACTTTATCGATACCCGGTAAGCAAGTTAATATTGCAAGTTTTGAGCGATGTGTTGCTCTTGAGCATCAACTAAAAATTAAATAAAACTAACATTTAATTTACAATAAATTAAATTAAGATTAAATTGATTTTTACTTTTTATTGGTAACATATTAGAAAAAGATAGAGGCGGTGTGTAAAATGAAGTTGGTTGGGGTAAAAATGAGGCTAAAAAATATAACAAACAATATTTTCAAGAGGAGCCCATTTCAATTCATTGGGAAATGGTGGTTTAACTTAAAATTTCAAACTCAAATTATGGTTATGTTTACTATGCTTGTTATTTTTGTTGTACTTTTTCTGGGATGCATAACTTATTTCATATTAAAAAGCAACCTGGAGAAGCTGATTACAGATAACTTAAATGCTTCGGTTAAAAATGTCGGGGAAAAAATTGAACTTTTTACTTCAACGGTAGACAGCAGGGAACTAAAAAACAAAGCCGGTTATTTAATGACTAGAGAATTATCATATTTTAGCGACAACGGGATCGGAGCCGAGTTGCGGTTGATTGATGGAGAAGGCAATAATGTAATAGCTTTAGGTGAAAAAGCAGAGCAAAATAGCTTCATTCCCCAACTTGCCATGGAGGAGATTATCAAGAAAAAAAGCGGGTCTCTCTATTTTGAAAATGAACGGGAAAAGTACAACGCAGCTTATGTCAACATACCGGGGAAAAATTGGATTTACATTTCTTGTATTTCTGAAGATGATTACCTGGCACCTATTGATAAACTGAGAAACATTACCCTGGTTACTGGTCTGGTTGCTATTACCGCTTCATTTTTGATTTGCTTTTTTGTATCCAGAAGAATTGCCGTACCGTTGGCTGCCATGTTGCAGGTTGCGAAAAAAGCGGGAACAGGAGATTTAACTGTGCGTGCCCGTGAGGAGGGGGTTGGTCTGGAATATTCCGGTCTAGGCAAAAGTTTTAACAAAATGTTAAAAGATTTGGCATTATTAATAAACGAATTCCAATCCTTGGCAGAAGATCTCTTGGCTAACAGTAAAAAGATCAATTTTGTAGCAGACAACCAGGTCGAGTTAATCCAGCAGACCGGTTTGTTGGTTGATGATATGGCTTCTTCTATTCAGGAAATATCCTGTAAGATTTCTGAGACGGAAGAAGCCTGCCGCGAGGTGAGAATGGCAGTGGAAAGCGGGCGTTCGGCTCTGGAGAACATCCTCGGAAACATCAATGATAATTTCGCCCTGATAGAAGGACAATCGAAGTCTGTTGAACTTCTGGGTGAACACCTGGACAAAGTCGGACAGGTATTGAAAATAATTAAAGACATATCCGAAAGGACGCATCTTTTGTCCTTAAACGCGTCAATAGAGGCAGCGCGGGCAGGGGAATACGGCAGAGGCTTCTCCGTGGTGGCCGATGAGATAAGGAAACTTGCGGGAATTGCCGGACAATCGGTTAAAGAAATAAGCAGTTTGATAAATGCCATCAAGGCTGAAAGCAAAGCCGTATTAGATAAGATAGAAGAGAGCAGAAAAGGGGCAAAAGAAGGTTTTTTGATGACCGGTAAGGCTGAGGAATATTTGAATAATATTTATCGCTACATAGCAAGTACTGATGAACGCATCATAGAAATAAGCCGGAGTATGGAGCGAATCTCTGCGGGCACCGGGCAGGTTGTGCTGGCAATGCGTTCAGTAGCCGGGACCGGGGAAGAGGAGTTAGATAATCCTGTTGTTGAGCATGGTTCTTCAGCGAGGAAAGTGGCGGATCTGGCCAGGGAGTTGGCCGGTATGGCCCAAAGTCTCCAGGGACAGCTTCTTAAATTCAAAACCATATAACGTATTTTACCTGTACCGGGTGCTATGAAAGGGGATATGCAAAATATTTACAAGAAAATAACCTGTAGTTAATAAGTAACTAGTTTGGATTTAATATTGCTCTATTACAATTACTCTGTGGAGCAAACTAGGGTACCAAAATAGTAATTTACAGGGGACATCCAGCAGATCGATAACTGCCGTTTAACAACGACAAATACAGGGCTGAACGCAGTTCTTTGGCTACCTTAGGAGTTGAACTTCTTTAATTAATTTTAGAAAATACCCCAGTCCGGGGGGGAAAGGCCGGACACAAAAAGGAGGGTAAAATGGCCTGCAAAAACTGCGCCTGCCCAGCCTGGGAATGGAACCTGGACAAAAGCATTCCGGAGGTGAGAATCCTGGTCTGCCCGGTATGCGGCAGGATGGGGAGGATTGTAACAAGCCGCTGTGTTTGTTGTGAATTGGAACATTGCCCTGTATTGGAAAATGATGTTTGGATGTATGATTGGAACCCGGCATACCATTAATATTTTTTAATTAATGTTTTGGTGCGGTACTCTACATCCGCCCCTTTTTTTCTTATTCCCTTTTCTCCACCCAGCCTGCGGAAATCGCCTCCATTCTCCATTTGATATTCTGGATAAAGTGCGATGATGTGCAGAAGTCCATCCGCAGTTCCCCACTTTCAAGGGCGGGTTTACATAATATCTATTATCGGAACATTATAATTTCATGATTAGGTATCAAAAAAAACCAGCAGAAGGAAAGAATTTATTTTTAGACATAAAAAATAAGCTTTATGATTCAATTATCACCAGTAGCAGCCAATATAGCCAATATAATAGTTTATAATTAAAATCCTGGTACCTTTTCCAAATTTAATAAGTATTTCTTCATTTCAAGCCCTTCGCTGAATCCCCCGGGAGAACCATTGGATGCAATAACCCGGTGGCAAGGGATCAACAATGGGGTTCGATTTGAACGCATAACCCCTCCTACTGCCCGAACTGCTCTTGGGAAACCAGCTTCTAAGGCAACCTGTTTATAAGAACGGATATCTCCGTATTGTATTGCCTTTACAACTGACAAAATGCGGCGCTGAAATGGGGTATAGCCTGACCAATCTACCGTTATGGAAAAAGAAACCTTTTCTCCTTGAAAATAGCGCTCAATATTATCCACTAGATCTTGTGCCACATCTTTTGCACTAACAAGAGCAGGTAGCAGTAAGGAAGCCTGGACCCGCAGTTTTGCGGCTAACTTTTTAAGTGCAGTATCACAACTATTTTGTGGTAATACCAGCACTTTTACTCCGGCTTCAGATAATGCTACGGCGATCCAGCCTGGTGGTGTGCGGTAAGTAAAAACATGCAAAAAAACCACCTGCATCATTATCATTAGAGGAGAATATTATAATGCCTGAAATAATTCCATAATAAATATATATAAAATATATATAAAAAAGGAGGGATCCGTAAACCTGTCCCCCCTTTTTATGTTTTGGACTAAATTACATCATGCCGCCCATGCCGCCCATGCCGCCCATGCCGGCCATGGGGTTGTTATCCTTTTCAACTTTCTCAGCCACAAGTGTTTCAGTAGTCAGAATCATCGCTGCAATGCTGGCCGCATTTTGGAGAGCTGACCGGGTAACCTTAGCAGGGTCTACAATACCAGATTCGATCATATTGACAAACTCACCGGTTAGGGCGTTAAATCCGATACCCGGCTCGGCATTCTTTACTTTTTCCACAATAACTGAACCTTCAAGCCCAGCATTATTGGCAATTTGACGCAGAGGTTCCTCTAGTGCCTTGCGGACAATCTCAATACCGGTCTTTTCATCAAGATTGTCTGATGTCAGGTTCTCTATGCTCTTAATTACATTGACAAATACTACACCGCCACCGGGTACAATACCTTCCTCTACTGCAGCCCTGGTTGCATTTAGCGCATCATCGATACGAAGCTTTTTCTCTTTCATTTCGGTTTCTGTGGCAGCGCCTACCTGAATTACTGCGACACCGCCAGCAAGCTTGGCCAAGCGCTCCTGGAGTTTTTCCTTATCAAAATCAGAAGTGGTTTCTTCGATTTGC
>Ga0067045_1028648_pt1 | contig 29611 bp, 27 predicted proteins | sample TerdegcTABiofilm_FD_59184 | JGI IMG/M metagenome (GOLD analysis project Ga0067045, IMG submission 59184) | Combined Assembly of (Gp0054472, Gp0054536) Wastewater bioreactor microbial communities from Singapore -Terephthalate degrading...
CGATGCCGTACTCCTCACCTCCCAGACGAAAGGTCAGGTACTCCGCGTTGGCCTTCTGGCCCAGCGCCGCCGTCCTCACCCCTTCCTGGCTCGCCAACTGCTGGCCTTCTTTGAGCATGTCCATGAGCATCGTCCCCCAATAAACAGACAAGGTTCATGAACTATCGGCCCCCGGGCCGCCGGCTGAAGTCGGAATAAGGTGCTCAAAACGGGGACAAACCCGGGCGCGCGGGTACTTTTGGGTACCTAAGCATTCATTCAGCGCCCCGTCGGCCACCATGACCGACGAACGGCACACCGCCTGACCGCGCCCGCGAAGCGCATGCCGCCAGCCTGTTTCAGGCCATGCGGCGGGTGGCGTCGATCAGGCCCATGTCGGCGCTGCCCATCAGCCCTTCGATGTCCATCAGGATCAGCATGCGCTCGCCCACGCTCGCAATCCCCGTGATGAAGCTCGTGTCCACCGCCGTGTGCATCTCCGGCGCCGGCTTGATCAAGTCCGCCCCCAGCTGCAGAACGTCCGAGACCGAATCCACCACCGCGCCCACCACCCGGCCGTGCACGTTCAGCACGATCACCACCGTGAACCCGTTGTATTCCACCGTCGGGCAGCCCAGCTTGATGCGCAGGTCCACCACCGGCACGATCACCCCGCGCAGGTTCACCACCCCCTTGATGAACCCCGGCGCGTTCGCGATCCGCGTGGGCTCTTCGTACGAGCGGATTTCCTGCACCCGCAGGATGTCGATGCCGTACTCCTCACCTCCCAGACGAAAGGTCAGGTACTCCGCGTTGGCCTTCTGGCCCAGCGCCGCCGTCCTCACCCCTTCCTGGCTCGCCAACTGCTGGCCTTCTTTGAGCATGTCCATGGTGCGCCCCGGATCAGAAGTTTTCCCACTCGCCTTCATCGGAAGACGCTTTGGCCACCGATGCCGGTGCCGGCCGCTTGAGCTCGGGAGCGGCGAGGGCCGGCCGCTTGGGTGCCGACGCCACAGGCTTGGGCCGCTGTTGCGCCCTGACCGGCGGGGCCACTGGCGGGCGATGCACCGCCGCGGAGGGCGCCGAAGGCGCCCAGGTCGTGACCGCGGCGGCGGCGTCGGTGCGGAACACGCTGACGGCCTGCACCAGCTGGTCGGCCTGCTGGCGCAGGCTGGCGGCGGCAGAAGCGCTTTCTTCCACCAGCGCCGCGTTCTGCTGCGTGGTCTGGTCCATGCTGCTGACCGCTTCGGCCACTTGGTTGACGCCGGCGTTCTGCTCCTGGCTGGCGCTGCTGATCTCGCCCACGATGTCGGTCACGCGCTGAATCGACTGCACCACCTCCTGCATGGTCGAGCCGGCCCGGTCCACCAGCGTCGTGCCCTGTTCCACGCGCTCGACGCTGGCGCTGATGAGCTGCTTGATTTCCTTGGCCGCTTCGGCGCTGCGCTGGGCCAGCGTGCGCACCTCGCCGGCCACCACCGCAAAGCCCCGACCCTGCTCGCCCGCTCGCGCCGCTTCCACCGCCGCGTTCAGCGCCAGGATGTTGGTCTGGAAGGCAATGCCGTCGATGGTGCCGATGATGTCGCTGATCTTCTGGCTGCTGTGCTGGATCTCGCGCATGGTGGTCACCACCTGGCTGACCACCTCACCACCCTGCACGGCCACGCTGCTGGCACTGGCCGCCAACTGACTGGCCGCACGCGCGTTGTCGGCGTTCTGCTGGGCCGTCGAGCCCATTTCCTCCATCGATGCCGAGGTCTCCTCCAGCGCAGAAGCCTGCTGCTCGGTGCGGCTGGACAGATCCTGGTTGCCCTGCGCAATCTGCGCGCTGGCCGTGGCCACGCCTTCGGCGTTCTGCCGCACGCTGCCGACCAGCTCGGACAGCGCCTTCTGCATCTTCTGCATCGCCGTCAGCAACTGCCCGGTCTCGTCCCGGCGGCCACCGGCATCGATGGTCTGGGTCAGGTCGCCTGCGGCGATGTGGTCCGCCACCCGCACCGCGTCGTTGAGCGGCCGCACGATGGAGCGGGCGATCAGCCAGGCAAACAGACTGCCCAGGGCGATCACCGCCACCAGCATGCCGATGATCAAGTTGCGCGATTCGCTGAACAGCACATTGCCCTGGTGGCTGGCGTTCGAAGCGCCGGTGGCATTGAGGTCGACCAGCTTCAGCAGCGTGGCCGACGCCGAGTCGAACAGCTTCTGCGATTCCCCATTGAGCAGCGCCATGGCCTCTTCAGTGCGGTTCTCGCGCGAAAGGGCCAGCAGCTTCTGGTGTTCGGCCTCGTAGCGACCCCATTCCGCCGAAAAGCCCTCGTACAGCGTCTTTTCCTCCGGCGAAGCAATGAGTTTGGCGTAGGCCGCTCGCTGGGTTTCGATCTCGCCCTTCAGCGTCTCCATCAATTTTTCCAGATGGCTCATGCTGCCCGCGTCCTGCGCCAGCACGTGACGCAGCTCCAGGATGCGGAAGTCCGAGGTCTGCGTATTGATTGCCGAGGTGATCGACGCACTGGGCAACCAGTTAGTTTCGATATCGAACGAAATCCGGTTGAGGCCGCTCATGCTCGATAAGGCAAACAGGCCAAAGGCCAGCACCAGGGCCAGCACCAACGCGAACGCACCGCCCAGCCGGGAGCCAATGCGAAGGTTAGAAATGAAGTTCATGGGGTCTCTCTCTTATCGACGGATCGGCACACGTCTCCACCTGTGCAGAAGAACCGGGGTGTCAAGCGCCCCCGTGGCGCGCTCGGGTGTCTCATCGCGACGAATGTGACCCCCGTCGCACCGGCTATCGACCAAAACTACCGGGAGTAAAGCCCCGACTACATCACCGTCTGTCGAAAATTCACTGATTTGCGCCAGATCAAGCCCCTGACTGAAAGGCTTAAGTGACCTCTTAAGAGTTCACCGTCGCCCAGGCGTCTTTTGCGGCCCGGCGCCTGCTGATAAGGTGGTGCCATGAGCCCGACGCTTTTGCCCCCTGAAGCCGCCCGCTGCCTCGGCCCCACCGCCGCCATCGACAGCGATCACCCCGCCGTCATCGCGTTTTCCCGTACCCATGCACAGGGGAGCACCGACAGAGAGCGGGCGATCGCCCTGTACCGGGCCGTGCGCGACGGCCTGCGCTACGACCCGTACCGCATCGACCTCAGCCCCGAAGGCCTGAGGGCCAGCACCGCGCTGACCCAGGGCCATGGCTGGTGCGTGCCCAAGGCGGTGGCGCTGGCGGCGGTGGCCCGGGCTGCCGGCCTGCCGGCCCGGCTGGGTTTTGCCGACGTGCGCAACCACCTGTCGACCGAAAAGCTGCGCCAGACCATGCAGACCGATGTGTTCATCTGGCATGGCTACACCGAGCTGTGGATCGACGGCGCCTGGCGCAAGGCGACACCGGCGTTCAATCTGTCGCTGTGCGAAAAGTTCGGCCTGCTGCCGCTGGAGTTCGACGGCGTGAACGATTCGCTCTACCACCCGTTCGACCGTGCCGGCCAGCAGCACATGGAATATGTGAACCAGCGCGGCGCCTTCGACGATCTGCCACGGGACGCCATCGTGGCCGACTTTGTGGCCGTCTATCCCGGCCTGCTGGCGGCCGGTCAGGCACCGGCCGGCGACTTCGCCGCCGATGCGGTGCGCGAGCAGGGCGGCGCGTAAACAGGCCGCCTGCCCGCAGCCTCAGAAGAAGCGGTCGATGCCCAGCAGGGTCAACACCCCCAGCACGGCAAAAATGCCGGCCGAAATGCTGTGCACCAGCTTCATCGAGACCCCGCGCGCAATGCGATCGCCCAGGTAGATCGCCGGCACGTTGGCCAGCATCATGCCCAGGGTGGTCCCGGCCACCACCGCGAAGAAGTCGGTGTAACGCGCCGCCAGCGCCACGGTGGCGATCTGGGTCTTGTCGCCCATTTCGGCCAGGAAAAAGGCCAGCACGGTGGTGCCGAACACGCCCAGTCGCAGGGACTTGGCATCGGCATCGTCTTCATCGATCTTGTCGGGAATCAGCATCCAGATCGCCATGGCCAGGAACGAGCCGCCGATGATCCAGCGCATCCATTGCGGACCGATGGCCTCGGCCACCCATTGGCCGACAGCGCCGGCCATGGCATGGTTGGCCAGGGTGGCCACGAAAATGCCGAGCATGATGGGAAGGGGTTTGCGGAAACGGGCCGCGAGCAGCATGGCCAGCAGCTGGGTCTTATCGCCCATTTCGCCCAAGGCGACGATGCCGGTGGAAACGAGAAAAGCTTCCAAGGTGGGGACTCCAGGGCCAGAAAACACAAAGACCACAACGCGCTCCCGGCCCAACCGGAGGCGTTGTGGTCAAAGGTCTTGCCAGGCTTGGAGCTGCCTGCGCCATGGCCGTGGGGACCAAGTGTGTTGACGCAAGCTCCTGCAGCCCGTAGCGGGCTCGTCAGGTCGGCTACTCCCCAATGACGGGTAGGCGGCGATTCTAGCCGACCCGCGGGCGAACGGGTGGTCAGTTTTTCAGCTTGAACACGGCCGTGCTGGCCAGCAGGTTGGGCAGGCTGCGCACTTCCCGCCCCTCATGCAGCCCGAAACTGTCTTCGACGCTCAGACCGCAACTGCGCGCCAGCACCTCGAAATCGGCGTAGGTCCCGACACGGATATTGGGGGTGTCGTACCACTGGAACGGCAGCCGCTTGGTCACCGGCATGCGTCCCTGCAACACCGCCACCCGGTTCGGCCAGTGGGCAAAGTTCGGGAACGCCACGATACCGATCCGGCCCACGCGCGCGGTCTCCCGCAACATGGTTTCGGCGTTGCGCAGATGCTGCAGGGTGTCGATCTGCAGCACCACGTCGAAAGCGTCGTCCCCGAACATGGTCAGCCCGGCTTCCAGGTTGAGCTGCAGCACGCTGACACCGCGGCGCAGACAGGCCTGTACCTTGGTGTCGTCGATTTCGACGCCATAGCCCGTGCACTGCCGGGTGTCGCGGAGGTGGGCCATGAGGGCACCGTCGCCGCAGCCCAGGTCCAGCACGCGCGAGCCGGGCGGCACCAGGCGGGCAATCGATTCGATCATCTGGTGTTCGCTCATGCCGCCCTCCGGCTCGGGGCACCCACGGTGTGCTCGAAGTAGGCCCGCACGGCCGCGTGGTAGCGAGGATCGTCGAGCAAAAAGGCGTCGTGCCCGTGGGGCGCGTCGATTTCGGCGTAGCTGACCTCCCGGCGATTGTCCAGCAGCGCCTTGACCATCTCGCGCGAGCGCGCCGGCGAAAACCGCCAGTCGGTGGTGAAACTCACCAGCAGGAATTTGGCCGTCGCGCGCGCCAGCGCCGCGCTGAGCTGGCCGTCATAGGCGCGCGCCGGATCGAAATAGTCCAGCGCCCGCGTGATCAGCAGATAGGTGTTGGCGTCGAAATACTCGCTGAACTTGTCGCCCTGGTAGCGCAGGTAACTCTCGATCTGGAACTCGACATCCTGCGTCGAATAGCGATAGCCCCACGGTCCTGTGGCGGGTGGCTCCCCGCCGGCCAGGGCATCGGCCAGATCCGCCGGCTTGAGCGAACGGCCGAATTTCTCGTTCATCACGTCGTCGCTAAGGTAGGTGATGTGGCCGATCATGCGGGCGATGCGCAGGCCTCGGCGCGGCAGGGTGCCGTGCCGCAGATAGTGCCCTCCGTGAAAGTCCGGGTCGGTCACGATGGCGCGGCGGGCAACTTCGTTGAAGGCAATGTTCTCGGCGGTGAGGTTGGGAGCACTGGCCACCACCACCGCGTGCCGCACCCGCTCGGGGTACTGCAGCGTCCAGCTCAGGGTCTGCATGCCGCCCAGACTGCCCCCCATCACAGCCGCCAGGGTGTGAATGCCCAGGGCGTCCAGCAGCCGCGCCTGCGCGTCGACCCAGTCCTCCACCGTCACCACGGGAAAGTCGGCGCCCCAGGGCTGCCCGGTGGCCGGATTGGTGTGGGTCGGCCCGGTCGAGCCAAAACACGAGCCGATGTTGTTGACGCCGATGACGAACCACCGGTCGGTATCCACGGCCTTGCCCGGCCCGATCATGTTGTGCCACCAGCCTTCGCTGCGCGGCAGGGGCTGGCCCTGGGCGTCGGCGTGAAACCCCGCAACGTGGTGGCTGGCGTTGAGGGCGTGGCAGATCAGCACGGCGTTGGACTTGTCGGCATTGAGCGTGCCGTAGGTTTCCACCACCAGCTCGTAGGCCGGCAACACCGCGCCACTGCGCAGCGGCAAGGGCTGGTCGAACCGAAAGGTTTGGGGTGTGACGATCACGTGGCGCATCCCCGTCGTGCGGGGCCCAGAAAAGCAAAAAACCCGGCTCCACCAAGAGGCAGACCGGGCATCCCCCCTTTAGCGGCATTTCTATAGCGCCCGCAATCCGGAACAAATCGGCGCTGAAAACACAGTATATAAGGCTTGCACGCCATGCGCACCTGCACCAAAGCTGGGCAATGGGCCCGGAATTGTTGTGATAACACGTCGAACAGGAGGCCGGGCCTTGACGGACCTTGAAAAAATTGTTCCTGTTCGAACAATCTTGGGCCCATAATGATCTAGGCGTGCGCCAAGAGGCGGCGCCCAGTTAAGTGATCGGGCGGTTTCGCGTGCTACAGGTTTATGTGCTGACGGGGCTCCATCGCTATTTCTTTCAGTGTTCTTAGGAGTCCCATAGATGGGCAACAAACTGTACGTCGGCAACCTGCCTTACACCGTACGCGACGAAGATCTGCACAAAGCCTTTTCGGACTTTGGCAATGTCAACAGCGCCAAGGTCATGATGGAGCGCGATACCGGCCGCTCCAAGGGTTTTGGTTTCGTCGAAATGGGCAGCGATGCAGAAGCACAGTCGGCGATCGAAGGCATGAATGGCCAGTCGCTGGGCGGCCGCAGCCTGGTGGTCAACGAAGCCCGTCCGATGGAGCCGCGCCCGCCCCGTACCGGTGGCGGTGGTTTCGGCGGCGGCCGTCGTGAAGGCGGTTTCGGCGGCGGTGGCCAGGATGGTGGCTTCCGCAGCCCCTACGGTGGCGGTGGCCGCCGTGATGGCGGTGGCGGTCGCGGCGGCTACTGAGCCCCACCCCTCCAGAGTCTGATCCGGCGCACCGCGCCGGATCGCCTCGCGAAGCCCCCAGGCATGCCCGGGGGCTTTTTTGTTGGGCGCGGTTGCTGGCGCTGGCGGTTCAGCCCGGGGTCTGGCCCTGTCCGGCCCGGTGTTTGCGGGGCCGGCCGGCCAGCAGGCGGTCGAACACCGCATTGGGCAAGCCCCTCAGCAGCTTGGCCACCACCCCCATCTGCCAGGGAATGACGCGGTAGCTGGCGCCCGCCGCAATCGCGGTCATGGCGCGTTCGGCGAAGGCATCGGCCGTCATCAGAAACGGCATGGGATAGCGGTTCTCGCGGGTCAGCGGCGTGTCCACATACCCCGGCAGCAGCGTCACCACCGCCACACCGGTCCCTCGCAGCTCCCCGCGCAGGCTTTCGCAATAGGCCACCACCGCCGCCTTGCTCGCGCAATAGGCTCCGTGCCCGGGCAGTCCCCGGATCGCGGCCACGCTGGCGATGCCGACGAGGCGGCCACGGCCCCGTTCGCGCATGGGAGCGACAAAAGGATGAAACGTGGCCGCCATGCCCAGGTTGTTGACCGCCAGGGTGCGTTCCATCACCGCCAGGTCTTCAGCGATCGCCGTGTCCATGCCGACGCTGATGCCGGCATTGGCGATCACCACCTCGGGCACGCCCTGGTGCGCCAGACAGGCCCGGCCGGCCGCGACGATGCTGGCGGTGTCGGCCACGTCCGCCGGGTAGACCCGGCAGTGGGTGGCGTCCAGGCCTTGTCGGGCCGCCCAGGCGGCCATGTCGTCGGCCCGGCGCGCGACCAGCGCTAGCCGCCAGCCCGCACGGGCGTAGCGCGCTGCCAGGGCTTGGCCGATGCCGCTGGACGCGCCGGTGATGAACACCAACGGTGGCAGGGCGTCAGGGACGGGGAGCGAACTGGACACGCACGGCCCCTTCCATGTCGGCCACGCGCTGGTCACCGTCGAAGTCCAGGCGCTGCGAAACCAGTTGGTCCTGCCCCCGGATGAGCAGCACAGGGCGGTCCGACGAGAGGTGATCGGGCTTGAGGGTCACGCGCAGGTAGTCGCCATGAAACTCCATGCGCGGGATCACCGAACCGTCGTCGGCCCGACCCGCCTGGCGCACCACCACGGCGTCCTTTTCGAGGATGAAGACGTCACCGGCCGCGTTGGCGGTGATCTGCTGGGCGGTGGCGGTCGTCAACTGGCGCCGGTCGTTGAAGGCGCGGATGCGGGCCTGGTCGATCACGGTGTTGCCGGTGTCGGGGTGGTGCCGGGCCTCGGTACCGAACACTTCGGAACGCAGCGAGCCGTCGGCGTTGAAGTTGCGGACCGAAAACCCCTGCATGAAGTTGTCGGGCTCGCTGCTGATCGCGCGCGGGGCCGGTGGCGCCACAGGCTCGGGCGTGGCCTGCAGCAGCAGGAACGAGGCCAGCGCCAGCAACAGCATCAGCAGCGCCGGAATGTAGAGCGAGAGCTTGTCCCAGACAAGAAACGGCAGGCGGCGCAGCAGAGGAGCGCCGTCGTGCGAGGGCAGGGGCAGGTTCGGGGTGCTCATTGCGAGGCGCTTTCCAGTTCGCGGGCGTATACGCCCTGGGCCACCAGCAGCAGGTCGCACAGTTCGCGCGCTGCGCCGGCCCCCGGCAGACTGCGGGTCACGATCTGGGCCACGGCCTGCACCTCGGCATGGGCGGTGGGCGGGCAGCAGGCCAGAGCGGCCCGGCGCAGCACCGGCAGGTCGGGCCAGTCGTCCCCCATGGCCGCCGCCTGCGACCAGTCCAGCCCCAGCTCGGCCAGGATGGCCTCGGCCGCCGGGCGTTTGTCTTCGGTACCGAAGCGGGTGTGGGTCACACCCAGGGCGGTCAGCCGCGCGCGCAGCGCGGGCGAGTCGCGCCCGCTGACCACGGCTGGCGTGATCCCGGCGCGCTGCAGCAATTTGATGCCGTGGCCGTCGAGGGTGTGGAAGCGTTTGAGGGTTTCGCCCGCTTCGCTGAAATAGAGGCCGCCGTCGGTGAGCACGCCGTCCACGTCGAAGAACACCACCCTCACCGGCTGCGCACGCAACAGCAGTTCAGGCGGGAAGTTCAGCGTGGGACGCAAGGACGGCAAGGGCACAGACATCCGGCAATGCTAACGCGAGTGCGGCGGCCGTCGCCGCCTCAGATCACCTTGGCCCGCATGAGGTCGTTGCTGTTGAGGGCGCCGATCAGCCGGCCGGCGCCGTCCACCACCAGCACGCTGGTGATGCGGTGCGCCTCCATGAGGTCGGCCGCCTCCACCGCCAGCGCATCGGCCCGCACAGTGCGGGGGTCCGGACGCATCACGTCCCGCGCCGTCAGCGCGCGCAGGTCGGTGCTGTGGCCGGTCTTTTCGATCAGACGGCGCAGATCGCCGTCGGTGAAGATGCCCTGCACGCGGCCATCGGCGTCGACAACGGCACTCATGCCCAGACCTTTGACACTGATCTCGCGCATGAGGGCCATCAGCGGCGTGTCGGGCGACACCTGGGGCAGGTGTTCGCCAGTGCGCATGATGTCGCTGACCAGGGTGAGCAGCTTGCGGCCCAGCGCGCCGCCGGGGTGCGAGCGCGCAAAGTCCTCGGCACGAAAGCCCCGTGCGTCGAGCAGCGCCACGGCCAGCGCGTCGCCCAGGGCGAGCTGGGCCGTGGTGCTGGTGGTCGGCGCCAGGTTGTGCGGGCAGGCTTCCCGGGCCACGGAGGTGTCGAGCACGACGTCCGCGTGCCGCCCCAGCGTCGAGGCGGTGCGCCCGGTGAAAGCGATCAATGGCACGCCCATGCGTTTGATCAGCGGCAGGATGGCGGTGAGTTCATCGCTGTCGCCACTGTTGCTGATGGCGAGCACCACGTCGGCTGCGGTGATCATGCCCAGGTCGCCATGGCTGGCTTCGGCCGGGTGCACAAACATGGCCGGCGTGCCGGTGGACGCCAGCGTGGCCGCGATCTTGCGCCCGACATGCCCGCTTTTGCCCATGCCCGTGACCACCGCCCGGCCGGTGCAGGCCATGAGCAGGCCCACCGCCTGCACGAAGCGGTCGTCGAGCCGGCCGGCCAGCGCCTGTACGGCCTCGGCCTCCATGACCAGGGTCTCGCGGGCCATCTCCAGCGCCCGCGCCGGATCGAAAGAAATGGGTGAATGCATGCCGGGATTATCCCGTCCGGCGCGCGCCGGCGGGGAACCCTGGCGCCCCATAATCGGCGGCATGAATTCGCTGGACCTCACGCTTCTGTACCTGCTGGCCGCGGTGCTGGGCGTGGTGGCCTGCCGTTCGCTCAAGCTCCCGCCCATGCTCGGCTACCTGACCGTGGGGGTGCTGATCGGCCCCCATGCGCTGGCGCTGGCCCAGCAGTCGGCCGGCATCCGGCATCTGGCGGAGTTCGGCGTGGTGTTCCTGATGTTTGTCATCGGGCTGGAGTTTTCGCTGCCCAAGCTCCGGGCCATGAAGCGCCTGGTGTTCGGCCTGGGCCTGTCGCAGGTGGTGTTCACCGTGCTGATCACCACCGCCGGCTCGCTGACCCTGGGTCTGCTGCTGCCGCACTGGTGGAAGCTGTCGTGGCAGATGGCGCTGGCGCTGGGCGGCATCATGGCCATGAGCAGCACCGCCATCGTGGTCAAGCTCATGGCCGAGCGGCTGGAACTCGACACCGAACACGGCAAGCGGGTGATGGGCATCCTGCTGTTCCAGGATCTGGCGGTGGTGCCCCTGCTGGTGCTGATTCCCGCCCTGGGCTCCGACCCGGACGACCTGCTGCGCGCCCTCGGCCTGGCCCTGCTCAAGGCCACGGTGCTGCTGACCGTGCTGCTCACCGGTGGCCAGCGTGTGATGCGCTGGTGGCTCACGCTCGTGGCCCGGCGCAAGAGCGACGAGCTGTTCATGCTCAACCTGCTGCTGATCACGCTGGGCCTGGCGTGGCTGACCGAGCACGCGGGCCTGTCGCTGGCGCTGGGTGCGTTCGTGGCGGGCATGCTGATTTCCGAGACCGAATACAAGCACCAGGTGGAGACCGACATCCGCCCCTTCCACGACGTGCTGCTGGGCCTGTTCTTCATCACCATCGGCATGATGCTCGACTGGCGCCTGGTGCTCGAACGCTGGCCCCTGGTGCTGGTGCTGCTGGCGCTCTCGATGGGCTTCAAGGTGGCGGTGATCGCCGGCCTCACCCGGGCCTTTGGTGCGCCGGCAGGCGTCGCGCTGCGCACCGGTCTGTACCTCTGCCAGGCCGGCGAATTCGGCCTCGTGCTGCTGTCGCTGGCGGGCCGCCACCAGTTGGTGCCGCCAGCGCTGTTCAACCCCATCCTGGCCTCGATGGTGCTGTCGATGCTGACCACGCCATTTGTCATCCTGTACGCCAACGCCGTGGTGACCCGCCTGGCCGGCAGCGACTGGCTCATGCAGTCGGTGCAGATGACCCGCATCGCCCGGCAGGCGATCAATGCCGACCAACACGTGATCATCTGCGGCTACGGGCGCTGCGGCCAGAACCTGGCCCGGCTGCTGGAGGCCGAACGCATTCCCTACATGGCACTGGACCTCGACCCCGACCGCGTGCGTCAGGCGGCCGCGGCAGGCCATTCGGTCGTGTTCGGCGATGCCGCCCGGCTGCAAGCGCTGATGGCTGCCGGCCTGCACCGCGCCAGCGCGGTCGCCATCACCTACCTCGACACGCCCAGCGCGCTCAAGGTGCTGCACCACACCCAGGAGCACGCGCCCCAGGTGCCGGTGGTGGTGCGCACGGTCGACGACCGGGACCATGCTCGCCTCACCGAAGCCGGTGCCGCCGAAGTGGTGCCCGAAGCCATCGAAGCCAGTCTCATGCTGGCCAGCCATGCGCTGGCGCTGGTCGGCGTGCCGATGCGGCGCGTGATCCGGGTGGTGCAGGACCAGCGCGATGCCCGCTACAACCTGCTGCGTGGCTACTTCCATGGCGCCGACGACGACACGCCGGACGACGCCGACCAGGAGCGCCTGGCCTCGATCACGCTGCCCATGGCCAGCCGCCATGCCGGCAAACCCCTGGCCGGGCTGGCCCTGGAAGCCCTGGGCGTGCGCGTGGCCGGTCTGCGCCGGGCCAATGGCCGCACCGTGGGCGCACACGCCGACGCGGTGCTGGAAAGCGGCGACACCCTCGTGCTCAGCGGCCGGGCACCGGCACTGGCGCTGGCCGAAGACAAGCTGCTGGCCGGGTGAGCATCGCCCCGCTGCCGCCCACAGCCCCGGACGGTGCCCTCAGCGGATAATCCGCCCATGGACACCACCGCCTTCCTCCGCGCCCACATCCGCACCGTGCCCGACTGGCCCGCGCCGGGCGTGCAGTTCCGCGACATCACCCCCCTGCTGCAGAACCCCCAGGTTTTTCGCGTGCTGATCGACGCCTTTGTGCACCGCTACATGGCGCCCGAATTCCGCCCCAGCGTGGTGGCCGGCCTGGATGCCCGCGGCTTCATCATCGGCTCCGTGCTTGCCTACGAACTCGGCGTGGGCTTCGTGCCCATCCGCAAGAAGGGCAAGCTGCCGTTCACCACGGTCGAAGAAACCTACGAACTGGAATACGGCAGCGCCACCGTGGAACTGCACACCGATGCCGTGCAACCGGGTGACCGCGTGGTGCTGATCGACGACCTGATCGCCACCGGCGGCACCATGATGGCCGGCCGGCGGCTGCTGGAAAAACTGGGCGCCCACGTGATGGAAGGCGCCGCCATCGTCGACCTGCCCGAACTCGGCGGTTCGCAGAAGCTGCTGGCGTCGGGCCTGCCGCTGTTCACCCTGGTGGATTTCTCCGGCCACTGAGAACGGGCACAGAGCCGGCGGCGACCGGCCCCCTAGAGCTTGCCGTACTGGGTTTCGCTCAGCGCCGTGAAGTCGCTGTGCGATTCGGGCGGGTGCGGGGGCAGATCGGACTCGCCAGCGCCCTTGGTGCGCAGGACCGGGCCTGCACTCTGCAGCGCCTGGCGGAACGCCGTCACCTCGTCGCTGCCCACCGGCTGCACACGGCCCGCCGGGTGTTCGAGTTGCGGCAGCGGAATCGCCGTTTCGTGGTGGGCGATGACCTCGCGTCGAGCCTGCGCCACCACCGCCGCACGCAAAGCCATGCCCTGCTGGTCGTGTGCCGGCTTGCGGCGCCAGTAGACCCCGCGGACGCCCATGCCGTGGCGGGATTCGGCGCTCAGCGTGATCCAGCGCTCGATCTCCAGCAGGTACTCGTCAGGCATGGCCTCGGCCGGCAGGGCAAGGTCGACCAGCACGATGAAACCGTCACCGTTCGCGTCCAGCGTGAGCACCTTGAATTCATAGCTCGAAGACAGCACGCCCCCCCGGATCATGGACTCGCGCACCACCGAAAACAGCTGCTCACGGCGCAGGATGCGGCGGCCCCGGCGGGGAGAGACCAAGGGCAGCGTGGTGTCATTGACGCCTTTGCGTCCCCGCAGACGGCCGCCTTTGCGGACAGCGGCGGCGGGTTTTTTGGCTTGGAGCCAGTTGAGCAGAAACATGATGGGGTGCGCCAACGAGGTTTTTCGTCTTATATCGGCAGATGCCGCGCCCCATTGAACCGCTCGGCCCGACAATTCGACCTCAGGTCACCGCGACGCGTTTGGGGCGGTTGTACAGGCGCCGCGCAAGCACGGCCGACATGGCCATGGACAGATCCAGCGCGATCTCCGGGTGGCGCGTGCCCAGTTCGCGAAAGCGCAGCGGCGTCAGGCACCAGAGCCGACAGGGGACACTCGCATTCACCGTGGCCGAGCGGGGCAGGTGGCTGAAAAACGCCCCCTCCCCCAGTACCGAACCTGCGCCCACAATGGCCATGCGCACGCGCTCGCGGTGGTCTTCGTAGTGCACGGTGAGGCTGCCACTTTCGACGAAATACACCGTGCGCTCCTTGACGCCCTGCTCGATCAGCACCTGCCCGCCCTCCAGGCCCATGGACTGCACGTAGTCGCCCAAAGTCAGCCACTGCACCTCGGACAGGTTCAGGGGCAAGGCATCGAGCGCGCCGCTGCTGCGCACGGCCTGAGCCAGTGCCAGGATGTCGGCGCGCGCTGCGGGGCGCAACAGGGTGTTCATGCGCCACACGGTAAGGCCGACAGACCCACCGGTGCAAGAGGTCCTTACCGCCGCTTACACCTGCGCTCCCGGCGGCACACCGCAGCACGGCATGCGGGCACGGTCACTTGCCGATGCAGAAGCGCGAAAAAATCTCACCCAGCAGGTCGTCCGCGCTGAACTCGCCGGTGATCTCGCCCAGCGCCTGCTGGGCCAGGCGCAGCTCTTCGGCCAGCAGATCGAGGTGTTCGGCCTGCGCCGCCAGCCAGTCACTGGCCGCGTCGAGGTGGGCGCGCACCCGATGCAGTGCCTGCAGGTGGCGCTCGCGCGCCATGAACAGGCCATCGCCCGCGTGCTGCCAGCCAGCCAGTTGCAGCAGGCGCTGGCGCAAGGCTTCCAGGCCTTCGCCCTGCTTCGCCGAAAGCGCCAGCCCGCCATCGGCACCTGCCTGCGCCAGCAGCGGCCGGGCACCGGGCGCGCACTGGTCGAGTTTGTTCCAGACGTGCAGCACCGTCACGTTTGCGGGCAGCCCGGCCGCGATGCCGGCGTCGGCAGCCTGGTAGGCCGGCTGGTCGCAGCGGCTGAGATCGTGCAGGAACAGCACCGCGTCGGCCTGGCCGATCTGGTCCCAGGCGCGCGCGATGCCGATGCGCTCGACCTCGTCCACCTCCGGACTGTCGCGCAGGCCGGCGGTATCGATCACGTGCAAGGGCACGCCTTCGATCTGGATGGTCTGCTGCACCACGTCGCGGGTAGTGCCCGCGATGGGCGTGACGATGGCCAGCTCGGCACCCGCCAGCGCATTGAGCAGCGAGCTCTTGCCCGCGTTGGGTTGCCCGGCAATCACCACCTGAAGCCCGTCGCGCAACAGCGCGCCCTGGCGCGCCTCGTTCAGCACCGCCGCCAGCTGTGTGCGCAGGCGTCCGAGCTGGCCCGCCGCGTCGGCCTTTTGCAGAAAATCGATTTCCTCTTCGGGAAAATCCAGCGTCGCCTCCACCAGCATGCGCAGGTGGATGAGCGCGTCGCGCAGCGTGTGGATGCGTTCGGAAAACACCCCCGCCAGCGAACGGCTTGCGCTGCGGGCCGCCGCTTCGGTGCTGGCGTCGATGAGGTCGGCCACGGCCTCGGCCTGGGCCAGGTCGAGCTTGTCGTTGAGAAAAGCGCGTTCGGTGAACTCGCCCGCCCGCGCCGGGCGCAGGCCACGCAGCAGCGGCTGGCCATCGGCGCCGAGGCTCTGCGCCACCTGCAGGCAACGCGCCAGCAGCAGTTGCAGCACCACCGGCCCGCCGTGGCCCTGCAGTTCCAGCACGTCTTCGCCGGTGTAGGAGTGCGGCCCGGGAAACCAGAGGGCGAGGCCATGGTCGATGGGCTGGCCCGCCGCATCGGGGAACGGCAGGTAGGTCGCTTCGCGCGCCCGGGGTGCGCGCCCGATCAGCGCCCGCACAAAAGCCATCAGCCCCTGGCCCGACACCCGCACGATACCCACCGCCCCACGCCCGGGTGCGGTGGCGATGGCAACGATGGGATCGCGCGAGGCGGCAAGCATGGTCGGATTCTGCGGCAGAGGGTTTCAGAAACAGCAAGGGCCTGCCAAAGCAGGCCCAGCCGAGCGAAGTGTCCCTGTCCAGGATGCCGCGGAACCGGCTTGGCCGGGCCGCCAGCATCGGCCCCCTGAGGGGACGCCGCGACAGCGGCGCAGGGGGTTATTTCTTGAACAGCTCGAACGGGTTGGTGATCTTCAGCGGCACGCCCAGCTTGTTGTTGATGTAGGCCTGCTGTGTGATGGTCAGGATGTTGTTCGTGATCCAGTACAGCACCAGGCCGGCCGGGAAGAAGAAGAACATCACCGAGAACACCAGCGGCATCAGCCACATCAGCTTGGCCTGCATCGGGTCCGGCGGCAGCGGATTCAGCGCGGTCTGCACCAGGGTGGTGATGGCCATCACCACCGGCAGCACGAAGAACGGGTCCTTGGTCGAGAGGTCGGTGATCCAGCCGATCCAGGGCGCGTTGCGCATTTCCACCGACGACAGCAGCACCCAGTACAGGGCAATGAACACGGGGATCTGGATCAGGATCGGGAAGCAGCCACCCAGCGGGTTGACCTTTTCCTCCCGGTACATCTTCATCATTTCCTGCTGCATGGCCTGCGGGTTGTTCTTCAGGCGCTCACGCATTTCCATGATGCGGGGGTTGATCGCCTTCATCTTGGCCATGGAGCGGTAGGCGCTGGCATTGAGCCAGTAGAAGGCGGCCTTGATCAGCACCACCAGCAGCACGATGGACCAGCCCCAGTTGCCCACGAAGCCGTGGATCTTCTCCAGCAGCCAGTACAGCGGCTTGGCCAGGATGGTCAGCCAGCCGTAGTCCTTGACCAGTTCGAGGCCGGGCGCGATCTTCTCCAGCACCTTTTCTTCCTGGGGGCCGACGAACAGCCCGGCGTCCAGCTTCAGGCTCTGACCCGGTTCGACCGCCGCCAGCGTGGTGATGGCACCGACCGCGTAAAGGCTGTTGTCCACCTTGCGCACGAAGTTTTCGCGCGCCACCCCATTGCCCAGCAGCCAGGCTGAGGCGAAGTAATGCTGCACCATGGCGACATAGCCACTGGTGGCGCTCTTTTCGAAATCGGCCTTGTTGTCATCGATCTTCTTGAACTCGACCTTCTGGTACTTCTGGGTGTCGGTGTAAACCGCCGGCCCGGTGAAGGTGGAATAGAAGGGGGTTTCGCTTTCGGCCTTGCGCCCGTCGCGAACGAGCTGCACGTACAGCTGCGGCGTGACCGCTGCGGCGCCAGCGTTGATCACCTCGTGGCTCACGCCGATTTCGTAGCTGCCGCGCCGCAGGGTGTAGGTCTTGACCAGCTTGACGCCCCCCACCTCGGCCGACTCGAACTTCACGGTCAGCGTGTCCTGGCCATCGGCCAGCGTGATCGGCCCCGGCACCAGGGTCATCGGCGTCTTGTGGTTGGGGAACGCGCCGCCGATCAGGCCACTCTGCGCCACATACGTGTGGTTGGCGTCCTGGGTCAGCAACTGGAAGGGCGCGGTGCCCAGTTGGCCGCTGGCGTGCTTGAGCAGGGTGGCGCCGACGAGCGAGCCACCTTCGCTGTTGAAGGTGAGCTTGAACACATCGGTGCTGACCTCGTGGCTGACCGTCACCGGCGCCGGTGCGTCGGCTGGCGCCTGGGCCGACGTGCCCACGCCGGCAGCACCGCTGGCCGCCGGCAGGCTGGCATCGGCGGCGGCAGCGGCCGGTGCGGCCCCCGCATCCTTGGGCGCCGACACGGACGCCGAAGGGAAGAAGGTCGGCTGCCGCCCGTTGTGGATCTGCCACTTGTCCCAGATCAGGACCATCGAGAAACCAAAGACCACCCAGAGGATGGAACGGCGGATGTCGTTCATGACGGGATCTTCTTTTCTTCAGGAGAAGCCGCCACCAGGCGGCTGAACAGGCGGGGCGGACGCTCCGGCACCGGATCGTGGCCACCATCGCACCAGGGATGGCAGCGGCCGATGCGTCGCAGCATCAGGTAGGTACCCGCCAGGGCCCCATGGCGCTCCAGAGCGCCGATGGCGTACACCGAACAGGTGGGTTCGAACCGGCAATCATTGCCGATCCAGGGGCTCAGAAGCAAGCGATAGGCCTTGACCAGCCCAACCAGCGCGCGGCGGGGCCAATCAGCCAGCATGGGGCACCTCGGGCGCGGTCGGCGCAGGAACGGCCGGGCGCGCGACACGACCCAGCAGTTGCTGCAACTCGGCGCGCACCGCACGCTTGAGCAGATCCGACGAGGCGCTGACGAACTGGTCGCGGCTGAACGTGGCGCGCAGACGCACCACCAGCGCGGCCTGCGGCAGGCCGGCAGTGTGTCGAGCCACTTCGTAGATCTGGCGGCGGATGGCGTTGCGCGTCACCGCGCGGCGCGCCCAGCGCTTGGGCAGCATCACCCCCAACCAGGTGTCGGCTGCCGGAAACAGCAGCCGACCATCCCGCTGGCCGTCGAGGGCCGCGCGGTGCAAGGCAAAGTGGGGCGTTTTGGCCACCGGAGGGCCTGCCAGTGTGGCCTGGAACTGCGGCTTCGACCGAATGCGCTGCATCAGTCCACCGGCCGAAGCACCCGCGTGCAGAGCACCGGCCCAGCAGTCATGCGGGTCCGGCACCTTTCTGGCCTCGGTCCTGACCTCAGACGGCCAGGCGCTTGCGGCCCTTGGCGCGGCGAGCGTTGATGACCGCGCGGCCACCGCGGGTCTTCATGCGCACCAGGAACCCGTGGGTGCGGGCGCGCTTGGTCTTCGACGGCTGGTAAGTACGTTTCATTGCCATGGCAGTGCAGGCCCGGGCAGTGCCAGGGCGTCTCAAGTTAGAGGAAAACCCGTAATTATCGCCAGAAATGGGGTGTTCCGGCAAGTCACCCCCGCTCAACGGGGTTTCCGACCCGGGCACGGAGGGGTTCTCCACATCGGCCGCACGGTGTGGATAAGTCCCCTTGGCAACGTACAATCCCGGACCCGCCCCGAGCCATTTGTCCACAAGAGCGCGTTTTTCTCCCGTTTGCATGATCGAGGGCCTCTCCCCCATGACCACCGACAGCGAAGCCCCTTCGCTGTGGCAAGCCTGTGTCGACCTTCTGGCACAGGAAATCCCGCAGCAGCAGTTCAACACCTGGATCCGCCCACTCGCCGCGCAGGTGTCGGACGACGGCGGCAAGCTGACGCTGCAAGTCGCCAACCGCTTCAAGATGGACTGGGTCCGCGCCCAGTACGCAGCCCGCATCACGGCCTTGCTGGAGGCCGTACAGGGCCGCCCCGTTGTTCTGGAGTTGGCACTCGCTCCGCGTGAAGCCCCCGTCCGTACAAGCCCTGCTCCGCGCACGATGCAAGACCAGGTGCTGTCCGAACTGCCCGACGTGGCGACACCGGTGGAAGCCGCAGTGCCGGCGCCCAACCGCTCGCGCCTGAACCCACAGCTGACCTTCACCACGCTGGTGGAAGGCTCGGCCAACCGCATGGCCCGCGCGGCCGCGATGCACGTGGCCGGCTCGCCGGGCCAGCTGTACAACCCGCTGTTCATCTACGGCGGCGTGGGCCTGGGCAAGACCCACCTGGTCCACGCCATCGGCAACCAGATGCTGGCCGACAAGCCGCAGGCCAAGGTTCTGTACATCCACGCCGAGCAGTTCGTGACGGATGTGGTCAAGTCGTACCAGCGCAAGACGTTTGACGAGTTCAAGCAGCGCTACCACTCGCTGGACCTGCTGCTGATCGATGACGTGCAGTTCATCGCCGGCAAGGAGCGCACGCAGGAGGAATTTTTCAACGCCTTCGAAGCGCTGCTGGCCAAGAAGAGCCACATCGTGATGACCTCGGACACCTACCCCAAGGGTCTGACCGACATCCACGAACGCCTCGTGTCGCGCTTCGATTCGGGGCTGGCGGTGGCCATCGAGCCGCCCGAGCTGGAAATGCGCGTGGCCATCCTGATCAACAAGGCCGCCGCCGAGGGCGCCGAAATGCCTGAGGAAGTCGCGTTCTTCGTGGCCAAGAATGTGCGCTCCAACGTGCGCGAGCTCGAAGGCGCGCTGCGCAAGATCCTGGCCTACTCGCGCTTCAACCAGAAGGACGTGTCGATCCAGCTCGCCCGCGACGCGCTCAAGGACCTGCTGTCGATCCAGAACCGGCAGATCAGCGTCGAGAACATCCAGAAGACGGTGGCCGATTACTACAAGATCAAGGTCGCCGACATGTATTCCAAGAAGCGGCCGGCCAGCATTGCCCGCCCGCGCCAGATTGCCATGTTCCTCGCCAAGGAACTCACCCAGAAAAGCCTGCCCGAGATCGGCGAACTGTTCGGCGGCCGCGACCACACCACCGTGCTGCACGCGGTGCGCAAGATCGCGGCGGAACGGCAGAAGGTCAGCGAACTGAACCAGCAGTTGCATGTGCTGGAGCAGACGCTCAAGGGCTGATTTCCCGGCCCCGGAACGGCGCGGCGGCGCCCTCCGGGAACGGCCATGCAAAATGGTGAAAATAGCGTGATTCGGTATTGGTCCCAGAGCGAAAGAGCAACATGATCGTTTTCAAGTCGACCCAGGACAAGGTTTTGGCCGCCCTGCAGTCCGTGGCGGGCATCGTCGAACGCCGCCACACCCTGCCGATCCTGGCCAACGTGCTGCTGCGCAAGACCGGCCCGGCCCTGCAGCTGACCACCAGCGACCTGGAAATCCAGATCCGCACCACCGCCGAGCTCGGCGGTGACGACGGCAGCTTCGCCACCACGCTGGGCGCGCGCAAGCTGATCGACATCCTGCGCACCATGCCCGCCGACCAGACCGTGAGCCTGGAGAACACCGGCGGCAAACTGGTGCTCAAGGGCGGCAAGAGCCGCTTCACGCTGCAGAGCCTGCCGGCCGAGGATTTCCCGCTGGTGCAGGAGTCGGCCAGCTTCGGCCCCGCCTTCAGCGTGCCGCAGAAGGCGCTCAAGAGCCTGCTGAGCCAGGTCTCGTTCGCGATGGCGGTGCACGACATCCGCTACTACCTCAACGGCATCCTGTTCGTGGCCGAAGGCAAGAAGCTCAGCCTGGTGGCCACCGACGGCCACCGCCTGGCCTTCGCCAGCGCCGAACTGGAAGTGGAAGTGCCCAAGCAGGAAGTGATCCTGCCGCGCAAGACGGTGCTGGAGCTGCAGCGCCTGCTGTCCGACAAGGACGGCGCCATCGAACTGCAGTTCGCCGCCAACCAGGCCAAGTTCAGCTTCGACGGCATGGAGTTCGTCACCAAGCTGGTCGAGGGCAAGTTCCCCGACTACAACCGCGTCATTCCCAAGAACCACAAGAACATCGTCACGCTGGGCCGCCAGCCGCTGCTGGCCAGCCTGCAGCGAACCGCCATCATGACGAGCGAAAAATTCAAGGGCGTGCGTCTGAACGTCGAGCCCGGCACGCTGCGCGTGGCGTCGAGCAACGCCGAGCAGGAAGAAGCGGTGGACGAACTCGACATCGACTACGGTGGCGACGCCATCGAAATCGGCTTCAACGTCACCTACCTGATCGACGCGCTGCAGAACATGGGCCAGGAAATGGTCCGCATCGAACTGCAGGACGGCAACAGCTCCGCGCTGGTGACCAACCCCGACGACAACGCGTTCAAGTACGTCGTGATGCCAATGCGCATTTGACGCGTTCACCACCGCAGTCACCTTGCATGCCAACCCGCTGACCAGCGGGTTTGGCGTTTCTAGAAGTCAGAGAAATTCACCATGTCCGAAGCCAACAAGCCCGCCGATTCCGGAAACGATGCCGTCCACACCGGTGAAGCCGGCGCCGACAGCTCCAATTTCCAGCCCAAGATCGACGCCCACCAGGCCGGCGCCAGCGAGGGTTATGGCGAAGGCGCGATCCAGATCCTGGAAGGCCTGGAAGCCGTGCGCAAGCGCCCGGGCATGTACATCGGCGACACGTCTGACGGCACCGGCCTGCACCACCTGGTGTTCGAGGTGGTGGACAACTCCATCGACGAGGCGCTGGCCGGCCACTGCGACGACATCGTCGTCACCATCCACACCGACAACTCGATCAGCGTCACCGACAACGGCCGCGGCATCCCGACCGGCGTGAAGATGGACGACAAGCACGAGCCCAAGCGCTCGGCCGCCGAAATCGCGCTGACCGAACTGCACGCCGGCGGCAAGTTCAACCAGAACTCGTACAAGGTCTCGGGCGGTCTGCACGGCGTGGGCGTGTCGTGTGTGAACGCGCTGTCCGTGTGGCTGCGCCTGACGGTGCGCCGCGAAGGCCAGGTGCACCAGATCGAGTTCGCGCGCGGCTTTGTGCAGAACCGCATCGTCGAGATGAAGGACGGTGTCGAAGTCTCGCCGATGAAGGTGGTGGGCCAGACCGAGAAGCGCGGTACCGAGGTGCACTTCCTGCCCGACACCGAGATCTTCAAAGAGAACAACGACTTCCACTACGAGATCCTGGCCAAACGCCTGCGCGAACTCTCGTTCCTGAACAACGGCGTGCGCATTCGCCTCAAGGACGAGCGCAGCGGCAAGGAAGACGACTTCTCCGGCGCCGGTGGCGTCAAGGGCTTCGTCGAGTTCATCAACAAAGGCAAGCAGGTGCTGCACCCCAACTGCTTCCACGCCATCGGCGACCGCCAGAGCGACCAGGGCACCAACATCGGTGTCGAGGTGGCCATGCAGTGGAACAGCGGCTACAACGAGCAGGTGCTCTGCTTCACCAACAACATCCCGCAGCGCGACGGCGGTACCCACCTGACCGGCCTGCGCGCCGCGATGACCCGCGTCATCAACAAGTACATCGAAGAAAACGACTTCGCCAAGAAGGCCAAGGTCGAAGTGAGCGGCGACGACATGCGCGAAGGCCTGTGCTGCGTGCTGTCGGTCAAGGTACCGGAGCCCAAGTTCTCCAGCCAGACCAAGGACAAGCTGGTCAGCTCCGAAGTGCGCGGCCCGGTGGAAGATGTGGTGGCCCGCCTGCTGACCGACTACCTGCAGGAAAAGCCGAACGACGCCAAGATCATCTGCGGCAAGATCGTGGAGGCCGCCCGCGCCCGCGAAGCCGCGCGCAAGGCGCGCGAAATGACGCGCCGCAAGGGCGTGCTCGACGGCATGGGCCTGCCTGGCAAACTGGCCGACTGCCAGGAAAAAGACCCGGCGCTGTGCGAGATCTACATCGTGGAGGGCGACTCCGCCGGAGGCTCCGCCAAGCAGGGCCGCGACCGCAAGTTCCAGGCGATCCTGCCGCTGCGCGGCAAGATCCTGAACGTGGAAAAAGCACGCTACGAGAAACTGCTGTCGTCCAACGAAATCCTCACCCTCATCACCGCGCTGGGCACCGGCATCGGCAAGGCCGGCGGTGGCGAAGGCGGCCACGGTAGCGGTGAAGGCAAGGACGACTTCGACGTCGCCAAGCTGCGCTACCACCGCATCATCATCATGACCGATGCCGACGTCGACGGCGCGCACATCCGCACCCTGCTGCTGACCTTCTTCTACCGCCAGATGCCCGAGCTGGTCGAACGCGGCCACATCTACATCGCGCAACCGCCGCTGTACAAGGTCAAGAACGGCAAGGAAGAGCTGTACCTTAAGGACGCGCCCGCGCTGGACCAGTTCCTGCTGCGCATCGCCCTGAACGGCGCCAAGGTGCAGACCGGGGGCGCCACCAGCACCACGCTCGACGGCGACACGCTGGCCGAACTGGCGCGCAAGCACCAGGCCGCCGAACGCGTGATCGACCGCCTCTCCAACTTCATGGATGCCGAGGCCCTGCGCGCGATTGCCGATGGTGTGGTCGTCAAGCTCGACACGGTGGAAGAAGCCGAAGCCAGCGCTGCCGCCATGCAGGCCAAACTGGCCGAACTGAGCACCACCGGCGTACCGCCCGAAGTGGCCGGCGAATTCGACGTGCGCAGCGACAAACCCATCCTGCGCATCAGCCGCCGCCACCACGGCAACATCAAGAGCAGCATCCTCACGCAGGACTTCGTGCACGGTGCCGACTACGCTGCCCTGGCCACCGCAGCCGATACCTTCCGCGGCCTGCTGGGCGATGGCGCCAAGGTGCAGCGCGGCGAAGGCGACAAGCAGAAGGAAGAAAAGGTGAACGACTTCCGCCAGGCCATGCAATGGCTGATCGGCGAAGCCGAACGCACCACCGCCCGCCAGCGCTACAAGGGCCTGGGCGAAATGAACCCAGAACAGCTGTGGGAAACCACCATGGACCCGCAGGTCCGCCGCCTGCTGCGCGTGCAGATCGACGACGCGATCGAGGCGGACCGCGTGTTCACGATGCTGATGGGGGACGAGGTGGAGCCGCGGCGGGACTTTATCGAGACCAACGCGTTGCGGGCGGGCAACATCGACGTTTGAAGATGTCGGGTGACAGAGAAAGTGAAAACTTTGCCAAGTTAGTGAAAAACTACTGACAGACTTATTGCAAAAACCCGGCAGCGTCTCGCAGGCTCCTCAAGAGCCGGCACAAACTGGACCACGGAAAATCCTATTGGGGTGGCCTTGATGGACCTGCAGATCCACAAGCGCCCTTCTTGGCCCTCTTCGTTACCAGATCTGTCGTTGCAAAGGTGCTGCTACTGGCCCTTTGAACCGCCGAATGGCTGACAGTGAAAGACTGGGTGCTGCCGCTCGGTCTCGGCATCTGAGAGGCTGCTCTGGCCGAAAGCAGTCGTGCGCGGACCTGCTCCTTCGATGACCGCTCCGGTTTCGTGAATGGTTAGCCGTACAACTCCGCTGTCTTTGCAGCGTCCGAACTGGCCAGTCGACGCTCCTGCTGCCTTGAACCGCTTTGACCGCGTGCAGCGAAGGCATGTTGACCAAGTGCTTAGCATCGACAATGCCCTCACTCAATTGACCCAAGAAACCCTACCAGCGCGTACAAAGAAGTGCGACCTGCACCCATCCTTGCGCCAGATCGAGGGGTGAAGAGTCGCTCGACCACGTGCGTCTGTTCGCAGATGCCAACGTGGTCGGGCCTCGGCGAACAAGGGAAGTTCGACGTTGTCGCCGCATCCGCAAGGACACAGCATCACGACCGACCACTCCTCCGACCCTTCAGTTAGCAAGACGAGATGGCGAGCCGGCATGTGCTCGGGAGGAGCGTCAGCTTCGATCCGCACGACCTTCCGAGCGGGAGCGAGCAGCTCGACAATCGCTCTCCACTTCGACATGAGGCCGAACATGGGCTAGCCCTCCTCGCCCAGCACTGGAAGGCCGAGAAGCGGTTCCTTGCTGCCCATGGCCAGCAGCGCGGAATGCCTGGAAGTGAACGCCGACTCTTTCGTGTGTTCTTCGACGCACTCGGCAAGCATGAAGCGCGTACGCGCGTAGTTCGCGTTGTGGCTGTGCCGGAAGGGGTAGGCGCGCGCGATGAACTCCATGACGCAGGCGCTTGCTGCCCGCATGTTGAGAGCGATCACGGAGGGGGCCTCTTCCGGGTGGTCTTGGATGTATCCCGCTCGACGCTGCGCTGCGTGGGCGGCAGGGTCGGCTTCGCCCAAGTACTCGGCCTGCAGCGATGCGGGGGTGTAGACGCCGCGATCGCCCAGGGTGCTGCCACCCGGATAGACGTAGTCGAGCCGTCCCGTCACCTCGGCGATAGCCAGGTCGGCACCTTGTCCGCGGGTCGGGATGAGGACCCCAACGTCGAACAAAGGCAACAGGAATGCCGCGGACAGGCGATCCGCCACCATGCGCGCGCGAAGCGAATCGACGCAGCAGAAGATCACGTCAGCCCGCGCCGCCTCCAGTACCGCCCTGCGGGACATCACGTTGGCGTCGATGCCCTCGAGGAACGGGGCAGATCGGATTGGGTTGAGCCGCTCAGCCATCACACTGACCTTGGGTCGCTTCGCAACTGCATCGGCCATCGTGGCGTTCAGAATCCGGTTCAGGTTGCGGTCTTCGACGAGGTCATGGTCGATGGTGAGCACCTTACCGAAGCCGAGACGGCTCAGTTGGTCGATTGTGGGCGATCCCGTTCCAGAAGAGCCGATAGCCACTGCCGTGAGCCTGCTGAGCTCGCAGGTCATGTCAGACGTGAACGCCATCGGCCGGGCGGCCGTGTCGCTGAGGTCGTCGCGCCACCAATATTGAAGGTCATCCCCTGCGACCGAGACTAGATCGACCGGTTGCTCAGCCATCTCGCCGCTGTACAACCTGGCAAAGATGCTGCCGGAGGGGACCATCACGGCGGAGCCATGCCACGGAGCAGCGACGGCGTCGTGCAGGCAAGGCATGACCACCTGATCGCTGTCATCGTCCGCCTGTGAGAACGCCGCAAAGCCGCTCGGGTGCGAATGCATCAGGACGATGCAGTCCGAGCCGGCCTGGGCCACGTCGATCGCCTTTTCTAGGTAAGCGCCGGGCCAGGTCAGCTTGAGGTCGGAGCGTTCGGCGCATTCATCATGGGGGACCGGAAAGACGTCGCGCACCAACAGCCTGACCCGCTGCCCCGGTACTCGGGTGCACACCAGAACTGCGGCCGCTTCCTTGCCGTCGCTGGGGAAAAGATGGGCCTGCAGGCGACCATGATCCCGAGCCATCAAGCTCAATGTTATGCGCGGGATCATTGCTCCAGCTCCTTCGCGAGGCATGACTCCACCAGCGCCATGTGAGTTCGCACGCAGTCTGTGGATGGATCCCACAGGTGCGGCTCGTTCCGGTGTCGCGACCAGCCTTGAAAGGTGGTGCCGTGGATTACCACCGTGATTTGAACCCTCGGGATCTCGCGGCCACTGACCAGCGCCGCGGCGGGCGCGAAATAAAACATGTCGATTTGCGCTGCGGGGTAGTCCTTGGGGATGTCCAGTGCCAGCAGCGTCCTGGCGGGCATGTATCCCTCGGGTAGCGCGAAGTCGTGGATCAGCAACCAGCGGCGCTCGATGTCGAGTACCGTCTCCCACCGCAGGTCCTTCTTGTCCAGATACTCGACGTCGTCGGGCAAGAGTGCGAAGTCGCGTCGCACTGCTGTGGCTTGGGCGTCACCGTTGCCGACGTTCTTCGGCGTGACGCGGATCTTCTCGATGCCAGGCGTTCGCAGGTCGACGATGAAACTCAGCTGGACCTCCTGCTTTTCCTGCCCACGAACGATCAAGTAGATGTTCCACGCCTTGGTGGTGTCGAACTTGGCCCGCTGCAGCGCTTCCTCGACCTTCACCAACGGCGTCGTGTACGTGAGCGGCACGCCGCCAACGATCAGGATCCATTCGTGCTTGACGGTCTTCAAGTGCTCCAAGCCGGGCTGGGACAGATCGACGACTTCCGTGGGCGCCAGAAAGACTTCCGCTCCATCTCGAATCAGCTTGACCGAGTGGTCATGGTCGACGCCCGCCAAGTCCAGGATCAGATGTGCCGAGATGTACCGTTGCGGCCAGATGCACTGCTTGCCGTTGAGCATGTACCGGAACAGGCGGTCGCCCAAACCGAAGACGAACTTGTCGCCCAGCGCGAGGTCGGCCGCCTCGTCCAGTCGCACATCTTCCAAGCCGCCGCCGCGCAGGATCTGCATGACGACCTGGTCGGCGTCCACGGGGCGTCCCGCGGAACGGAGGATGTCCGCGCCCGTGGGCCGGTATGGGTAGGTGAACGATTCCAAGCCGTCAGCGTCTTCGCGCACGACGTGCGCTTGGTGCTGCTGGCTTGGGATGTTCAGAGTTTCGGGAGAGGTAGACAGGGTGCTCATGGCGAACCTTTTCATCTGGTTAAATTAAGCTGTTTAAGTGCTCTTGCAGCTTTACCAGCCGCCGAGTGCTCTCAGCATATCACAGAATTTCTGCTTAACGCAAGCTGTTTAACCAGATCAGCGGATTGCGCGGTACTTGAACTCGATACCGCCTGAGCCCGCGGCTTCTTCAGCCCGCAAGAAGTACCCTGCGGCGACCAGTCCCTTGAGGCGCGTGCTGGCGTTCGGCACCGACAAGCCGAGGTCGGTCGCTGCTTGAGATGCCAGGACCGAGCGCTTGTCCAGAACGTACTCAACCAGGGTGCGCGTGGAGCTGTTCAGCTCTGGCCCGATGATTTCGAACGAGTCGTCGTTCCAAATCACCATCGGCTGATCCTTCGCCCTCGCGGCATAGGTCCAGTTGTCGATCAGGTCGCGGTCATGCAGGTCCGTCAAGAAGACGCCCTTCTCGCCACGAAAGTGCTTGGCGAGAGCCACAACGCTTTCTCGTGGGAACGACGCGTCCGTCGACTCGATGCCGGCGAGCGAAATCCCGATCACTGTCGCTTGGGGATTCGCGTCTACAAAGTCAACGAGCTTGCGAAAAACCGCCTTGCCTTCAACGTTGCCGTACGGGTTCGCGTTGGTAGTGAAATCGAGCAGTTTCGCGACGACACAGTTCTGGTTCATCGTATTAATTTAAGCAGACTTGACGTTCGAGTCAAGTTTGAATTCGAAGCAGATGTGAGTTCCTTGCAAGAGGGCGAGGTTCCCACGGTGCTTGAAGTCGACCGCACCATCGTCATGATGAATGCGCAGTTCGAAGTCGCTTTGCCGTACAGAAATCCTCGCTTTGAACTTCTTCGCGAAGTCTCCAGAACGCTTCAGACCGATGCCTCGTCCGTCATCGTCCTTCTGGCTCAGCATGCCTTTGCTGAACACCTCTTTCAACAGAGCAACCCCAGGATGCGGCGCCGAGGCCATGGCGCGCGCCACCTCGGGATACTTCACAGGCACAACCGGTGCAAGCGTTCCGACGATGCCGAGGCCATTGTCCGATATGACGGCCTGGATCTTGCGGCCCTTAGGGTAGAACTGAAGGCAGGCGAAGCCGGGAGAGCCCGTAGCGGAGTGATCCCGGACGTTGTCAAACAACTCGGCCAAGATCGTGAAAGCGGCCTGTGAGTAGCTCTTGTCAGCACAAGCCACAAAGCTGTTCCTGAGGAGCTTTGGGATGTTCTCGTCCGGATTGTCAGGATCGATCAGGCGGAACTCGATCACGCCCTGGTTATTGCCCTGGAATTCCCGTGCGAGGTCGCCGCTCGGACGTTCAGGCAGAACGGAAATCGAGCCGTCAAGCACGTCAAAGAAGCCGACCCGATTCAGGTAGGTCAGCGTACTGATGGAGTCACCGAAGTCCAGCGTCACCGTCTTTCCTGCGATCACGAGTTGATTGCAGAAGGCGAGCAGTCTGGCAATGAAGTCCAGCATCGGCTTCCCACCATGTCGAAGCGCGAAGACGACTTCCCGGTACGCAGATGTCAGCGGGGCGCGATCGATCAAAGCGCTCTCGAATTGCCAGGCCGTCAGCCACCCATCACCCGGGAACTCGATTCTGCAGGACGGCACCACCAGCGACCACTGGTACTCGTCGTCCTGTGCAAACTTGTCGGTGTTCTCGTGGAGGAACCGATTCACCTCGCCGCGATCCAGCCCAAGCTCGGCTGCGATCGCCCTGGCTTTGGTGCGCGGAGATTTTTCTAGAAAGGCAATGATCCTCTTCTGCATCAGTTCAGATCATATGCGTGCAGCTGATCACCGCATTGCCGCCGCTCGCACATGCGCTGCCATAGAGACTGAACGTCAGTTCGATGGTGCTCACCTTGAGTTGACCCGTCGGCAGACACTGGCTCCTTACGCTGCCCGACTGCCATTCGCAGGCAGCCGACCCTCAACCTGTTGAATCGCCGCCGGTAACAACTCACGAGTGCAGCCCTGTGAGGACCCATATCAAGGTGAAAGGTGGAGCTGTTCACTGGTGTGGAGACCCATCAGGCCATCACCGCATCTAGTGACTAGGTCCGCTCATGGCGATCTACCAGCAGGCCCCGGACTGACAGCTCTTCTGAAATCACGGCAAACAGCAGATTTTTCATATGTCGAGATTACAACCAAGGCTCAGTTTGGAGTTGGAGTTGACCCGATTCCGTGGACACATCATTCTTTGTGTTCAAGGAGTCTCAAATGTCCAAAGTACGCCCGCCTTACCCGGCGGAATTCCGTCAGCAGATGGTCGAGCTCGTTCGAGCCGGTCGCTCAC
>Ga0067045_1003121_pt1 | contig 29604 bp, 25 predicted proteins | sample TerdegcTABiofilm_FD_59184 | JGI IMG/M metagenome (GOLD analysis project Ga0067045, IMG submission 59184) | Combined Assembly of (Gp0054472, Gp0054536) Wastewater bioreactor microbial communities from Singapore -Terephthalate degrading...
ATAAATCTTCAAAATTTCAATTCACATTATCTCTTATCTATCCCGATATATATAATTGATGGCATCGTTCACAAGTTCTTTAAAAAATCCGAGCCAATCAGTGCTACGTAGTCAGCGTAAATCAGCGGGCTATTCCTTTTTTGCAGTGTCAAAGCTTTAATCTTTAGAACTTATTCCATCTCTTAAAAATCAGAGGCAATCAGCGTTACGCAGTCAGCGAAGATCAGCGGGCTATAAATCTTCAAAATTTCAATTCACATTATCTCTTATCTATCCCGATATATATAATTGATGGCATCGTTCACAAGTTCTTTAAAAAATCCGAGCCAATCAGTGCTACGTAGTCAGCGAAAATCTGCGGACAGTTTCCTTACAAAAATAGAGGAAAATAAGCCTCTCTCAGAACCGCATTTTTTGTTGCTATCACTTGTTTAATCCGATTTTTCAGGCTTTCTGGAAACGTCTTTATTTTCCTCGTAAAATACCTCTTTTTTCCCTTTTATTTCCATTTTTTTCTTCTATTTTTTACTCATTTCAAAAAATAGATCACATATCTTCTGAACCAAGACTGAATTCTGCTTGTTCATCAGAATCGGCAGGTTCATCATCACTTATATCACTTGCAACGGGCATTTGAATAACATTTTGTCTAATCTCGCTCTCAATCTTTTGGGCAATCTCTGGGTTGTCTTTGAGATACTGCTTTGCATTCTCTCTGCCCTGCCCAAGCCTTTCTGATCCATAAGATAGCCACGCTCCGCTTTTCTGGATGATCTTATGCTCAACCGCAATATCAATCAGATTACCTTCTTTTGAGATGCCCTCGTTAAACATTATATCAAACTCAGCCTGCCTGAATGGTGGAGCAACCTTGTTTTTTCTGACAGTAACTTTGATCTGATCCCCGATAATCTGTTGTCCATCCTTTATGGTTGCACCTTTACGGGTTTCCATTCTCACAGAGGAATAGAATTTAAGCGCACGTCCACCGGGAGTTGTTTCTGGATTTCCAAACATAACGCCGACTTTCTCACGTATTTGATTTGTAAATATAAGGCAAGTCTTTGTCCTATTAACAACTCCGCTAAGTTTACGCATAGCTTGAGACATCAATCTTGCTTGCAGACCGACATGTGCATCTCCCATTTCGCCCTCTATTTCAGCCTTTGGGGCGAGTGCTGCAACAGAGTCAACGACTACAACATCCACTCCACCGCTTCTGATCAGGACATCAACAATCTCAAGAGCCTGTTCGCCTGTATCCGGCTGTGAGATAAGCAGATTCTCTATATCAACTCCCAATGTCTGCGCCCATACAGGATTAAGGGCGTTCTCTGTGTCTATAAAAGCGGCGACTCCTCCGTTTTTTTGGGCATTTGCAACGATGCTTAGACATATAGTAGTCTTTCCAGAGCCTTCTTGACCATATATCTCAATGATTCTTCCTCTTGGCACACCACCGACCCCAAGTGCAAGATCAAGAGCCAATGCCCCTGTCGGTATCGCTGGAACATCCTCAATAGCACGATCACCCATACGCATTATTGACCCTTTCCCAAACTGCCTGTCAATTTGAGTTATCGCAAGTTCTAAAGCCTTCATTCTATCATCGTGATCGCTTTCTTTATTATCTTTTTCGTTCATTTTGGAATCTCCTTCTTATCATTCATTGTAGGATAAATTTCTTAATCATAGAAACAACAAAATCTTGTTTTTCAATACTCAAATCAGCATAAAAAGGCAACCTAAGCAAACAACCGCTTAATTTCTCAGTTATCGGCAAGTCACCTTCTTTATATCCAAATTTAGCACCCATAGGCGAAGAATGTAACGGAACATAGTGAAATACTGCGCTTATGCCTTCGCCTTTGAGTTGGTCCATCAGTTGATTCCGCTTTTCCATAGAAGGCAATAGGATATAAAACAAATGATGATTTGTTCTGCACTCATCTGGAATTATGGGCAACCTAAGTTCGCCTTTTTCCTCTAATTCCTTTAGATTCTCATAATAATAATCAAATATTGTCTTTCGCTTCTGGTTGATTTCGTCTAATTTCTCAAGTTGTGCATATAGAAACGCAGAGAGAACATCCGAAAGCAAAAAACTTGAGCCGACATCTACCCAAGTATATTTGTCAACCTCACCTCGCAAAAATTTGCTTCTATTAGTTCCTTTTTCTCTGAGAATTTCCGCCCTTTCTATAAATCTATCATCATTTATTACAAGCGCACCGCCCTCACCGCAGACATAATTTTTTGTGCCATGAAAGCTATAAGCACCAAGATTGCCAAGCGTCCCTAGGTATCTGTCCTTGTATGTCGCATAGACTCCCTGCGCAGAATCCTCAATAACAATGAGATTATGTCGTCTAGCAATATCATTTATAGTGTCCATTTCGCATGAAACTCCGCCATAATGAACAGGAAATATTGCCTTTGTCTTATCTGTGATTAATTCCTCAATCTTTGTTTCATCCATATTCAATGTATCTTTTCGTATATCAACAAATACAGGCTTTGCACCACGAAGGACAAATGCGTTTACAGTAGAAACAAAAGTAAATGATGGAGCTATAACTTCATCATCTCTATTGAGATCAGCAAGCAATGAAGCCATCTCCATCGCATCTGTGCAGGATGATGTCAATAAGACTTTCTTTGCGTCAAACATTTTCTCCATAAGGCTTTGGCATTTTTTTGTAAATGCACAATCACCGACAATATTTCCGCTTTTAAGGCTTTCCTGCATATATTCAATCTCTTTGCCTGTCATATAAGGGATATTAAATGGAACTTTCATGTAAATAAATCCTCTTATTATACCAATTCCCATTTCAAATATTACAATAGACTGTCATGCTGAACGAAGTGAAGCATCTAAATAGCTCCTTCGCTAATGCTCAGAATGACAATTTTGAATTAGCAATTGGTATTAATTACGTTTTGTATAATTACGTTCATAATATTGCATATAATCACCTGAAATACAGTTATTTACCCATATTTCATTATCTTGATACCATTTTATCGTTTCTTCAATACCTCTCTCAAAACTGTATTCAGGAGTCCAGCCAAGCTCCTTTTTTATCTTTGAAATATCTATCGCATAACGCCTATCATGTCCGGGTCTGTCCTTGACGAATTGTATTAGATCATGAGATTTACCAAGTTTGTCTAGGATAATCTTTACAACGTCAATATTATGCTTCTCGCTATCTCCGCCGATGTTATATACTTCGCCAACTTTGCCTTTTTGAATAACTGTATCAATCGCTTTGCAATGATCAAAGACATAAATCCAATCTCTTATATTCAAACCATCACCATATATGGGTAGTTTTTCATCTCTTGTTGCTTTGAATATCATCAATGGTATTAGTTTCTCTGGAAATTGATATGGTCCATAATTATTTGAGCAATGAGTTATTATCGAAGGCACGCTGTATGTCCGATAATATGATCTGACAAGATGATCGCTTCCCGCCTTGCTTGCTGAATAAGGGCTATTAGGCTTGTATTGCGATTCCTCTGTAAATGGCGGGTCATCAAAATCCAAAGAGCCATAAACTTCGTCTGTGGAAATGTGGATAAATCGCTTATTAGAATCTTTTTCCCAGCACTTACGGACACTTTCCAACAGATTAAAAGTTCCGTTTATGTTTGTTTCGATAAACTCCTGTGGGCCCAGAATTGACCTGTCAACATGAGATTCAGCGGCAAAATGGACGAGTATATCAATATCACTTCCCTCAAGAATCTTCGTTACAAGCCTAAAATCACGAATATCGCCTTTGATGAATTTATAATTATTGTGATTCGCTATTGGCGCAAGGTTTTCAAGGTTGCCAGCATAAGTAAGGGCATCAAGAACAATGATTTTATCATCGGGATAATTACTAATCCAGTATTGGACGAAGTTGCTGCCGATAAATCCTGCACCACCAGTAATTAGAAGGTTACGCATTGCTTTACTCCGTTTTGAATGACGCCTCAAACAGCGTCGTATATATTGAACCTGCAGGGTTTAATTGGCTTTTTATAAGGCTTATTCTGTCAGCAGTGAACTCCCCGATCTCGCCTATATTCGAATTATCAAGAGAGTCTCTTAATTCAGATGGATATTTAATTTCCCTGACACGTCCTATTGTAAGATGGGGTTTGAATGGCCTTTTTTCTCTTTCAAAGCCGAATTTTTCCATAGCTTTCTCAATCTGATTAGCTAGGCTGATAGTTTCATCAACGCCTTTATTTATGCCCGTCCATATAACGCTTGGTTTGCGTGAATTGGGAAAAGCCCCTATACCAGCAAGACTAATTATGAAAGGCAAAAAGCCATCAGCGATAATTTGTAAAGCTTTGCTTATCGCATCGATCTTTTTGGCTTCTGTATCACCGAGAAATTTCAGCGTTAGATGAACATTTCCATATTTTGTCCATCTAACATCACGCATGGCATCTTTGAGTTCGTTTTGGACTCTTTTTAAGCCATCGTGGATCTCTTTTGGTAACTCTATGGCGATAAACGCCCTTATTAATTCATCATTTTTATTCATTATTCTACCTTGTTTTAGATTAAATATACTTAACTTTTGTTAAGTATATTATAACAAATATGGGTGTGATTGTCAAGTGGAAAAAAGAAATAGGCCGCTGATTTTCGCTGACTACGTCCCGCAGATTGTATCGGATTTTTGAAAAGATGAAATCTGATGATAAACCACTACAAGTAAAGAGATTTCAGGCTATTTTTATTGTATAGGAAATTATATTTTTCTATATTAATTTAAGAAGACCCTTCACTTCGTTCAGGGTGACACTTCGCTGTCATTTTGAGTGAAGCGAAAAATCTTTTTTATTAAAAATACAATATTAAATGTTTAATCTTTAATCACTCATGGAACTTTGTGTTTCATTATTATATCAAACTGACGTTAAGTATGATTTAAATAAGTCATAGGCAATTTTATTTCTTTGCAATTATCCCTAATATAGCTTCTAGTTCTCGAATTCTTTGATTTATTTTTGTTTTATTTAGCTTATTATTTTCTATGATTCGTTCCTGAAGTCCAAGAGGCAATGGTTGAGGTATTAGAGATAGTAAACTGGCTTCTCTTAAAGCTATAAGCATTAAGTATTCATCCATATTCGGGTCTCGAGGATGCAGAAATTCTTCAGTAGATTTAATTAAATCCTGATGAAGCACTATATCACGATTATTCATACGTGCATTTTGAAAACTCCTCATCATTATCAATTGCAAATCGCCACCGGTGCATCTTTCTGTTCGTGCTGATATGTCCGAGAAATTTACTCTCTCGTCAAATGGTATGTTATTTTTGGGAAACAATCTTCTTAGTATGTCTTCCCTTGCCCTGACATTAGGCAAAAGAAATGGGATTACATCATCAAACCTCCCCTGTTTTCGGAATTCGGGATGTATAAGATCGGGTCTATTACTTGCAGAAACCCAAAGCACCCTACCATAAAGGTTAGGATTACTCATAAACGTCAAAAGGTCATTTAAGAGTTGATCCATTATCCTTCTTTCATTTTCATCTGTCCCTGTATATGTAAATTTATCAATATCATCTATAAACACTATAACAGGAGTAAGAGAACGAATGATCTCCAAAGCTCTATGCAGATCCCAAACACTATGAGTAGTTGGGTCTGTTCCACGTAATCCATTGAGTCGGACTATATGTATCCCCATATCTTTTCCGAGTGCATTAATCAGCTCTGTTTTTCCTGTGCCGGGAGGCCCTACCATCAAGATACCTTTTGGAACTGTTTTTAAGTCCCAATTTTTAAGGGCATTTATGACATTACCCATGTAATTAATTATATGATCAAGCCCGCCTATCGATTCAATGCCATGCGCTCCGTAGACCAATTCTAGCCGTCCATGACTACGTTTCCTAATGCTTTCTCTATTTTGTTGGACAACCATTTGGAAAGTTACTACATTTCCTTGAGATTTGCTTGATACCCATAAATTTAGAATATCTAGCAAATTAAGTCCATGAGTCTGCATAGCGAAATCTTCTGATAGCACTTTCTCTGGCAAGCCAAGCTTATATTTGCCTTCCTCGCCTTCTGCTTCGGGAAGATATAACAAATGCCTTATATATGCAAGCCTTTCCTGATAGGTTGGCATATCTATACGAACAGGAAAAGTCTGTGCTTTATCATTTAGGATAAGTTCTGGTGTAACATTAGACAAGTTTTCTGTAAGAAGAAGAATTATATGCCCTCTTGCCCTAAATTGAAGGTCAGAAGCCCATCTTTGCCATGTTTCTATATTTACAATTTTTTGATCAGATAATGGGACAGTTTTTTGATTTGGAAGTAATTTTTCTATATCACAGACAAGAAAACCAACCCTTAGATTTCCCATCCCCTGCCTGAAAAAGTTTTCAACCATTGCCATCATCTCTTGTGGATCAATGATTTTTCTTTCCTGCCCAACATTTTTCAGACCAGCGTTAATATTTTTGATCGGATATTCCTTTAGCCCTTCTGGTGGAATTGGTAAAGGCTCTATTTCTTCAACTCTCTTAAATTTAAGTGCGGATTGTTGTGCATCTCTAAGGGCGATATTCGGAAAGAGAAGGCCTTCTGAGCGAGTGTAATATAAAACCGCATCACATCCCATATAATTCATTCTTTCCATCAAGTAATCAACAGTAAAAAGATAGCCATACACATCATCATATATGATGTCGTTTATATTATGATAAAGAATAAACTGGTGTGATAATTGAGATTTATATCTGTCCTCGATTATCTTCCAAAAGGACGGTATCGGCATTGAATTGGTCTCCCCTCAATTTTATACTAAAGCCTGACAAAATACTATTTTTGCAGGACCTGCGCCACTATTCTTTAGATGAAAAGTATCACCCGATTTGAGAAAAAGAACGTCATGAGATTTTATATTGTAATATTGATTATTATATGATACATCAGCTTTTCCAACAGTAAGAACATAAACTGATTCTGTTTCTAGTGGTTCATGTTCAAATTCATCATTTGGATATAGCTTTATATAATCCATTGCTATATGTTTTGAGCCTTTTTCTCTTGAGATAACATTCCGCCAATCGCCGGGTTTGCCAAAAATGGGACCTGCTTTATCCATATTGATTATTTGAATTCCGCTGATATGTCCATCTTTGGGTTTTGGTATTTCCTTAACATCTCTTTCACCACGATACAAAGCCAAATCAGGCGGAGATTGGAAACTCATAACCCTTGCCATCCTGTTCGTTGTATTTTTTGTGCCATGAACTTCATTTGCAGGAACAAATAGGGTGTCACCTGCACTAAACGGGGTATAGATGTCACCCTGACGCATTGAACCACCGACTTCAAGAGAAACAATAAGGTCTTCTGTTTCACCATGAATGTGTTGTGTAAATTCCTGTCCCGGTGCATGTAAACCATGATTTAGTGTTATTTGTTTTGCACCCATGTCTGGATGAATAATACGCCAATTTTGTCCTTTCCCCATCTGAAAAAATATGCCTTTTTCGAGATTAAGTATTTGCATAATTATTCCTTGCTTTTTGGACGGCTTTTATCCATCCCGTTATTAGTTCTTCTCTTTTTTCAGGATTGATCTTTGGTATAAAAACTCTTTCGGATTTTCTGCACGCCTCAATCTCTGATTTATCTTTCCAGAATCCAACCGCCAATCCCGCTAAAAATGCGGCGCCTAAAGCGGTTGTTTCTTTTATTTCAGGGCGTTCAACCTCGATATCGAGTATATCGCTTTGAAATTGCATGAGAAAATCATTGGCAGTTGCACCGCCATCGACACGAAGCCTTTTTATTCTATAGCCCGAATCAGAACACATGGCATCTATTACATCAGCAGTTTGGTATGCTATTGACTCAAGAGTTGCACGTATTAGATGTTCTCTCATCGTTCCCCTAGTTATACCAACTATCGTTCCTCTGGCATCTGTATCCCAATATGGCGCGCCAAGACCTGTAAATGCTGGAACAACATAAACCCCGCCTGTATCTGGAACGCTGATTGCTAGATGCTCTGTTTCAGATGCAGAGCTAATGATTTTTAGTCCGTCTCTTAACCATTGCACAGCAGCACCAGCGATAAAAACACTTCCCTCAAGTGCATAAACAGGGCTTTCGGAAATATCACAAGCCAAAGTCGTTAAAAGGCCATTCTTTGAAAATACAGGCTTGTTCCCAGTGTTCATAATCAGGAAACAACCAGTTCCATAGGTATTTTTAACATCACCGTTGTCAAAGCAAGCCTGACCAAATAATGCGGATTGTTGATCGCCGGCGTCCCCAGCGATGGGGACATCATTTAATATTGAATTTCCATAGCTAATCTTGCCAAAAAGCCCCGATGAAGGCAAAACTTCTGGAAGCATAGATTTGGGTATATTCATCTCAGATAATATCTCATCATCCCATTTTAGCGTATGTATATTAAATATCATGGTTCTTGATGCGTTTGTATAATCAGTTGCATGAATTTTTCCGCCTGTTAATTTCCATAAAAGCCATGTATCAATATTTCCAAAGAGTAAATGCCCGTTTTCTGCGGAATTTCTTAATCCTCTAACGTTATCAAGTAACCATGCGATCTTTGTTGCTGAAAAATATGGGTCAATAACAAGCCCTGTTTTTTGTTTTATCATTTCTGTCAGACCTGCTTCGCGCATATAATTACAAATATCCGCAGTTCGTCTGCATTGCCAAACAATTGCATTATAAACAGGTTTTCCAGTCCGTTTATCCCATATTATAGTTGTCTCACGCTGATTTGTGATTCCAACTCCTGCTATTTGCCCATGTTTGAGATTCTTTGATGTCAAGAGAGATTCCGCAGTTAAAACTGCACTCTGCCATATCTCCTCAGGGTCATGCTCAACCCAGCCCGGTTTGGGATAATATTGTGTTATTTCACGATAGCCTTTATCTGCAATTTTGCCGTTTTGATCTATCAATAAAACTGTCGTTCCAGTTGTTCCTTGATCTATCGTTAATATATAATCCATAAAGCGTTCCTTTTTTTGGCAATATATGAATATACAGATATTATTTTTCAATCTTAACAGATGAATCACCTGCGAGCGCCATACCTGATTCAACTTCGATAGTTCTTATAATTGCTGGAGGGACAAGGCAAGCGGTATGCCTCAAATAACCGTTTGCAATCTTATATACTAGACAATCACAAATTGGTCGTCCAATGATCTGAAATGGATCAATTTCATCTAATTCTTTTGCTATTTTTTGTATACTTTGGCATTTGCTATTTATAGATAATTTTGTCATTCCCTCATCTGTTGTTATTGCTTCAATTATTGTTTCAAATCCACAATTATCCATATTAACTTTAGTTTTTGTCATTTATAATCTCCCATAAATCTCTATTTTTCATCAGGATTCTTCCAAAATTCCATCATAATTTTTGATAATATCTGTTCTCCGTATTCGTTAGCATGGACGACATCACGATAAAATATATGCGGATGTAATCCAGTAGAGCATATATATTCAGCCCAAGGCGTAGTCATATCCAAATAGGCGCATTTCTCCTCTTCTGCTAATTTTTTCAAAGCCTGTCCATAGACTCCTGTTCCAGAATGAGGTGCTTTCGCTAATTCCTCTGGCGATCTTGGGTCTGCTGTACCAAATGTTCCAGTAGCCAAGAGAATCTCAACATTAGGCAAGGCACTGCGTAATTGATGAATAACCTCACGGATACTGGCTATATCTTTTTGGCTTATTCCGCCTATAAATACAAGATCGGGATTGCGTGGAACGATATATTTTGCAACTCTATCTTCCTCTTTATAATGCTGGCATCCACCTCCGCCACGAACATAAACAGTCGCTTTAATATCGGCTTTTGGATATGCTTCACTGAGTTTTGCTATCCACCCAGACCGCATTGTATCATTTACTATACTATCGCCCACAGCCAAAAATCTTAGTATTCCACCTTCCGTTAAGATTTTTCTAGTTCTCTTCAGGTTAATCCAGTCTTGCGGAGGTGCAGAAAATCTACCATTTGGCATCTCTGCCTGAATGGCTGTAATCTGTTCTAATGACCTTTGAGGTGTGCCAAAAATATAGTATTCCGCTTCTGAATCTTCCGACTTTGTATTTATATCAGGTGGATATTTAGAGGGCAATGCGCCTTGCTCTGGAAACTTCACTGGAGAATCTGCCATCATATCAGCAAATGATAGCTTTGAAAACATAATAAATGAAAATAACAGGAATAATGAAGCAAAAAATACCCCAAAATGAATAGTATTACAGGACATTAAGTTTCTCCTTTTTGATTGTCGAAAGAAGTTATATTTTTGTATTATTCAAGAAGACCCTTCGCTGTGTTTAGGGTGACATTTCGCTGTCATTTTAAGCGTAGCGAAAAATCTTACTTATGGGTATTTAGGACAGAAATATTGAGGCGATTCAACAATATTTATTTATAGGTTCGGTAGTTCAAAAATGTGAATTTACCTCTTTTTATTTCAATATTATCAATTTTTTCTGATTTAACTAGAACGCCTTTATTATCATAGAAATTGAGTTGTAAATTATGTTTTCCACTAGGCAATGTAGTTCTGATCATTTGATAATTATTAGGCAAACTCAACCATGAGCGTGTATCTGCACTTTCGGTAACAAAATTGAAAATATTAACTAAAAAACCTGCGCCCTTATCCTTTTTGTTTGCGGTTCTAAAAGCAAGGTATTTTGTTAAACCACGAGTGATAGTTTTTAGGAATATCATTGGCATTTGTTCTTCAAAATCTTTGAATGCTATCGCCTCTATATCCTGAATCATCTCTGATCTGACATTAACACCATCAGTATTTAGCCTAGTATATGAAATTATTGGTCTATTAGAAACATATTGCGGTATAGATACCCTTAACAGATATTCGAGTTCAGTTTCATTATAATTTTTGTTTGCTCTTTCTCTAAGCCTTCCAGAATATGATACCATATCTGTTTTGCCATCAAGATTATCTGTTTTAAGAATAGGCAAAAATAGATCGAAAGCACTTTTTCTTGGTGCAAAGCCATTTTCATGGATTAATATTAAAACTCCATCATTTGGATCAACATCTTTAGGATCGTCATTTATATTATATTTAGCTTTATATTGCTCATATTCCTCAATAAAATTTAACGATTTTGATAATCTAAGAAGATCATATTTTAGTGATTGTGGAGGTTGTATATTATAGGCTTTTGCATATTTTTCAAAGGCTTCTTCCGATTTCCTGTAAGATATAAATGCGTCATTAAGTTCATTTTGTGATTCAAATAACACACCAGCCAAATACTGCATGAATGCGTCATCTGTATATGCTGTGGACTTTCCTTCTGCTTGGTCAGAATACTCCTGTAATAAAAGCGTAACTTTTCTACACTCTACTAATGCACTATAGGGCAGATTAAGCTTTATATAGTTAAATGCCTTGTAATAATGTATTAAAACTCTCTCGTATTTCTCTCCGCTATATGACAAGATATTATCGCTGGTAAGTAATGCCCCTGCTTCTTTACTAATACTTTTGGTATAAAGATCCTCAGAAAGAGATTCTGCTTGATCAAAAACATTATTACTCTCCTCATACCTACCTGCATAATGCAATATTATGCCTTTTTCCATTAAGTAGAGAAGCATAGATCGGTTAGACTTAGTTTTATTAAGATTTTTTAGAGCATCTTCATAATTGCCTTTAATCAGGTTTGTTTGAACTTGTTCTATCTTTGTTCCATAGGTAGCACATCCGACATAGGTCAGGCATAGGATAAATATTACTAGATATGAAGATGCTATCTTTGAAAAGAATAAAGCACTTTGTCGCATGTTTTCGATTCTCAATTTGTATTATTTTATGATGAATATCTGCTTCGTGAAATGAATTTCTTAATCTTCTTTTGACCAAGCCATACTTTGACGTTAGTTTCTATATTAGTTAAAGTGAGATCAACTTGGTAGAAAATAACTTTCTTCCCTTCTTCTTGGTCAACTATTGTGTTAACTTCGCCTGTCATCATAAAATCCGCCCCTAATTCTTTTCCCATTTGTTTTATTGTTTCAACAGAGGCAAATACTCTTTGATCTTCTTTTTCTGAACGCATTTCTTCTCTATCGCCTGCACTTGCGACAACTGTAACCTGTCCTGAATTTATAAACGCCCTTTCAATATCGTTGACAAACGTTTTAACAGCTATATGTTCAGAGCTTCTATTTCTCATGCTACCTACAATGATAACTGGCTTTTTAGCCTTAGCGGTCATGTGTTCGCCTATCCATGTATGATTCAGGCAATCCCTTATCATCTCTTGGGAAACAAGTCTGGAATCTGTGTCATTCCAACGCCCTGAAAGGTCAGTTACCTCATCTGGGTCTATACGTGAAACCTTCTTTGATGCACCACAGCCAACTATAAGAATCAAGGCAGATAATAAACAAATATAGACTAAAACATTTTTTCGCATCTTAAACCTCCAAAAATTATGTTTAAAAATTGCATTTAAGCATAATAGCTTATATTATATAGACATAATTATTATATAGGATTTTTGTGATTATATCAATGACTTAAACCCAGATATGAGTTTAGACAATTATTTGCTTTCAACACATCGGAAGCCGACATCACCATATGCGCCATCGGGACCAGAATTGCTACGATAGGATACCCGAAGTTCATCTTCTCCATTAGACCATGACCCACCTCGATAAGTACGGAGAGAACCTGTTTGAGGTCCCTTTGGATTAGATTTCGGTGAGAAGAAATAATAAGCAGAAGAATACCAATCCTCACACCATTCCCAGACATTACCTGCCATATCATGCAGACCATAACCGTTTGGAGCAAAACTACCAACAGGTGCAGTCCATTCCCATCTATCGGAACCACCAACACCCGCATAATTTGCATCACTGCGATCTAGATTATCGCCCCAAGGATATTTTTTCCCAACAAGACCGCCTCTTGCAGATTTTTCCCATTCTGCCTCTGTTGGAAGTCTTTTGCCTGCCCATTCTGCATAGGCTTTTGCATCATTCCAGCTTATACCGACAATAGGTTGATTTGGTGCGTTGAAGTTTTCATTTCGCCAATTTTTTGGCTCTTTATATTTAGTTGCTTCCATAAATTTCTTATATTGTGCATTAGTAACCTCATATTTATCTATATAAAATGCGTCAAGATAAATTGTATGTGCTGGTCTTTCATCTGTTCCATCTGTATCACTACCCATGATAAATTCGCCAGCAGGGATCAAAACCATTATTGCACCATCTTTGCCAGTTTTTTCTTTGGGCAAGTCAACGGATTTGTTAACAACAGGTTCTGCTTGTTCTTCTTCAACGATAATCTCTTTTTGCCTAAAATTTACCCTAACATTAAGGGTAGTATTGGCTTTAATATTGATCTCTTTTCTCAGGAAGTTGCCTTCTCTGCTAAAAGTTATTGGATATGTTCCAACAACGATGTCTTCTATGATTACTTGATATTTATCTTTTTTTATGATCTCATCAAGGAAAGCGATCTCACATTCACTAGGAACACTTGTTATAATAATTTTTCCCATTTCCGCTTTGTCGGGTCTATCTTCTTGACGGATAGTTGGCTTGGGAACAAGATCGCCTATTTTAATTTCAACAGCCTTGCCTGATTCTATTGTTACAGCAAACCTCTTGGTAACAAAACCCTCTTTTTCTGCGCGTATTTCATGTTGACCGACTTCTATATCTTCAATATATAACCCATCTTCTGCATCTTTTGTAATCCCTGCAAATGTATTATCAATATATATGCGTATACCGGGTTTGGAAGTTACCTGTAAATCGCCTGTATCTTGCGCCACTGCAAAAGGCATGATTGAAAAAAACATAAATATTGTAATTGCAAATTTGATACACGTTTTCATATTGAACTCCTTATTCTAATATTGCACCTTCATTAGCACCTGTTACCATTTTTCTATAAATATCAAGGAATCCGCCATATGCTTTTGGTGGGATCGGTTTCCAATTAATTCTTCTATTTTGTATTTCTGATTCGCTTAGTCTAACATTAAGTTTTCTATTTGGGATGTCAATATCTATAATATCACCATCTTCAATCAATGCGATCGTTCCGCCTTCGAATGCTTCTGGACAGACATGTCCAATACAAGGTCCCCTTGATGCACCAGAATATCTGCCATCTGTAATCATTGCAACAGAATCACCAAACCCCATTCCAATAAGTAATGCAGCGGGGATGGAAAGTTCTCTCATGCCGGGACCGCCTTTGGGACCTTCATATCTTATAACAAGGATGTCGCCATGCTTAACGCTTTTTGATGACATATATTCCCGAACATCCTCCTCACTATTAAATACCTTAGCTGGTCCCGAATGAACCATCATCTTTGGATTAACTGCGCTTTGTTTTACAACTGCTCCCTTTTGGGCAAGATTACCATAAAGAATGGCTATTCCTCCCTCAGAGGCAAGAGGATTATCAAGTGAATGTATAACATCATTCTTTTTAATATTAACATCTGCCAAATTTTCACGAATGGTTGAGCATGTAACAGTTGGCAAATCAAGCTCTAATATTGATTCCATCTCTTTCATCAAAGCAGGAATTCCGCCTGCAGAATGAAAATCCATTAGCGTAAATTGTGACGCAGGTTTAAACTTTGCAAGTAAAGGCGTTTTTCTGCTGATTTCATCAAAAATATCTAACGGAACATCGATTCCAGCCTCTTTTGCGATAGCTGGAATATGCAAAAGCATATTTGTTGATCCTCCGATACTCATACCGACCTTGATTGCGTTACGAATGCTTGCTTTTGTTAGGATCTCTTTTGGTGTTAGGTTATGATCAAGGACCTTCAATATTTGTTCGCCAGTCAGCTTTGCCGATACTCGCTTTGCAGAACTCATTGCAGGCATAGTGGAGCATAAAGGCAGAGAAAAACCAAGAGCTTCTACAATACAACTCATCGTGCTTGCTGTCCCCATCATGCTACATAGACCGGGGCTACAACAGGCGTTTGATTCTATATATTCAAGTTCCTTTTCGTTAATTTCCCCTGATTTATATTTTCCGATCGCCTCTTTTACATCACAAGCTACCATTGCGCCCTTATCAGAATTAAAAGGAAGCATTGTTCCACCCGTCAGAAATATCGTTGGGATATTGCATCTAATAGCAGACATAAGCATTCCCGGAATTATCTTATCACAGGAACAGATCATAACAACAGCATCAAATTGATGTGCCTGAATCATTAGTTCAACTGATGCGCATATTATATCTCTGCTAGGCAAGATATAGTGCATCCCTTTGCCTTGTGCAATTGCATCGCAAGGCGCAATCGTATTAAATTCAACAGGCATTCCGCCTGCTGATATAATACCATTTTTAACATGCAACGCCAACTCTCTGAGATGGTAATGACCGGGATTCGCCTCTGTCCATGAGTTGGCTATCGCAATCAATGGCTTTTTCAAATCAGAACTTGTGTAACCAGACGCTCTATAAAGCGATCTGGCATAAGTTCCATCTATTCCTTCTAATGATTCTCTGCTACGAAGTTTCATTATATATAATAAACCTATTAGGGTAATTAGATATATCTTGCATGTTTATAAAAAGTAATGGATAATACCCAATTTAACATGAAATTAGGCTTATGTCAACGCAAAATGGTATATTTTTAGCTCCAAATTGCCCAAAGTTTAATTAACTTATATATCAGGAATTATATATGCGACATGGATATATCTGACTAACGATCCTTTAGGGACATGGATTACGGCAATTTTTTTGTATCCAACTTTCATAAGTAGATCACTTATGTCAAGTCCTGTAACAATAGCGGATTTTGGTGCTAAATTCGGTAGGTTGTTCAATATTTCAAAGCAAGTCTTATCATCAATAGGGCAGTTTTTCCCATAGGGAAGATCAGTTACAACAGCATCAAATTTCCCCTTAATATCCCTTGCATCGGCCAAAGCAACCATTGTATTTATGTTAAAATATCTGAGATTATCTATAGATGCCCGAACCATTAAGGGATTGTTATCACAGCCAAAAGCTTTGATACCCATGCTTATCGCTTCAATTAGTATTGTTCCTGAACCGCAACATGGGTCTATTATTCTGTCATTATTTGAAGCGACAAGATTTATCATTGCCCTAGCAAGACGAGTAGGCAATGCGCTGGAATATTGTTGAGTCTTGTGTATATGCTCATCCCAAGTCTTTGTTGATTCTGACAGGACTTCACCAAGCCAGACATAATCTCTGGTTATAACAACGATAAAGGTCGTCTGTGGATCGCTTAGATCAGGATTACCATCAATCCTTGCTCCAACTTCGCGCATAACTTTTTGTGAATCAATTTCTAGCTTTTTGGGAATTTTAACAACACTTACTCTGAAGCGATCTGAATTAAGACATAAGTTATCAAGTTTGGCATAAAGATCGTTTATATCTTTTGCATGAGTGATAATTTTCAGGCAGGTTTTTATATAAGCTGATCTTGATATGTCTATATTAAAGGGTTTATCTATTATTGCAATACCGTTATCATCGGGATTTGCCCCTGTAATTGCGTAACATTCAGCTTTGATTAGTTCTTTTTCTGTTTCAGATCGGGTTGTAAGGTATAAAAACATCATTTTCCCTTTTATTTCATATTTCGGATCCTCACAAGGTCGTCATTATTTATTTTTATGATATCCTCACTATCAAGCTTGATAACAAGAGAACCGTTTTTATCTATATCAAGGGCGGTTCCAAACCTTATATCGTTTTCAGATTCGATTTGGATTCTATTTCCTATTGTTGTTGATAAAGATTTCCATTCATTTAGAAATTCATCATATGTTGCATCATTTAATCTTAAATAGCGTGTCTCAAATTGCCTGATTATCTCCTGCAAAAGATGGATTCTACATATTTTATGGCCTAGTTCCATATATAATGAAGTGGCAATCTCTGATATTTCCAAAGGGATGTTATCTTTTGAAACATTAACATTTACCCCAATACCTACAACAGCAAAATCTATTTCATTTTTCAATATTCTCGTCTCTGTTAAAACACCAGAAACTTTTTTTTCACCAATTACTACATCATTAGGCCATTTAACAGAAGCATTTAACTGAGTGATTGAATTAATTGCACTTATTATTGAGACAACAGCTATTGGAGTTAGGATATTTATATGCTTTAATGATAATGACGGTCTAAGGATTATTGATAATAGTATGCAAGTTTCAGATGGCGCAAACCAGATTCTTCCTCTTCGTCCACGCCCTCCTGTCTGATAGTCTGCAATGACAATTGCGCCTTCCTCAGCACCATTTCTTGCAAGTTTTACTGCAATATCATTCGTGGATTTGGTCTCTGAAAAGTATATTATTTCTTTACCAAGTATCTTTGTGTTAAGCCCTGTTTTTATTTCATCTATGTTCATGGATATAAAAGATATTTTGAGCTTATATCAGAAAACTCTTTTTGCTCATCCTGCCATGACAAAATTATATCATCGACAGGCTGATTATCAGAAATTGCTATGCGAACCTTGTCTGTTCCCATAAGAAGATCAAAGAATGGTCTGTCCTTGCCTATCCATTGAAAGTCATCTGGATATGCTTTTTTTATTGAATCAATCATATATAATGCAGTTCTGACAGGCGAAAAGCTTTTTCTGTCAATAACATGCACTTGAACACCGCCGCAATTTTTATCTTTATGTTTTGAGAATGTTGGAGTAAAATAAGTTGGCCTAAATTTTACGCCATTCAGCCTCATTTCATTAAGCATATCAGCAAGCATATAAGCATCAATATAAGGTGCGCCAATGATCTCAAATGGTTTAGTTGTTCCTCGTCCCTCAGATAAATTTGTCCCTTCAAAGAGGCACATCCCCGAATAAACCGTTGCGGTATCTAGCGTTGGCATATTTGGCGACGGCATTACCCAATGAACCCCTGTTTCATCAAACCACATATCCCTTTTCCAGTTTTCCATTATTACGACTTTTAGACTAACACCGATTCCGAAATGTTCATTAAATAGCTTTGCCAACTCGCCTACTGTTAAGCCATGCCTTAACAGTATCGGAAAATGACCGACAAATGAAGTAAATTTAGTATCAAGAACGTTTCCTTCCAACATATCGCCTATTGGATTAGGTCTATCTAAAACAATAAATTCCAGATCGTTTTCTGCACAAGCCGACATTGCTAACGCCATGGTAGAGATATATGTATAAAAGCGCACCCCTACATCTTGAATATCAAATATCAATGTATCTAAACCATTGAGCATATCAGAAGTTGGTTTAATAGTGCTTCCATATAGGCTATAAATTGGAATATTATCATATTGAAATGATGAAATCGGGACCGCATCCTGAGCAGAACCCCATAAACCATGTTCAGGTGAAAATATAGCTTTTAGTTTAATTTCAGGGCGCTTTTGAAAGAGTGATATATTATGATCAAGCTTTTCATCAACGCCTGTCAAGTTTGTGATAAGACCAATAGATTTGTCCTTTATCAGATCGATATTATTATCAAGTATTGATGTTAGACCTAATTTTATCATATAATTAACCTTTGAAATAAAAGGATATAAAACAATATTTATTATCTCATATAAGGCTAAACTTTTCAATGAATAGAATTGAGATGGTGTTTATTAAACAATTTTAATTTTATAGTAATATTCTTTTTTTATCTTAGAAGATTCCTCAATTTATGTCTGATTATTCAAAAAAAAGTCTTGACGATTCTTATTTTGTGATTTATAATTATAAATAGTAAAACTTTTATGAGCAAATAAGATTGCCGATTTCTTAATTTGACACTCCTAAAGCTAAATCACCTCCCTGAACTAGCTTCAAAGTTCTGCTCTTTTTGAGGTAAAAGTCTCACTAATAAAAAATTAATTACCTAGTTCAAGAGCTATGAAATTAAGCTATTTCATTCTGATTGAGCAAAATAGGATGCAATTTTTGGCGTATTTTTGGCCCCAAAGATTATGTAGTCATTTCAAAATACCATTTCAAAGTCAGTATCAATTCAAATGATCTGCTTTCCAATCTGTATGAATTGCAAAAAATTGATTGAAGCCATTATTAAATTAGCTATGCTGAAAGCTATTTTTATAACATAAGAATATGTTTATTTTCTATGATAATATTGGTGTGCTTTCATCTTCCCGATAAATAATATTTCTTGTATATTACTGCAAATCTTGCGAAAGGCTCTTTTATGTTTGAAAAAATAGGAATTATACTAATATCACTTATATTTAACCATTAAATAGAATCAATATGGGAGACGAACTGTGCAACAACTCAAAGCCAACGAATTAAATATTGATGAACTCAAGGAAATGACTATACCAGAACTCACTAATATAGCGCGAGATATTGGTATTACAGGATATAGCGGTCTAAAAAAACATGATCTGATATTTAAGATACTTGAAGCCAAAGCTACTGGTAACGGATTGCTTTTTGGTGAGGGTGTTCTTGATATTCGCCCTGAGGGTGGATATGGTTTTTTGCGCTCGAGTTCATATAACTATCTGCAAGGAGATGATGATATATATGTTTCTCCTTCTCAGATCAGGAAATTTGATCTCAGACAGGGTCATATTGTCTCTGGATATATAAGACCACCAAAAAAAGGGATCCCCGGCGAAAAAGAAGAACACTATTTTGCACTCCTACATATAGAAGCTGTTAATTATGAAAGTCCTGAAAATGCAAAAGATAAGATATTATTTGAAAATCTAACGCCGATATATCCTATAGATAGAATCAAGTTAGAACATGACCCAACAGAATATTCAACAAGAATAATGGACCTTATAACGCCTATCGGCAAGGGACAAAGGGGATTGATTGTTGCTCCTCCTTATAGTGGGAAGACTGAACTGCTCAAGAGAATAGCAAGAGGTATTACAACCAATCATCATGAAATTATACTCATCGTACTGCTTATAAACGAAAGACCAGAGGAAGTTACTGATATAGAGAGGTCTGTAAAAGGTGAAGTCATAAGCGCAACTTTTGATGAACCACCCGAAAGGCATGTTGAAGTTGCTGATATGGTAATTGAAAAGGCAAAAAGGTTAGTTGAATATGGACATGATGTTGTTATACTCATGGATAGCATAACAAGACTAGCTAGAGCGCATAACTCTGTTGCGCCCGATAGCGGTAGAGTTATGACTGGTGGTATCGAATCCACTTCTCTTATCCGACCAAAAAAGATATTTGGTTCTGCAAGAAATGTTGAGGATGGTGGTAGTTTAACCATCATCGCAACCGCTTTGGTTGAAACTGGGAGTAGAATGGACGATATAATCTTTGAGGAGCTTAAAGGAACTGGAAATATGGAAGTGCGTCTAGACAGGACATTACTTGAGAGAATGATATTTCCAACTATCGATATTAAGACATCAAAAACACGTAGAGAAGATTTGCTTCTTCCTGATGATGAGTTAAAGAAAATTAGGCTTTTGCGCAAGGCTTTGTCTCAGGAAAATCTTCCTGATGCAATGGAATTTATTTTAGAGCATCTGGCAAAAACAAAAACTAATCAAGATTTTCTAGAATCTATGAAAGGTTAGAGTATTTGCTTATGTTAACTTTTAAATAGGATTTTTGATTAATAACATGGAGACAATCAAATGAAACCAGAAATTCACCCAAAATTCAAAGAAACAACAATTATATGCGCTTGTGGCGCAGAATTTAAAACTATGTCCACAAAGGATGAAATTAGGATCGAAGTTTGCTCGAAATGCCACCCATTCTTTACAGGCAAGAGAAAGTTTGTTGATACCGCAGGTAGAGTCGAAAAATTCAGAAAGAAGTATAATCTGGATGCAGAACCTGTATTAGCAGAGACAGATGAAGCACCAGTAGAGGAACAATCCTGATAGGGTCAATTTATGGGAAATGAGAATTGTGGGCGTTTGAGGGATGTCGGTGGGCAAGCGGTCATTGAAGGCGTAATGATGCGCGCTCCAAAATCGCTTGTCGTTGCTGTAAGAAAGCCCGATCAGGGCATAGAGATCTTACGTCAAGAGGTAGTCCCATTAAAAGAGAGATTTTCACTGTTTAAGCTACCAATACTTCGTGGGCTTGCTGTCCTTGTGGAATCGCTAGTCTGGGGTGTAAAGGCTCTTACTTATTCCGCAAATATCGCAGTAGAAGCAGAAGAAGGCGCATCATCCAAAGGAATGAGTAATTTTGCTATTACCATAACCTTTTTAATTAGCCTTGTTCTTGGTGTTGGGCTTTTTGTTATTTTGCCTGAAAGACTCGCCAATCTAATTTCAGATAAAGGCATTTTATTTAACATTGCAGATGGTATAATTCGCCTTCTTGTTTTCTTTTTGTATGTTGTTTTGATCTCTCAAAGTAAGCAGATAGCACGTGTATTTCAATATCATGGTGCAGAGCATAAATCGATCCACACATACGAGGCAGGGGAAGAACTCACAGAAGAAAACGCAATGAAATATAGCCCAGTGCATCCAAGATGCGGAACTGCTTTTTTAATGACGGTTATGGTTCTAAGCATCATTGTATTTTCCCTATTCGGCAAGCCAGAATCAGTTCTTATCCGCATTGGAACACGCCTAATTTTTATTCCGATAATTGCAGGCACATCTTACGAAATAATCAAATTTGCGTCCAAAAGACAAAACAATTTTTTCGTTAAACTAATGGTATTGCCCGGTTTATGGTTACAAAGACTTACTACAAAAGAACCAACAGTAGATCAAGTTGAGGTCGCAATAAGATCACTCAAAGAAGTTCTATCTATGGAAGACCAAAAGTCATGAATGAATATTTATTAGAAAACAATGATTTTCTACAAACAGTTTTCAATTCCATACCGTCAATAATAATGATTGTAAATTCGAATGGACAAATCCTACACATGAATTTAACCGCCTCAAATAAAATTGGCGTTGATATTAGAGAAGCATACAAAAAGCGAGGCGGAGAATTACTTCATTGCGAACATGCCCTTGATGTTCCAGAAGGATGTGGTTTTTCCAATCATTGCAAAGAGTGTGTTGTCAGAAATTCCGTTGGTAAAGCTATTCAGGGCAATAAAGCATATAGAGAAAAGTCTTTCATGGGAATTATTCAGGATGGCATTATAAAAGAGTTCGTTTTTATGGTAACTGCTTCTCCATTTGAATATGAAGGTGAAAGATATGCACTTTTGGTTTTGGAAGATATAAGTGAAATCGTAAAATTGAAAAAACTCTTGCCGATCTGTGCTAATTGCAAGAAAATTCGCAATGAAGAGGACTATTGGCAGGAGGTAGAGAGATATTTTACTGATAATTTAGACATTGAATTTACACATGGGATTTGCAATGAATGTGCCAAAAAGCTATATCCCAATCTAGTTGTTAAAACTTATAGGTCAGAAAAAGTATAAGATAAGGAATCTTTTAATGCTTCAACGATTAGAAACAATACAAAAACGATATATTGAATTGGAACAAGCGCTCTCAGATCCAAATATTATATCTGATTCATCAAAGTTTCAAAAATTTGCAAAAGAACGCTCTGAACTTATGCCGATAGTATCGTTGATTAATGAATATGAACGCACAATAAGCCAGATTAATAGTACCAAAGAACTGCTCAGCACAGAAGATGATGAAGAACTTTTGGAAATGGCTGAATCCGAAATCGAGGAAATGCAAGATAAAAAGACGGATTTGGAACGAGAATTAAAGCTGATGTTGCTACCAAAAGACGATAATGAAAGCAAGGATATTATCGTTGAGATTCGTGCTGGAACTGGTGGAGATGAAGCGGGGTTATTTGCGGCAGAGATGTTCAGATTATATAGCAGATATGCAACAAATAAAGGATGGAAAGTTGAGGTAATTGATTCACACGCAACTGGTGTCGGTGGCTTCAAGGAAATCATTTTTAGCATTACAGGGAAAGATGTTTATAAACATTTTAAGTATGAAAGTGGAGTCCACAGGGTTCAGCGAGTCCCTGTAACAGAATCCTCTGGTAGAATTCATACTTCCGCCATAACCGTTGCAGTCCTTCCCGAAGCAGAGGAAGTTGATGTTGTAATTGATCCAAATGATCTCAGGATTGAGTGTTTCCGATCATCCGGACCCGGAGGACAAAGTGTAAATACAACAGATTCTGCAGTCAGAATTACACATATACCAACAGGGATAACTGTTTCGTGCCAAGATGAGAAATCACAGCTTAAAAACAGAGCAAAGGCAATGAGAGTTCTGCGTGCTAGATTGCTTGATATTAAACAAAGAGAGCAGGAAGAACAAAGGGCTAATGAGAGACGAATACAGATCGGCACTGGTGATAGAAGCGAGAAAATAAGAACATATAACTTTCCACAAAACCGATTGACTGATCATAGAATAGGTTTATCACTTTATCAGCTTGAATCAGTAATGAATGGTGAACTTGACGAATTAATTAATGAATTAATAGCAGCCGATCAAGATGAAAAATTAAAGCTTCTTTCTCAGTCATAAACAAAGATCGCATTTATAAATAATACTGAATGGCAATTTTCTTGCAAGAAGTAATAATGGGTTCACTTCAACCCTTGCTTCAGTATGAGGATAAGCAATTACGCAGCGGGGCTTATCCTCATATCTTTTTTGAATTAAATTTATATATCGGTCTTTATTTATTCTGAATTTGGAGGTAGTATTGTGCCTGTAGTGTATGTTGTTTTTGCATTTATAACAGCTATTACATTAGGTCCTATAATAATTATATTCTCATATTTGCACTTTCGAGGGCGTGCAGTATCACGAAAAGAACTGAATGAAATACAGAAGGACATATCTCAAATAAAAAACGATATTGCAGATATTAAAGAGCAGATAGCAGATTTTATTATAAAAACTAATTGAGATATAATTGAGCATTCCTTATGAAAGGCAGGATGTTGAAAGATTTAATTCTAATAATTATCAGCGTAATGCTTGCATCAATAGCGCAAGTGCTTCTAAAACTTGGAATGACAAAAATTGGCAAAATAATTGATATTCAAGATGCTATTATAAGACTTCCAAGAGCCTTGATAAGTCCATTGGTACTTAGTGGACTTTTTGTTTTTGGCATTAGTGCGTTATCTTGGTTAGTTGTCTTGTCTCGTGTAAGACTTAGCATAGCCTATCCGATGGTTAGTTTGGGATATGTAGCGGTTGTCTTATTTTCTTTATTTGTATTTAAAGAACCAATAAAGCCTGTTGCTCTTGTAGGATGCGGAGTTGTAATTATTGGCGTGATTCTTATATCAAGAGGATTATAAATGCCTAAAAACATACAATTGGGTCATACTATCGCTATTTTATTGTCGATCATCATCCCCGGAATGGGACAGATTTATCGTCGAAAAATTCTAAAAGGTCTCGTATTAATCCTTAGTTTTGTGATTGCGATAGGTATTATATGGTTTGCGTTCTCTAATAAAGAATTTAAGATGTTTGATTGGTATGGAAAAAAAGTAATGTTTAATCCTGCTATGAAAACAATAAAGCTAGGCAATGAGCCACTGAGAGTAATTGATCTAATGAAAATTACTGGAAGTATTCAGCTTGTTATTACATGGATATATGCCTTGATTGATGTATGGAAAGATGATGATTAGAATTTTATATTAAAAGAAACTCTATGAGTATTTCCTAAATCGCCATAGGGAACAAAAGCATAATCAACCTGATATGTAGATGAATCATATCCTATCCCACCAGACACCCCAGACGGAAAATCAAAACTTGAATCTGTTTTAAAACCTCCACGAAAAGAAATTCCATTGCTAAAACGATATTCTAAGCCTATATGAGCATTGATCGAATCGTCAGAGGGAAATGCTACTGATGATGCTATCGTTAATGCACCTGATATTTTTCGTTCATCTGTTTTTTGCTCTGTTTGGATTTCACTTTCAGGAGTATTCTCTTGTTTATTCTCTGTTTTCATTTGCATTTTGTATGCCATACCGAGATTCATTGAAAATGGCATTGATTCTTTTTTTGTTATAAAGCCTTTGCTTTGTCCTCCAAAGTTCTGAAAGCAAGTTCCAAAGCTTAATCCCTTTATTTTTGGTAAATCATATATACATCCTACATCTATAGCCATGCCTTGCGCTGTTTTATCATTGATTTTAGATTTTGTGATCTTATCAAAATTCACTTGTGATTGTATCCTTTGCATAGATGCCCCGACTAAAAGACCGTTTAATACCTCAAATGATAAAGCTATACGACCTGCTATATCAACAGGGGTAAATGTCCCATCTTGTTCATATTCTTCTGTAATAGATTCGATTGTTCTTGGGATTGACCCCATATACAGGTAAGAAACATCTGCACCTATTGTAACTTTTCGACTTATGGGTTGGGCAAGTCCTATCCATTCATACCTGATGTCATCGAACCACTCAACGTGCATCGCAGAAAACTCCGATTTTCTGACTCTTACCAGACCAGCAGGGTTCCAATATATACTTGCAATATCGCTAGTTTCTGCGATGATTGCCTCCCCCATACTTGTCGCCTTTGCACCGACACCAATCTTAAGCATAGTATTGCCAGATGTTCCAACTCCGTTACATTTGGCAATATATGGTGCCAGAAATATAGCAATCGTGATCAAAAATATATAAATGTCCAAATTTTGTTTTTTTATTCTATTTAACATCAGCTACCTCATTATCACAATCTTACCGATTGATTTCTGAGATTCATTTTGCACAACATATATATACGTTCCGCTTGCAACTTCCTCGTTATTTTTATTAAGGGCATTCCATGTTGCTCTATCTCCGCTACCTATTTTTTCGATAACCGCTACTTCTCGTCCATCAAGGGTATATATATGGATTGTAATATTCTCCGTTAGGTTTCTAAATGTGATATATCCATTTATTGATTGTGATGGCATAAATGGATTTGGATATACAACAACCTTGTCAAGATTTTCGGGTAATTTTAGCTTTGCGATTCTGAATACACCAAGCTTGTCAACCTGAACTGATATTATATTTTGTATGGTATCTATATCCTGTTGTCCTATTACAAGTTCCCATCTTGGAACTCTTGATACCTCGTTTAGCCTAAATATTCTGAATTGCCTTTCATCATCCTGAGATAATGTCTCTGGAAGATTTCGCATATCATTTACATCAGGATATGTAAGAGTGATAATTACTTGTTTATTTAACTTTGCCGAACTAGATTCAAATACACGAACTGTTCCTGCAAAATTGCGATCAATAGATGGGTCTATATGCGATCTCTCAAGTAATTTATCCGCTTCGTCGATCTTGATAAACATTTCATTGTCAGGAAAGATTATGTTTACAGTCTCCATTTGATTAAATGTCCCTGAAGGTATTGTGATTGATGTATATGGATCAAATCCCGCTGTAATTTTAATCTTTGTATTAGTCATAACAATATTTGATATCGCCTGAACTGGTCCTGCGACTGATTTATTGTCTTTATCTAATAATGATTCGTTTGAGCCTAAATCAACAGCTGTAATTGCAATATATACAAAACTGTTGGGAACTCTTATTTTATGGCTTATAAAATCAGTATTCTTTATAGGAATAGCTAGATTTGGTGTTACAGAATCAATCGGCCTTAGTGTCTTTAGTGATACATTATCTATTAATTCATCAGAAATATACATATTATAGTATTTTATTTCCTCGTCTTTATTTATTATCCAGATAGCAGTAATGTAACCACCTTCATCACTCGGCGTATCAACTACATCATAAACTATGACTGGTTTTGGTGGTAAATCATCTTTTGAGACGACAGGACCTGCAACCGAGTCGCCATTTTCATCTAATTCTGATTCATTTCCGCTATCATCAACCGCTGTAACTGCAAAATAATATTTCTCATTATCATAAGGAACACTCACATATACACCGACTCTTCGTTGAATGTTTACTTCTGTTTTTGACGGCAAATCTTTATCTGTTATATCAAATAATTCTTTTCTTGTTATTTTAACTAATGGATCAATGTTATCTATGGATCTTATGGGTTCACTGGATAAATATATATTATAATAAGCAAAGTCTATATCAATATTTGGATTTGTCCATGCAACTATTATTGTCCGTCCCTGATCATTTGGTCTATCATAGGCAGAGACTACGCTAATTGGATTAGGCGAAATATTATCTACCGCCCTTACAGGTCCAAATGTTGAGCCACTTCTTGAGAGATCCAGCGATGATTCATTACCTGCCAAATCGACTACTGTAACAGCAAAATAGTAATTTGTTCTATTATTTGGGACATTAATCTCAGCCTGATTTGTTGAACGAATATCAAGTTTCATAGAACCACCATCAACAATCGGTGTTAAGCCCATTACAGAAGTAATTGGCGTTGCTTCTCTGTATATATTATAATGGCTAAAATCGTCTGTGTCTGTTATCGCTTCCCATGTTAAAACAATCCAATATCCGTTATCATCCACCTTATCATTACCATTAACCTGCATAATTGGAACAGGTGGTATTGCATCTATACTTATCCTTTCAAATATTACGCTTATGGATTGATTACCGTTCTTATTTACTAGATAACCTGTAATTCTGGCATCCTTAGCAAAGTCATTCTTTTTGACTGTATAGCTTCCTACATATATACCATCGTTGGCTTTTGTATCATCACGAGTTCCATCGTCATACATTGGTATCCCTGCCAGAAATCCGCCAATCTCAAAGGTAGCCGAGTTTTCAGGATCGCCTTTCATTGTTACAATCAACTTATTTCCTTCTTTTAATATACTCTTTGCATTATGAACAAAAGAATCAATTTTAGGCGGTGTTGTATCAATGCTTATTGGGTTTCTGGATAATGATTCAGTCTTATTTCCTGCCTCATCCTCTAGACTCACTGAAATTAAAACATCTTTTGCATTATCACCTTTTCTGATATTATAAAAGCCTGTATATGTCCCATCATTTGCAATTTTATCATAACCGATACCATCATCAGTCATAGGCAATGCCTTTAATATATCACCTATATCAGATGTTGCTTTTCCCTTTTTTGTATCGCTTATGGCTTCTACTATAAGTATATCTCCCTCAACAAGCACTTTTTCTGCATTATGCTTGATAGATATAATTTTTGGTGGTGTTGTATCAAAGAAAATGTGCGTTTGAGCTATTTTACTTTCCTTATTGCCTGCATCGTCTATTAAGTAACAGTTGACGACACCATTATCGATATTATCGCCATCAATGACCTTATAAGAACCTTTATATGTTCCATCAGGATTTTCCTGCATTAGAAATTCTGAATTACGAAATATGATTTTATCTTTATTTTCTGACGCTAATTCTATTGTAAAATAGGCCTTTTTTGCGTTTGCTTCACCTATCATCGTTACAGTTAGTTCATTCCCTTTAGTAAGTGGTTTTATAGGCATATTGCTAGTTACAGAAAATATCTTTGGTGGAGTTGTGTCAATATTGAGTGATATATCTGTTTCTTTTAGTTGGTCCTGCAATTTAAATTCTGCTGTCCATGTGTTGCTACTTTGCGTTTTTATAGGAGGCATACTTAAATATAGCAATATCTTACCATCTGAGACATCATCTCCGGATTGAATGACATAAGAGCCTGCATATATACCATCATCAGCTTTGTTGTCATCATTATTGCCATCATCAAGCATTGTCAAATTGGTCCTTATATTACCAAGGTCATAGGTGATTGAATTTCCAGCAAGCCAAGCTAAGCTTAATTTTATTTTATCTCCAACAGATAGAGGTGATTCTTGGGTCTGATCTGGTCTTTCAATCAGCTCTTTTGTATAATTTATTTTGAGGCTAGTTGCAACAAGTTCGTATTCTGATGAGGGGTCATTTTCAGACGAAGGGACAATTACAATAAAATAATCACCAACGTTTAGGTTTGCGCTTACTGTTGCTTTATGTCCTGTGAGATCATTTGTGGATGCGCTGGCAATATCAGTCAAATTACTGCTTTTTAATTTAATTTCTGTAGTTCCTTTTCCAGAAGGTCTGAATATCGATGCAACAAATGTTTGGCGTTCATTAATGCGAATCTTGAACCAATCAGGGTCACTATCAGCATCTAAGCTAGTGCCTTTTATAACTTGATTAATATTAAGTATATTTGCTGTTTGTGCAACATTATTTGGCTCAAGCTCCCATTTTTCTTGTTTCACAAATGTTGAGATTCTAATTGAATAAAGATTATTTATGTTTGTTTCCTGCTTATTTTCAACTTTGATATAATAATCGCCAGTCCTTATTGGTAGCGATATTGTCTGAACGGGAAATATCCCAGACATATAATCTATGGAGCCGACTTTCGGTGTTTCTGAGACAGGCAGAGAAGCATATACGCTTATCTTTGTTGATTCTGAAACTCTTGGACGGATAAAGTCAAGTCTCATAAATGCTGTTTTATCGCTTGGTAATCCGTTAAACTGAACCTTATACCAGTCTATATCATCTGATCTATT
>Ga0067045_1003142_pt1 | contig 29595 bp, 25 predicted proteins | sample TerdegcTABiofilm_FD_59184 | JGI IMG/M metagenome (GOLD analysis project Ga0067045, IMG submission 59184) | Combined Assembly of (Gp0054472, Gp0054536) Wastewater bioreactor microbial communities from Singapore -Terephthalate degrading...
TCCCATCACCGCGAGCCGCACGGGCATCACCACGGTGGATGTGGGCCATCCGCTGCTTGCGATGCATGCGATCCGCGAAACAATCGCGGCGTCCGACCACCTGGACATGATCGCCTTTTTGTACGCCTTCTATTCCTGAAAGATTGTGCTTGCATGGACTCGCTTTGTTCGCCGCCGCAAGGGGCGCTGAGGTGCAACTGAAGTGCAAGATGGCTTAAAGGAACCTGCGCACTAAAGCAATTGGCTCTTAAGCTCTATTGGCGCTGAAATAAAGCAATTAGCACAGAGCAATTAGCACAAAGCAATTGGCACTAAAGGAATTGCCGAAAAAAAAAGGCCGCCCATCAAGGGCGGCCTTTGGTGTATTAAGACCTTGCGCGTCGAAACATTATTTGGCAAGCGGCTGATAGGTCTTGTTCGGGTCCCATACCCCCTCGCGAAGTTCTTTCTTGATGCTTGGAATCTTGAGCACTTGTCCGGGGAATATCAAGTCGGGGTTCGACGGATCTTTGAAGGTGGCCTTATTCGCCTCATACAAGACCGGCCACTTATACGGGTTGTTGTACACGAACGGATACTCAGCGATCCTCCACAGGCAGTCCCTGCGCTCGGGAATAAGGCGCACTACATAACTCGCGGGCAATGGGGCAAACTCATTGATCTGCATCAGTGTCCAGTAGGACTGCGCCGCAAGATCCTTTGCGCGGGTATAGTCGAGTGCGTTGAAAGCGGTATTGGCATCGGCGAGCGCCTCTCCTCCTTTCTTGAAGAGCTCGGGGTAGTTATTGGCGGCATTTTTGGAGGCTGCCCAGTCATACCTGCTCTGAGCATCGGCAATGGCCGTCTGTGCATATTTCATGTTCTGGGCAATTTCTGCCTCTGCTGCCTTTTTGGCCTTTTCTTTTTCGGCGGCCTCTTTTTCGGCTCTCTCGCTGGCGACCCTGGCCTCGAAGTCGGAAGAGAGGGTCGAAAGGACCTCGTTGGCGAGCATTGTGGCCGGCGCGTACTTCTCGATGCCGTAGGCTTTTTCAGCGGCGGTCATCGAGGCTGCGGCAGCCTGATATTCCTTAGGATAGTCGGCCTTGATATTGGCCTGGTCTGCCCACGCCATGCGGTCGCGCGCCTTCGGCAGCACCTCATCCGCCACCGCCTTGTCCTTGGCAAGTTGGGCAGCAGCATCTCTTTCCTCATTCACCTGTGCCATGAAGTCGTCGGAGAGAATGCGGAGCACGTCGTTCGAGAGCGCTAAAGAAGCATCATACTCTTGCTGACTGTACGCCAGGTCGGCGGCCTGCATCGAGGTGCTCGCATCGCGATATTCGTCGGGGTAGTCCGAGGCGAGGCCAACTTGCTCTGCCCATGCCATGCGGGAATGAGCCTGTCCGAGCAGATTCGCGGCATTGCTTGCCTTTTCGATTTCTGCACGCTCTTTGGCGGCTCTCTCGCTGGCGACCTTGGCCTCGAAGTCGGGAGAGAGGGTCGAAAGGACCTCGTTGGCGAGCATTGCGGCCGGTGCGTACTTCTCGATGCCGTAGGCTTTTTCAGCGGCGGTCATCGAGGCTGCGGCAGCCTGATATTCCTTAGGATAGTCGGCCTTGATGTTGGCCTGGTCTGCCCACGCCATGCGGTCACGCGCCTTCGGCAGCACCTCATCCGCCACCGCCTTGTCCTTGGCAAGTTGTTCCTTTGCGGCGCGGTCCGAGGCTACCTGAACCTGGAAATCGTTGGAGAAGATGGCAGAAACTTGTTCGGCCTTCTCTTTCGAGAGCAGATAATCTTCGTTGCCATAGGCGACATAGGCGCCCACCATTGCGACGCTCGCTTCTTTATATTGATCCGGGTAATCGGTGCGGACCTGTTGCTCGTTGGCCCAGGCCATTCTCGTCTCCGCATCGGCGAGCGCCGCGTCGGCGAGACCCTTGTTCAAGGCCTTCTGGCGGGCCTCCTCTTCAGCCTGGGCAGCCTTTGCCTTTGCGGCTTCTCTGGCGGCCAAGACTTGCTGCTGGAACTGGTCTGAGAGCGTAGTGGATACTTCTTCGGCAAGGGTCTTTGCAGGCACATATTTCTCGATGGCGTATGCCTTTTCTGCAGCGACCATGGCACTAGTAGCATTGGTGTATTCTTTCGGATAGTCCGACTTGAGATTCACCCCGTCGGCCCATGCCATGCGCGCTTTCGCATCGGCGATCGCCGCGTCGGCGGCGGCCTTATCTTTTTCGAGCTGCTCGAGGCGGGCTTTTTCTCGTATCTGGGTCTCTTCTTTCACAAAGTTGTCGGAGAGCCCGATGTAGTTGAACACTTCATTGGCTTCGAAACGTGCATCGCTGTAAAGCATGTCTTCTTTGAGGGTATTAGCCTTGTCGAAGTGTTCGGCGGCTGCGGTGAGATAGATGTTCTCTTCCAGTCCGAGTTCGGAAGCCCTGTCCTTCGCCTCCGTCAAGCTGGTTTCGGCCTGTGCGATGGCATCGGCTGCATCCTGTGCTTTTACGTCGGTCACATCGAGGGCTGCCTCAAATGCGCTCGTCGCATCCGAATACAAGGAATAAGCGCTCTTATAGTTGCCTTCATCCATGTTTTTCTCGGCCTCCGCCAGGATATCCACTGCCTGCTGGTACTCGTCGGGGGCATTAACGTCAGCTTTCTTTTTGAGGGCTTCCTCTTGGGCTGCCGCGGCCTTGTCTTTTCCCTCGAGCGCCTTGAGTTCGGAACCCTTGCTCTGCACGAAGGAGTAGTAATCCTTGGCTTCCTCGAAAACGGCCGTCGAGGCCTTTATGTCTTCCAGCGTGCCCTTTTGCCACAGGTCCTGAGCCTCTCGGTACTTGTCCTCGCCCATCGAGAAATACATCCGAATGCTTTCATATTCTGCATAGCCGTTCTTCTCGATGTCTTCACGCAGCGCGTTCACCTGTGCAGCGGCCGCGGCGCTCTCAAACGCGGCGGCGGCGAGTCGGTACGAGGCAATGGCTCCCCTGAAATCGGCGGCGTCATACTCCATCGAAGCCTGTGCATAATACTGCAGACCTGTGTCGTACTGTACTGAGGCCTGTGTGGGCGCATCGACGTTCAACGCTGCAGCTCTCGCTCCATCCGCTGCACTCTTCTCCGCATCCGCGCGGAGCGGCAGACCATTCTCAACAACACCAGTCCATGCGGCAACAAGGTCTTCCAGATCTTGTTTCAGTGGGTATGCCTTTACGCCATCATACTCGGCAGGTGCATCGACAAGCTCTTGGTATCGTGCAGCAACGGCATCGTGCTTGTTGTTCGCAGCAAGAAAACCATCGGGATAGACCGAGTTCAAGTCGAAGTCAGTCGCTTCGGCCTTCAACATATTGGCCTGTCGGAATAGATTTTGCAGCTCATATTTCTCTACGGAAGGTTGCGGGGGTTGTATTTGAGGCTCAGGCGCAACCTCGGCTTGCTCCTGAGGTTGTTCTGGGACCACAGGTGGTATCTCTGTTTCCGTTGGTACCTGACTGGTAGCGCATGATGCAAATATCAAGGCGACTACCACCATCAGTGGGAGAAACCGTTTCATGAATTTCATCACTACCCTCCTGGGATGATATATACAGTCTTTGTTTAAATGATATACCTATATCGCAATCGAGTAAACAAGAAAAACAAAAATTTCTCTTTTCTCCGCTGCCTCCTCTAACGATGTTCTTTTCATTGAAAGATGAGAATCACGGTTGTCTGCAGATATAATTATATCACTCTATGTTCAGGACGACACAATTTTTCATAAAAAGAGTATGAAATAACTATGCTTTTGATTATAGTATCTGTAGGAGTTGCATAGTCATGAACGAAAGGTATGCCCTAGGGCATCGTCATGAGCCGACGGCAATGTTGGGGAAGGTTATCCTCCTCTGCGTTCTTTCTCTTTTCACCTCAGGCTGTGCGCTCGTTTCCTCTTCGTTTCCAAAAGGATTCGTGCAGATCCCTTCGAAGCTCGATGCCTGGGAAAATCCGAGCGAGGGTTTTAACCTGGTCATCGTTTCGAACAATGACAGAGCGCAAGGATTTCTCGAGTGGGAAGCGCAGGGGATCTACGGAAGAATATCGGAAGCCGGAAAAAAGGGAAATGTGTGGACGCTCTCTCTGGGCGACGGAGGCATGGACGGAGTCGAATTGACCGCAGAGATGCAGGGCTCTTCGGTCGAGGTGCGCTATAGCCCTCGTGACCGGACCGGGATCGGGGACGGAGGAAGCAAGGAAGAAGTTAGGATCAAGGCGACTCGGGTCAAGGCTACGAGAGGCTTACAAGTTTTGGCCGCAGCGTATACCACGCAACAAGCAGGGTATACCACACAACAAGAGAGCCGCAGCATGTCGCTTCGTCTTCAGTATCTCAGCGCAAGCCAGAAGTCTCTACGTCAGCTGTTCGACGAAGTGCTGAGGCGCAGAAAATCCCCGTACCAGAGGGCGGCCTTTGTGCGTGCCCAGCAGGAAATGCTTTCCATCAATTTGCATCAAAGTGCTTCGGAAAAGTCGCAGCGTCCCCCTCTACTGCTTGAATATGAGGAGATTCAATACCCTGTCTTTATTTCCGAGCATTTTGTGAGCGTTGCGACTCAACATTATCTGTTTGAAGGAGGGGCTCACGGCGCTGCCTCGACATCGTTCGACGTCATCGACCTCACGACAGGTCGACGGCTCGACATCGGAGACATATTCGAGGGGGAAGACTGGAAAACAGATCTGTCTCCGCTGCTCAAGGCCGAGCTGCAGAGACAGCGAAGTTTCCAGGATGCACAAGAGAAGGCGGTGCTCGGTACCGGCCTTGCGGGCGGCGACGCGGATGTATCCGGTAACGAGCAAAGTTCGACCGATCTGCGTTCACTGGGTCTCTTCGAGCCGGACATCGTGCCGTCCGAGGACGTCTTCATCTGTGGAAGCGGTATCGGTTTCGAATATGACCGTTATCAGATTGCCCCATGGTATATGGGAGAATTCATCATCGTGCTGCCATGGAGTGAACTGAAACCCTATCTCAGTTCACGCATGCTGTCCGCCGGCCTCTTCGAGTGAGTCCCAGGGCTCAGACCACCCAAGGCTCAGACCTTCGCGAGGTTCACTGTCCAGGTCTTTTCGCCGGCCTCCACCGGAGTTCCGATTGCCTGCGAAGACCACTCGATCTTCATCGCGAGCGTTTCCTCTGCGACGAGCTGATCGAAGCGGTCGAGCGCGGCGCGGAGATCCTCGTCGCCGGATATTGTCAACGCGATCCGGTCTGTGACCTCGAGGCCAGTTTCCTTACGCGCATTCTGAATGCCGCGGATGAGGTCGCGCACATAGCCTTCATAGAGCAGATCGGGCGTGATAGTCGTATCGAGAGCCACGGTCAGTGTGCCTTCGTTGAGCACCTTGAGTCCCTGCCTTTCTTCGCGGACGATGTCGACCCGGTCCTTGTCGAGGCTGATGGTTTTACCTGACTGAAGCACAAGAGGTACTATCTCTCCGTTCAGGATACGCACAATTTCCTCAGTGCCCAGTGCAGCGATCTTGGTCGCCGCCTCTTTCATATCCGGGCCGAGCTCCTTGCCGAGCACGCGGAAGTTTGCCTTCGCGTGGTATTCCACGAGGTCTTCTTCCTTTTCGTGTACGACGACGGTTTTGACATTGAGCTCTTCGCGGAGAATGTCTTCCATACGTCTCAGTACTTCCTGCTCTTCGGGCTTGCGGGTTATGAGCTGCACCGAGGCGAGGGGCTGGCGGATTTTGAGGTCGTGAGCGACACGGAGTGCGCGCCCCATCGAGACGGCCTGACGAACGATGCGCATATCTCGTTCCAGCCCAAGATCCCGATACTGTGCTTCTTCAGTCGGCCAGCGAATGAGATGGATCGATTCCGGTTCGCTCTCGAGTTTGAGATTCTGATACATGGTCTCTGTGATGAAGGGTGTGACGGGGGCCATCACCATGGTCAAGCGGCGCAGTACCCTGTACAGCGTCTTGTACGCGCTCTTCTTGTCCGCATCGTTCTCGGATTTCCAGAAGCGTCGGCGCGAACGGCGGATATACCAGTTGTTGAGGCTGTCGACGAATTCGACCATCGGTCCGATTGCGGCCTGGAGGTCGTAGCCTTCCAAGGCCGTGGTGACGTCGGCAACCAGTTTTTCGCAGACCGAAAGGATCCACTTGTCGAGCGGATTTTCGACGCCGGCACAGTCAAACCCATCGGCGACGAATCCGTCGATGTTGGCGTAGGTGACGAAGAAGCTGTAGGCATTCCAGAGTGGAATGAGGACACCTTTGAGCACTTCCTTCACTCCTTCGTCCGAATAGCAGAGGTCTTCCGCCTTCGTCACGGCGGAATTCATGAGAAAGAGTCTCAATGCGTCTGCGCCGAACTTGTCCATCACTTCGGAGGGGTCGGTGTAGTTGCGTAGGCTCTTGGACATTTTCTTGCCGTCTTCGGCGAGCACAAGCCCGTTGACGACACAGGCCTTGAAGGCCGGCTTGTCGAAGAGGGCTGCAGCGAGAACAGCCAGGGTGTAGAACCAGCCGCGGGTCTGGTCGAGCCCTTCGCAGATGAAGTCGGCAGGAAAGTTCTGTTCGAATTTCTGTTTATTATCGAAAGGATAGTGGTTCTGGGCATAGGGCATCGCGCCGGACTCGAACCAGCAGTCGAGGACTTCGGGAATACGGTGCATGGTTCCGCCGCAGGAGCAGGGAAGCGTGACCTTGTCGATGAAGTGCTTGTGAAGGTCCTCCGGCACCTCACCGCCGAGGTCGGCGAGCTCCTTGCGGGAACCCACGCAGACAGTCTTGCCGCATGTGTCGCATTTCCAGATGGGCAGCGGATTGCCCCAGTAGCGGTTGCGGCTGATCGCCCAGTCGCGCGCGTTTTCGAGCCATTTGCCGAAACGCCCGTCGCGGATGTGCGAGGGTACCCAGTAGACACTCTTGTTTGCCCTGAGCATGGCTCCCTTCACTGGTTCGATCTTGACGAACCAGCTCGAGATGGCCCGATATATGAGAGGGCTGCCGCAGCGCCAGCAGTGAGGATACGCGTGCAGAATCTGTTCACGCTTGATGAGTTTGCCCTCCTGCTTTAAGCGTTCCATGATCGCCTTGTCGCTGTCCTTGACGAAGACGCCTTTATAGTCGGGGACCTCGTCGGTAAACCTGCATTCGGCATCTATGGGGCATACCGTGGGGATGCCCGTGCCGCGCAGCACCTCGTAGTCGTCTTCGCCGAAACCAGGGGCGGTGTGGACGATGCCGGAGCCATCCTCGGTCGTGACATGGTCACCGAGCACCGTGACGAAGGCTCCTTTTTCGGAGAGGGAGGCGAAGTAGGGGAACAGCGGCTCATAGCGGATTCCCGCGAGTTCCCGGCCTTTCTTCTTCCATGCGAGCTGGAGCGATTCGGGATGCTTGTAATATGCGCTTAACCTCGATTCCGCGAGGATATATCGTTCTTTGCCGTCTATTACGCAGACATAGTCGATGTCCGGACCGAGCGCGAGTGCGAGGTTCGAGGGCAGGGTCCAGGGCGTCGTGGTCCATGCGACGAAATAGGTTGAGCCGTCGGCGAGGTCGGCAAGCACCGCGTCTGGATTCGAAGCGGATACGTCCGTTATCTTGAACCTGATTGTGATGGCCGGATCGTGGACATCTTTGTAGCCGCCCAGCGAGAGTTCGTGATTCGAGAGGACCGTGGAACACCGCGGACAATACGGAAGTATGTAGTGGCCTTCGTAGATGAGCCCCTTATCCCAGAGCGACTTGATGACCCACCAAATCGATTCCATGTAATCGGGATCCATCGTCTTGTAGTCGTGGTCGAAATCGACCCAGCGTCCGAGGCGCGTGACGATCTGGCGCCACTCTTTGACGTAGCGGAGGACCGAGGCGCGGCAGGCCTCGTTGAATTCGGCGATGCCGTAGCGCTCGATGTCCGTTTTCGAATTGAGGCCGAGTTCTTTTTCAATGAGGGTTTCGACAGGTAGCCCGTGGCAGTCCCACCCAAAGCGCCGCTCGACGCGGTACCCTCGCATGGTCTTATATCGAGGGAAAATATCTTTAATCGTGCCGGGGACAAAGTGGCCGAAGTGAGGTAGACCGGTCGCGAAGGGGGGGCCGTCGTAGAACACAAATTCAGGCGCACCTTCCCGCTGCGAAATGGATTTTTGGAATATCTTTCGCTCTTCCCAAAATTGTACGACCAATTCTTCCTGTTGAGGGAAGTTGACCTTGGGGTCAACGGGTTTATACACGATATCCTCCTCGATAATTTGAGGAATAATGCTGTATGTTGCGAAAGGTTTCAATAGGTTGATAGGCTGCGGGTCCAGGATGCTCCCAATTTCCAGAGGAAACCGGCGGGAGCGGCGGCGAAGAGCCAGTTCCCCGTCGCGTAGAGGTCAAGTCTTCCGCCCAGGGTGCCCTGGAGCTGAGCCAGGGCGCTCGCCGACAGGACGCGCGCGTCGTCGAACCAGAAAAGCGGTACCGAAATGCTCGTGAGCTCCGAGACCTTCCATGTCCCCAGCAGGAAGAGCCGCGCATCCATCGTGGAGAGACCGAAGCTGGATTCTCCTTCAATCCAGGCTGAGGCATCCCCGACAGTGAGGCTGCTGCCCAGCATGGCTATGGCATAGGTCGTGCTTCCGCTGGCCCGGACGGACAGCTCGGTGTAGGGCGTAAAGGCGCCCACATCGACCTGGCCCTCGAATGAGCCGGAATACTCGTCGGCGGCTCCGGTCTGGCGGCGCCAGCCGGCGCTTGCCGCGAGCGCCGCGGTGTCGCCGATGGCCGTCAGGTACCGGGCGCCCGCGGTGAGCGCCGAGTCCCCGTCGATTGATGCCACGGCCTCGAAACGGCTCAGGGAAGTGGGAAAAAGGGCCACCCGGGCCGCGGGCAGACCCTTGGACGTCGGAATGAGCGACGCGTAGTCCATCGTCCTGAAAATGTCGGAGGGCCGGAAGGCCTTCCCCACCCCCCACTTCAGGGGGAACTTCCCCAGCTCAATCCTGAATCCGGTTTGTGCCAGCGTACCGGAAAGCGCGGCGGCCAACTCCTGTATCTCGACTGTCGCGAGCGTGTCGGGGGCCGTGGGGCCCGAGGTCCATGCGGGCCAGCTCCATCGCAGCGTCTGGCCCGAGGAGAAGACCGACCAGCGCCCCAGGCTGGCCAGTCCCGTCGAGAAGCTCGTCGAAACGAGGGCGCTGAGGCGTAGCGCCCCCGTCTGGAAGTGCCCGTTGAGAACCAGCTCTTCGTCGAAGCCGGCGCTCGCCGAGGCGCCCGGAGCCGAGAGACCCGCGGCGAGCCCCGTCGTGGTGGTGAGCACGAGGCTTGCGCTCTGGGCCAGAACCTGGGGAGGCGCCAGGAGGGCGAGCGCGCCCAGGACGGCGGCCCCGAAGACCTGCGCGAATGCGTGGCGCGCGGGGTAGGGGTGGCAGACGGCGACGCGAGGATCGGCATCGGCGGCAGACGCGCGGCGCGTACGGAAAAGGCGGACCCGGCTTGAGACCGCATTATACGCGCCTGGGCCGCTTCCGTCCGTGGTTTTTGTGTTTTTCCACGGCATTGTCCGGTATCGCCTCAAGGCTTTCATTTTGTCAGTGCTTCCATCGAGAACATGCTGTCGGGCAGGGCGATGTCGAGCTTGATGGAGCTCATCGAGAATACGGTCTTCGAGTTTTTCTTGAGCGCGTCGACGATTTCTATCGTGGTCGGCAGGAGGCGTCCGCTGATGGCTTCGGCGTTCTTTATGTACATTGTCTTCATGAGGATGCCGCTGCGCGCGTACAGTTCGATCTTGAGAGGGATTTTTCTGACGTCGTCGACCCAGAGTGTCCGTACCGGATAGGAGACGTCGGTTCTCGGTGAAGTGAGCCTGAGCACCTTACAGGGCCGGCCGTCGAGTGTTTCCTCCCTGAGTATCTCCGCGCTGTAGGATTCTTTCAGGCTTTCGCCTTCGGCCACTTCCTCGTAGCTGAGATTGGAGCCCATCAGCCCCTGGCGCATGAGGCTGCCAGAGATTCGCACGGTGTCCCTCTCCGACGGGAAATACATCCAGATCGAAGAGCCGAGGCGCAGCATGCGCACACCTCTATCCTCGGGATTGCTGAACTCGAGGAACACGCGGTCTTTGCCCCGCGCATAGGCGGAGAACTGCTTCTTGAGCACCCGCGAACCCTGGGTTATCTCCATCGTGCCGACGTAGGAGATGCTCGAATACTGCTGGGCCGCGTCGATGGCGTCGAGTATGGCCTGAGCCTCTTTGGAGGAAGCACCACCCGCCGGCTGTGCCGGAACGGCGAGGACGCCCTCGGTGGAGAACAGCGCGAGGATCACCCAAAAGCTTATTTTAAAACGCAATTTCTTGATTTTCATAGACACCTCATTGAACCGCTTTGAGCGCGTCGACAACTTCCATCCTCGAGGCGCGCCATGAGGGGAGGAAGGACATGAGTGCCGCCGCGATGGTGCAGAACAGAAGCCCCGACAGAACCCCGGAGAGCGAGGTCGTCGGCCTTATGATATTGTCGATCGGCCAGGAGAAGCCCGCGAGCGCGCTGGAGAAATCGAAGCCTTTCCTGGCGAAGGCGGCATTGAAGGCGATTCCCGCCGCAGTACCGAGCACCGACCCTCCCAGGCCCAGCATCGTTCCTTCTATAAGGAAGGAAAGCACGATTCTCGCCGGAGGCATGCCCATGGCCATCAGGATTCCGGTTTCCCTCCTCCTCTCGAGCACCACTATCGTCATTATATTCGCGATGATGAACGCTCCCAGAAGCGCGATGAAGAACCACATGCCCAGATAGATGGCCGCCGCGAGTTCGATGATCTTAGGATATTCGCCTATCGCCGACCAGGGGAGGATGGAGAGCTTCGCAGACTCCTCGGGGCTCAGAGCGGCGCTGATTTTTTTCTGCCATGCGTCCGCCTGCCTGTAGTCCGGCAGCATCACGAGAATCTGCTGCGCCCCGTCGGGCATGGCGAGCATCGTCTGCGCGTCGTCGAGGCGCATCTGGAACACGGAGCCGTCGAGCGCGTTCGTACCTGTCTGGAACAGCCCCGAAATTTTGAGCGACTTGAAGCCGATGCCGCCGTCGGAGCGCGTGGCGATGATCTTGAGCGTATCGCCGACCTTCAGCTCGAGGTCCGCGGCGAGCCCGCTCCCTATGATGGCGGTGCCAGGTCCGTCGCAGTAGGCGCCGCCCGCCAGAATGTTCCTGTTCAGCATGAGGAGGGACTTCTCTTTTTCCGGATCGCCGGCTATCGCGACCGCCGGCTTGGTGTATGGCCCGGAAGACAAAAGGACGCTGAAGCGAATGCGGGGCGCGGCGAACACCTGCTCCGTAGGACTCAAACTCTCGATTTTTTGCACCAGGGCACCCGCGTCCGGGATATACTCATCCACGGGCATGAACCGCGAACGCTCCCTGAACGCGGTGGTCGCGATGTGCACATGTCCCGTCTCGTTTTTGGCGTAGTTACGCACCATGGAATCCAGAAACCCCTCGGTGAGTCCATTGCCCGCGACGACCATGAGAGTCGCCAGAAAAGTGGAAAGCACCGCGAGCAGGCTCCTGCGCGTATTGCGGAGGAGATTGCGCCAAGCAAACGATATCAAGTTCATTCTTTTTCCTCCTCACACGAAGCGCAGAGCTTCGGTCACTTCGATGCCGCTCGCCTTCCGCGCCGGCATGAGGCTTGCCAGCCACGACACGAGCACGCCGAAAAGAAACCCCTGGGCAAAAGTCGCGGGGTTCCATTCTCCTCTGATGAAGAGGTCCTTGGGCAGATTGCCGAGATCGAGGCTGCCGAACATTCCGCCGAACGAAAGGCCTTGACTCGTAAGCCACCATACGAAGACCGCCCCCAGAAGGATTCCTCCGACGCTCCCTATGATGCCGATTATCATTCCTTCCAGCGAAAAGAGTCGCTTGATCTGTCTAGGCTCGAGCCCATAGGCGGCGAGAACCCCGATTTCCCGGATGCGCGAGTACATGCTCATCAGGATCGTGTTGAAAATGCCGACCGAGCTGATCAGAAGGACAATGACGATGACGATGTAGGCAAACTTCGATTTCATGTTCCGCATCGCGAGGTAGTCGCGCATGGCCTCTCCTATGCTGACCGCGGCGATGCCACTGTCGCCCTTTTCGATGCGGGAAGCCGCCTCGTCCGCCTCTGCGACCAGCGCGTCGAGCCTGGACGCGGGGGGAATGCGGATGTCTATCTCGGTGACCGGAGCCGGAGCGCCAATCAGCGCCTCGGCGTCCTGGGCCGTCATGTAGATGGCCTGCTGCGAAAGCGAGAAGAGCGGCAGGTCGGCGATTCCCCCAACCGTCAGCTCGATGGCGTTGAGACTGCCGTTGGGAAGCGCGGCGGTGATTACTATGCTGTCGCCCAGTTTGACGTTCAGGTCCCGGGCAAGGTCCGTGCCGATCACGGCCTCTGTCGCGACCCCCCAGCCCCCGCCCTCCACCTTCTGCGCGGTCTTGAAGACCTTTTCGTCCGTATCCGGCCGCACCACGAAGGCCAGCGCCGGCGTCTCGTCCGTCCAGTTCGACACCTGCACGTAGAACCTCGTCCTCGGTGTCCAGGTGCTGCCGGCAGGCAGGAGCACGCCCAGGCCGGCCATTATGCTTTCGGAATCCTGTAGGCCGTATTCGAGGGGCTGGCTCGTCGCGTGCGCCTCGTAGTCCTTCGACCTCAGGCTTATCGAGCCTGAGTCATAGTCTATCGCGGTGTCGATGGTCACCCTGTCCATGCCCGCGAGCAGCGACTGGAACATGATGAACACGCCGATCCCGACTGTCAGCACGATGGCCGTGATCGCGGTGCGGCGTTTGTGCCGGGCGACATTGCGCAGCGCGATCCGGAAGAGCATTCTGTTGTTCGCTTTCATGGCGCGCGCCTCTCGTCGCTCTCGATCTGGCCGTCCCTGAGGGTGATGACCCTGTGAGCCAGTTCCATGATGCGGGGATCGTGCGTTGAGAAGAGGAAGGTTGTGTTCGTCTTTCTGTTGATCTCTCCCATCAGCTCGATTATTTCACTCGCGGTGTGGGAGTCGAGGTTAGCGGTGGGCTCGTCCGCCAGGACGATGCTCGGATTTTTGACGAGAGCCCTCGCGATGGCGACGCGCTGCTCCTGTCCGCCCGAGAGTTCGGTGGGGAAGCGGCCGGCCTTGTCGGAAAGCCCGACCATCGCGATGATGGCCCGAGCGCGTTCGCGTATCTGCGGCCTGTCGTGGTTCCCCTCGATGAGAAGCGGCAGTTCGACATTTTCGGTGACGGTGAGGACCGGGATCAGGTTGTAGGACTGAAAGACAAAGGAAACGTGAGTGCGCCGGTACGCCGCGAGCTCGGTCTTGTTCATCGATTTCATCTGGACGCCTTTCCAGGCGAGCTCGCCTTCGGTCGGCGAGTCGAGGCAGCCTATGATGTTGAGGAGCGTCGTCTTCCCCGAACCCGAAGGGCCGACGACCGCGGCGAATTCGCCCTGCTCGAAAGCCAGCGAAACGTGGTGCAGCGCGGTGACTTCCCCTTCTCCCTTCCCGTATACCTTGGTCACGTTTTTCAACGCCAGAACAACTTCCGCCATGAAAGCCTCCTTTTACCTCTTTGGCTTGAGCGCCGCAATCATCTGGTCGAGGGTTTCGATGTAGTTTCCGAACGCCTCTGAGCCTTTATCCGTAAGCTGAATCTCGGTAAGCGGTTTTTTGCCGCGAAACTTTTTCTCTATCACGACATACTCCGAGTCTTCGAGCACCGAAAGCTGCGACGACAGATTCCCTGCGGTCATGTCGAGCGACTCCTTGAGTTCGGTGAAGGAACTCGCATGTCTGGGCTGGGAAGCGAGGCAGGCAAGAATGCGCAGCCGCGCTCTCTCATGGATGACTTTGTCGAGGTCCGGCAGGTTCATGAAGCTCTCATCGAGACGAGCCCGGCCACGCCGAGCACGAAAAACGAGCCTCCCCACGCAAGGCCTCCCCACAGCCACGGCGACTGTTGAACAAAGAACAGTGTTATCAGACCCGATATCAAAAGAGACCACGCGAGGGCCCTGAATTCGGGCAGGCGGACGCGCATGTCGAGGGAAAAAAGCCCAAAAGAGATGAGGACGGCTGAAAGCGATATCATGAGCGTGCCGAGCCCCGCGGAGATAAAGAATGCGGAGGTCGCGAAAATCGACATGACCGCGGCGATGATGACGGTTATGGGGCCCCTGCCGTAGATGATCCGGAACAGGCTGACGATGGTCCTGTTTTTTCTGGCCATTACTCTGGATATCAGAGTGATTTTGATTGTCCCTCCAATTACGAGCAGAATGATGAAGGTCCAGAATATCAGGGTCGAGTACATGGCCACGGCTTCGTCGCTGCCGCCGACCAGTGAGTGTCCCGCGACGCAGAACACTGCTATGACAGCGCTGAATCCCAGAGAGAGCCAGGTGAAGGTCTTTCGCAGATCGCGGTCGGAGAACAGTTTCGAATCGCTGACGGCCGCGTCGCGGATCTCTTTGAGCGTGGACTCGAATTCCTGCAACTTCTCGTCGGATATGTTCATATGCTCCTCTTCTTTATTACAAACTAGTTTGTAATACAAACTATAAATGCATTATAAAACCAAACAAACCCGCCGTCAAGCCTTTGGTTCCTTGGGTTCTCGTCAAAAATAACAGACTGTGATATAATTTCACAAAATAATTATTTTCTACCCCAGGGCCTGGGGCAGATACGGATCTGATTCGGCACGTGGAGGCAATGTTGAATGCGCACCGAAGGTCTTGACATAGATTTTCGATTTGTCGAGGATGTCCAGCGTATAGATCATGTCAGGCGGATTGTGCTCCGTGTTTCGGAGGGCGATATCACCGTGACCAAGTCGGAAGATGCGAATCTTTATTATTCTATTGAGCTTGAAGGTGCTTCTTCCGAAATCGACACATGGTCCTGCAGGCTCCGGCACGCCGAGAGCATCGCCATTCTCGACGTGATAGGCAATGAATTCGTGCGGATCGGTAAATGTACTGTCTACATACCGCAGCATGTCTCCGATATCGAAGTACATTCTTCACGAGGTTCGATCCAGGTGCGCGACTTACAGTCGAACGTGCTCGCCATCACCGAGCGGAGCAGTATCGGCGTTAGGGGCGCCAAATTCGTCGAAGCTTCGAGTGTAAGCGGCGCCATCAGCATCGAGCTTTGCGAAGGCTGTTCTGCGAGGAGCATCGACGGCATGATCAGGTGCAGCAGAATTTCAGGCTCGGTGCAGGTGGAGATACAGAACGGATCGGCCCTTATCGATCAGGTCGAGAAAAACGTGGCGGTGGTTTCCGAACAGGGCAAGGTGAGCGTGCGCGATGTCCGCGGGAGGATCAGACTCATCTCCAACAGGGGAGATATAGAATTCGAAGTCCTCGGTCTCTTCGGCGGAGGAGAAATCCAAACCTATTCGGGAGACGTCTCGGTTCAGCTCGAACATAGCAGCGTGGAATTCAGGGCCGAGACACTCTCGGGGCGCATCGATACCATTCATTCGGTGAACGCTGCAGGCATGGGACCGCAACGCTGCGCATTTCGCACCGGCGATGGCGCCCGTAGGCTCTATGTGAAGAGCGTTTTAGGCGACATCGAAGTGAATTGAGTCGGATTTGGGCGACATCTCGGAGAGGATTATTCGGCGAACAGTGCTCGTATCTGATTCTTGTACAAGTCATTGATGGCGTGCCGCTTTATTTCCTGCTTGGCCGACAGCTCGCGGCCGGGTTCAAACGGCGTTGCTAAAAGGGCGAAACGGAATATTCGCTCGAATGGCTTGAAGCCGTTCTTCGTGTTCACACTCGCGTTGATCTCGCCATCAATCAGCTCTTTTACCTCAGGTTGCTCAAGGAGCGACGCATAGTCGGCGAAAGGGATCTCGTTTTCTTCGGCCCATTGCGTGAGGGCTTCTTCCTGCGGCACAATGAGAGCCGCGAGGTATTTCTGGTCTTGGCCGAGCACGACCGCCTGCTCAATATAGGGGCTCTCGCACAGCCTCTGTTCGATGGGGACGGGTTCGATATTTTCGCCGCCGCGCAGCACGATGGTGTCCTTTGCGCGGCCGACGATCCTTATTTCCCCATGAATGGTGAGCATACCGAGGTCGCCGGTGTCGAGCCAACCGTCCTCGGAGAGAATTTTGGCGGTGAGGTCGGGGCGTTTGTAGTAGCCGAGCATGACCTGTGGTCCGCGGACCTGGATGACGCCCTTTTCCCTGGCAGGGAGGATGTTGCCGTGTTCGTCGACGATGCGGATTTCGGTGCCGCGGTGGATGGGGCCGACCGTTCCGGTCACTGGATGCGTCCTCAGCCTGACCGCGAGCACCGGCGCCGTCTCGGTGAGGCCATAACCCTCAAGGACGAGAATGCCGAGTGCATCGAAAAATTTATCGACCGATGGCGGCAGGGCTCCACCTCCGGAAATGCCTGCAATAAAGCCCTTGCCGAGTTTTTCCCGTATTTTTTTGAATACGAGGACGTCACCCAATGCGCGCAAGGGGCTCAAAAGTATAAAGGGTATGATGGCTACGGCAATGTCGACCACCCTTGATCGCGGAGAGAATTTCGGAAGCCGATCGAGCAGCATATTCCTAAAGTAGGAATGCGCCTCACCGATGCTGACGAATATGGAGAACAGCACCTTTGTGGCGCCGCCGCTCTGGCGTATTGTCTTATAGACACCGTCTTTGATCGATTCCCAAATTCGGGGGACGGAGGTAAACCACTGCGGTTGCACTACCTGCATATCCGCAAGCAAGATCGAGCCCACGGGTTTGGAGTACGCGATCGTGGCTCCCGCCTGCAAGACGATGTACTGGACGGCGCGCTCGAAGGAGTGCCAAATCGGAAGCACGGCGAGAAACACATCGCCACTTTTTACTCCAATGAGGCCCGGCAGGTACTCGGTCTGATGGAGAAAGTTGCCGTGGCTCAGCATGACGCCTTTGGGGTCTCCTGTCGTGCCCGACGTGTAGATGATGGTCGCGAGCTCCTCGCGCCTGCCTTTTGCTGCTTCATGCTGAAAGAATGTAGGGTCTTTCTCGTAGAGGGGAAGCCCCTCTCGCATGATGTCGGAAAAGAGCAGAACATCGAAGCCTGTGCCTTTGGCCTGTTCAATCATCGATGGGGCTGGTGAATCGAAGAGAATGACGGTTTTCAGATGCGCATAGGGTGGTTCTTGAAGGGATTGGGAGATGAAGGGGATGCGGCCAGTCTTGATGTCGAGAATTTTCTGCAGCTGGCGGTCGTTCTCGAGTATGACGGTCGCACATTCGCTCCAGCTCAGAATATAGGCAATTTCCTGGGGGGTTGCATCGCAGCCGCGCGGCACGTCCGCTGCCCCGAGGCCGAGCATGGCAAGGTCGGCGATAAGCCACTCTTTTCTGTTGTCGGAGATGAAGCCGACTCTGTCGCCTCGCCTGATGCCCACATTGTACAGTCCGTGGGCACAGATGCTCACTTCCTTCAGAAGCGTGCCGTAGCTTGTCGGCTGGAATATGCTCTGAGCATCTTTGGAAAGCTGCGCCTTGACGTCCGGCTGCTTTTGAGCGATTTCGATATACATTTGAGGGATGGTATTTGCCATTGTCTTTAGCCCCCTTGGTGCATTTTATTGACATAATTACTATAAATGTAAAAATGTATATCGTCAAGTCGATACTGAATCTCTTGCCCGCGGCGGGGGACTCTATCGAAACCTGTCTTGAGGAACCTCATCGAAATATCGTGTGAGACAGGCTCTCATCGCGTCGAGCGTAGATGCATTGATGAGCGAAAATCTGAGGTGGTGTGCGAAGCTCACGTTGTCTGCATAGTACCAGAAGACGCGCCGGCAGGTTTCTTTTTGCCATTCGCTCGGCAGCATCATCTCCACAAGCTCGATGTAGCGTAGGCCGATCGCAAGAAGGTCGTATGTATCCGGCGGGAATGTGGAGCGACCAGCGAGTGCGGCGTGGAGGCGCTTGAAGAGCCATGGCTCACGCACCGCGGCCCGGCCTATCATGAGGCTGTGAATCTTTCCCGAGGCAAGAAGTGAGCGACAGTCTTCGGCAGTCGAGATATCTCCGTTTGCGATGACGGGAATGGAGAGTTCCTGTGCCAGCAAAAGGGCGAAGCCATGGTCGGCCTTCCGGCGAAATTTCTGTGTGTCGAACCTTGCGTGGACCACAAGAAAATCGAGGCCTGCCTCTGCCAGCGATTTTGCCAGGGCTATGGTCCCCTCTTCACCCTGTACTGAGCTTAGGCGTATCTTTGCTGAAAGTATACCTGCCCAGTTTTCGCGCGCGGCGGCGACCATCTCCCGTGCTCGTGCTGTGGTGTCGAGGAGTGCGGCACCTCGCCCCGAACCTTTGATGTGCGGGGCCGAGCAGCCCATGTTGATGTCGATTCCTGCTGGGCGCTGCATGTCGGCCACATTGGACAGCGCTCTGCATGCAGCGGCGAGCGATTCCGGAGTGCGTGCGGTAAACTGGACAGAGGTGTGCGAGGGGCATGGTGCCGGATCGAGGTAGGCCGCTTCGTTTCTTCCGCCTGCCAGGAACGCCTCCGCACTCGCCATTTCCGTCGTATACCAGTCCGCGCCTCCAAGCTCTTGCACCAATGTTCGGAACGCCCTGTTCGTGATGCCGACCATGGGCGCCAAAAGCAGAGAACCGCGAGGGAAGAAGATCATAGTCCGGAAGGTACTTCAAGGAGAGAGCTATGGCAAGACCGAGACTACCGAACGCACCGAACGGTGGATGCGCGCTATAAAAGGAGAGAAGCGGCACTGAAGGGGTAGGGGTAAGGCCCAGCAGCCCGAGTTGACTTCTTACCGGATAATAGTATATAAGTTTTCGGCGCATGTTCCCTCATTCGGGCTCTGCATGGGAACGGATGTGCAAGGATACAACGGAGCCCACAGCGCGAAGTTTCGAAATTAGGAGGATATTCGTGAGCATACACATCAGACTTAAAAGGTTCGGCGCGAAGGCCAGGCCATATTACCGGATCGTCGTCATGGATTCTCGCTCCGCGCGCGATTCCAAAACAATCGATGAACTTGGTTACTATCATCCCATCGAGGCCGAGGACAAGCAGCTCAAGATCGATGAGATCAAGGCCAGAGAGTGGCTCTCGAAGGGTGCGTTGCCATCCGACACTGTTCACTCTCTCTTCAACAAGAAAGGGATACGGCTCGGCTGAGTCGGGTGGTATACTATGGAACGCGATCTCGTTGAGTATATTGTCAAGTCGCTTGTCGACAATCCCGATGCCGTCAACATCAAGGTGATCGAAGGTGAAAAATCCACCATCCTCGAGCTGAGGGTGGCGGAGAGCGATGTGGGCAAGGTCATCGGCAAAAACGGCAGAATCGCGCGTGCGATTCGGACTATTCTATCCGCCGCAGCCTCGTCGCAGTCGAAACGCGTCATTCTGGAGATCCTGGACTGAATTCGGCCTGCCACCATGCATGAGATGCGAAAGCCCATGTATCTCGCCGTTGCAAGGCTCGGAGCGATCAGAGGGCTGAAGGGTGAACTCAGGCTCATAAGCTATTCCGGCGAATTTTCGCACATTGCGGAAGCAGGCGAAATTCTCGTGGGCGGATCGCTAGGGCTGGAGGATGCCCGGACACTGAAGGTCCAGCAGGTTCTGGTGGGTGGTTGGGGAGCCAGTATCGTCTTTGAGGGCTATCGGACGCCCGAAAAGGCACGTCAGCTTGTAGGTCGAGAGCTCTTTTTGCCGCGCGGGCAGGCCTGTCCAAAGAAGAAGGGCGAATATTATGTCGCCGATCTAGTGGGCATGATCGCCACAGTAGATGGCGCGCGCGTCGGGGTGGTCGCCGCGGTGCTCGAGGGGGGCGCCGACGACCTTCTGGAGATCACGCGCGATAGTGGGGGAACGGCGCTTGTTCCTTTTCGCAGAGAATTTGTAGGCGAGGTCGATGAAGAGAAGGGTGAATTCGAAATTGTGAGCCCGTGGATTCTGGAATGAATATCAAGATTCTTTCGCTCTTTCCCGAAATTCTCGAATCGTATTTTTCGGCTTCGGTCATGAAACGAGCCGTGGAGAAAGGGCTCGTTTCGTACGAACTCGTCGATATTAGAGAGTATGCCTACGATCGCCACCGCAAGTGCGACGACGAGGTGTTCGGTGGAGGGGCAGGCATGCTGATGAAACCGGAACCCTTGGATAGAGCCCTTGAGGCAGCGGGATCCCCGGCGCTGCGGACGATCTATGTGACGCCTTCAGGAAGGCTCTTCAACCAGGCGATGGCTGCCGACTTCGCGAAGGAAGAGAATCTCGTCATTCTCTGCGGACGCTACGAAGGCATCGATCAGCGCATCATCGACACGCGCGTGACCGATGAAGTCTCCATTGGGGATTTTGTGCTTTCGAGCGGAGAGGTTGCGGCGATGGTGCTGGTCGACGCGATATATCGTTTAATACCTGGCGTCATCTCGAGCGAATCGCTCTCGGAAGAGAGTTTTTCGTCGGGTCTCTTGGAGTATCCCCAGTATACAAGACCCGAAGAATATGCTACATTACATGTCCCGGAAGTGCTCGTCAGCGGCAATCACGCTGCAATTGCCCGTTGGCGGCTTAAGGCGAGCCTTGTGAAGACACTCGTCTATAGACCGGAACTTTTGAATACTATCGATCTGTCCAGCGAACTCGGCAGATTGCTCAAAGAAGTGATAGACGGAGGGGGAGAGAATGAACCTCGTACAGCAGATTCAGGCGGAACAGGTACGGACTGACATGCCCGCGTTTAGGGTTGGAGATACTGTCCGCGTCAGTTTTAAAATTGTCGAAGGCAAAACCGAGCGAGTTCAGGCATATGAAGGCCTCGTCATCGCAATGAAGAATGCGGGGGCCGGCAAGACATTTACGGTTCGGAAAAACTCTTACGGCGTGGGCGTCGAGCGCGTGTTCCCCTACAATTCACCTCGCGTCGAGAAGGTCGAGATCATGAAGACGGGTAAAGTCCGCCGCGCCAAGCTCTACTATATCCGCACCAAGGTCGGCAAAAAGTCGAAGGTCAAGACGCTGGTCGGCGGACGCAAGAGCGGTCAAGGCAATCGACAGGAAGCATAACAGAGACTGCGGCGCGTATGGCGCCTGTTTCGTCTATAGAGCTGCCCGAACAAAAGTCCAGGCAGCTTTTTTTATTACCGAACGTTGAAGCAAAGGCCGAATGTTCCTGCGTAATCTATTCAGGGAGCTTCAAAGTAGGAATGAAATGTACGGTACAGCGAGGGAAGGAAGGAGAAGCAGTCGGCCAGCGGTACCTTATAGATGCAGGCTGGTCCGTTCTTTCCAGCAATTTCCGCACGAGGCGTGGAGAAATCGATATAATTGCCCTGCGCGGTGGAATCGTAGCCTTCGTGGAAGTCAAAATGGTAAACCGGTATACTCAAGCGGACCTTCAGCATGTCATCAGCGCAAAAAAGCGCAGGTCGATCATCGAAACTTCTAAACTATTTCTTGCGATGAATCGAAAATATAATCAGTACCGCGTTCGGTACGATGTGATGTTGGTGCGAGGGAATGCCTGTGTGAGGCATATGGAAGGCGCATTTGCGGAACACGATGAAGCAGAGTAATGTCTCGAGGGACATGCCGGCCTGGGCCGGCTCGAGCCCCGATGATTTTCTTCTTTCGGAGTACGATATCACCGAAGAGATGAAGGCTACGAACTGGAAACGCCTCTACGAACTCAAACACAAGCTGATCGACGACCGCTACCTGGAAGGGGCGATTGCATCGATTGCCGAAATGCTGTCAAATAGCGTCAAAGGCAAATCCAAATGAGCACTGAACCGAACAATAATCCACCGAAGGCCGGAAATGGAAAGTCCCACAACCACCACGTTCGCAGACGAAAATCGCCGCGACCGGCTACACAGCGAGGCGCAAACGCGTCGTCGTCCCAGAAAACTCAGGCCGAGCGTACGCCACAGGAGCTCAAAATATGCGCGGTCTGCGGCAAGCCGATCTTTGATCTAACAGGGGCGGTTGCCTCCCGCGAGGACGGCGAACCGATTCATTTTGACTGTGCTCTAGAAATCTTGTCGAAAGAAGAAAAACTTGCGTCCGACGAAAAACTTGTATACATAGGCAGCGGATGCTTCGGCATCTGCGTCCAGGCCCCGGGCGGCAAGCTGGAGATACGGCGAAAAATTCATTGGGAGTCGGCCGGCACGATCCAGCCTTGGCGTAGACCGATGATGTCATCACCCAATCTACCTTGATACGAAGCCCTACAACGTATTTCGGACCTTGCCGCGCGGCCCTATGGCCTCGAAGCCGCAATAGGGAATGAGGGCCTTAGGAATTCGCACCGAGCCGTCTTCCTGCTGGAAGTTTTCGAGAATTGCGATGATGGCGCGCGAGCATGCGATCGCCGTGCCGTTCAGCATGTGCACGAATCGGTTTTTCCCCTCTGCATCACGGTAGCGCACATTGAGTCTGCGTGCCTGATAGTCGGTGCAGTTGGATGTTGAGGTGATCTCTCCCCATTCACCGTTGTTGCGCCCCGGCATCCAGGCTTCTAGGTCCCACTTGCGGTAGGCGGGTGCACCGAGATCACCCGTGCAGGTATCGACGACCCTGAAAGGAATATCGAGGCTCGAGAATATCTCTTCTTCGATCGAGCGGAGCTCCTCGTGCATGTGCTCGGAGTCCTCGGGGAGGCAGTACACGAACATCTCGACCTTCGTGAACTGGTGCACGCGGTACAAGCCCTTGGAAAACTGGCCTGCCGCCCCAGCTTCTCGCCTGAAACAGTGTGAAAGACCCGCAAGGCGTATAGGAAGCTGGTCCTTTTCGAGGACTGCGCTGCTGTAGTATCCACCGAGCGTAATCTCCGCCGTGCCTATGAGGCAGGTTCCCTCGCCTTCGAGCGTATAGACGTTCGATTCCGCCCCTCGGGGGTTGAAGCCGATGCCCTCCAGAATTTCCGTCTTTGCGATATCCGGCGTGGCCATCAGCGTAAATCCTCGCTTTGCAAGCATATCGAGGGCATAACGCACGAGCGCGAGCTCAAGAATGACACCTTCGTTCTTCAGGTAATAGAATTTCGTGCCGGATACTTTTGTCGCGGTATCGAAATCGATGATGTCCAGGCTCTGCCCGAGCTCGACGTGGTCCTTCGGCGTGAAACTGAAGCTTGTCGGGGCTCCGACGCGCTTCACCTCGAGGTTGTCTTTCTCTTCTTTCCCACGAGGGGCCTCTGGGTGGGCCATGTTCGGAATTTTGACCATTTCTGCGGCGAACAAGGCTTCGACTTCCTGAAGTTCCGACTCGAGGCGGGCAATGCCTTCTTTGAGCCGTTTGCCTTCTTCGATGCGGAGCGCGCGGTCTTCCGCATTCATGGGCGACTTCATTGCCTGTGCATTTTCGTTTCTTCGGCGCCGGGCATCCTCGAGTTCGCGCAGTATGCCGTTGCGCCTGTCGTAGAGCGAGACCACCAGGTCTACATCAGCATTCATAGAGCGATCGCGAATGTTCTGTCGAACCGCGTCCAGATTTTCTTTGATAAAACGTATGTCGAGCATGGCTAGATAGTATCCGTAGGTGCCTACTCGCGCAAGGCATCTCCGTCGCCGGGTTGAACCTTTTGCCTTAAACAGGCTACCATTTACCCGTGAATGAACGAATACGACGGATGCGGGACCGCATCGCCGAAATAGATGGCCTTATCTCGACGGCTGAGGTTTTCCGTGATCAGCAGAAGTACCGTGCCTTAATGAAGGAACGAGCGCATCTCTCCGAAATCGTCGAGGTATTCGACGAGACGCAGAAAATTGATGCGTCGATCCATGAGATCGAGGCACTCATTGCGGCGGAGCACGATGGCGAATTGAAGGAACTCGCCGAGCAGGAGCTGCTCCAACTCCGTGGACGAGCTCTTGCACTCGAAGAGAAACTCAGCGTCTTGCTCATGCCCCGAGACCCCTTCGCCGATAAGGCGGTCATTATGGAGATCCGGGCAGGTACGGGCGGCGAGGAGGCTGCCCTGTTCGCCGCCGACCTCTACCGCATGTATAGCCGCTATGCGGATAACCGTGGCTGGAATCTCGAAGTGATGAATATGAACGAGACCGAGCTCGGCGGCATAAAAGAGATCATTTTTTCGATTTCGGGCGATGCGGCATACGAGAGACTCCGGTATGAATCCGGCGCTCATCGCGTGCAGCGAGTGCCGGTCACTGAGGGATCGGGCAGGATCCATACGAGTGCGGTCACGGTCGCGGTGCTTCCCGAAATGGAGGAGACCGAGATCGAGATAAGGCCCGAGGACCTCCGCATCGATGTGATGCGCTCATCCGGACCTGGTGGCCAGAGCGTCAACACCACGGACTCCGCCGTCCGCATCACGCACCTTCCGACCGGCATCGTGGTGCACTGCCAAGACGAAAAGAGTCAGATCAAGAACAAGGCCAAGGCCATGCGCATTCTCAGGGCGCGGCTCTTCGAGATCGAGGATGAAAAACGCCAAGCAGAACGTTCCGCCGAGCGGCGCAATCAGGTGGGCACCGGCGATCGGTCCGAGCGCATCCGGACTTACAATTTTCCGCAGAACCGCCTCACGGACCACAGGATCGACCTGACGCTCTACAAGCTCGACCTCATCATGGATGGCGAACTCGACGAGTTGCTCGATGCACTGACCGCATGGGGTAGACAGCAGACCTTAGAACGTGAAGGGCATACCATGGCATGACCTATAGAGACCTTATCCTTGAGACGGCGCATTCCTTCTCTTCGAGCGAAACCCCCTTCCTCGATGCCGTGCTGCTCTTGGCCTTCAGCATGAATCTCTCCAAGGAGAAAATACTGGCGATGCTTCCGGAGCGCGCGGATGCCGTGCCGCAGGCTTTCTATGCAATGGCAGAGCGGCGACGGCAGGGCGAAAGCATCGCGCACATCCGCGGTTTCCGCGAGTTTTTCGGACGTGAGTTTTTGGTCAATGATGATGTGCTTTCACCGCGCCAGGATACGGAGGTGTTGGTCGAAGCCGCACTCGAAATGGGAGATGCGCGTATGGTGTCCCTGGCGAAGACAGGAGAAGCGTCTCTTTCTGTCCTCGACATGTGTACAGGCAGTGGCGCGGTCGCCATTAGCATCGCTGCTGAAAGGCAGAACTGGCGAGTATCGGCCTCCGATATTTCGCCCGCTGCGATCAAGATCGCAGAACAAAACGCGCACCGCCTTTTGGCCTCTTCGCAGGTTTCGTTCATCGAGTCTGATCTTTTTTCCAACATTGGTGGAACATTCGATCTTATTGTGGCGAATCCACCTTATGTCCCTCGTGCTCAGGCAGAGCGGCTCGTCGGCGATGGCTGGAAGGACCCCCTTCTCTCCCTCGATGGCGGGATCGACGGCATGAGCTTCATTCGGGCGATCATTTCCAAGGGGAGTGAATTTTTATCCCAAAATGGTGTATTATTATTGGAAATGGACCCTTCGCAGATTCCCGAAGCCCTGAGACTGTTCGAAGAGAAAGGATTTTGCGACATTAGAACATGGAAAGACATCGAAGGTAGAACGAGAGTGGCGGGTGCACATTATGGATGAACTGGTACAGAGTTTTCTTTCGAAGGCTGGACAGCGCTTTAGTTCCGAGCAAATGGCTCTGCTGTCGAGCGCTGTGGATTACGCCCAAACAGCCCTTGTCGACAGAAAACGCGCTTCCGGAGAGCCGGCCTTCTACCACGACGTGCGCGTCGCAGAAATTCTGCTCGATCTCGGTATGGACCTGGAATCGATCATGGCGGGGCTGCTCCACGATAGTATAGAGGATCGCACCTCCGGGTTTCCGCGGGCGCCGGACTCTCCCCATGACCGCAGGGGCACGGCTGCTGGTCCGTCCAAGGTACTGCCAAAGGAGAGCACCGTTGAGCATGTACGCAAAGAAAAAGACCTCGCCGGACTGAGTTCTCTGCTCGCTATGCCTGATCCGCGCATCGAAGAGCGATATGGGAAGGAAACGGCGACGATTGTGGCAGGCGTCAACAGACTCTCGTCCGTGCGGGCCAAAAATAAATCGGTCCACGCTGCAGAGACGATGCGCAAGATGCTCTTTGCGCTCACAAGCGATATCCGCGTCATCCTCGTCAAGCTTGCGGACAAACTCGATAGTATGCGGACGCTCAAGTACTTGCCCGAGGATCGACAGAAAGAGATTGCGACCGAATGTATCGATATCTATGCGCCGCTTGCCGACAGACTCGGTATTTCATGGCTCAAGGACGAGTTGGAGGACCTGTCGTTCAAATCGCTCAACCGCGAGGTGTTCGACCAGATAAAAGATATAGTGAATGTGCGCAAAGACGCGCGCCAAGAGTTCCTCAGAAAAGTCACGGATCGGATTCTCTCGGCAGCCGCCAAGGAAAAGATCGAAGTCGAAGTGAGCGCGCGCGCCAAGCACTTCTACTCGATCTACCAGAAAATGCGCAAGAGGGGAAAGAGCCCCGAGGAACTCTACGACCTCTTAGGCATACGCATCATCTGCGGCAGCATCAATGAGTGTTATGCGCTTCTGGGCCTCGTGCACCGCCTCTGGAAGCCCATCGACGGCCGGTTCAAGGATTATATCGCCATGCCGAAATCGAACGGCTATCAGAGCCTCCACACCACGGTCATCGCGTACGGCGGTCAACTGCTCGAGATCCAGATCCGCACTCGGGAGATGCACCTCGTCGCCGAATACGGCATTGCCTCGCACTGGCTCTATAAGCGGGGCACCACATCCGAGTTGCCGCGGTTCGAGGATATCCCCATTATCAACAAGCTCAAGCAGTGGAATCAGTTTATCGTCGAGGGCGACAGCTACCTCGAAGAGATTAAGCGCGAATTGTTGCACGACTCCATCTTCGTGTTCACTCCGAAGGGCGATGTCATAGAGCTGCCCGCAGGTTCGACGCCCATCGATTTTGCCTTTGCGATCCACTCGGACGTCGGTGCTCACTGTCTCGGCGCAAAGGTCAATGGTGCGATAGCCTCCCTCGATTCCGAGCTTCGGAATACGCAGATCGTGGAGATCATAACGTCGCCCAATGCCAGGCCCAACCTCAACTGGCTCAAGATTGCCCACACGAGCAAAGCCCGATCAAAGATACGCCAGCTTCTCGTACAGACCGGGCAGGCTGTGGCGATAGACAAGCACATCGTCGCCGCCAGGAAGAGCGAGAAACCCCCTGCAGAATCGGCACAGACAAAAGTCCATGCACAGGATCGCCCTCAAGAGGAAGGCTTTCCCTCGGTCGTCGAATTCCACAGCGTAAAACCAGGTCTCGTGCTTCGCAGCGAAAAGGCCGGCGTCTCGGTCGGCGGAATGCGCAACATGATGATCCGCATCGCAGGCTGCTGCAAACCGGTGACCGGAGACCGCATCGTCGGGTATGTTTCTCGAGGACGGGGTATCATCGTTCACCGCGAAGACTGTCGTTCGATCCAGTCGATTGCGGATTTCGAAGAACGGCGCATCGATGTCAAATGGGAAGATGAGGCGATCAACACGACGGCGCGCTACCGCGTTACCACAAGAAAATCATTCGATATCTTTTCCGAGATCGAATCCACGGTGCGCAAGTGCTCTGGCCGACTCAAGGAGGGCAAGCTCGGTGAGCGCGGCGACGGCACGCTCTCGGGCTTTTTCATCCTCGAAGTCGACTCGCGCGAAGATTTGAAGCGTGTCGCTAAGTCGCTCCGCACGCTTCCTAGTATTCTCTCGATTGAAGAGGAGACGCTGTAGTGACCTCTCCACAGCTCTTCTAGAGGGGGTTCATTATTCGGCACGCCCATAGGCTGGTGGACTGTCCAAAAAGCCCCCGCCCAGGTGCAATTCCCCTCGAATCGCCATGGATTGCGCGCAAGAGAAATTCAACGCCACCAGAGAGCGTTCTGACTGCTCACCGTTTCGAAGCCGTAATTGGAAAAGCTTTTCTTATAAGTCTCATAGAGCGTGGGGTCGATGCGCACCATGACGACCTCGAGGTTCTTTTGCACGTAGGTGTCGACAAACTGCGAGATGTGTTTTTGCCCTGTCTTCATAATGGTGTCGCCCTCCTGCCACAGAAAAGAGGCGATACCCCAGCTCCAGAATGTCGCCATGCGGGCAGCCGACTGCAAAGGGTCTCCTTGTGCGGCCATCTTCTTTTCGAGAAGAGCTTCGCGCGCGCGTTCGTATTCGGTCGATGTGAAGTACGAGGCATTGGCTCGTATCATATAGAGTTCGGTACCGCGCACCGATTCTTTAAAAGAAAAGACAATGTCTGCGGGGTTTTTTCCTGAGGGCACCGCGATCGTCGATTCGATTGCGAGGGAGGACGCATTCCGCGTCGGTGTATAGACAATATTCAGGTCCTGAAGGTCCGTGCCCTTGGGCATATTTTTGCGTACGGCAGTCTGGAATCGGGAGGAGGGTGCGTTGGCGAGCTCCTGGAGCATGAGAGCCGCAATGTAGGACTGTGTCTCCTTCGGGTCGGGCCCTCGGTAGCGTATCTCAATTTGCATCTGGCCCGAAGGAATGCTGTTGTCGGGAAATACAAGGAATGTCGGACGGCTGACGCCTGGCTTTGGAAATACCGAAAGTCCCGTCGGCCACGGGTTTGGGCCTTTTGGAAGTTGTCCGAAGCGCTGAGCGACGAGGTCGAGGGTTTCTTCTTTATCGAATCCTCCTGCTATCGCGATGCATGCGTTGTTTGGGACGAACCACGATGAGGCGAGCTTCTGCAATGTGGCGATATCTGCTTTTTCTATGATATAAACGGCTCCGAGCGTGTCCAGCCGATACGGTTCTTTCGAGAATAATTTTTTTATACTCGCCATATTGCTCAGTATATCGTTGTCCGAGAATTCGTTCTGAATAAGCGCTCGCGTGGACTGGCGGGCATATTCAACGCCGTCCACTTGCGCGAAGATGAATTCTCTGCGCTCTTGAGAAAAGAGATAGAGGAGCGTATCGAGCGCAGGTATGAGATTTTCTTTTTTCGAGGAAAATCCGAATTCGAATCGATCGATACCTGCGCCGCCTTCGATACCATCCGGCTCGAGCACATCGATGGCCAACGCGGGTTCGGAGATGCCTGGTTTTGTCGCGGGGCCATTGAATAGGATGTATTCCAGGAATTTGAACAGGCCTGCCGTCGACGCCGTCTGGGCATCGGCGCCTGCATGGAAGGCGAGAACAATGGCAATGTTCTCTGTGCCTTCTATAGGGTCGAGAAGGACGGTTAGTCCATTTTCGGGTGTTTCGATGTCGGGTTCGGCGAAGAGCGGAAGCGGCACTGTCAGACCTATCAGGCTCATGAGCAGAACAGATATGGAAAGACATATACGCTTGAGTTTCACTCTCCCATAGTAAAAAACTAGGCAGGCCTTGTCAATCTTGGTACTGCTCTCAACCTTGTGCCAAGATTGAAGCAACAAAGGGCTTTTAGTGCGTTTCCTTTCCAGGGGAAGACTTCGATCTCTCCCCTGGAGGTACATCGCAATGCAAATCTTTCCCTTCTGTCCCAATCCACACTGTGTCTGGCATCTCAAGGCACCCGCCCATCCCTGGGCCAGGCCTAAAGGTTTCTATACCACCAAGGCTTTTGG
>Ga0067045_1028649_pt1 | contig 29585 bp, 27 predicted proteins | sample TerdegcTABiofilm_FD_59184 | JGI IMG/M metagenome (GOLD analysis project Ga0067045, IMG submission 59184) | Combined Assembly of (Gp0054472, Gp0054536) Wastewater bioreactor microbial communities from Singapore -Terephthalate degrading...
GGAATAATCCCCTCTCCCCCGCTTCGGGGGAGAGGGTCAGGGTGAGGGGGTGTGCCACGATTATCACGGACTGCCGGCTTTTGAGACACTTTCCTTGTGCCCGCCCCGGGCACCCACAAGGGGTTCCCCTACGTTGCAATCCCTTCTTGACATGCCCCTTCGTAAACTCGGCGGCAGAATAAGGATCCGTGATTATAAAATCCCCTACTCAGGCCGATTGCAGAAGACGGGAGAATTCCGTGGGGACTGCCCGGTGCAGAAAGGGAAGTTGTCAAACTCAATCGTCCTTCCTATACTTCTTTTGAGAACATCGATCCGAAGCGGTACGCCATGGCAAAAGCTTCTCGAAACCGGAAGAAGAGCGAACCCTCACAAGCCCGGGTAAGTATTTACGCGGCCTGGTGCAAGCGATGCGGCAATTGTGTGGAATTCTGCCCAACGCACGCGCTGGAGTGGGACGAATTGGGATACCCTCGCCTGGAAGATCCCGAAAAATGTACTAGTTGTCACCTGTGCGAGAAACTGTGCCCCGATTTTGCCATTGGGGTCAGGGAGCGGCCTTCACGGGAGGAGAGCAACAAGAGGATTACGCGCACGAGCACTGAGGCTGACAATATAGAAGAAGTCCGTAGCCCCGAGCGGGTAGCCCCCCCTGTGCCAACTGGCAACGATACAACGAACAAGTAGGATAACGGTCCGATCGAGGATGCCCGCGTGAAATCATACCTGTCAGCAGGCAAAAATCAAAGGAGGCTTCTCCAGGGCAATGAAGCCATCGCAATCGGCGCCCTCATTGCGGGATGCAGGTTCTTTGCCGGATATCCCATCACGCCCGCAAGCGAGATCATGGAAATTATGAGTCGCGAGCTTCCCGTACGGGGAGATATTTTCCTCCAGATGGAGGACGAGATCGCTTCGCTTGGAGCGTGTATTGGCGCAAGCCTGGCCGGCCGTAAGTCCATGACCGCGACTAGCGGCCCCGGCTTCTCTCTCATGCAGGAGAACCTCGGTTACGCGTGCATCGCTCAGGTCCCTGTCGTGCTGGTCAATGTCATGAGGGCCGGTCCCTCTACCGGCATGCCCACCAATGTCTCCCAGGGGGATGCGCAGCAGTCCCGCTGGGGCACGCACGGCGACCACCCAGCCATCGTGCTTTGCCCCGCCACAGTCCTCGAGTGCTTCGAGCTCACTGTTACGGCCTTTAACCATGCCGAGCTCCTCCGCACGCCGGTGATTCTTTTAACGGATGAGCTGGTTGCCCATACGAGGGAGGTGGTCTCCTTGCCCACCGCGTCCGAAGTGGAGATCATCGACCGCAGGCGCCCAACGGTTCCTCCCGACTGGTACGTGCCGTACCGTACCGACGGTAGCATGGTCCCGCGGCTGGCGGATCTCGGGGAAGGATATCGCTACCACGTTACAGGCCTCGTGTACGATGAACGGGGATTCCCAACCAGGCGTCTGGATGAAGTGCAATCGTTCTACGCGAAGCTTTTCGAAAAGATCCGTCGCAATTTCGATTACCTGGAGAGGGTGCACGGCTTCGAGCTGGAGGATGCGGAATTCGTCATCATCGCATATGGCTGCGCTGCCCGATCTGCCAGAGCCGCGGTCCGTTTGGGCCGGGAAAGGGGGATGCGGGTTGGCTTGCTCCAACTGCTCTCTCTGTGGCCCTTTCCCCGACACCCCGTCGAGAGAGCGCTCGAGGGCAAAATCGCGGCGATCGTACCCGAGCTCAATATGGGGCAGATGAGGCGAGAGGTCGTCAGGGTAAACGGAGGAAGGACGCGAGTAATCGGGCTGAGCAAGGTCGACGGCACCATGATCAAGCCGGAAGAAATCCTGCGGAGAATCCGTGAGGTGAAATGATGCCCGTGGCGCAGCGAAGCATCGTGTACGACTGGTTGAGACACGATAAACAATTCCCCCACGTATGGTGCCCCGGATGCGGTTTGGGAATCGTCCTGGGGAGTCTCATCAGAGCTCTCATCAAGAGCGGCTTGAGTAAGAACGAGGTGGTACTCGTCTCAGGCATCGGATGCTCGGGGAGGCTTCCCGTCTACGTGGACGTGGGAAGCGTTCATACCACTCACGGCAGGGCGCTGACGTTTGCCACGGGAATCAAGCTGGCCAAACCCGAGCTGACCGTTATCACGGTGATGGGTGACGGCGACGCAGCGGCAATCGGCGGCAACCACTTGATCCACGCGGCGAGGCGCAATGTGGATATAACGGCCATTGTGGTGAACAATCATACCTATGGAATGACAGGGGGACAATTCAGCCCCACCACCCCGATGGGGGCGAAGGCGACCACAGCCGTGTACGGCCACATTGAGCCCGCGTTCGATATCAGCGCTCTTGTCACCACTGCCGGCGCGGTCCTCGTAGCTCGGTCCACGGTCTATCACGTGTCACTGACGGACCGAGTGCTGCTGCAAGCGATAAAGAAAGACGGATTCTCCCTCGTCGAAGTTCTAGCGCCCTGTCCCACCAATTTCGGAAGGCAGAACCGGTTGGGCTCACAAATTGACATGATGAGGGCATTTAAGAACAACGCTGTGCACGTGGAGCGGTGGAACCGCATGGATGAGTCCGAGAAAGAAGGACGCTTTGCCATCGGATGTCTGACCGAAAGGCAGCGGCCCCAGTACCTCGAGTCCTACAAGAAAATCTGCGAGACCGCTGCCCGGATCCGTGGCGAGGGAAAGATATGACGTCGCCGCGCCCCCTGAGTGCTCCTCGGATAGAAGTTCGCCTGGCAGGCTCCGGAGGTCAGGGGATCATCCTGGCCGGATTGGTGCTCAGCGAAGCAGCAGGCGTGCTCGAATGCCGCCAGGTCGCCATGGTCCAATCATATGGCCCTGAAGCCAGAGGTGGGGCCAGCAAGGCGGAAATCATCATCAGCGATTCTCCCATCGACTATCCTCTCTGCATCCAGGTGGATCTGCTCTTGGCAATGACGCAAGAGGCATCGGACGCGTACTGCTGGGATCTCAAACCCGCTGCGTGGGTCATCGTGGACAGGGAGCTGGTTCCCCACCCTCCCACGAGCCGGGCCATCCCTTTGTCTCTGACAACAACGGCCCGAGACCGGCTCAAGTCCCCCATGGCCGCGAACATGGTAGCCCTGGGGGCCATCTCGGAAATAACAGGACTGGTCAGCCGCCGATCCCTGGAGAAAGCGCTCGAGCGCCACCTCTCACCAGACACCACTGCAGTCAACAAGAAGGCTTTGAGCCTGGGCATTCGCATTGCCCGGGATTACATCCGGACCGCCAGGGTCATTGACGCCACCGAAGCCCCTGTGGAGCCGGAGGACATGTAGTCTGACCTGAGAAATGGCATGACGGATGCCGTCTGCTCTATACCTGATGCCAAAAGTTCTTTCCGCTTCCCATATGCCGAGAACATTTATGGGGGGTTCACAGACGGGTGGGACGGGCGTCTCGCCCGGCAGGCGCGCCCCTATTTCTCCGGCCCCCACAGATGTAGCCCACAATAGAGTGCCTGGCGGGCGACTTTTTTCGGGGTATAGAGGGAAGGAGATCAGTTCCCTCCCCGGCCTTCTGCAAAGGGATCGAAGAGGGTAACATCCTTCATGGCTCCAAAAGGACATGCCAGTCCACATATGCCGCAGGCTACACATTTGTTCACATCAAAGGCAACCTTCATCTCCGGCAAGCTCACGCTCAAAGCTTGAGTGGGGCAAAGCCCCGTGCATGCTCCGCAGTGCACGCATAACTCTTCTTCTCTCCAGATCCTTTCGGAGAGGTACTCGACACCGACCTGGTGCTCTTTGAGGAATTGTATGCCCCGCTCAATGAGCCCTTCCTCCCCCCGCAACTCCAGCAGAATGCGCCCCTCCTTGCGGGGCAGTATCTTCGCTTCCAGGATATTGAAAACCAGCGCAAAATCCGTAGCAAGTCTATATATCACCGGCTTGTACATGATGTCTGCTTTGAAAATGAGCAATACGTTTCGTGAAGCCATTTCATCACCTCTTCGGCCGCCGCTGGGTACACGCGTCCCGTAGCGGAAGTTTGCGGACAAGTCCGTTGCATAAGTCCCGAATCATGCGATGGGTCCCAGTTCTATATCGCCCTGTGCGGCAATAGTGTCACCCAGAATCGCTGCGGCTGCCATTACTCCGCTGATATCCAGGGCCCACTTCAGTGCGGGCTTGAGATCGGAGGGCCGTACGATGCGATTTCCCAGGGCCGTTGCCACCGCGTCAGCCAGAGCGACATCATGAGATATTACCGTTGCGGCGTCGGCCGTTCCCTTGCTCAGGGAAGGCCCGACCGTCCCGGAAGACGTGCACACACCCAATGGGATTACCGTCGGCTGAATACGGACCCCCACTCTGCCGGTGAATGGAGATGATCCTGCATACAGCCCCACCATCACAGGTCTCTCCACCTGGATGAACAGATCGCCGCCGTTTTCAACAATCAACTCCTTGGACCATTTGAGAAGGCCTCGGCCTACATAGTCGGCCACCTCTCCTGCCACAGCGGCCATGGGTCCTGTACCGGCCTTTCGGCCTGCCCTGACCATGCGAGCCGCTGGTGGAGGATCGGCCGGATCTTCTTCCACGGGCACGAGGCTTGTGAGAAATTCCGGCCTGCGAGATATCGCCCATTCGATCTGGGATCGACATTCCCTGATCAGCGCTTCGGTTTCCCTTTCGAGAGACACGAGCGCTTTCACGTAGAGGTCTGAAGTTTCTACCGCAACCCGGAACGCCTTGAAGCCCCCGCTCTGATCGAAATCCCGGTAATCTCGCGACTGAAACACTATCGTTTCATTCATGTCAGGTTCTTGAATCCCTCGAACGGGGCCGATGGGAGCGTCTCCTGAGGCTCTCCGAGCAGGAATCGGCCTGAGCTTATCCATTCTTTGAGAATACCCGCAATTTCTCGTGCTGCCGAGTAACTCGAGAGGGGGGCAGTGGTCACCTTCTTGCCATTCACGGAAATCTCTCCCGATTTGAGCTGAGCGTAGGTCACGTACCCCAGCGCCTGCCCAGCACCTTCAGGGTAGTCTGCCCCATAATCGACCACAGGAACCAATATTTCTTCATCCGAGACAGACGTGAACATGGCCATCTCTTCATTGAGAATCGGAATAGGTATGCCGATTCCCGTGTTCAGAGAGCAGCCATATCCGGTCAAAGATGCACCCCTGAGAAATCGCGGCGACATGCCCTTGAGGTCTCCTCGGACGGAAATGGTACCGGCTCCTCCCATTACAACACCGTTTTCCGATCTCTTCACATTCGGGTTGTGCTGAGTCCCTGCCCCAATGACATATCCGACCCCTCCCCCGAGGAAAATTCGAGTGCCAATACCGATAGTCCTGTAAAGCGGATCGTTGAGGAGCGGGCTCAACTGGCCGGATGTGGAGTAATTTGCATTCATCCGCTCGGGTCTCAGAATTCCCATGTACGTGTATATCGTCTTCTTGGAGAGGTTCACCGCACAGTTGTAGTTCTGATACGCATTGCGTGGATTCAAGAGTACCGCGTCCGGCAAGTCTTTCAGTGTTACCGTAGCCTCGTGGGATCGTTTCGGATAGCAGTCCGTCCCGTAGGAGAGAGCCTCGAGTCGGACCGTTCTGCCTGCAACCAGATCTTCTATCACATGGCCGCCACCGTATCGAAAGCGCCCGGGGAACACCTTGTTCATAGGATCGTCTTCTCTGAGCTGAGTTGCGCCGATGTAGCAATCAACGGCCGCGATGCCTGCATAGGCCTCCACCCCATTGAGATAGACTTTGGAGGCTCTAATCCTCGGCTTCGTGTGACCGAAATTCAGAAAAGCCCCTGAAGAGCACATGATTCCGAATGTACCGGTGGTCACCACATCTACCTTTTGAGCAGCCCCGATGGCTCCGAGCTCTCTCCTGATCTCGATCATCTCTTCCGCGGTGGCGACGACGGCTTCGCCCCTTTTTATCTTTTCATTTATCTCCGCAAAGGTCTTATTCACTTTGAAATCAGCCATCCTACACCTCCCCACATGCCTTTTCCTTATGCGCGGCAGTGAAAACAAACTCTAACCATTTTGACTCATATGGTCAAGAATCTTTCCCGGCCCATCAGTTCTTAAACTCGCGTGCTCGATCCAGACAAGGCCAGTGGCCTATTCACAGACCATCGTCATCATAGATTCGTCAGGAAACAAAGCCCGCGCCGCCAGCGCGCGCTAGCGTGCCGACCGATTGTGCGTTAGACTTCATACATAGCCATCGGCGAGTCCGGACAGAAGAGATAACACGGCAGCACGCAGAGATCGATGGAAGAGCCTTCGAAAGGCGACATGCCCTTTCAGTATGAGCATCGGGCAGCCGGGAGAGGTTGAGAGAATGATGGATCGAATTGACCATTCGGCATTACGCGATTGTCCACAAGTTGAGCTCAGGGAGCTTATCGCTCAACTCGGACGCAGTGAGGTAGAATCGAAGAAGACTCAAGAGCTGCTCCACGCGCTTCTCAATGCAATAAACTCCTCATCGGACGCAATCATCATGTATGATCTGGACGGAAACGCACAATACGTAAGCGATTCGTTCACCCGTCTGTTTGGATGGACCAAAGAGGATGTCCTTGGCAAACCGATACCATTCGTGCCCGACTCGGAGAGAGAAAACTCTCTCGCGCAGATCAACCGTCTGATTCAGGACGGAAATCCGGTGAGCGGCTTTGAGACGAGGAGGATGACCAAGAATGGAAACCTGCTGGATGTAAGTCTCAGCTCCTCTCGGTATCTTGATCACCGAGGAAAACCAGTAGGGATTCTGGTTATCCTTCGTGACATAACAACGTGGAAGTCGATGCAGAGGGCGCGGCAAAAGGCAGTGAACCACCTGTCTCATGAGCTGACCACCCCGCTCGCGATCATAGACGCATCGTTGGCGCGACTGGAGAGACACAATGTCCCTCCGGAAGAAAGGCAAAAATGCCTGGCCAGGATAAAAAGGAATCTGACTCGCTTGACTGAGGTGCAAAGGATTGTGCAGGAGATCGTGGCGCCCAGTCAGTACACGCCAAGGCCCTTTCCGGTCATTTCGTTTGTCCTGGACTGCCTGGATACCCTTCGGAAGAGAAGCTCGAGTCGATCCGTTGCGCTCCTCCACAAGCTGCAGCCCGTTGACACATCGGCCATAGATCCGGATGTGCTCAAGAGAGCTCTCCAGACATTGGTCAAGAATGCAATTGAAAACACGCCGGACGGAGGCACCGTGACGGTTTCATTAAAGAGATCTCCGTCGGGCCCTCTGTTGCGCGTCGAAGACCGGGGGGTGGGCATTCTCCGAGAGGATCAGCCATACATTTTTGAGGCTTTCCATCACACACAAGCCACAGAGAGCTATTCTACAAAAAGGCCCTTTGACTTCAACGCAGGAGGCAAGGGGCTCGAGCTCATGCAACTGAAAATGCTGGCCAACGAGGGGTTTATTGAGGTTTGGTGTGAGAGCACCCGATGCCGCTACCTCCCCACCCATCGCGACCACTGCCCGGGTAGCATCGCCCTGTGTGAACATGTTCACCACGAGAGAGAGTGCAGAGAGTCTGGAGGCAGCGATTTCTTTGTGCTTTTTCGGGGATCTCCATCGGCCGAGTAAATCTACCGCGGCGGCTTTATCTCCTGTGAGTCTTATGTTACGTGACCGAAGGGTTATACCCGATGCCAAAAGTCTTTTCCGCTTCCCATATGCCCGTTTTTTGTCTTGACAAAAGATGCGGGACCGATTAACCGGGGCTGTCCAGGAGAGACGACCACATGAATGAGACCTGCTTGCTGGAGCATCTCGAAGATATAGCTCGCCGCCTGGGTGTAGAGCTACGGTACGAAAATCTCTGCCAGGGATTGGTGAGAAGCGAAGGCGGGTATTGCAGGTTGGCGGGGAAGCCTATGATCCTCCTCAACCGCAGAGATTCTCGCGATCAGAAGATCAGAGTCCTGTGCAAGTCGCTGAAAAAGCTTGATCTCCAGGGAATATTCATCCCACCCGCTGTCAGGAAGGTATTGGAAAGCCAGAACAATTGACCAGATTCGCGTCCACTTGCGCTGACGGCGCCACAAACTGGGAATCGCAGGACGCTGTTTCGCAAATACTGCTACGCACTTGCGCCAGCTCCTTTTTGGGGGAGGGCAGGTATGAAGGAAATGTCTGGAAACTCCGAGATGTGCCAACATCGTGGCACGTTGCATTCCTGAGTGGATGAGTCTCATTCTGAGGCAACACGATTTCGGTATGTTGCGCTGGCCTACTTCTTGCCTCGGTGCTACTTGCTCATGGGCTTGAGACATTTTCTGAGACTTGCCCCTGCCGCCGGCTGCCACGACTCTTCCGTAGCACCGGCGTCTCGCCGGTATTCTTGTCTTGGACGTGTCTCGAGGGAAGCGTGGGTTTGAAGCCCGCGACAGTTGCTTCGAGGCTCGGTCCGCCTCGCTTGATGCTACTGCTTGGGGAGCTGAAAGAGGAAATTGATCCAATGTCCTGGATTTGTTTCGCACCAGATGTGACCGCCGTGCCCTTCGATTATTTTCCTGATGTTGTACAGGCCTAGGCCGGTCCCTCGCTTATCACGCGTGACCTCGCTTGTAACGCGATAGAATTTCTCGAAGATCTTCTCAACTTGGTCCTGCTCGACCCCCGGCCCGGCATTCCAGACGTTGAACTCATACCGGTCACCCAAGTCTCTGACACCGTAGGCAACCTTCCCTTCGCCAGCACGATACTTGAGTGCGTTCCCAAAGAGGTTACGATAAACAATCTCGAGAAGATTTCGATCTCCCATCAGGCTGATGGCCCCCACTCCACCCATACTCGCATCATAGCTCTCGAATGAATCGGGATATCGCTCTTTAAGGCCAATCATTGCCGGAAGAATGACCTCGTGGTAAAAGTCTGCAATCAGCTCTTTGCGAACCTGGAGCGTGCCGTGCTCGAGCTCCGCCATGATCAAGAAATCGCGGCTCATGGCCTCGAGGAACTTCGAATGATGGTACACGATTCCCAGTTGCTCCTTACGCGAAGGGTCTGTTTCGCTCTCCAACAGCCTTCGCACGAAGCCGCTGATCACGATGAGGGAATTCTTTGTTTCGTGGCTGATGAAGTGGATGGTCTCACGATAGTTTTGGTTTAATCTCTCGAGCTCTCGGCGGATAGCATTTTCCTTGGTCACGTCTTTGCTGATTCCCACTGTGCCGAGGATGCGGCCTTCGGAGTCTTTCAACTGGCTCAGAGTCAAAGAGATCTCGCGGATCTCTCCCGTTTTTGACCGCAGACGCGTCTGATAGTTCCGTATAGCGCCGGTAGCTCGCACTTCTTCCATGAGCTGTTCACGCTCTCCCGCTTCCACCCAGACTTCCGATGCCTTACGACCCTGGATCTCTTCGGCGCCGTACCCCAGCATGTTTTCGGCAGCGGGATTGAACTCCACAATGCGGCCTTCCAGGTCTGTGGTTATGATCATGTCATCGGAGCACTTGAGAATGCCTCCCAGGTAGCCGGTTTCTTTGGCGAGCGCTTCGGTCCTGCTCCACATTTCCTTGGCAAGATTCGCTGCCAGTTTCCTGTGACGCTCTTCTGACTGGCGAAGCGCCGTCTCCAAATCGGAAATGATCACCTGCCGCGCTATCAGGTTGGCCGCTTCTTCCAAGAAATAGGCGTCTTCCGGAGGCATGATCGGCTCGGTTGAGCACCGACATACCAAGCGGCCCCTGGACTTCCCCTCTGCTTCTAGGTCGTACGAGACCTCGTTTCCGTCTGGCGTTCTCCCGGGTTCACCGAAGACCTCGCCATCCAGCTCAACCCAACAGGACCAGTGTTCCGGATCGGTCAACGAAGACAACACTGCTGTTACCGCCCGTTCGATCCGTTTCGACAGCGGGACGGGTGCGAGCAGCTCTCGGCTGACCTGCAACAGCCCGGAGAGCTTGTTTAACAGCGGCATGGTCTTCCGGCAATCGACTTCGAAATCCTCGGCTTGGTCGGTGCGTTCCAGCGGCCGCACCGTTTCAACTATTCTGTTTTCGCCGATGATCTCTCGCAGACAGCGGACATTCACGGAGCACTTCTTCCCGTGCCTGATGTGGAACTGGTTTGTAATCGCCGTGCCTGGCGTTGATGCGAGCTCTTCAAACGGACAGAAGGGGCAAGGCTCGGGAAGACCCGCCAAGACCTCGTGACATGGCCCCTCTTTCCTGCCGCCGATCAAGTAGGCCAGCCGCTCGTTCATGCCAAGCACTGACTTGTCAGGGAGAATCAACGCGGCGCCCCACGAGAAAAGGTCGAGGAACGTTTCTGTCGGAAGATTTATAGCTTTCACTGGAATAACAGTATTCTTAGGGCGGACGTGGTTGACGCATTCTTGCTCGGAGCTCTTCCTGTCTTAAAGGCAAAAACCAACCTCCACAGGGTTCTTCAAGTTCCCCAACGCGGCGATTCTTCTCCCTTCAACGAGCAGTTAGCCGATCCGTGCAAGACAATCATCGAACGTTCGTAGACTCCTGCTTCCTTATCGCAGTTCCCGATTGATGTCAATGGAAGCCATGTCTTGATTTGGAGGGACTTTATCAACAAAAATTGCTGTTCACGTATGGGGGTCTCGCCGAGACGATACCAATGGCCCGACCAGTCTACAAGCGATCCCGAGGACGTACTCCTGAGCTCTGGCCCCGAGATACGCTCCAACGAGTCCACCAATTTCGTAGCGGAAGTCGAACAGCCAGTCCCGAGTCACAGGCACAGTGGCAAGGGATTAATCGCAGGAGACGTTCAATCTTTCGTCCACCATAGCGTTGAAAGATCGAGGATCTCATGGGGCTCAAATCGGCTCTTGTAGCTCATGGACTTGCACCCGGCCACATAGTAGCCCAGGTAATAGTACGGGACCCCGTGCTCGCGACAGAATCTGATCTCCTCGAGGGCGGAAAACGTTCCCAGGCTCCGATGCGAGAATTCCGGGTCGTAATAGGCATAGACCGTGGAGAGCGATCTGGAGCAAATGTCGACAATTCCCACCGCGATTAGTCTGTCGAGCAAGCGATATTCGAATTCCAGCGTGTGTACCGCAGAGTTATAAAGAAACCTGCGCAGGTCTTCGAATGCGGAGCTCTGGTAACCGTTGTGTTGCGCTTCAAGGTAACGGCAGTACAGGCGGTGCTTTTCCGAGGTGACTCTGGGTTTGCCGATCCTGAGCGTAACGTCCCCGTTCTTGTTGATTATTCTTCGGAGCGACTTCGTAAGCCTGTGTCCGGGCACGATGACCCTGATGGGGCGACATTCCCTGCACCGAGGGCAGATAGGCCGGTAAAAGTAGTAGCCTGACCTGCGAAATCCATGATCCATGAAATCGTGGTAAAGCTCGGGCGGAAACTCCAGCGCCCGGAACATCTCTTCGCGAGCCATACGCCCCGGGAGGTAAGGGCATCGGTGAAAGTCCCCCTCAACGAGGAAGTCGAGCGGAACTCTCCCAAACAATGGGGAGACCACATGTGACCAACTGTTGGGCTTGTCATCGGGAATCATGTCTGAATTCCCTTGCGACACATTCTCGGGCTCCCTGACCGCATCCGCAGATTTTTCCTTGCCACTACACTTGTTTGAGCAACTGATTCGCGGCAGTAAGCAATGGGTCCCATACCGGAGAGAAAGGAGGAGCGTACGCCATATCACTTTGGAAGAAGTCTTCCACGATCATTCCTGCGTGAAGGGCCACCACGAGCGAGTTGATGCGATGGGCCGCTCCCTCTTTTCCCACGATGCTTCCGCCGAGGAGTCTGCCGCTATTCTTTTCTGCCACGAGATTGACGTAGATATTTGCGGCACCGGGGTGCGCATGCGCCCTTGATCGGCTCTTGATCGTGCTTTGTACCGCATCGAATCCGGCTCGAGTAGCTTCTTCCAGGGTGAGCCCGGTCCGGGCAACCTCCAGGTCAAGAACTTTGAACACGGCTGTGCCCGCGATCCCCGGAAGCTCTACATGCCTGCCCGTGACGTTGTCCCCGACTGCCCATCCGGCTCTGTTGGCCCTCAGGGCCAAGGGAACCCAGACCCTTTTCCCGGTGAGAATGTGGAAGGCATCAGCACAATCACCTGCCGAGAAGATCTCGGGGTCGGTAGTGCGAAGGGATTTGTCCACTGCAATCGACTTCGCTGGACCGAGCTCGAGACCGGCGTCTTCTGCCAGCTCGGAATTGGGAACGATGCCGACCCCAATCAACGCAAGGTCAACGGCGAACTCCTCCGACTCCGCGGAGACCAGCAGCGATCCGTCCCGAGATTTCACCGCCACGATTTTCTGTCCCAGATGTATGCCAACACCCTTCTCCTTTAACTCCGCTGCTACGACGTCCGCCATCTCCTGAGGCAGGTAAGGCAACAGCCTTTGAGAGGGCTTGATCATATCGATTTTCAAGCCCCGGGCGTGAAAAGCCTCAGCCATTTCGAGCCCGATGTATCCCATACCCACGATCAGGACGCTCTTCACATTGTGGGCGCTCAAATAACGCTTGATTGCTCGGCCGTCCTCCAAGCTCTTGAGGGCAAGGACTCCTGGGAGATCTTCTCCGGGAACCTTCAGCTTCCGGGGTCGGGCGCCGGTCGCTATGAGAAGCTTGTCATAGCTCACCTCAAAACCCTCACCGCTGGACTTGATTCCCAGAACCTTCTTGGATGCTCGATCTATCCGGGTGACGGTATGGCCAAGTCTCAAGTCTATGCCCTGTTTTTGCCGGAACGTTTCCGCGGTTCGAACCACGAGATCGTCCATTTCTCTGGCAGGGTCCGCAATATTGTACGGCATTCCGCACGCGGAATAGGAAACGTCACCAGTGGCTTCGAGCACCGTTATCTCAAGCGTGGGGTCGTTGCGTTTCGCCCTTGATGCCGCGCTCATTCCAGCAGCGTCACCACCGATAATGACAAACTTCATAGCCATGCCTCCGGTCGAAGAAATGCGTGCCGCGCCGGTAGCCACACCAAACATTATAGATTAGTAGGTACGGAGCGGAAAGCCTTCTTTGCTGAAAAAGCTCTTCTTGCGATCACTCAGGTATCACTCCAAGACGGAATGGGCTGCCAGCATATATTCTCGCGGTATGGCTGCTTTCTTCTGTCATAGATCGCAAGAATTTCCGAAGTACCAAGACGAGGCATAGTGGAGCCCATCGAAAACAGAAAGAGGGGCAGCACATGAAAAGATTCGTTGCGATCCTATTAGGAATCCTGGTCTCCGGGGCCGTAATAGCGTCGAGCAATCCGGCAGAAGCGGGTGGTTGGCATCAAAAGGGATATCGATGGCACCATGCGGGCCCCAGATGGCATGCAGGCCCTGCAGTAAGATGGTCGCCCGGATGGAGATACTGGCGTGCCGCGACAGGATCGGTTGTGGTCCTTTCGGACGACTGGCCGGACTGTCGACTGGTACGGCGCTGTCTTGTAGACAGGTGCGGCTACCGCAGGTGTCGCTTGGAGAGATGGTGTCGGTAGCCAGCGCTTCCGGTTCCCTGCTTGTTCTCCGGCCGGGTTGCGGTGATCTAAACAGATCACTCCTCGGCCATGACTGAACTGAGCAGCGTGCTCCTTGGCGCTGGTTTTCCTTCAGGCCTTTCTCCCCATCTTCTTCCGTATTTCTGAGAATGAGAACCGTACTGTGAGAGGTCGCCCATGAGGGCAGACGCCCGGCGAGGCACTGCGGTCCAGTTGGCCGAGCAATGCCCGTATCTCCTCTGGATGCATGCGCTTTGATTCCTTCATCGCTGACCGGCACGCGATTGCCTTGAGCAACTCCTGACGTTTGCGAGAGGGGTCTCCACGGACTCCCGTATCGAGCATTACCTCGATGAGTCCGCTGAGGAACGGTTCCAGGTCCTGATCGCCGAACCAGCCTGGTACCCCTTTGATCACGAAATCGTTCTCACCGAATTCTTCTATCCTGAATCCGGCGCGTCCAAGGACGTCCAGGTGCGCAGCAAGGGCGCGGGCTTCCACCGGTGAATAGGAGAGGACTCGAGGAATCAAGAGGTCCTGGGATTCATGGCTCGATCCCTCCTTGTCCGAGCGGACCAGATCGTCGAAGAGCAGACGTTCGTGTGCGGCGTGATGATCCATGACGATCAAATTGTCATCATCGTAGAGTACCAGAAAGGAGCCGGGAAGCTTTCCCAGAATTCCCAGGGACGAATAACCGGATTGGTTGCCGAGAGGAGGCTGGCTTTCCGCAAGAGTAGGCGGGGAAATCGGCTTCACCGGACCCTGGCTCTCCGCCTCTGTGGCGGTCTTCAGCTCTGTGGGATGAGAAGCTGTTTTCGGTCCCTCTTTCCTGGGGTCCTCCTGCGAATCGGGGCTCGACTCCTCAGCCTGCACGTGACGCAGGACCGGCGTATGGGGCGGTCGCGGCAGTATCGGCTCCCTAGGACCCGGCGGAGGGCGGAATGGGGCCCCGGTAAGAGCCTTGTGCACCCCGTCTACGATCAGATCGAAGACCTGCTGAGGCTTGACGAACCTGACCTCTGCTTTCTGGGGATGAACGTTCACATCGACCTCTTCGGGAGGCAGGTCCGCAAAGAGAATGGCCAGGGGATATCTGCCTCTCTCGATGAGATTTGAGAACGCCCTGCTCACTGCCGAATTGACGACCCGATCCCTTACTGATCGCCCGTTTACGAACGTCAGCACGGATCGCATGTTGGAGCGAGCGTACGGGGGACGGGCTACGTATCCGCGCAAGACCCCTGCTTCTGTCTCGTGTGCAACCTCGATGAGGTTTTCTCGGACATCTCGCGAATAGAGGGAGTAGATTCTCTCAAAGGTGGACGATACTGCAGGAGCGTCCATTTTCACCTTTCCGTCTTCCGCGTAGGAAAAGGCTATAGCCGGAAACGCGAGCGCAAACTTGGTGATAAGCTCTCGGATATATCCCGCTTCCGTTTCAACCCCTTTCAGGAATTTTCGCCGTACTGGAACATTGAAGAAGAGGTTCCTTACTTCCACAATCGTGCCCACGCCCATACCTACCTGCGAGGAACCCTTCAGAACGCCTCCTTCAACCGTTATGACCGTCCCAGCGAGGTCCGCTTCTTCTCTCGTGACGAGCTTGACTCTACTCACGGACGCTATGCTTGCAAGGGCTTCCCCCCGGAAGCCCATAGTTGCAATCCCCTCCAGGTCTCTCTCGGAGGTGAGCTTGGAAGTCGCGTGCCTTTCAAGGGCGTGAAAAGCGTCATCGTGGCCCATGCCGATTCCGTTGTCCTGCACCCGTACCAGTCTTTTACCGCCGTTCTCGACGTCCACGCGAATGGAGGTAGCCTGCGCATCGATGGAGTTCTCAAGCAATTCCTTCACAACGGAGACGGGTCGTTCCACCACCTCTCCGGCTGCTATCCGGTTGATGACCTTTTCGTCTAGGATCTTGATCCGATTGGCCATGGTTTCTGTTGAGTATCCGTCGAGCCCGTTCAATATCACCGGAAGGCCGCCACGATGCCGGTCCTCCTCTGCACCCTGCAGGCAGGCTTTATGAAACCCAAACCAGCACAGCCCTGCGAGGGCCAGTACACTAATCGAAAAGCTGCCGTTGGCGTGCAGGAAAATGATATCTGAAATGCTCGTACGCCCTTCTCGTGGCTACTCTGCCCCTGGGGGTCCGGTCCACGAATCCTTCTTTTACCAAGTAAGGTTCGTACACGTCCTCAAGGGTGTCGCGTTCTTCACCAATAGCTGCTGCCAGCGTCTCTATTCCCACTGGACCGCCATCGAATTTCAGCATAATCGTTTCAAGAAACTTGCGATCCATGGTGTCCAGCCCCACTGAGTCCACCTCCAGCATGTCGAGCGCTTTCGCAGCGGTCTTGTGATCGATTATGCCCTCTCCCCGCACCTGAGCATAATCCCTCACACGTCGCGTCAAGCGATTGGCTACTCTCGGTGTGGCTCTCGAGCGCGCGGCTATCTCTCTCGCCCCGTGTTCATCAATGTCGATTTTCAGGATTGCAGCCGACCTCATGACGATTCGCTCGAGTTCTTCCACGGAATAGAAATTCAAATGGAACAGAATGCCAAACCGATCCCGCAGTGGATTGGTAAGTAGGCCCGACCTAGTCGTGGCGCCGATCAGGGTGAAAGGCGAAAGATCCAGCTTGATGGTCCTTGCACTGGGACCCTGTCCAATGATGAGATCGAGCTTGAAGTCTTCCATTGCAGGGTACAGGATCTCCTCCACGACAGGAGACAGTCGGTGGATCTCGTCTATGAACAGTACGTCTCTGGTCTCCAGGTTGGTCAGAATGGCTGCAAGATCTCCCTGTTTTTCCACGACCGGCCCTGACGTCGTCCGGATCTGCACTCCCATTTCCCGCGCTATGATGTGAGCGAGGGTTGTCTTGCCCAACCCGGGCGGTCCGTGAAAGAGGATGTGATCGAGGGCTTCGCCTCGTCCCCGAGCGGCCTCGATGAAGACTGCAAGATTTTCCTTGATCTTGTCCTGTCCGACGTATTCTGCAAGACTGGAAGGCCGCAGCGTCCCGTCAAGATCTTTTTCTCCGTTTACTGCCTGGCCGGTAACTATCCTCTCGAGCATGAGAGATTCCCCGTAACACTAGTTGAAAGTTCGGTCCTTCCATGATAGGCAAGGCTTATGTAGAATACTTTTACCCGGTTGATCAAGCACATGGACCCCTCCCTCGCGCGCGTGGTCTCGGGGATCATACTATGACCAGAACATGAGTGCGAGGAGAAAACATTATGCATCTCGGAGGTTGTTGGCATGTCTGGCCACAATAAATGGAGCACCATAAAACACAAGAAGGGCGCGGCGGACGCCAAACGGGGGAAGATGTTCTCCAAGCTTATCAAGGAAATTACCATAGCCGCCCGAATGGGGGGCGGCGACACCGAAGGGAATCCCCGGTTGAGGACGGCTGTCTTGGCCGCGCGGGCAGCTAATATGCCCAAGGAAAACATCGAGAGGGCAATCAAGAGGGGCACCGGAGAGATCGAAGGGGCGAGTTACGAAGAGGTCACCTATGAAGGATACGGTCCCGGAGGAGTAGCCGTTATGGTGGAGGCTCTGACGGACAACAAGAATCGCACGGTCGCGGAAGTGCGACATCTCTTCGACAAACATGGCGGCAATCTCGGTGAATCCGGATGCGTGGCATGGCTTTTCGACAAGAAGGGAGTGGTCACGGTAGACAGCTCGGGAGTCAGCGAAGATGAGGTCATGGAGGTCGCCATCGATGCTGGAGCCCTGGATGTCAAGACTGAGGGAGACACGTACGAGATTGTCACGGAGCCCCAGGACTTTGAGGCGGTTCGAAAGGCAGTGGAAGACAAGGCGTGGAAAATCGAGCTGGCTGATCTGACGATGATTCCCCAGAATACGATCAAGCTCGAGGGAAAAAAGGCGGAACAGATGCTCAAGCTGATGGACAGCCTCGACGATCACGATGATCTTCAACGTGTGTATGCCAATTTCGACATCTCTGAAGAGGAAATGCTCAAGGTGTCGGCCTGAGTGAGCTTCTCACAGGCAAGACGGCTCTCGCCGCCGGTCCGGAACCGCTTACCCCCTTCTCCTGACAATGAAGGGCTCACCCCCGGCGCCGCGGTTCGCCATTATTCTCTGGAAAGTTCCAATGATCGGTAGTATAGAGACCACCGGTCCGCCCCGCCTCTTACGAATGGATGTCCGGGCGGGCTTGATCACCGGTGCCCTGTTTAGCTTCAATGGGTCATTCATACGCCGAGCGGCTCGGCGAAGCTCCAAGCCCGGCATGTTAAGAATCGAGCACTTGGCGGCTATGACCATACTGGGAGTCGATCCAGGAACAAACGTCACGGGTTACGGAATCGTTCGGAAGAACGGAACAGCCCCGAGCCATGTGGCGAGTGGGGTGATTCGGCCTGCAAAAACGGCAGGTATGGCGAGACGTCTCTGGGAAGTGCACGCGGGACTCGAAGCCGTGATCCGAGAACACGGTCCCACAGTGATGGTGGTGGAGTCACTCTTTCACAAACAAAATCCCCAGAGTCTCATGAAGCTTAGCCAAGTACGGGGCGTCATCCTTCTGGTGGGTGAGGCCCATGGCCTTGACATTTATGAGTATGCACCTATGGAAATAAAGACAGGAATCACAGGATACGGCAGGGCCGACAAGGATCAGATGGTCTACATGATGTCGCGCATTCTCGATTTGCCGAATCTCAAGTCTGCCGATGAGGCAGACGCGTTAGCAATGGCAGTGTACCATTGCCACCGATGCTCGTTCAACAGGATGATTTCATGATCGGGTGCCTGCGGGGAAAGATCCTCGTGAGAGGAATTAATCGCGTGATCGTCGACGTTCAGGGAGTGGGCTACGATGTGGCGGTGTCATTGACCACACTGGAATCCTTGCCCAAAGACGGGGAGGCATTTCTCTATATCCACACGGCCTTGAGGGAAAACGCGCTGGATCTGTACGGGTTCCACGCGGAACAGGAAAAAATGTTGTTTGAGATGCTTCTCACTGTGGCCGGCATAGGGCCCAGAACCTCTCTCCAGATTCTTTCCGGTATTTCGCCTGACGGCCTGCGTCAGGCCGTTCTTGATGAGGACCTCCGGACGCTCACGGCCATCCCGGGCATCGGCAAGAAGTCGGCCCAACGCATCATCATCGAGTTGAAGGAGAAGGTGAAGAATTTGCCCATGCCTCCCGGATCTAAAGCGACGAGAGCAGCGTCTGGCAGTATCGAAGAGGATCTCATCTCCTCTCTCGTCAACCTTGGCTACAAAGAGAAGGTTGCAGTAACAGCCGCCAAGGGAGTCATCGAAATCGCTGGCCCCGACATAAAGCTTACCGATGCCGTGCGCATGGCTCTGAAAGATCTGGCAAAGTAAGGGTAACTGGAAAGCTGCCGTGAAGTTTCGCATAGTGCACAGAGATACGAGCAGCATGGCTCGAACTGGGGTGCTCACCACTGCCCGTGGGGAAATAGAGACCCCGGCGTTTATGCCAGTGGGCACCCGAGGGGTGGTGAAAACCGTGTCTCCCGATGAAGTGTGGGACATCGGATATCGCCTGATCTTGTCCAATGCGTACCATCTTTACCTCAGGCCGGGCCATGATCTCATCGAGTCATACGGGGGACTTCACCATTTTATGGATTGGGGAGGCAGCATTCTTACCGACAGTGGGGGATTTCAGGTCTTCAGCCTGGCTCGATTGCGAAAGGTTACGGAAGACGGGGTCGTGTTCCAGTCACATATCGACGGCAGCCCCCACTTGTTTACTCCTGAGCTAAGTATTCGCGTCCAGGAATCGTTGGGATCCGACATCATCATGTGCCTTGACGACGTGAGGGGTTTCCCGGTAGAAAAGGCAGAGGCTCGAGATGCTGCAGAGCGGACCTTTCGGTGGGCGCGCCGGTGTCTGGAGTCCAAAAAAAGAGTTGACCCAGCCTTGTTCGGCATAGTACAAGGCTCGATGTTCTCGGATCTGAGGGAAATGAGCGCCATGAGCCTCACTTCCCTGGGGCTCGATGGGTATGCCGTCGGCGGCCTCAGCGTTGGGGAGCCTCGTGAAACCATGACCCAAATGCTGGAGGTCACTGTCCCTCTTCTCCCCTCAGAGGCTCCACGGTACTTGATGGGGGTCGGCAAACCCGAAGACATCGTGGAAGGGGTTCTCAGGGGAGTGGACCTGTTTGACTGTGTGCTTCCTACTCGGAACGCACGCAACGGGATGCTTTTTACTTCCGGCGGCCCCCTTAACATAAAGAACTCGTGCCATCGAGACGATCCGAATCCCGTCGATCAGGCCTGTGGGTGCCGGCTGTGCACTAGGTATTCCAGGGCCTATTTGAGGCATTTGTTTCTGGAAAAGGAGATCTATGGTCTGAGACTGGCAACGATTCACAATCTCGACTATTATTTCCGCATGATGCAGAATATCAGGACAGCCATAGAGCAGAACCGACTGAACTCGTTTGCTCGAGAATTCCTCGAGGACATGGAGGAAACCGGATGATTGATGTGGCCTACGCCATGGCTCCCCCGGGAGGCCAAGGTGGCGATGCGAATGCGCTCATGGGATTCCTTCCCATGATATTAATATTTGTGGTCTTTTACTTGTTACTGATACGACCTCAGCAAAAAAAGGCCAAAGAACACAGGCAGTTACTTGAAAATCTCAAGAAAGGCGACTCCATAATTACCCAGGGCGGATTATACGGCAAAGTGATCAATGTGCAAGATCAAGTCTTGACGGTGGAAATTGCCCCGAAGATCCAGGTGCGGGTTTCACGCTCCCACGTGGCAGGATTGGCCGGACCGGCGTCTTCGACAGAACCCAATCCGTGAGGAACATATAGATGATTCAAAGCCTGCAATGGCGTTTTGTCATTATCGCCGCTGTCTTGGCGGTGAGCTTCTTTCTCGTATACCCTTCTTTCGGGCCGGTCCCCGCATGGTGGGCGAAGCATCTTCCAGCTAGTCCGATCAGGCTTGGTTTGGACCTGCAAGGTGGGTTGCACCTTGTGCTGGAGGTCGAGACGGGCAAGGCAGTCGAAGCCGCAGTGGACCGGGCCATCGCGGAGACTTCAGATCTTATGAAGGAGGAGAGAATCCGGTACACGGATGTCATCCGGACTTCATCCAATGCCTTCACCGTATACCTCAAAGACGAATCTCAGCAGGCGCTGTTCGATGCAAAGATTCTCGAAAAGCTCCCCTATTTCAGAAAAACCGCTGCCGAGCCATCGGAAAAGGGGTATTCCATCACCATGACGATGGATGAAAAGGCCTCCACCGACATACAGGAGAAGGCTGTGAGGCAGGCAGTGGACACCATTCGCAACCGTGTGGATCAGTTCGGAGTGGCAGAGCCTGATGTGGTGATTCATGGCTCCGACCGGATTATCGTTCAGCTTCCTGGCTTGAGAGAGGACGTCACGCGAGCCATCGACATCATCAAGAAGCAGGCCCGACTGACGTTCCAGCTTGTTGACGAGCGAGGAGATGTGAACGCTGCCCTTCGGGGGGACGTGCCGCCCGGAGATGAAGTCCTGTACAAGGTTGACAAAACCTCGTCAGGAGCCGTGAGCCGGACTCCATACCTTATTAAGAAGCAAATCTTGCTGACCGGTGACCTGTTGACAGACGCGCGTGTTCGACCGGAAAGCACGGGGCGCATGATTGTTGCCATGGACTTCAACAGTACCGGAGCCCGTATTTTCGAACGGGTCACGGGCGAGCATGTGGGCGAACGGTTGGCAATCATCCTCGACGACAGGGTCTTTTCCGCCCCGGTGATCAAGGACCGGATTTCGGGAGGATCTGCGATCATAGAGGGCATTTTCAGCCCGGAAGAGGCCCACGATCTCGCTCTGGTGCTGCGGGCAGGCTCGTTACCCGCGCCGGTGAAGATCCTGGAAAACCGGACTGTGGGACCATCTTTGGGAGCCGATTCCGTGAGACTGGGGCGAAATGCTGTGATCCTGGGCCTTAGCTTGGTCGTCATCGGCATGGCAATTTACTACCGCTGGTCCGGTGTGGTAGCCGACGTGGCTCTGGTAATGAATCTGCTGCTGATCTTCGCGGTAATGGTTTCCCCCGGATTGCGGGCCACTCTGACGCTGCCGGGCCTTGCAGGGGTTGCGCTGACAATGGGCATGGCTATAGATGCTAATGTCCTGATTTTTGAGCGTATTAGAGAAGAACTCCGCATGGGGAAATCCGCGAGGGCAGCCCTGGAAAATGGATATGCCAAAGCGTTCTCGACGATTTTTGACTCTAACCTCACCACGATTCTCGCGGCTCTCCCGTTGATTCAGTTCGGAACCGGGCCCATCAAAGGATTTGCGGTGACATTGTGTATAGGTCTTATCGTTTCGATGTTTACAGCGCTATTCGTGACTCGAGCAATCTTCGACTACATGTTCCAGGTAAAGCGAATCAGCACATTGAGCGTCTGACCGGCAAGAACAACTGCGGGACCGGGTCGTATGCCCGGATGGCCCGCGGTCGGCGCCCTTCGTCCTCGAGCTCAGCCCGCTATTGGCGGGATTGAGCTTTTCAGCATCTCGTGAGGGAAAGAGCACGTGGAACTAATACCGCCCAATACGAAGTTCGATTTTCTCGGAAGGAGGTACTACGCATACCTCGTTTCGGGAATTCTCATTGTCGTCTCACTCCTGTCTTACCCAGTCATGGGACGCATGCAACTCGGCATAGATTTTACCGGCGGCGTCATGGCCCAAATCCTTTTCAAGAAGCAGGTCGATACGGGTGAGATTCGCTCAGCGCTCGCTCCCTTGAGCGCAAGCCCGGTCGTGCAGAGGCTTGCCGGCACAGAGACCGGGGAGGAGTACATCGTAAGGATGGAGGTGCCTGAGGAAGAGACGGCGGATTTCTCGAAGAAGCTTCAGGATACCCTCGATCAGGCTTTCGGCAAAGGCAGCGTAGAAATACGAGGCTTGGAAATGGTGGGTCCGAAGGTCGGGAGAGACTTACGGGAGTCTGCCATTTGGGCCACAGTGATAGCTCTGGTGCTCTTGCTCATTTACATGGGGTTTCGATTCACGCTCAGCATGGGACTGGGGGCTGTCCTGTGTCTCCTTCACGACCTCATTATCGTGTACGGATTCTTCGTGTGGACGGGAAGAGAGTTCAATCTGACCATATTGGCAGCCATCCTCACGGTAGTGGGGTACGATATCAACGATACTATCGTCTTGTGTGACCGAGTTAGGGATAACGTGAAGGCAATGAAGAGGAATTCCCTCGTTGAGATTCTCAATTCCGCTATAAATCAAACTCTTTCGAGAACAGTTCTGACGTCCGGCTTTACTCTCCTGGTGGTTATCGCTCTTCTCGTGTACGGGACCACAGTCTTACGAGATTTCGCGTGGGCATTGTTCGTAGGGATGATCTTCGGCACCTATTCATCCATATTTGTCGCCTCACCCCTGGTATTGGCCCTGGACAGGTATCTGCCTGTCAAGCGAGGATGAATGCTGTCTTGGATTGTCAGTCTGCCCACTTGGTTGGATCAACCAGGATCGGAAGGGGGTTGCAGGCCACTGCATGTCTATTGAAGTTTCCCCTCCCTGCGGACCCTCCTTAGGAGTCGACCGTACGACGGAGCGGAGGGCGGTTACTCCCTTCAGAACCGGTGGAATCTCCCCCGTCGGGCATGAGCATGTAGTCTCGGTTCTCGAGAGGGCAGCTCGAAGCGGCAAGCCCGCCCATGCCTACCTCTTTTCCGGACGAGAAGGAACAGGGAAAAAACTGGTTGCCCTTCAGTTCGCTTGTCTGCTGAACTGCCCGGACCCCGACCATGATCTCGACGCGTCCTGTCCCACTTGCAGAAGGATACGATCGGGAAACCACCCCGACGTCATTGTTGAGTCACCGGAACGCGGTATCATACGAATCGAACGCATCCGCAACCTGAGGGGCTTCTTCCGGTATGCTCCCATTGAGGGCCGATTCAGGGTCGCGATTATCGACGACGCCCATGCCATGAACGGACCGGCCCAGAATGCGCTTCTCAAGACTTTGGAAGAGCCGCCAGCCGGGAGACTCCTTATTCTGGTGACGTCCAGCCCTTTCCGTCTTCTCCCTACAGTCCGATCCCGCTGCAGACGGGTTCGATTCAACCCGATTCCTGTTGAAGCGTTGGCCGAGGTTTTGGGCAGGGAAAAGGGAATCGAGCCAGACCGGGCACGAGTCCTTGCCGCTGTTTCGTGCGGGAGCATGTCGCGCGCTTTGGAACTGGATGCGTCCCACTTCCTCGATTCAAAGGAAGCCATAATCTCGGTGCTCGAGCGGCCGGGGGCTCAAGGCATGTCGGGGCTCCTGCAGCTTTCTCAGAATATGGCAGAAGGCAAGCGTGTTCTGGACGCGATCGACGTGGCCGTCACGTGGCTCAGGGACATACTGGTAAGCAAGATCATGTCCGACACCTCTGCCCTGTTTCATGTCGACTCTCTTGACAGAATCTCTGCTGCGGCTCAACATCAGAGTACCGAGAAGCTGCTTCGCGTATACGATGAGATGGTAAAGGCGGCGGCTCTCCTGGAGTCGGAGATCAATGTCAATGCCAATCTCGTGACTGACGTGATGTTCTTACGTATTACCCGTATACTGGCCGGGCCTTCTCTCGGTCTGGTAACGGCTGGGTGAGTACAGAGCATGAGTGACAACGGACCTACCAGAGAAACTTCATACTTGCCCAGATCGTGGGGAAAGTCACGCCGCCAGCGCAAGCGGAACGGGGAATGGATCTCTCAACGGGAAGTGTCAGGCAGCCAGGAGTCCGAGGAGCTAGTGTCGCGGGACTACGAGGACGATGCTCCTGGCGAAGAGAAAGATCTGAAAGCTCCGGGGATCCATTGTGAGGGGCCTGAGTCCGAGTTGGGTAGCCCTGGCAGGGCGTGTCCTCATCATTCCCGGTGCCTGGCGGACAGGGATGACGACATAGATCCATTCGACGACAGCCCACAGGCTGCCAGCCAGGGCTCCACCGTGAAAGTGAATATCGCCGGCGTTCGGTTCTGCCGGGCCGGAAAGATCTATCACTTCGACGCCGGAGGGCTCCAACTGGAGCACGGCGATTGGGTGGTCGTCAAGACCGAGAAGGGTATGGGTCTGGGACAGGTGGCGACACCTCCGTGCGAAACGGAGATCGAAGAAGCGCATAGGGACGCTCTGAGGGGGATCATCCGGCAGGCGGGAAAATCAGATTTCGATCAGAGAGTGAGATGCGGCCAGAAGGAGGCTGAGGCCCGGGCCTATTGCCTGGAACGAATTGAGGCTCTCGGCTTGCCCATGAAGCTGGTGGCTGTTGAGTGCTTCTTCGACGGGTCCAAGTACGTCTTCTACTTCACGGCCGAAGGAAGAGTGGATTTCAGGGAATTGGTCAAGCAGCTCGTAGCCAGATTTCCCGTACGGATTGAGATGCGACAAATAGGAGTCCGCCACGAGGCCAAAATGACTGGGGGGATCGCGAGCTGCGGACAAGAGCTCTGCTGTTGTCGCTTCCTGACGGACTTCAGGCCTGTGTCTGTCAAGATGGCCAAGACTCAGAATCTTTCTCTCAACCCGACGAAAATATCCGGGGTTTGCGGTCGTCTCATGTGCTGCTTAGCCTATGAGCACGATATCTATGAGGATTTCCGAAAGGGGCTTCCCAAAGTGGGGAAAGCCATCCGCACCACGCAGGGGGAGGGAGTTGTCGTGAAGTACAACCCCCTGAAGGAAACCGTGTGCATCCGTATGGAAGAGGATACACTCATCGAAGTGACGAGGGCAGAAATCTTGCGACAGGACGAGGCTCCAGGGAAAGAGAAAGAAAAGCCCGAGGAAGATAAGAAGGGATCTTAAGGAGAGATGCCTGGTCGAACCGGCACCTGAAGGGGGTAACAGGGGTTCGCGGGTGCTGAGACTTCAACGAATAGGAAGCGTGCTTTCCGGAGCGAGCAAACGTGGGACATGCCGAGGATGCTCTTGAAGTGCCTTATCGGATGCCCTCAAAACCAACCTGTGATGATTGCGTGCCGCTGAAGGAGGTGAGCCTGTGCCAGTCCGCGTGGTCGCTTTCGCCATAATCTTCTCGCTGGCAAGCGTTTTGTTTTCCCCCGATGGAGGAATTTGTGGGCCCACCTTCGACCGGGTCACGAAAAATGGTGTGGTTAGGCTGGGGTTGCCGTACAACATCGTGCCCCAGGGGTATCTTGACCCCAATGGACAGTGGGTGGGCTTTGAGGTGGATTTTGGCACCGAGCTCGCCAAGCACATGAACTTACAGCTCGAGAAAGTGCAGATCACGGAGAGCACGTGGGGGCCCCTGTTGCGCAGCGGTCGCATAGATGCGGCAATTTGCCGAATACGTCATACCAGGGCTCTCGAGAGTGAGTTCGACTTTTCGGTGGCCTATTTTTTCGATACCAAGAAAGTGCTCGTTCCGAAGGGTACGATCAAAGGAGTCGAAGACTTTAAGGGCCAGAAGGTGGCGGCAGTACAGGGAACGTCCTTTGAGAAGGTGGCTATGAATTTGTTGAGGGCGTCAGGAGACGAGTCGGCAGAGCGAAATGTGGTTTCCCACCCGGACAGGCCGTCCTGCTTTCTCGCTCTCGGCAAGAAATCAGTGGCCGGCTGGCTGGACTCCGGCGTGATTCTTCTTGAGTACGCGTCTCGTAATCCCGGGAAATTCGATCTCATTGATGCGTCCGGAGTGGCGGAGCCTATCGCCGTCGCTGTGCCTCAAGACGATTCAGCGTGGCGAGATCTCATCAATTTCGCCATTCAGGACATGGCGGGAGACGGGTCTCTGCAAAAGGTGTGTGACAAATGGTTTGGCCCCGATTCCGCATACTCATTTCCCTGTACTCGAGCGATAGAGACGTGGCCGGAGTGATGGTAGAGCCTTTCAAAACCTGGAAGAGAGAAACATGAAACGCATCATCCTCGGGACAGCGGGCCACATAGATCACGGCAAGACCGAGCTAGTCAAGGCGCTCACCGGAATTGATACCGATCGACTGAAAGAGGAGAAGAAGCGGGGTATTAGCATAGAGCTGGGGTTTGCCTTTCTCGATGTGGCTGAAGACATCAGGATCGGAATCGTGGATGTCCCCGGCCATGAGAAGTTTGTGAGGCAGATGGTAGCCGGTTCGGGTTCCGTGGATATCGCTGCGCTGGTAGTTGCCCTTGACGAAGGAGTCATGCCCCAGACGGCCGAGCATTTGGATATCCTTTCACTCCTGGGAATCAAGCTGGGTCTCGTGGTCTTGACCAAGGCCGACCTCGTGGACGAAGAGTTGGCCCTCTTGGCCGAGGAGGACGCGAGAGAGATCGTCAAAGGGACGTTTCTCGAAAACGCGCCGATGGTGCGAGTCTCTGCCAAGACCGGTGAGGGGCTTGACGAGCTTCGAAAGATTCTCGCAACCCTGGCAGGCCTCTCTGTGGACAGACCCGTGCACGGGCTCTTGCGCTTGCCCGTAGACCGTGTTTTTACTCTCAAGGGTCATGGAACGGTTGTCACCGGCACTCTCATCTCCGGGACCCTATCCGTGGGAGACGAGGTTGAAATTCTTCCGAGCGGCCGGCGGTCCTCCGTTCGATCGGTCGAATCCCACAAGCAGGCAGAACAGACGGCTTTCCCGGGAGAGCGAGTGGCAATCAACTTGCGTGGGGTTGAGCAGGGAGAAATCAGTCGGGGGGAAGTAGTAACGCATCCCGATCAATTCCAGCCGTCGTTCATCGTGGACGTGAAAGTCCGCGCGCTCTCCCGGGCGCCGTTCCCGTTGAAGAACCGAATGAAGGTTCGTCTCCATCACTATACGTCCGAGACGGAGGCGCGTATTGTGTTCCCGGATCGACAGGAGCTCTTGCCCGGAGAAGAGTCACTGGCTCAATTGCGGTCCACATCCCCCATCGTTCCCTCCACTGGCGACAGATTTGTTATCAGGGCTTTGTCTCCGTCTGTGACGCTGGGGGGCGGCACGATCACCAATCCTCGCGGGGTTAAGCTGAAAGCTCGATCGGCCCGAGCCTTCCTCGAAGCTGATCGAGAGGGCGATGAGGGAATCGTCGCCTCCCTCGTTCGTAGCAGTGGCACCGCGGGCGTAAGCCGAAACGAGCTTTTGGGGCTGTCAGGGCTCTCCGCAAAACGGCTGGACAAGATTCTGGAACAGTTGAGAAACGCACACACGATTGTAAGATTTGACCCGAGCGAGAATCGAATGGTCCATGCCGACTATGTCGAGCTGGTCAAGAAAAAGATCCAGGTGCGGCTGAGAGGCTTTCACGAAGCACAGCCGCTGAAAGCGGGCATGTCCAAGCAGGAGCTCCGCTCTATTACACCGGGAGGAGACAAGCTCTTCAAGAAGGTGGTGGAGCAGCTCGCGGCAGAAGGCGAGCTCGTCGTTGAAGGAGATTTGGTGCGATCTTCCGCTCACCAGGTTAAGTTGAAAGAAGAAGAGAAAGGTCTCAAAGACAAGCTCCTCGAGATGATCGTGAGCGGCGGAAATGCCCCGCCCGTGCTCAAGGAGATTGTGGCCGCGTCGGGCGCCGACGTAAAGCACGTTCGCAATCTTCTCTCCTTGCTCGAGAAGGAGGGGAAGGTTGTCCGGGTCAAGGAGGATCTCTATTTCTCCGCTGGGTTCATGACCGAAACCCGGAGAAAAATGGTTGAATTCTTCAACCGGGAGGGTGGAATTACCCCCTCGCGATTTAGCGAGATCACCGGGTCATCCAGAAAGTACAATATCCCGCTCCTCGAGTACTTTGACCGTGAGCGATTTACCCTGAGAGTCGGCGATCAGCGCGTACTAAGGGGTTCGGGGACTTCCGGGGAAGGCGGGAGCTTGGAGTAGAATTCCGCGATCCTGTTCAGTCGGTCCAGACATTTTGTTCGTTGATCTTCAAAACGCTTGGCAGCCTCGGGACTCTTGTCCTCCACGTATTCTCCGAGAGCGAGCGCTTGATGGTCCATACAGGCGTACGCCTTGTCCAGAAGCTCGATGAGCCGCTTGTCTACGGCGGCGATTGAGCTGCCGGCCACGGCCTTCAGCTTGGCTCGCACGATGCGGACCCGTCTCTGAACGTTCTTGGCTATCTCGCGAGCCGTCTCCTTGGGAATGATCTCCGAGACGTACCCATCCGCAGTCGTTCCGAGGAGTAAGAACGAGTCGTTGAGATAGGCGGTTGCGGTCTCGCCGAATGCATTGAGGAAGATCTCGCGATCCGAAACCGATGCCAGGGCCGGGTTGAAAGCGAGCACTGCAACAATTACAATGAGGATCTTTTTCATGATCCCTGGCGCTGGAATGAAATTTGGGCCCCCTGCCCAGAAGACGGCTCCAGTCATAACACGACGAGAAGAAGGAGACAACCCTTTTCATGAGAATTCTGCTCCACGCCTGTTGCGCTCCCTGTCTAGTGGTTCCCTACGACGATCTCAAATCCGAGGGACATGCGGTCACCGCTCTTTTCTTCAACCCCAACATCCATCCGTACGCGGAGTACCTGAGACGGCTGGACGCGTTCACCGTGTACACGCGGACTAACGCCATAGACGTGTTGCCCCCTGGCCAGCTCCAAGAAATGGAAGACTGGCTGAGAGCCGTGGTGTTCCGGGAATCCCACCGATGCGCGGTCTGCTTCCACATGCGGATGCTCAAGACAGCCCAGCTCGCAGAAGCTCAAGGATTTGACGCGTTTTCCACCACCCTCCTCTACAGCCGCTTCCAGAAGCACGAGCTGTTAAAATCGGTTTGTGAGGCAGTTGCAGACGAAGTAGGCGTTCCCTTCGTGTACAGAGACTGGCGCACCGGGTGGAATGCAGGTGTCAAGAAGTACCGCAAATTAGGCCTCTACCGGCAGAAATACTGTGGGTGCATTTACAGCGAGAAAGAGCGAGCAGTAAAAATCATGTAACGTGGAATCGCGCAAGCCTTCAGCGTTGAAGAGTCAAGATTTTTCGCGATAGATTCCTCGCGATTATCGCGGCTTATGGATATTTATCTCGCGCCCAAGAATTATTTTTTCGCGCTAGGGACGTTTTTTTGGTGAAATTTAGCCGCGG
>Ga0067045_1028650_pt1 | contig 29583 bp, 20 predicted proteins | sample TerdegcTABiofilm_FD_59184 | JGI IMG/M metagenome (GOLD analysis project Ga0067045, IMG submission 59184) | Combined Assembly of (Gp0054472, Gp0054536) Wastewater bioreactor microbial communities from Singapore -Terephthalate degrading...
ATGGTCTATTATCCTGTTTTGCTTAGTAGTATGGCAGTATTTAAGGGGCGAATGAGGTGCTTGGAACTTAAAAATGCCGAACAGTTTGCGAAGGAGGTAATAAGCCTGCCTGTAGGACCAACGCAGGAGAGAGAGACAACGCTCAGGATTGCATCCGGGCTCAAGAGGATATTGAGAGAGATATGAAGTATAAGATTATTTCTGTTGTAGGTGCAAGGCCACAGTTTATAAAACTTGCCCCGATATATAAGGAGTTTGAGAAGTATAAGGATATCAGACATATTGTTTTACATACAGGGCAGCACTATGACTTTCTGATGTCGGATGTCTTTTTTAAAAACTTTAATCTGCCCAAACCCGATATTAACTTAAATATCGGTTCCGGTTCTCATCACATACAGACGGGGGAGATGATAAAGAGGATAGGAACCAAACTCGAAAGAATAAAGCCTGATATAGTAGTAATTTATGGTGATACAAATACAACGCTTGCGGGGGCAATTGCATCAGTCAAACTCAAAATCCCGATTGCACACATTGAAGCCGGACTCCGTTCTTTTATAAAATATATGCCGGAGGAGATTAACAGGGTTGTGGCAGACAGACTCTCCGATTTGCTCTTTGTCCCGTCAAAAAATGCAATTGTTAATCTTGCTAAAGAAGGGATTTCGAATGTAATAGCGAATTCAGATGGTTTTAAGAGGGGCAATCCTCCGTATGTAATAGAATGTGGTGATCTGATGTATGATATTTTGAAGATTGTCTTAAAGAATGTTAAAGATGACGAAAGGGATATACTTGGGAAGTACAATCTTGAGAGGAGAGGTTTCGCTCTTGCCACGGTTCACCGTGCAGAGAATACGGATAATGAGGAGAATCTCGAGAATATTCTGGGTGCCCTTGATGAAATATCAGAGGATCTGAAGGTTATTCTTCCCTTGCATCCGCGGACAAGCGGAATCCTTCGGAAGAGCGGCAGACTGAAAAAATTCAGGAATATAACCATTATTAATCCCCTCTCCTACAATGAGATGCTGATTCTCGAGAAGAACAGCAGGGCGATATTTACTGATTCGGGCGGTGTTCAGAAGGAGGCGTTCTGGCTCAAAGTCCCCTGTATTACTATGAGAGATAAGACTGAGTGGGTCGAGACGGTAGAATCCGGCTTTAATATTCTTGCAGGTGCTGACAGAAAAAAGATTATAAGTGCGTTTAAAAAAACAGAAAAAAGATTTGAGCCGGATTCGGATAAAACCGGTGTGTATGGAAAAGGGGATGCCTCAGTCAGGATTGCAAAATTCATAAGAGATTTTTTGAGATGGCGATAATCAGATTTTTTCTTGAGCCGTTTGAGCAGATTTTTACCCACAGAAGGCTGCTTGTAAATATTTCGTATAATGAAATACGAGGCAGAGTGGCCGGCTCTGCACTCGGTCTTGCGTGGCTGATATTGTATCCGCTTCTCCTGTTGTCTGCCTATGCCTTTGTTTATATATATGTTTTCAGTATAAGATTCCCGATCTTTACTACTAATGAGTATGTGGCGCTTATTTTCTGCGGGCTTATACCTTTTATCTCTTTTGCAGATTCACTCGGAAATGGTATCGGTGCGGTAACCGGTAATGTAAATCTGATTAAAAACGTTATATTTCCGATAGAGCTGGTGCCGGTTAAGGTTGTATTCGTAAGCCAGATCACTCAGACAGTTGGTATCATTTTGCTGATAATTGCATCGGCCTTTTTTAAGAGGATTTCCTTCTTTTTGCTGATGCTTCCTGTTATATGGATACTCCAGATTATTTTTACGATCGGAGTTGTGTGGATTATCTCTTCCCTCAATGTATTTCTTCGGGACCTGCAGCAGGTAATAAATGTCATCATACTTTTTCTTATGCTGGTCAGTCCCATTGCATATACACCAGAAATGGTACCTGAGGGGATGAGACCACTTTTGAAGATAAATCCGCTCTTCTATATCATTACAGGTATTCAGGATTCGGTTATGGTAGGGAGACTGACAGAGCCATATCTTCTTCTTCTGTTTTTTATTATATCTGTCTCGTTCTTTGTTTTCGGGTACCACTTCTTCATTAGACTAAAAAGGGTATTTGCTGACAATGTCTGATATATCGATAAAGATTACACAGCTCGGTAAGGCCTACAGGTTGTACAATAAACAATCGGACAAGATACTTGACTCTCTCGGAATAAACAGACTTCTCTTTCTGAAGAAAAACTATTATCAGGAGTTCTGGGCATTAAGAGATATAAATATGATTGTTGAACGGGGAGAGAGGGTCGGACTTGTCGGCAGAAACGGTGCGGGTAAGAGTACATTGCTCAAAATTATCGCCGGCAATATTACGCCTACAACGGGTAAGGTCGTTATTAATGGCAGGGTAGACGCACTTATGGAGCTTGGTACGGGCTTTCACCCCGAGTTTACCGGCAGGGAGAATATCAGGGCATCGCTCGGACTTTACGGGCTGACATACAGGGAGATCAAGAGACTTGAAGATGAGATAATCGATTTTGCAGAACTCGATGAGTTCATCGATTATCCGATTAAGACCTATTCGGCAGGTATGTATACAAGACTTGCCTTTTCGGTCTCGACGATGCTCAGACCCGAGATACTGATTATAGATGAGATACTGAGTGCAGGGGATGCATACTTTGCCGGTAAGTGTATTGAGCGGATGAAGAGACTGACAGAGGAGAGCGGTGCAACTGTACTCTTTGTCTCCCACGATGTCTCATCTGTTCAGAAACTCTGTGAAAGGGCAATATATCTCGAAAAGGGAAAGATAGTTGAGGATGGAGATACTCTTGAGGTGATAAAAAGATATACTGCTGTAATAAGGGAGATGGAGAATAACCGGTTACGTCTGAAGAGTCTCGGGCTTGTAAAGAAGGATGCACAGGTCATAAATACCGAGTACGGAAAGAATGTTCTGCTCTTTCACCTGATTGAGGAGAACTGGGGAACGATAAAGGGTATGTATCCGTTTACGTCGATTGAATTCAGTATCGATGATAAATACAGTGATTGTATCGAGGTAGGCGGTGCGATGGATAATAATACATCACACTCTGCATATCTCATTACCTCTCCGAGGTTTACTGACTGGAGTCTGCCTCAGAAAACAGGTGGATATACCACAAGGCTTGTGACCGATTGTGACGGGCTTTACAGACACGCTCCGTTCATATTCAGATTTCCGGAGCACATAACGGAATTTAATAAAGTTACTTTGAATTTGGGTTATGTAGATAATACGTCCGGCAGACTTTTTCTGGAAATCTATGATGGTGAAAGATATATCAGATTCGGGGAGATTCTGTTTACGGATTCCGGGAGACTGAAAACAGCAAAGTTTGAAATCAGTGATATCCTTAAGCAGTTTAAGTCGAAAAACAGTTCCTGTGATAGTACAGTTGATCAGGATAAAACCGCTGAAAGAAAGACTGAAAATCCGAATATCATCTCAATAAAGGGTGATATATACGGAGAACTGCCTTCCCTTATCGAGGATATCAGAATTTATGATGCCGAAATGATTGAACGATATGTCTTTGTAACCAGAGAGAAGATGACGATCAGAATCAGTTACAATGCTTCGAAAAGGATAGAGAATCCGGTCTTCGTCGTTGCTGTATATGGTGCTGACGGATCAGTTGTGAATCAGGCAATAAGTTCGAAGGATAATATCAGGATAGAATCGATAGAAGGAAGCGGTTATGTCGATGTCATTTATGACCCGCTTATTATCGGTGAAGGTGATTACTATATTTCGGCAGGTATCTTTAAGTCAGTTGACCTCTTCAGCAGAGGAGATAATCCCGCCTACTCAGTTCACGATAGGAGGTATTTACTCAAAGTTAGACAGCCACATAATCTTAAAGTTCCACTTGGGATTGTAAATCAGGATATAAAGTGGGAGGTAAAGAAGTGAAATTCGAGAAGGAGTATTACGAGCAGTCCTCTCTCTGGGAACAGGGATTGCTTGATTACCAGATTGAGGTCATTGAAGAAATAAAGAGAATAATCCCTGAAGACGTAAAGACAGTTCTCGATGCGGGATGCGGAAATGGCGTTGTGTCGAACGGACTTGCAGGGAAATATGATATTACCGCTCTTGATATAAGCGAGACTGCCCTTAGATATGTAAAGGCATCTAAAAAGTTTATCGGTTCAATTGATAAGCTTCCTTTTGAAAGTAATTCGTTTGATCTTGTTATGGTAAATGATGTTCTGGAGCATCTGGACGATGAGACATTCGGTAAGGCACTGACAGAGATTGAGAGAGTTTCAAAAAAGTATATAATTGTTACCTCTCCGTTTCTTGAGAATCTGAAATTCAATTTTACGAAGTGTAAAAACTGTAAGAGAGAGTATCATATCAATCTTCACAAGAGAAGTTTTGCTTTTAATCAGATAAGGAATATATTTAAGGATTTTTCTCTGAAAAGTCTTACCTTCTGCGGGAGATTGTATCAGAGTACACATTCGGCTTTTACCGAAGAGAGACACAGGATTGAGCAGTTTGTAGGAGATCCGAAGGCAGTATGCCCGTTTTGTGGGTCGAAAGGGGGTTTTGAAACAGAGTCCGATAAATCTGTCCAAAGCAGAATTCTGGATGCAGAGGAATTTATTTTTTTGCAGAAGAACAGGGATTTATGGGAGAGAAGACCCGACAGACAGGAGTATGTAAGTCTGTATGAGAAGGGATATAAATCATCCGAGGATTCTGAAGTAAGTCCGGATCTCTCTTATGCAGGGATATCCAAAACGAATGAAATTTTATTTTCAAGAGCACTAAGGGTTGAAGAGCTGAAACCGTTTAATCCTTATCCGCAGTATCAGGTTTTGTGCAGTAATTATGAATATGAGCATAATTTTCTGAGATTTAAGAGCGAAACTATATCGGATATACTGAAATTTTCATTTCCTCATTTGATAAAGGATAGTGTCCTACTGAATATTGAACTGATTGCAAACAAAGAATCTGTAATTACGGTCAGTATCTATGATTCTCTTTTTGACAGATTTAGGTCATTAAAGGAATTAAATATTCTATCCGGTGAATCAATGATAAATCTGGAGGTTATTGATTCCTCTCTTCCGTCCAGATACGGGACACTCTTTCAGATATCCTTAAGAGGTGATATAAGTCTTAGAAAGATACGATTAAACGGAGTTGGTTCTGTATATGAGGTTGAAATATTAAAGACAGACGGGTATATAAAGAGAAGGTACAAAGGGATTGACCTCTCTTTGAAGACCGATCAGGAAGATATAAAACCGCTCTGGTTTTTTGATGATTTAGAGAATCTTGCTGATGGTATTCTTGTTAAGGATTTTTCTGAGAAGGAGTTTTATAAATTAAATCAGAAAACTCTACATTTTATTATACCTTGTATTGAAAATTTGAGAGAAGAGCTTACAGAACTCAGTAAGAGTTTGTCGGAGCTTGAAAACCGGAGAGAAAAGTGTGAAGAGGCCTATCAGCAGTCGCTAAGGGAGATAAAGGCCTTGAATGATATGCTTTTGATAAAGGAGTCAGAGAGAAGAGATGCAGCGGCTCTGGCCGATAAATATTTTAAAGACCTTAAGAGCCTTGAAGAACGTTATACCGAACTTAATGACAAACTCAATGCAACTGAAGAATCGAGACAGAAGGCAGAAGAACTATATCAGGTTGCTCTCAAAGATATAAATGTGTTGAAGGGCCTTGTAGAGAGAAAGGAAGAAGAGAGAGTTAGTGTAGAGAAGATGTATCAGGAGTCGTTGGCTGAAAACCAAAGATTAATCAAACTTGTTGAGCAAAAAGAGATTCAGAGGGTAAAGGCTGAGGAGGTAGCAGGTAAGTATCTTGAAGATTTAAAGGTAATGGATAGAAGATATAGTGAATTGAATGATAAATTGAATCAGACAGAAGAATTCAGGCAGAAAGCGGAGAAGGCATATCAGGAGGCACTTGCAGAAATAAAGAGTCTTCATAATCTGCTCGAGCAGAAAGAAGAGCAGAGGAAAAAGGCAGAAGAGGTGGCCGGTAAGTATTTGGAAGATTTAAGGGTTCTTAATACCAGATATCAGGAGATAAACAACAGATTAAATGAGACAGAGAAATTGAGGGCAAAAACTGAAAATATATATCAGGAATTACTGAAAGAATACAATATTTTCAAGGTAAATTATGATGAAAGCCTGAAAAGTGCCGATGAATTAAAAAGCAGAATAAATGTACTTGAAGATAAGTTAGGAAATTTAAATAGTGAATTTGAGAGAGTAAATAGCGAAAACAATTTGTTAATCAAGGAGAGGGAAGAATACAAAAGTTCTTATGAGATACTAAAAGGGAGAAAGGTCAGAAGGCTACTTGTCCTCTCTCATATGTTTCCCCACAGGGACCAGATGGTATTTGGTCCCTTCGTTCTGGATCAGGTAAAGGCACTTCTAAGGTATACTGATCTGGATGTCAGGGTGATTTCCTGCAGACCGTTCTGGATGAATACATATAATCCATTGAAACTCAAGGAGGCAAATCGTATTTACTGGGAAGAGATGAAGAAGGTAAGGTGGGAGGAGTGGGATGGTGTGAAGGTGATGTATCCTCCTTACAGAGTCGGGGGACCATTCAGATTTATCACGCACTGGCATACCTATTCACAGGCTGTAATGAGTGTAATAAACGATGTGTTAAGAGATTTCAGGTTTGATATGGTGCACGCACATACGGCATATATTGACGGAAATGCGGCAAAGCTTATTTATGAGAGATTCAGAATTCCATACATTATTACCGAACATATGGCGCCTTACTCCGAGTATGTAAGAAATCCGATAGTGCTCAGTAAATCAATTGAATCCAGCAGAAACGCTTTAAGGATTCTGTGCGTATCCCCGAAATTCAGAGATGAGATAGCATCCTTTATGCCTTCTGATGTAAGACAGAAACTTCTTGCTTACGGGAATGGTGTTTATACAGATATGTTCTATCCTGTCTCAGAGAAAAATGGTCTCAGGACTCCTATAAAACTTTCATTTGTCGGTTCGCTTGATGAAAGAAAGAATCCGCTTTTGATGCTTAAAGTATTTAAGAGGCTCAGGAGTGCGGGACTAAATGTGGTTCTCAATATTCTTGGCAAAGGTCCTTATCTGGATAAGATGAAGCATTTTGTAGCAGATAATAATCTGGCTGATTATGTCTTCTTCTCTCATTCGCTGCCATCGGAGGAATATGCAAAATTTTTCAGGGAGAAAACTGATATTCTTGTGCATCCGAGCAAATCAGAAGGGTTTGGAGTAGTTATAATTGAGGCACTATCCTGTGGTAAACCTGTGGTTACAACGAGGTGTGGTGGTCCGGAATATATCATTGACGATGAGAGACTCGGGAGACTTGTTGATGTAGATGACGACGATGAACTATATGAAGCGATTGTAGATGTAATAGAAAATTATGAGTCTTTCGATCCTGTATGGATGCACAACAATATTAAGGAAAGATTCGGATTCGAAAACTTTGCAAAGAGGCTCAGGGAGATGTACGAGGAGGCCTTAAAGGATCTATGAAGATACTGATGATTGCTCCTGATATCTTTATGATAGACAGAAGGATTCTGCTTGAGGCAGAGAGTCTGATTAAAAAAGGGCATAGTGTTACTCTCCTTTCTGGTTTCGAATGCAGGAAGGAAGAGCATTATACCGAGAAAGGAATAAGTATTCATCGCTATGTCTATGACTGGGATGATTACAGATTAAAGAGAATAAGAAAATTTCTGCCGCCGAAGGATGTTATTCACAGAGTCGTAAACAGAGGATTTATTCTCTTTGCAAACAGATTTCTGACACTTTCCCCTTTTGAGCGGTTTATATTCGAAAAGGCAAATCAGTTTGAATTTGATATAATTCACTGCCATGATTTACCTGTCCTGAAGCCTGCAATAGTTCTCTCTGCATTAAGAGATGTCCCGCTTATATATGATGCTCACGAGTTATACCCATCGCAGAAGGTGTTGCCACTAAGGCTCAGACTCAGAAGCTACATCAATGAACGGCTTTATATAAAATATGCTGACTACGTTATAACTGTAAATGATTTTATAGCTGAGCTGATGAGAAGAAGATACGGGGTTGAAAATATTGATGTTATAATGAACTGCACCAAAGTTGAAGACGGATTTGAACCATCTCATTTGAGAAATATTCTGAAAGAGAGGCTAAAATTAAAAGAAAGCGACAAGATTGTTCTCTTTCAGGGCTGGATTTCGCCCGAGCGGAATTTAGATACCATAGTCAGGGCTTTTAGGTATGTTGGAGATAATATCAAACTCGTTCTCATTGGATATGGTCCTTATGAAGATAAACTAAGAGAAATAGTGAAGAAAGAAAGGCTAAAGAAGAGGGTATTTTTCTTCGGGGCTGTTCCGTCTGAAGAGATTCTGAGATATTCTGCCGGTGCGGATATCGGTATTATCCCTTATGAGCCAATCGATGAAAATCACTTATATTGTTCACCAAATAAGTTTTTTGAATTTATATTGTGTGGTATCCCTGTAATCTCAAACGATTTACCGTTTTTCAGGTCAATGAATGAGAGATACGGTGTTGGTGTAACAGCAGATATGAAGAGACCTCTCGAACTTGCAAAATCGCTACGGTCTGTACTTGAAGATAATGAGAAACTTAATAATTTGAGGGAAAATGCAAAAAAGGCCGCTCTTGAGTTAAACTGGGGCGTTGAGGAGGGGAAGTTATATGAGATTTACGACAAAATCTTTGAGATTCATAGGAGGAAGAGGGAGATGAAAAAGAAGAGATTCTTTTATCTGCCACTTCTTGCAATGGTGGGGACATATCTCGCCTGCAAGGGCGGACCAGAGATGGAACTTAGCCCGAATCAGAATTCATACAAGGTCGGAGATGAAATAGAGATAATGATAAGATATCTTCCTCCTTCTCAGCCGGAGGTCGAGTTCTGGGTAAAGAGAAATCCCGAGCCTTGGGTAAAGATTAGGGAATATAGCAAGAATCCTGTGATAAAATACAGATTTAATAAGCCCGGTGATTATGCCTTCGAGGCACACATAAAGGACGAAAAATCCCCTCAGGGATTCAGGGCACTCTGGAAGGGATTATATACAGTTCATCAATAATCTGGAGACGTAGAGTAAAGATAACTTGTCTGGTTCTTATATGACATCTTTTGCCTCATCTTAATAATAAGTTAACAAAAATTTGCCTGATCGTAAATGTTGGTTTATAACCAAAATATGGGGAGGTTCATCTTGAGGTATATATGAGACCGTATATCTTAATCGCAGTACTGATTTCAACAGGTCTTTTCTGTTGCTATGATGAAAGTGAGTATTTAAGTAGTTCTCAAAATCTGCTCTTTCAGAGAGAGAGACCGGACGAGACAGATTATAACAGACCGCAGGTTAATGAAAAAGAAAACAGATTGCTCAAAAAGAAAATCAATGAATTTATAGAAAGGAAGAAGGGGAATCTTTACCTGTTCGATTTCGGGTCAAATCAGTCTCCGTATATTGAGGGTTCTGTTGTCGTTACCCCGTTTAACAGGAGTATATACCACAAATGGATAAATAATGCCGGAATAGTTGATGCAGACCAGAATATTATCAATCCTGTTTTTACAGATTTCTTAATCGGTAGCAGAAATAATGAGCTTCATCTTACTGTACCATCGGGTGAATATGAGATTACGTTTATCTCAGGTTCGGAGAATTCGGATATCCGGCCTTTCGGTACGGTAATAAACGGTACAGAATACACAATCTATAATCTGACTTTTCCAAGCTATGCCTCAAAAAAGGGATATTATGCCTTTAATACCATTGACAGGAGTATAAATGCAGACAAAGATGGGATAAGAATCAGATTTCTTGATGAGTGGCTGATAAATGCAGTTATTGTAAGACCCAGAACTGACTTTGAAGTAAAGAGTTATTCGAAACTTCCTGTCTATAATTACAGAGCTGATTTTTATAACCTGCTCAGCAGAAATAATGCGATCAAGTGGTCCAACAAATTCGGGTATGATTACGGAAAGAACTGGGATTATGTAATTCAGATGTCTGAGAACATACTGAAGAGTGCAGGGTTGTCAGATGCAGATAAATTTACAAAATTAAAATATATTGCCGATTATGTTGACAGGTCTACACGGGAGAGCTGCTGTGAAATTCCGGATATCGACATTCTCAATTCTCCTGTTGATATCCTTGACCCCGATGGTGCCAGGAAGGGGAGTTGTTTCGGAATGGCAAGACTTGTCGGGGTCCTTGCCAACAGTTACGGACTTCCTGCAAGACTTGTTATGTATTTCATTGATTCCGATTTCGCCGAGTTCCCGTCCCTCTTCCCTCAGATTAGTTCGCCTTTATTTCTGCTCAGAAATAACTTTCCGTACAGTACTTTTGCGATAGGGGGATATAATCATACGGAGGTGGAGGTCTTTTATAATAATAAATGGAGACTTCTGACAAATTATACCTTTGAAGAGCATATTGCGGAATATCCGGCAATCGATATTGTAAATAAAAGGGATATACCTTCGAAAAAACGTCATTTTTACAATAATGTTCAGGATATTATGTTTATCAACCTTTATATTGCAAATATAAACCGCGCTCCTGATTACTGCCGTCTTCCGTATACTTATGCATTCTATGACCTCGATACGGCAACATCTATCTATCCTGAAAATTCTGTATGGACGTTCAAGACAGACAACCATCTTACATCATTAAATTCACTGAGAATAGGAAGGTACTGGAGTATAAGAGGTGTACTTGAATTACAGCACAGCTGGGTAAAGAGGATCGGAAGGGAACTCTTTATGCCAAGGCTGGAGCCGGAAGAAAAAGTTATCCTGAATATCCTGATTAGTGGTTCGAATAAAAACATAGAAGAAAATCTCAACCTTTATATAAATGATATTAAGGTTTATTATAAACCTTATGATGTCCTGAAGAATTACAGTTTTGATAAGAGAAACGGAGGGATATTTCAGTTCAGGATTATGATTGATAGGGACAGGATATTACAGGAGAGGCTGAATAGTTTTGATATTGAATTGAAGGATGCTGACTCACAGGTAAGTGTTGTGATTGGCACAAATGATAACAGAGTCTCCGATTACGAAACATTTACTATGGATTACTGCAATCAGTGGGATATGATGAAATCTTCCAATTCGTATTACTATTATGACTCGGTCAGATACCCTTTGTATAATAATCCGGTAATCTTTCTGGAAATCGTGAAATAATCATAAAATCTGTCTATATCTGGCAATTGTTCTACCCGAAGATTGTAGAATAATACCACCCGGGTTGAAAATAAGCCGGATACTTATTGTGAGTCATTGCGGATTGTTTTATCTGCAGTTACTTTTGATTAAAAATCTTTTCTGATAATCAGAAATCTTGCTGTTGAAACGGTTCCTTCTTCACCCTGTTTGAATCCCAGTTTCATCGAGCTGATATATGTGACCTTATCTTTGATAATCTGACTTATGAAGAATCCGTAACCACCTTCACCGAACCTGTTCTTAAGACCGTCATCGGTCGGTGAGAGCAGTGTTACAATGTTACCGGGTGACCAGGGCGGGTTACCATCCTGTCTCGAGGCAAAGAGTAATCTGTGGTTTGTTGCGTCCTGGAAAGCAATATGGGCAAAATTGTCTTTATCGAATGCGAGCGAACAGTCAGGACCTGCAAACTCCTTGAGTCCGGGGGTAACTCCTGTATAAACCACCTCGATTTTCGGTGTCTCATTTGCAAACCGCTCAATGTATTTCAACTGATTCAGAGACGCATCGTAATATGCAATTCCCATTCTGCCGTCAGGTGCGAAATCGAGTGAGGCAAATCTTCCCACATCTCCTGTATCATTTCCGTCGCTGTCTTCACCGTCCAGTATTTCGATACTGACTGTATCTCCTTCTATTGTGGCAAGTTTCAGATTCCCTTTGAACTTTTCTGCGTCAACCGGAGCCCTGTCGTAATATGCTATGTAGACCTTACCATCTGTATGAATCCTGACTGAAGGAAAGAGTCCTACGCCCTCCTCGAGAACGTATGCTACAGTCCCTGCGTCCTTTCTGCAAACCGGTGCCTGTGCATCATCGAGGACGCATTTTTCATCACTGCTGCAACCCGCACCCTCCTTGCAGGCTTTCTGGTCGGATGAAAGGGTTCTGCACAATGTCTGGTTGCTCTCGATAATACAGGCGTCTGTCGAACTGCACAGCCCCCTGCAACTGACCTTTGCTGTATCAATATCAATAATCTTCCAGTCCTCGGCTTTTGCCGGAACCTGATTTGATGCCGGAACTGCCAGTTTGAGTTTTGAAGTGAGCCTGTTCTCTCCCGGTGCTCCGTTCTTCTGGAAGTATGCTATATACGGGAGACCGGTTGAGGAGACTGCTATGGATGTGTACAAACCTACATTTTCGCCGTTCCCGTCAACGGTGTGGGTTGTCCAGACGGCTCCGTCAAAGTATGCAAACTTAAGAGATGTAGTTGAAACATCATAATAACTTATCATAATCCTGCCCGAACTATCGAGTCCGATGGATGTATACTTTCCGATATCCGGTCCGGAGTCTTTTATGCCTTTTCTGATTCCCTCGGGATTCCCTGCAAGCTGGCCGTTTTTGGGTACTCCGTCAATAAACTGAACATTCTTCGGGTCATATTCACCGAGCGGCCCGTTTCCGTTGTTGTCGAAGAGAAATTTTACGAGCACAAGGTCTCCGTATGTCTTGTTGTAGGCACTGGCAATGAGTTCATTATTCCCGGTCATTGTAAGTCTTGAATAGTATCCGAGGTCTCCTACCGGCAGGTCAGGGAGGACCTTGCATTCACATTTTATCTCCTTGCAGGAGCTGAATGTCGAATCTTCGGGCGGGTCGGAAAACATCAGAATCTCTCCGGCCTTACAGGTTATCTTGCAGGCCGCAACGTCAGGGGCCGGAATACATTTGTCGGTCTCGGCAAGGCATACCTCCTTCTCACCGCATTTCCCGTTGCAGGGGAGTCTCTTCATACAGAACGTGTTCATACAGAACATGCCTTCGGGACATTCATTGTTCTTGCCGCATTTCTTGTAATGGCAGTACTGTCCGTTTGTATCGCATTCCATTCCGTCAATAACGCAATCTCCTCCCGAGCACTCCAGATATGAATCGACACAGGCCCTTCTTGAGCATATCTGTCCGGGATTGCAGTCTGAATCTGTCTGACACCTGATTGGTTTACAGATTCCGCACATAAGCTCCTGACCGCGCGGACAGGGCGCTGTATTTGTATCTGTTATGGCATCGCCTGATATATCTTCGAAACCGCTGTCGATATTGATTTTGGCATCGGGTTTATATCCTGTATCACCGGTTGCAGAATCTCCGCAATCGCAGGCGGATAATATTATAGCAAACAATATAGCCGTCAGAATAATATGTCTGAACATACTATGACCTCCAGTAGAATCAATTATACTTGATTGCTCGTCAAAATTCAAACAACTTTTTTGGTTATGGTCAAAATTTACCAAAATTGTCCTTTTCGCCGGTATTTTATGGTTGACGCAGTTTGGCCGGCCTGTTAGTATCTCCTGAACGATAATTTCATACGGAGGTGTATTCTATGGAAAAGTATAAGATGCTTATTAACGGCGAGCTTGTTGATTCAGAGAGCGGCGAGTTCAGACCCACCATCAATCCGGCAAACCGCGAGACGGTTGCTATGGTGCCGGTTGCGACACTTAATGACACAAGAAGGGCAATTGAGTCTGCCAGAAAGGCCTTTGACAGCGGTATCTGGAGCGGGATGAACGTAAAGGAAAGGGCAAAAATATTGTATAGAATAGTCGAAAAGATGCAGGAGAGACAGGATGAGCTTGCAAGGATTGAATCTATGGATTCGGGGGCGACGATAAGGAAGACCTCGATGATGGATATTCCCGTCGGAATCGAGCATTTCAGGGCACTTGTGGAGCTGGGAGAGAAGATACCGACCTATGAACCGCTTCCGTGGATAGATTTTCCGTATATCAGCTGGAATTTCGTAAACCGGGAACCGATTGGTGTATGTGCCGGAATAATTCCGTGGAATTTTCCGTTTATGATGGCAGTCTGGAAGATAGCGCCTGCACTTATTATGGGAAATACGATAGTCCTGAAACCTGCATCGGATACCCCGCTTACTGCTCTGGAAATCGGCAGAATCGCTGTTGAATCAGGGCTGCCGGAGGGTGTCCTGAATATTATAACAGGGTCCGGAAGCGTAGTGGGTGAGGAGCTTTGCAAAAATCCTATGATAGATAAGGTTGCGCTTACGGGTTCTACTGAGACCGGAAGACACGTAATGAAACTCGCCTCCGAAACGATAAAGAAGGTTACTCTCGAACTCGGAGGGAAGAGCCCCACTATTGTCTGTCCGGACGCAGACCTTAAAGTTGCCGTGGACGGTTCGCTCTTCGGTACGTTCTTCCACGCGGGACAGGTCTGCGAGTCGGGTACCAGATGCTTTGTACACTCTTCCATATACGATGAGTTTATGGAGATGATGAAGGAGCGGATTACACACATAAAGGTAGGAGACCCGCTCGATTTTGAATCCACTATGGGACCAGTCGTCTCCGAAGCACAGCACAAAAGGGTGCTCGGATATATAGAGAAGGGGAAGGCTGAAGGAGCAAAACTTGCCTGCGGCGGAAAGGTGCCGGATGAACTCAGAAACGGGTTTTTTATACTCCCCACGGTCTTTGAGAATGTAAGAAATGATATGACGATAGCGAGAGAGGAGATTTTCGGGCCTGTCCTGTCTGTGATTAAATATGATGAACTGGACGATGCAATAAATATGGCAAATGATTCGATTTACGGGCTTGGCGGTGCAGTCTTTTCGAGAGATATTCCTATGGCCATTCAGATTGCAAAGAGGATTCGCACGGGAACGGTCTGGATAAATGATTATCACCTCCTCAATCCGCTTGCCCCGTTCGGCGGATACAAACAGTCGGGTGTAGGCAGGGAACTGGGACCTCACGGTCTTCTGGAGTTTACACAGGTAAAGCATATTCATGTGGATTTATCGATAGACAGGAGCAAAAAATTCTGGTTTGATTACATTTTCAATGACTAAGGAGTTTTTATGACAAATCCGAGAGCAAAGATTATTACGAAGTACGGGACTATCGAACTTGAATTATTCCCGGATGTGGCACCCGGACATACTGAGAATTTCCTGAAACTTGCAAAGTCCGGCTTTTACAACGGGACTACTTTTCACAGGGTGATACCCGGTTTTATGATTCAGGGAGGGTGCCCGAATACGAAGCCGGGTGCAAAAGGTATTCCCGGCACAGGCGGTCCGGGGTATACAATCAAGGCAGAGTTCAACAAGCATTTTCACAAACGCGGTATTCTCTCTATGGCGAGGGCACAGGACCCTGACAGCGCTGGCAGCCAGTTCTTTATTGTAGTGGAGGATTCACTCTTTCTGGACGGTCAGTATACAGTTTTCGGAAGAGTTACATCCGGTATGGAAGTGGCGGATAAGATAGTCAATCTGCCCCGTGACAGGAGTGACAAGCCTTTTGAACGCGTAGAGATGACCGTGGAAGTAATTGAAGGTTAATTTACCTGATATAATTCTTCCAGTCCGACATACCGGGTCTTGATTTTGCCGTAATAAGCGAATTCTCAAAACGCAGATTCATATCCCCGAGATTTATCTCTGAACCTTTCCTGATGAAAACCGGTATTTTGTAATACGGTGTTTCGACTCTGATTCTGACAGGACCTTTGTATTCCTTACCGGTAAAGACATCCATCCATTCACCTTCCGGAATAAAAACCTGCTTTTCCTGTGTCCCCTTCTTCCATACAGGGGCTACAAGAATATCGTCTCCGTAAAAATACTGTTCAAATTCGTCGAGAAAATCCTTGTTGTCCGGATACAGGGCAATCATTGGCCTGATTACAGGAGTTCCTTTTTTGTGTGCCTTCTCTGCCTGTCTGTACGAATATTCTATCAGGTCGGTATGCAGATTTGTGTACATAATATAGACCGCCAGCAATTCTTCATCGTAGAACGGGTCGTACGGATAACCGTTCTCATCCACAACACCACTCTGGCCGTCTGGCACCCTTGACCAGAAGGCCGCATTCAGGGTAGGACCTACTTCCATTATTGGTGTGAATGCCGAAAACTGGATCCATCTCATACATACCTCGCGGTCAGATTGTCTGCGGTACTGTGTATCATACCCGCAGGTATCAGAACCCCATATCGGGAAATTCATAAGTGCTGCTCTCTGTGCCGCAATTATGGCCGACCTGAGCCCGTATTCGGTCGGGGCGGTATCACCACCCCAGACAACCGCATTCTTCGCTGTGCCGACCCATCCGGCGCGCGGCATCACTATGAAATCCTTGACACCGGCTTTATCAAATGCCTCTCTTACAGATTTTGCATACAGGTAAGGAAAGTAATTATGATACTCCCTGTAACTCTTGCCGTTATAGTATTTGCCCGAGAAGAGGATTCCGTCCGGCACTTTTTCTTCTCCTCTGTCCAGTTTGAATCCTATAACGCCGTCCTTGATCCTTTTTATCAGGTAACTCTGCCACCAGTCTGCTGCCCCGGGGTTCGTCAGGTCGATAAGTTTTGCCTCTGGAGGAGGTGCAGGTGTAGGGTTTGTTACGAAGTATCCTTTTGATTCTCCTTCCTTTACCATTTTATCTCCCGCTGCCCATGGAGAAATCCAGAGCATAAATTTTATTCCATATGACTCGAGCCATTTAATCATTGCAACAGGGTTTGGCAGCCGCTTCTCGTCATATTCCAGATTATCATAACCAAAGTCTCCCTCTCCCCACGGTCTGTCAATCCAGTATGCAGAGCAGGGAATATTGAGTTTCTGCATCATTACTATATCTTCTACAACCATTGAATTGTAAGGTCCGTCGTAGGGGGTTTTGTCGAAGAAATATGGCAGGTTGTAGTGGTCGTCCCTCCATCTCAGATGTCCGAAAACAAATTTCGGGGGCATAAGTGAGGTTCCGACGTATCCGGAATATTTTTCGGTGATCCTCAGCAGATTTTCACCGGTGAAGACAGTAAGAGGTAAGGTTGCTCCTTCATATATAATAGCCGTTCTGTCCTCTCTTTCCGTTCCGAAGAGATATCTTCCCGGCCAGTTACTCTCGACGAAGATTCCGTATTTTGCAGTGCTTACAAAAAACGGGGAATAGATTGATAGTGTGGGATAGGTATATAGAAGTACCTCCTGTCCTCTCAGGTTCAGTCCCTCTTTCATACCTTCCTCCCAGCTTTTGTCCTGATCTCCCTGAACCACTCTCTCCATCAGTCCGTAATATCCTTCATCGGATGTTGTGTTCAGAATGACTCCCGGTTGTTCAGAGGACAATTTCTTCTCAAGACCGAAAAGAATTTTAAGAGCACTTCCTTCGTTTTTAATGGTCAGTCTCCCCTTCCGCCCGTTTGCTGAGGATATTTCTATTACAGTACTCCCGTTTTCTGTCCCGATAGAGTCGATTTTATTCAGAAATTCCCTTTCTGTGCGGTCTTTCTGAACGAAGAATCCTCCCCCGGCCCCGTAGTCTATCGAAAAGAGAAGTTTTCTGTTATCTTTATTGAAAATTTCGATTTTCGGAACCTCTTTTTCAACAACGAATTCGAGCTCCTGTGTAATTACACCGGCATCCGGAGAAATCTCCGTATCCTCTGTATCTGCTGATAGATTGGAAAGGTCCCTGCCGGAACAGCTGTATAGAATAATATTCAGTGTTAACGCAGAAAAAATTATAATCCTTTTCATCAGAATAAACCTCCGTAAAACAGGATGAGGCAAATGATACTTGGTTTCACATTGTCTGTCAATCAACTTTGGTTCTGAAAAGAGTTGTTAATATATGATAGTGGTGATAGAATATCTGCTACATTCTGTTTCAGGAGGTTTGTCAGATGACTTCTCTGAGGTTGGTTCTTGCTTTCTGTCTTGCTGTTCTTCCCGTTTCTGAGCTTGCTGCCGAGGGGGGAGTATTCAGTCCGAGGATAGCATATTCGGACAAGAGTATGAAATTTTTATCTGTATTTGCGGAAAAATATACCCAGAACGAAGGTCTGCGCGGACTCTTCATAGATAAGAGAGGCGATGCAAAAACGCCATTTTTCATCTCAAAGAATCTGATAATAAAACATACCGTAACCTACGCAGGTTCAAAGGATATATTTCTGGTCCCTTATCATTATTGCAAAACCGGTTGTGTACTTGAGGGGCAGATTGTCTATTCAGACGGTAGCATTCTTGATACTCCCGTTCAGATTGCCATAAATACATACGGCTTTGGCAAGGTAGTTGCGGCCGCTGATGATGCTGCCTCGAGATTTCTTGTGGTCTGGCTGGATTACAGAAGCAGGTCAAATCCCCAGATTTTCGGAAGGTATATAAATTACGACGGGACAGTGACAGAGCCGGAGGTTGTACTTATGAAGACCGCAACTACTCTTTCGGACTTCGGCCTCGTCAGGGATAGTGCAAATAACAGATTTCTCTTTGTCTATTCAAGTAGTGACGTAAACGGATTCGGTGTTTTTGCACAGATAATAAATGACAACCTTACGCCGGACAGGACAGTAAAGGCAGCTGTTTCGAATGATTACAGTTGTAATGTTTCTCCGGCATATAGTGCAAAGGACAGACTCCTTTTTGTGGCATATTCGGACTATCTGGCAGGGGTGAGTGCTTACAATATAAAGGCATTTACGCTCGATGAGAATCTGAAGGTCTTCTATACGGTAGATATCACGAGTGATTCGTTGCACAACAGATATCCCGATACTGCATATAATCCGTTTATGAATAGCTTTGTTGTAACTTATATGACAAAGCCTCCCCAGGGAACTATTTCGAATGTGGCCCTGAGTTCCGTCAATGTGGCTGACGGCAAAATTGTGGATAAGTATCTTATGGACAAGACCGGAAAACTTACAATTATGAATCCGTCGGTTGCCGTAAATACTCTGTGCCCCAACGGAGTGGTTCTCTGTGAAAATTATGATGCACTGACCCTTGAAAACAGTCTGGGGAAATATTTTTTCGGTGATTTATGCCGTTTTGCTCTTAGTGTGACGAAGAAGGGAGACGGGAGCGGAAAGGTATTATCCGAACCCGCCGGTATCGACTGTGGTTCAGTATGCAGCGCTGAATATACAGACGGGGATAGTATAAAACTCACGGCGATTCCCGATGAGAGCTCCTTATTTGCATCTTTCAGCGGCACACAGTGTATCGACGAGCCCGTATGTTCAGTCGTTGTGGATTCTGAAAAGAAGGTAGAGGCAGAGTTCATCCTGAAGACATTTATGATAAAAACGACTGCCGGACCGGGTGGTAAGGTTTTGCCCGAAAATCCGTTTGTCAAATATGGTGCAGGTCAGAAAGTTGATATTATCCCCGACAACGGATATGTGATTGAGGATGTGCTGGTTGACAATATTTCGGCAGGGGCGGTTAGTTCGTATAGTTTTACGAATGTGACTTCGGACCACACTCTTTCGGCTACATTCAGACAGGAGAAGATTTTTTATAAGATATCTGCTTCTGCATCAGAGGGAGGTAGCATCAGTCCGTCAGGTGATATTCAGGTCGGAGCAGGGGAGAGTATAACCTTTCAGATTACTCCGTCAAACGGGTATTATCTTTCATATGCCGAAGTGGATGGCGAGAATATCGGCAAAGTGAATACATATACATTTACGAACATTGACAGGGACCATACCATATATGCTAGATTTGAACCCCATCTTGACGAATGGGATATCGACGGAGGGACAAAAGATGTCACAGATGATTCCACTGGTCCGGATTCGGGCTCATTGGTAACTGAGGTTAAGAACGGCAAGGATTCGGGCTGCGGATGTTCTTTGCTTGAATAAGGTTGGATTTTGTTTCACAAACAGTTTGAAATTTGATAATATCCTGTTTCATTAACCGTTGACGGAGGTATCTGATGAACCTTAAAAAAATGATTCTTATCGTTTTGGCAATTCTTGTCCAGTCTTCATTGCTCTATGCTGCCGAATTGACTTCTGAAAAGTGTGACCTGACGCATCTCAGGAGTCTGGCTTCACAGAAGAACACCAATATAGTGATAAACTTTTATGCCTACTGGTGTCCTGCCTGCCGCGAACTTTATAAGAAGGTGCTGACAACGGACGGGGTCAAGGGGATTCTTTCTGATTATGTCTTTACCCGCTGTAACGGAGAGGAGGGTGAGGGAGAGAAATTATTCAATCAGTACAAAATTACCGCTTTTCCGACACTTCTGATTCTGGATTCAGGCGGGAAGGAACTCGACAGGCTTGTTGATGAGATAGATGAACAGAAGATAAAGAAGACTCTTGAGCAGGCAAAGAGCGGGAAGAGTGAACTCGATGAGCTTGCAAAGAAGTCCGATGCCAATCCAAAGGATATTGACCTGATGTTCAATGTCTGTATGTCGTATATTTTCCGGTCAGACAGGGAGAAATCCAAGAAATACTGTGAGAAGATTCTGAAAGCAGACCAGAAGAACGAGAAGGGTTATGCATCACAGGTACTTCTTTCTCTCGGCAAATATCTGTATTTCAGGGGAATCAAGGATTATGACCTTGCCGCGGCTCATCTTGAGCAGGTAATCAAACTCTTCCCCGAATCAAAAGAGGCAAAATCGGCCTTTATATTTCTGATATGTTCCTACGTCAAGGGAGGGAAAGAGGGTGTTGCGGTAATGAAACTCAGGGAACTCGTCAAGAAAAGTCCTAATACCAAGGAGCCTTATAAGACATTTGCGTATGTGAGCTGGAAGAATAAATGGAGAATAGACCAGGGCATCGAGAATGCAAAAAAGGCAACTGACCTCGACCCGTCTGATGACGATGCGTGGGATTTGCTCGCGGAGTTATATTTTCTCAAGGGGAACAAGGAAGAGGCCGTAAAGGCTATCGACGAGGCCATCAGACTGAAGCCCTCGGAGGAGTATTACAAAGAGCAGAAGGAGAGATTCTCCAAATAGAGCATTAAAAGACCGAAAACAGTTGCATTAAAAATTTAATTTTGATATACCTTTTGATGTTCCTAAATGGTTATGGGGGGGCGAGAAACTTTTTGCAAGGGAGAGTGCAATGGACAAGAGATTTTATGTTGATGAAAGTAAACCCTGGTTCAAAAAAGAGGCAGGCTGGCCCGACGAAGTCCCGAAGAATATCGAATTCCCGGACACTCCGCTGGGTGATATGCTGAGGGAGACTGCAAAAAACTATCCCGATTACAGAGTTATCTATTTTCTGGGCAAAAGCATAACATACAGGGAGCTGAACGACTATGTCGACAGAGTGGCTTCTGCATTCCATAAACTGGGTATCAGAAAGGGAGATGTAGTGGCCCTGATGTTGCCGAATTCGATTCAGTACGTCATCTGCTATTATGCCACTGTGAGACTGGGAGCGATTGTATCAGGAATAAACCCGACCTATAAGCCTGCCGAGGTCCTTCATCAGATTAAAACTATCGGTGCCAAGGCCCTTGTGGTTCTGGACAACCTTTACGAACAGACTATTGCCCCGATAATAGACAAGACTGATATCAAGATTCTTATCGGCACCAATATTGCTGATTTTCTGGACCTTGGTTTTGTTAAGGAGTTTTTAGGTAAGCTCCTCAATAAAATTCCGAGCGGCAGGCTTCCTTCAGGGACGCTTATGCTCCGTTCACTTGCAAAATATTCTGTAAATCTGCCGGATGTCAAAATTGACCCCGATGATACGGCAACATATATTATGACCGGAGGTACAACCGGTGTGCCGAAGGCGGCGGTGCTAACCCATCGTAATCTTGTCGCAAATGCCCTCCAGTCGAAGGCATGGCTCTATAAGGCAAAACCGGGCGTAGGTGTAATAGGTGTTATCCCGCTCTTCCATTCCTTTGCAATGACCTGTGTAATGAATATCTCGATATGTAACGGCGGCTGGATGCTTTTATACCCGAGGCCTCCCAAGACAGATGATATGCTGGCGGATATCGAAAAACTCGCAACGGGTGACGGACTTATGTATGTCGGGGCAGAGATTCTCTTCAAGCGTCTTGCCGAATACCCCGATATCGCAAAGTACAATCTGGGAGGCAAACTGTCGCTCTGTGTGTCCGGTGCCGGACCTCTGCACAGACCTGTTCAGGAGGCCTTTGAGAAGAGCACAGGTGCAAGGCTGGTTGAGGGTTACGGACTTACCGAGGCGTCCCCCGTGGTCAGTGCCGGACCCTTCTGGGGAAACAGGAAGATCGGTTCAATAGGTCTGCCCTTCCCCGGGACCGAGTGGAAGATAGTTGACCCGGTAGACCCCAATAAGGAGATGCCTCAGGGTGAGATAGGTGAACTCGCGGTAGCCGGACCTCAGGTTATGAAGGGTTATCTCAACCGCCCCGATGAGACAGCGGAGACGATAGTCGAAATGAATGGTAAAAAGTGGCTGCTCACAGGAGATTTGGGATTTATGGATGAGGGCGGGGCAGTATTTTTAAGGGACAGGAAGAAACAGCTCATCAAACATAAAGGTTATTCTGTCTTCCCGAAAGAGGTTGAGGAACTTGTGGGGAATAACGAACACGTCTCCGAAGTGGCGGTAGCAGGTATTCCTGACGAGGTTGAAGGCGAGGTAATAAAGGCATGGGTAGTGCTCAAGCCGGAATCAGAAGGCAAAATTACCGAAGAGGAGCTTCTGAAGTGGTGCAGGGACAATATGACTCATTACAAGGTTCCGAAATATATAGAGTTCAGGAAGGACCTCCCGAAGACTCTCGTAGGGAAGGTCTTAAGAAGAGAACTTCAGGAGAACGACCCGCTTTACAAAAAGGTGATGGAGGCAAGAAAGGCGAAGGAAGAAAAGAAGTAATCTGTTTACCACGGTTTTAAGAGCGGTTTTTTGATGGCAGAAGAGATTGCTGTTCGTTTCAGGGTTACAGGAGTTGTGCAGGGTGTGGCCTTCAGATATTATGCACAGAAAACGGCATATTCACTCGGTGTGTCAGGATGGATAAGAAATCTCAGGGATGGTTCTGTTGAGGGTCTTGCCGAAGGGAGCAAGTCCGGGGTTAATGCCTTTATCGAGTGGTGCAAAAAGGGTCCACCCTCTGCAAAAGTCGAGCAGGTTATAACCGAATATGTCCCGTTTTCAAATACTGAAGGGTTCGAGATAAGACGTTGATGATTACTGGGGCTTTTGCTTCTTCTCCCGTGCCTTTTCTCTGATTGCCTCTTTTTGTTCGGGGGATAGTTTTTTGTATTTGTTGTATAGCTTTTTGAGTTTCTCCCGTTTTTCCTTCGGCAGGTTCTGATATTTCTTGTACTGGGCCTTTATCTTTATCTTCTCGTCTTCGGAGAGTTTGCTGTAATACATATATGCATTTCTGATCTTTTCTCTCTCTTCGTTGCTCAGGCGCTTGAACTTCTGATAGTTTTCCAGTATCTCCTTCTGCTTTTCAGGGCTTAAGGATTTGAATTTGAGGTATCTCGCCTTGAGTTCCTTCTTCTCGCTCTCGGGTAGCTTGCTGTATTCTGTACGGTTTTCATCTGCATAAATATCTGCGGCCGAAATAAGGAAAAGAAAGATTAGGGCAAAAATAAATTTATTCATCTTCTTCATAATCCATCATCTCCGATATTTCTTCGAATTCTCTCAGGTTTTCCACAAGGTTCAGATTTTTCAGCAAATCGAGATTCCTGATTATTTCTTCCTCTATATCATTCTCCGTTATTGTCTGAATCGGCGATTCTTCATCGTCAATTTTGTTGTTCTGTGCGTTCAGGGACAGGGGAATTACCAGTATCAAAAAGAGTATCAGGTGACTAAATTTCATCGTCGATGACCTCATTGAGTTCCTCGAGGGTTTCCAGATTTTCTATTATATCAAGATTTGAAAATAGTTCAAGGTCGGAGATTATCTCGAGGTCGTCGGTTTTGTCCGGACTGAATATGCCTATTATGTGACTTTCTATTTCCCTGCCGGTATTCAGAGTATTATTGTGATTTTTATACAGAAAGACAGCCGTAAGGATTATTATTACTGATGCAGCGACAGCGATGACTCTGGGAAGGATGGTTGCCTTTCTCCTTCTGACTTCAGCACGGGAAATTATGTTTTCGAACATCCGGGAGCATTCCGAATCGCTCAGTTGAGGTATTTCCGGGGAGTTTCTCATCACATCGATTGTATTGAAATAATCTTCGAGCAGTTTTCTGCATCTGCCGCAATCCTGTATATGCAGGCTGATTTCCTTGTCATTCAGGGCTGACTCTTTTTTGTTGTAGTCAAAAAGCAGGTTGTCGATATGGTTATTCATCCTTGATCTCCATAATACTTATAGTGGCCCTGTGAATAAGTGACTTGACGGTATTTATATTTGTATCCATAACCTGAGCCGTCTCCTCGTAGCTCAGTCCTTCTATTTTGTTGAGTATAAAGGCTGTCTTTTGTTTTTCGGGCAATTCGTCGAGCCTCTTTTCAATGTTTTTGAGAAGTTCATTAGCAAAAGCGGTCTGTTCCGGAGTAACGGATGACGAGAAAGAGACAGGTGTGGGTTCGTTCTCGCTAAGTGTATCCCTGTGATCTCTTATATAATTCAGGATACAGTTGTATGTCAGCCTGTAAAAGAAGGTGTTGAAACTTATCTCGGGGTTGTAGAGGTCTTTTTTCTGGTACAGCCTCAGAAATACCTCCTGCGTGATATCTCTGGCTGTTTCATAATTTCTCGAAAACCTGTAAGCCATAGAAAAGACTCTCCTTACAAACCTGTCATACAGAACCCTGAAGGCAGCCGCTTCTCCCTCGCGGAAACGCAGCATAATCTCGGCATCTGTCATCTTCAACGGATCAAAACCTTTTCCCTTCAGGTCTGCCAAGTATTTAAACACCTCCTTTTCTGTTTAGTTTCAGCAAAAATATCTGATTTCTGCATAAACAAAAAAGCCCCGCAAAACGGGGCTCTTTTCTGAAAACGGTATTTCCTCAAATTATTTCCTTGAATTCCTTGCTCGGTCTGAATTTGACGGTTTTGCTTGCCTTTATCTTTATTTTTTCACCGGTTTTCGGGTTTTTTCCTTCTCTTGCCTTTCTCTGTCTCAGAACGAATGAACCGAAATGGGGATACAGAAAGCGGCTCTCCTTCTTAATAGCCTTTTTGATGTTCTCAAAAATGGAGTCCATTATAAGGTTCAGGGTCTTTTTTGAGATGGTTGTCTTGGTCTGTTTTCTTACTGCTTCGAGTAATTCTTGCTTGGTCATTTATGCCCTCCTTGGCATCAGTGGTTAATAAATAAGCAAAATAGGGGATTTTGATAACATATCTTTAATCTTTGTCAACTATAAAGTTGCGCAGAATCTATATTTTACTTATGTCCGGCGTTGATATGAACAGCAAACCCGCTTAAATTCAGTATTCAGAAAGACTATTCGTTTTCGAACACGGCATTCTTGCCCATGGTACCGGAAGGCTGCGGTCTGTCTGCAAATATGTCTCTGATCACTACTTTGTGGTCCCCGTTTTTATCTTCGAGCGGGAACCCGCGGTTGGTAAGCGGATATTCCTCCGTGCCTGACCACTTTCCCTGGTCCTTCGGGAGCCCTATTGTGTATTTATACTGAACATTTGTTAGCGGAGGGAAGGCAAAAGTCCCTGTCCAGATCTGGTCATTTGCTACTTCATCCGAGCCCTGTCCGTCATCCCTTAATGCACAACCGACAGAATTCGGAATCCAGTCGCAGAGTTTCTCGGTCGCTCCTGTAATGTAAACAATGCCGTTACCCTTGGGTGGTGGAGGAGTTGTGATATTGGTATACTGGTCGATAGGAATGACCTTGCCGCTTACATCGACCTTGAAGGTCACATAAATGAGCGTTGTGGTGTCTTCGAAGATGATTTTTGAACCGAAGTTGGGGGCAGAATCGATATCCGAATCTCCCCTTGCCACTACGTACAGGAGTTCGAGCGGGTCATCTTTTGTTATTTCGAGTGCATTAAAAGGAATTTTTATCTCGATGAGCTTCCCCTTGGATACAGGTCCGCCTGCGCTGATCCCGTTCAGCTGTGTAGCTGTCCATTTGCCGCTGCCGTCCGCATTTGAAAGGGTCAGACTGAGGCTGACCCCCGAAAAGTCAAGCACAAGTTCCTTTGCCGCACCTCCGGAGACGAACTGAAGCGGTGTCCCGTTTCTTGTGCTCTTGTTGGAAGGGTTTGCAATATATTCTCCCTTGTCCTTATCCGTTATATGCTTGTGGGAGAAATAGAGGAATATTTTCATATTGGAGTTGAGTTTTGCAGAGAGGTCGAAGTTAGAAAGAATTGCCGTATAGAAATTGTTGTCGTCATATCCGTAATAAATCATTGAAATTATATCGTCGGGAGAAGGTGTCGAACCCGAGGAGTCGATATCGTAGAAGAGTCCGCCTTCATTTGCCCATTCGCTCTCGTCCGGGTCGAAAATCCCATTGATAGTGGGGGGAGTTGTGAAAGGACCTTTGAGGCTCTTTGCCTTTGGCTGGACAATCGGGCCGAATTCCGGGGTTGTAATCTGTGCGCCCGCCAGTCTGGCAAATTCATAGACGCCGTTCAGATGAGCCCTGAAAGACCGGTCGAACGGGGTATCGTCGTTTGCAGGTGATGTCATATCGTCGCCGTACCACCAGAACCAGTCAGAACCCTCCGCGCTGTAGATGGATTCCCATGCCTTCCATATGTAGTAATCTCTTTGGTTTGTTACTGGGTCGGGCATAGGTGCAGACGGGTTCGGACGCGGAAGACCGGTCTTCTCTAAGTCGCTTCTTGCCCTTCTCAGATATGTCCACGCCTGATTCTCCTCGGATTCCCCTATCCATATGGCGTAGTTTGAACCTATCCAGCTGCCCGGCCAGAGGTCATCTATCTTCTTCATTGAGGATACCGGATGTGCAGGGATGTTTCTGCTTTCGTTACCTTCAATATATTCGGTGACGGTAGTTGTTATGATTTCACCCATTTTATAGGATTCGTTGAGTTTTGAATAGAGAAGATTTTTGAAACCGTTCCCCTGAAAGTCCTTGATATAGTTCTCCCACGGATTCTCCCCGTCGGATATGACTACAACGAGTCTGTCAATCTGTCCGAAATTAGGGGCGTTCCTGAGAACGTCCTGTATGAATTCATTCGCTGCCTGTTCGGGGGTTAGTCCCTGAAATGCGAAACCTATCTTGTCGGATAGTGCGTTGTCCCTGAAGATGATGGCCATATCCTTATTCCCTCCGCCGTTTACCCTGTAGGGCTGGAACTGATTGAGTCCGGAGGGTTGGGAACGTTCGACGATTCCCTGGTCCGTTGCCACCCATTTGACCGAGTTGGATGCAAATACCTGAATTGCCTCATTTGAGACAGAGCCCTCGCCGGGCCACATCCCCACGGGTGTATAATTGAAGAGACCTGAAAAATAGGATAAGGCCTTCAGCACGTGTGCGTGTGCGTCCAGAGGATAGCTGAAGTTCGGCTGCGGGAGTACATCGGACGGCTGGCACTTCTTTGCTGTATCGGTATTTATCAGGAGCGGAAGGATGGGGTGATAGAATGGCGTGGTGGTGAGTTCTATCTGTCCCTTCTTGGTCTCGAAGTTATAGGCGAGTTCCTTATGAACGGTAATTACATTTTTCATAATTTTGAGTTGTTCGGCCACAAGACGGTTACAGAGGTCTTCAGTGATCTTTACACCCTTTCTGAGATAGAACTTCCCGTCCGGTTTCTCCTCTACGACATCGGAGAGATCGACAGATGAGCCGTCCGGCAGACTGACCCTGCCCCTTAGGAAATTCACATCGAACCACGCTATCTCGAAAAAGCCCTTGAGATTCAGCCAGTCTTCCTGTGTATAGGTTGCGCGGTTTTTGTCTCTTAATGCCTTATATTCCGGAAATCTCTCCATAACTGCATCTGATGTTGAGACACAGGACCATGCACCTCTGTAAAAATATTCAATCTGTTCCTGTGTGGCCGTTGACGGGTCCGGTGTGTCTTTGAGCAGGATATCGATAAACGGGTCGGTCTTCCCCTCGTACTTTGCAAGGAATTCGGCCTCGTTGATACGGTTTGTGGCAGGATTGTAATACGGGGTGAGCCGTTTGATATAGTATTCGTCGAGCTGAAAGAGCATCACTGAGGTAAGATTTATGTTCAGGTGTACATCCGGATAATTTCTTAATACCTCGGCCATTCTGTAATAGCTCATTACGGCGTGTTTTCTTACCCATGGGCCGAGGAGCTGGTCCTTTACCGGGTCAAGGTAGGTCGGCTGATGCTGGTGCCATAGTATCGTGAGATATACCGACCGTTTGATCTGGGCTTTATTGCGGCTCTTGTCGATAGAATTGCCTGATTTATCAGTAACGTTCTGAACGAGGACCGTATAGGTAAGCTGCGGGTTAATAACGGCGGAGGACGGAATTGTAAGGGTGGCAAACTCGTTTCTGACTGTAATTCCGTTGATTGCGATAACTGAATTGTCTGACCCTTTGATTGTATAATTTTCGGTCTTCGAACCCGATGTCTCATCGACAGGCTCGGAGAATCTTACCGTGATTACTTTTCCGTCGGGGGAGAAGGCGCTGACCACATAGGGGGCGGTTGTATCGACACCGGTATCCGTTATCTCTTCAGCGTCCGGAAAGCCCGTGTCTCTGATATCCTCATCTGATATGTCAGGCAGATTCCCGTCTTTTGTGCCGGAGGTGTCTATTGGTATTACAATATCCGTATTGCCTGAGTTACCGGTATCGGACGAAGAAGGACCTGAACAGCTGAAAAGAAGATAAATTAATATGAAAATTGCAGGGTAATGTCTTTTCATAACGACCTCCTCGGCAGAATATACTACAACATTTTTTTCCTTATTAAAAGCCAAATCATTTTCTGTTATTAAAGTTGAACGAGGATATATTGAAAGTCTTTGGTTAGAGATAAAGAGCTGAAGAGCTGAAGTTTTGATAGAGAACCTTTTTAGGATTTTTTGAAAATTTTGGGGTATTTCCAGCGAAAAAATCCTATTGACATCAAAAAAAAAAAAAGAATGGTATATTTTAATGTGAAGATGGAGGGGAAGAATGTTTTTGAAAAACAGGAATGAATATGTTTTAATAAAGAGTAGGGAAAGATGAGAAGGGTTATTTTATTGTTAGTTCTTGTTTATATGTTTGACCGGGAGTCTTATGCCGGGTCTGTCCCTACTAATAGTAAGTTTGAAGTTTTGCCTGTTTATTTTGGTTGGGGAGGTCATCCTGAGAAGTTTGCGTTGGTAAAGGAGGGAGTGGATATATCGATAGGAGTGTGTAAATGTAGTATATCCGATGGTGTTAGTACCGATATTTGCCGCAGGAGCGATAGGTGTCCTCATGAAAGAAATGGGGTACCAGTGGATTTTAAGCCTAACCCACAGAATTGGAAGATTCGTTATTACAATCCTATCACCACAGAA
>Ga0067045_1028651_pt1 | contig 29575 bp, 28 predicted proteins | sample TerdegcTABiofilm_FD_59184 | JGI IMG/M metagenome (GOLD analysis project Ga0067045, IMG submission 59184) | Combined Assembly of (Gp0054472, Gp0054536) Wastewater bioreactor microbial communities from Singapore -Terephthalate degrading...
CCCCCGAGCTCCCCGCCGATTTCAGTGGTGCGGCCATCATGGTGACCACTCGCACCTTGAGTGACGAAGATGGTTTGCAGGTGGGCTTTAGCTCATCTTTCCGCGAGGGTACTACCTTTCAGAATTTTAAAAATTATCATCCCGGAAACCGTTCCTGGCTGGGACTCGATGGCGGCGTGCTCTCGCTTCCGGCCGATTTTCCTGCTCATCTCAATCAGGTGAAAGATCCATTGGAACTACAAAGGATTGGCCGCAGCCTTAATAAAATATGGTCGCCCTCGCAAGCCACCGCTCTTGCCGACCCTCGTTTCAATATAAGCTTCAGTAAGCGTTTTACTTTGAAAAAAGTATCATTGGGTAACATCACATCCGTGAATTATGCGAATACCTTCGACAAAGATGATGTGTTCCGAGCCGATTTTCAGGTTTATAACGAAATTAAAGACCGACCCGATACCAATAATTATTTCTATGACACCCGTTTCGAAAACAAAGTCAGAATCGGAGCCCTACACAATTGGCAACTGATTTTTGGTAATAACCAGCGTATTGAGTTTCGTAACCTTTTCAATCATTTTGGCACTTACACTTATATCGACCGCAACGGAAAAGATTTTTACGGAGGCCAGACAATTTATGGGCGAAGCCTTCAGTTTCAATCGCGGAATACCTATTCGGGTGCCTTGGGTGGGCAGTTTAATTTTAACAATCAGCAAACCTTGGTCGACTTCACCTTGGGATACAGTTATGCCGACCGCGACCAACCTGATACCAAACGACTGAATCTGGTGAAAAGCGAAGACGACCCATCGAGCCCCCATTACGGTGAGTATGGTGTAAATTTTTCTTTTGCTGCTACCCCTGAACTTTCCGGACGCGTTTTTCAGAAAACCATCGAAAATATTTGGGTTGGTGGAGCCAATATTACACGCCGCTTCATTGTCGGTAATTACCAGCCAGAATTGAAAGCCGGTTTTTATGCTGAACGTAAACGCCGTGAATTTACAGCCCGCAATATCGGTTATGTAATTTCGAATATGTTTGGCTTTGACTGGAACCTGCCTTATCAGCCTATCGATAGCATATTTCAGGATATCAATATCAACAACACCAACGGTATTCGTCTGGATGAGACCACCAATGCCTCCGACTCTTATCAGGCTGGTAATGATCTTTTGGCCTTCTATCTGGGGTTAAAGACGCCTGTGTTAACAGATAAAATCACATTATATGCCGGAGCCCGCCTCGAGAAAAATAAGCAAACGCTCGACAGCTATTCCTCCGACAATGCCTCACGCCCTGTTAATTATAACAATGATGAAACCCGCCTGTTTCCCTCAGCCAATCTGGCTTTCAACCTCAGTGCCAAATCATTGTTACGAGCCACTTATGGCCTGACTATCAATCGCCCTGAATTTCGGGAGATAGCTCCTTTTGCTTATTATGATTTTGAACTGAAAAGAGTAATTCGGGGCAATGATACCTTAAGTAATTCCTTGGTTCACAATATCGATCTGCGCTACGAATTTTACCCCTCACCAACAGAGGCTTTTATTATTGGGGCTTTTTATAAAAAGTTTACTGCACCCATTGAAACCATTGAAATAAACAGTGGCTCAGGCCGCGACTATACATTCCAAAACGCGTTGGGTGCATACAGTGCAGGGATTGAAATGGATATACGCAGTTCGTTTTCTACATTCTTTCCAGGTATCAGTTGGATGAAGAATATTAGTCTGGTAGCTAATGTTGCCTTGATTAAAAGCCAAATTGAGGTGGATACCAACCGATTTTATAGCCGGTCGTTCCGACGCCCCATGATGGGTCAATCACCTTATATCGTGAATGCTGGTTTATATTATCAAAACAGCGAACATAGGGTAAATATGAGTCTGCTTTACAATGTATCAGGTAAACGAATCGTTGTGGTAGGTCTCGATTTTCCTGATATTTATGAGATGCCTCGTCATTCCATCGATTTTACTATCATAAAGGACTTAGGTACCCATTGGGAAATTAAAGCAGGTGTCAGAGATATGCTCAATCAGCCTGTTGTATATCGTCAGTTTATCGAATTTGAAAAACAAGGTGAGGGCCTTGTCAACCGTATACAAGATAGTTTTCGCTCGGCTCCGGGGACTTATTATACCCTTGGAGTTACATATAAGCTATAATAAATTTATACCTTTGAAGATGATCATCAACACCATTTATAAATTATCCCCCATGCGCTCCATTATCCTTTTGATTTTTGCTGCTATTTTGCCTTTTTGGGTTAGTTCTCAGGAACTTACACGTATGGATGGCAAATTTTACAAAAACGGCATGCTTTACACAGGCACCCATATAGAATATTACGATAATGGCCATCGTAAATCTGAACAGTCATTTAAAAATGGATTATACGATGGAAAAAGTGTGTTTTATTTTGAAAATGGTCAGGTTAAGGAAGAACGGCATTACCAGGAGGGACGCAAGCATGGATGCTGGCTGACTTTCAATTTGCAGGGACTGAAAACCGGCGAAGCCTGGTACAAAAACGACCTGAAAGACAGTACCTGGCACATATGGGATGATAATGGACGCCTCAGGTATGAGATGCACTACAGTGAAGGGCGCAAAATAGGTAAATGGGTAATGTGGGACGAAAACGGCCAGATTACCCAGGTGAAAGATTACGGGGAAGGGGAGTAGAACGCTCAGGTTTCTTTTTGCGGGCTTTGATGGATTTCCCGGCACGGTAGGAATTTTCTACCTTTGCAAATACTTTGAAGCAAAGCAGCCTGAGATGAAGTGGCAGTCAATTACCAGCCCAACCAATGCGCGCATACGTCAGTTGCTGCGATTGCAGGAGAAACCCCGTGAGCGCAAAGAAGCTGGTGTAGTAATTGTTGAAGGTTTGCGTGAAATTATGCTGGCCATCGGGGCCCGGTACACTCCTCTTGAATTGTATATAGCTGAGGAGTTTGTCAACCAAAAGAATATTTCAGCCATACTCGAATATTTAGAAGGAACCTCCGCTTATATGCTCTCTCAAGAAGCTTTTACGCGAATAGCTTACCGTGAGAATCGCGATGGGGTCGTTGCCATTTTTGAATCGAGAAATCACCAATTAAATCACATAAAACTTTCTTCTCAGCCCTTGCTTTTGATCGCCGAATCCGTGGAGAAGCCCGGCAACCTGGGTGCTTTACTGCGCACTGCCGATGCAGCCGGGGTGGATGCACTCATCGTTTGCGATCCTAAAACGGATATTTATAACCCCAATGTAGTAAGGGCAAGTATTGGCACCCTTTTTTCAGTGCAAGTGGGTGTAGCCACAACTTCTGAAGTGCTTGTCTGGCTTCAGGAGAATGGGATTCGTCCTTTTGCTGCCGCACTCTCTCCTAAGGCCATTCCTTATACTCAGGCAGATTTTCGTTCGCCCGTAGCCATTGTGGTCGGTACCGAAGCCGACGGACTGAGCCACACCTGGCTCAATGCCTGCCCCGACCACATCATCATACCCATGCATGGCACTGCCGACTCTCTCAATGTTTCCGTTTCGGCTGCTATCATTATTTATGAAGCCCTCCGACAGCGCTCTCTACAACCTTAGATAAAGGGAAATGAAAAAGACCATCCTGTTACTGCCCCTGCTCTGGCTCTCACGGGTTTTGTCAGCCCAGGTTATTTGGGTTAGCCCCCACGACTCCGCTGAGATTTATTCTTTTCGCAATACCATTTCAGGTATCGACAATATCGCTTTTAGGCGTATTGACACTTCAACCCGTCTGATTCATCAATATTATCCAGAGTTACAAGGATTTTATGCCACTCTGGGCAATACCGGGCTTCCTCTTTATCCATTGGTACCTGATTTTAACCCTCTGCCAGGTTTTAGCTATGGTAGAAATGCAATGGCTGCATACCGGTATACCCCGGAGCAGATTCCCTATTTCCAATCTATAACCCCCTTTTCTGAAGTGCGATATGTAATGGGGCCTGATAAGGAAAATGTTCTTAATGCGCTTTATAGCCGAAACCTCTATCGCGGCCTTACCCTCGGACTCAACTACCGCCTTATCCATTCAACCGGCCCATACTCCCGCCAACTTACAGACCTTGATAACCTCGCCATTAACATTCGCTATTTTTCGAAAAACAAACACTACGGAATCATGGCGGCTATCATCCGCAACGGTTTTGATTATCAATTGAATGGAGGAATACAAAACGATAGTGATTTTGAGACAAATAAATATAGTCGGCGTCCTGTTGTGCCTGTGCGGCTCAGTAGTGCCAATGCCAATGAGACCCAACGTACCTATTCTCTTACTCAGTTTTGGGAACCGGTAAAAAATCATGAGACGAGTGATACAAACAGAGTAGATACACTCGGCTACATACCCGATACCCTGCATGTGAAGGTTGAAAAGCCTGCAAGGTTCTTTTCATTTGGTCGTTTTATTCATAAACTTGAATATACTACTACGTCATACACTTATACAGATAATGCGCCCAATACCTTTTATGAGAATTTTTTCCGCAATTCATCCACAACATTCGATTCGGTGAACGTTTTCAACCTGCGCAATGAAATTGCCTGGACCAATGTGCTTTATCTTTATCAGTCGTCTTTCCCGCTGAAGTTAAAACTGGGAGCAGAGTATCAGCTGGCAGGCTACAATGCCGATTCATTACGCTTGGCTACTTTTCACCAGCTCATTCCCTCAGGTTCATTGCGCTTGATGCTTCCCTCCGGTTTTGGTCTGGAGGGAAAAGGGTGGTTGACCTTTGGTACTTACAATGGAGGGGATGCGGGTATTGAAGGAAAGCTTTTCAAAAATGTCGTGAGGAAGGAGAAAGAATGGGAGCTTGCAGGATTTGTTAATTTTTACACATCCACTCCTGATTACTTTTACACCCGATATGCCGGCAACCATCAGCAGTGGGATACCGCATGGGGGCATCAAGAGATTATGCACCTCGGTGGGTATTTTAAAGGGCCTAAAAGTTTGCTTCAGCCTGAATACTATTTGATTAATAATTATGTTTATCTGAATGAGAATGCGTATCCGGCTCAGCACGATGGCGCAATCTCCCTTTTCCGGCTTAAAGCAGCTCAATCCATTGAATGGGGACCCCTTTTTATGCAGTTAGAGGGGGTTTGGCAAAAGTCATCCAATGCTTCCATTATCAGCATTCCAACATATCTGGCCAAAGCTACTTTTAGCCTTTCCGGCTATATCTTCGATAATGCACTTTGGGCAGAACCAGGGATAAGTGCCACCTGGCATTCATCTTATTATGCCCCGGCCTTTATGCCATCAATTTCATCGTTTTACCTGCAAACCGAAAAGAAAACCGGCAATTTTGTTGTAGCCGATATTTTCCTGAATGCCAAAATTGCCCGCGCCCGCCTGTTTTTACGATACCGTCATTTTCATGCTGCATGGACAGGCTTTAATTATTGGGGTGCCCTACATTACCCCATGCCCGATGCCGGACTCAATTTTGGGGTTATCTGGCCTTTTTACGATTAATAATTCTTAGCGATTATTTAACGATTGCTTAAAAAAGAAGAAAAATTACCACGGTAGCTTTGGGGTCTCAAAAAGTGTTACCGTGGAAGCATATGTTCCCAAAATTCTAATCGTCGACGATGAGCCTGACATTACGGATTTTCTAAGCTACAATCTTCGCAAAGAGGGGTATTCTGTTCGCAGTGCCCTCGATGGCGAAACCGGAATGCAAATTGCGAAAGAATTCCTGCCCGATCTTATCATTCTCGATTTAATGCTTCCCGGAGAAGACGGGATTTCCATTACCCAAACAATTCGTGAGCATCCTCTGCTTAAGGATACGCTGATAATGTTACTCACTGCCAGAGGCGAAGATTATTCTCAGGTAGCCGGTTTTACTGCCGGAGCTGATGATTATGTTGTAAAACCCGTTCGCCCGGCAGTTATTGTAAGTCGTGTGAAAGCACTTTTAAAGAGAAAAATTCGTGAGGCTAAACCTAATCATGATAGTATTCCCGTGGCTGGTCTGATTATCGACACCGAAAGGTTTATTGTCCAAAAAGGGCAGGAAGAAATTACCTTATCGAAGAAAGAATTTGAATTACTCCAGTTTCTGGCTACAAAGCCAGGTCGGGTTTTTTCGCGTGAAGAGATTTTTGATGCTGTTTGGGGTGTGGATGCTCCTGCCGGCGACCGTACTATCGATGTGCACGTAAGGAAATTACGCGAAAAATTGGGAAGCGATTTAATAAAAACCTTTAAGGGTGTTGGTTATTGTTTAGGATAAATTCTGGTTAGTAGGTTAATTTGTTCACTCTAAACTGTTTGAGAGGCCGGGTGGGAGCCCCGCCTCTCTTTTTTATCTGAGAAAAACTTGTGCTTTTGCATTAATCACATAAAGCTTGCATAATAGTTATAATAAAATACCCCGCACAAAACGGGGTATTGGGTAAGGTTTCTTTTATTTGCTCTCCGTATAAATCTTGGAATAATTCCGATATCCGTTTTTATCGAGATACCAGTCGGGATATTCAGCACCGCTACTTTCTGCCCAAGGGGCAAATTTCAGGTGGGCATCGGTAACTGGAGTTTTCTCGAAAGGATAGGCAAATTTGTTCACAATATTTATTCCCCAGGGTAGATTGTTTTGTGTCCGGTAATATCTGTTGGAAGAGGGGTTACTGGTGTCATCATAGGTATTAAAAAGTGTAGCATCGGCCAGAGAGGTTGGGGGCTGATTGCTCAGGTGAACTTCTCTTCCCCTGTTTTTATTAATGAAGATGAAGGGATTGAAAGGAGGAATTCCTACCTGAGCCAAGGTTTGGGGTTGAGTAAAAGTTACTTTAACCCTCAGTGTGTCGGGTGTCACAAATGATTGACCGGGACTGGTGTTTACTCCGGTAAAGCCGGGTGATCCACTGGGTAAAACCTTAAAACCATCATCAAATACCATAATGACGGCTTTGTTTTGTCCAGCCTCTGTGCCGTTTGCATTTAAATTAATTAACCCTTCCGTAAGGTGTTGGCCAGTAACACTGGCAATTGTATTCGGGGCAACACCCAATTGAAATCCGAAACCGTTGCGATAGGATGCTCCCATGGCTCTCAATACCCACGTCGACTGGATTTCGACTACTTTATTGTTGCCGTTGGTGATTTGGTTTAACTGATAGTCGATAATCATATCGTTGAAGTCGTAGTCGGCTTTGTAGGGCCACATGTCTTCGAATGCCAAGGTTGCAAAAGAATTTTTTGCGGGGTAATAATTATTGAAAGCCCGGGCGGGATCAGAGGGATATTCATCAACATTGTTGGGAATGCCGTCGCCGTCATTATCGGTTCCTACGTAAGAAGGAATGGGGTAATTGGTGGTAACCACATTTTCTATAGGATTGGCAACCACAAAAAATAGAGCGTCGTTGAAATCATTGTCACTCCAGCCATCTCGATTGAGGTCTTCAAAACCCATCAGAAAAATGTCACGGGCAGGGTCAATCAGTGTGATGGAGTGTTTCTTTTTGGCAGGGGTAGATTCAGGATTGAAATTGTAATTTGTATAATAAATTCCGTTGCCCATTCCTACATTGCCATTGGAGAAACCGTTGGCAATTAAGAAAAATCCAATTCCTGTATTTGCCGGAAAACGTCCAAGATATACCTGATTCCCGGTTTGAAGCTGCCCGCCGCTACCCGAAAATGATACATTGGGGAAAATAATCATTCCACTGTCAATCTGAGCAGGGGAGGTGGGAGGATTGTTGAGATTGTATTTATAATATCCTAATGTGTTCTTATATCCTGCACCTTCGCTTACAAATACAACCCAAACATCCGAATAGGCAGTCAATTTGAAATCGTATTCGTTGTTGAGATTAAGATATTGCTGATTAATGGGTACGCTTTCGGGAAATGAGTTGTTAAGATCTTGAAGTAGTTGGGGAGATACAGTATAGTTTTGTGGTAATAAGTAGTTTGGTTTTCCCTGATTGTTAAACGTCCCCATGTAATAAAAGTTGATTAAGGAAGATTTGAATACTCCGGCACCTGATGATTTGGTAATGCCTAATTGTTTTCCTCCCAGAGTAAGTTTTAGTTTACCATTGGTTAAGTTAACCAATGTATCATGAGGTAATCCTATGTAATTGGTTGTTACTAAAACTTTTTGAAGAATTGCCGGAAATTTGTAGTCAACACTGAAGGCACCATTTTCATCAGTAACCCCACTGATGAGTTGTCTGCCTCCGTTTTCGGGATAATCATCATACAATGTGAAAACAACCCCTTTTAACGGTAAATCATCATTGGCCAATGCTTTTAATTCAATGCCTACCTGTTGGTCGGTTTCAAATAAAAACGAAGGATTAACCTTAAGATCATAAATTGTTTTAGGCGTTTCTGGGCTGTCATTGCTTTTATTACAACCAGAAAGTATTGCAACTAATAAAGTGAATGATAGTAGAATCTTTTTCATATTACAATATGATTTTTTCAAAGTTACTAAAAGATTATGCCATTTTTTAATTGTTATGGATTTTGTTTCAAACTATTGATATAAAATTTGTTATGTTTTATTAATGCTAAGGTAATTCCTCATTATTTTCAGTTTGAAAAATTTTAGTTCCAAAACGAAAACGAAGGATCGCGTTTCCCCATCACCCGATTTTTTGGAAATTATTAGGTTTGTGAAAAAATTCCATTTCATACAACCCATGAGAAAGATATTTAGAAATGTTTCGTTTTTAAGTTTGCTTGTTTCTCTTTTACCTGCTTGGCTTTTAGCTCAAAACATAAGTGTTCATGATTCTTCCCAGACCTCCAAACCAGGCAAGGGAGTAGTGAAAATTCAATTGCCGGATGGTTTTTTAACTAAAGAAGATTCTAAGAATTCATGGTATCCCCTTATTTCGCCAGTAGGAAAAGTCTATGATACATCGATTGATTTGACCCTTTTTGCTGATTCAGAAATCAGGAAAGGAGTGCTTTACTCGAGTGTACATTTGAATGTTCCGGGTTCCAAAGGCATGATATTGTATTTTAAAGACCTTTGCCTTCCGAAAGGCGTAAATCTGCTCTATGAAACCGCAACTTCGGAAGCCCCGACCCGGTTCAATACGGAGATACCTGAGGGGGGCGCTTTTAGCCTTCCTTTTATCGAAGGCGATGATGTGAGATTGATCTGGGAATTGCCCGAAAATCTCAAAAACAAAGTGAAGTTGGAATTATCAGGCGTGGGAGTGGTTTTATATCCCGAAAACACCGAAATTGGTGGCTCGGGTGCATGTGAAGTGAATGTTAATTGTCAGGAAGGGGATGCCTGGAAAGATCAGCGCGATGCAGTGGTGAGGATTCTGGTACGCAACCAGCAGTCGGTATACTGGTGTACAGGGGTACTCGTAAACAATACTGCCCGCGATAAAACTCCCTACATTCTTACAGCCAACCATTGCGGAAAGGGAGCAAGCCAGGAAAATGTGGCACAATGGCAGTTTTTTTTCAATTACGAATCTGAGGATTGTCCTAATCCTATAGTTGAACCCGAGAAAAAACTAACCATTGGGGGCAGGAAAAAGGCAGCATCCGATTTGTCGAATGGCAATTTAGGCAGCGATTTTTATTTATTGACTCTAATGCAAGGCATCCCCGCAGGAGCCCGTGCATACTTTGCTGGCTGGTCGCGTATTAATGAAGGGGCCCGACAGGGCGTATGTATTCATCATCCTCAGGGTGATTTAAAAAAGATTTCAACTTTCACTTCGCCTGTAGTATCATCTAATTGGGAAGCAACTCCAGGCACCCACTGGAAAGTAGTATGGTCAGCAACTGCTAACGGACATGGAGTGACTGAAGGGGGCTCCTCCGGATCTCCGCTCTTCAATTCCGATGGCCTCATTGTGGGAACCCTGACCGGAGGCCAGGCTTCTTGCGACTCCGCCAGCCTGAATCAGCCCGATTATTTTGGCAAGTTTTCTTATCATTGGGATGGCAATGGCGAGGCTGATACGCTTCGTCTTAGCCCTTTCCTCGATCCTTTAAATACTGGCGTCACCGTCCTCGAAGGCACTCCTCTTGCTATCGATGAGAGAGATTATGTCAGGTCTCAGCTTCAAATTGTCCCCAATCCGGTTAAAACTGCTTTCTCGTTGGCGGGCAGTATTGGTAATAATTCTATTACCAAACCTGTAAATATTTCTATTTACGATGTTAGCGGACGGTTGGTGCTTCAAGGTTTATGGCATAATCCCCTGAGTGAATGTTTCAACGTGGAAATGCTTAAGCCCGGAGTTTATCTCATCAAAATTGAAGTGTCAGGAGACAATGTTTTTCTTAAGTTTATCAAAAATTAATCGTTGGTTTTAAAATCTATTAAAATTCATATTTATGGCTGAGTATGTATGCCGGATAACTTCAGCAGCCATGAGGGCCGAGCCCTCACACCGAAGCGAAATGGTAAGCCAGCTGCTTTTGGGTGAAAGGGTGGAAATATTAGATAAAAACTACGGTTGGGTGTTGGTGCGCAGTACGCTCGATTCTTACACAGGATGGGTTGATGAACTCCAACTTGTTCCGTGTAACGATGAAGAAAAAAAAGGGAAATTAGCTGTTTGTCAGGACCTCATAACCTTCATTTCTGATGAATCAACGGGTGAAAGCAATTGGATAACTTTTGGAGCTCTGGTAGAACTCTTGGAACCAGGCCTCCTTATGGTGGCAGGAAAATATTACCGTTACAGAGGTGAGATCAATGAATATATTCCACGGCGAGAATCTGATTTTATAATGGCTGCTGCCCGGAAATGGTTGAATGCCCCATACTTATGGGGAGGCCGTACTCCACTGGGCGTAGATTGTTCAGGGTTTGTGCAATTAGTTTATCGTTCAGCGGGTATATCATTGCCGCGCGATGCATGGCAGCAGGCTGAACTGGGAATAGATATTCCGTTTGCTGTGGAGGCACGTGAAGCAGATCTGGCTTTCTTCGAAAACCCAGACGGAAGAATTATTCACGTCGGGATTTTAAATGGGGATGGACATATCATTCATGCTTCAGGAAAAGTGCGCATAGATGCTTTCGACCATCAGGGAATATTCAACCGTGAAAGTCTTCGTTATACCCACAAACTTAAAATGATTAAACGAATTGTTTGATAATCATGAATTTAAACAGGCTGCGTAGGAAAATATTTATCATCATCTTTGGAACCCAAACCCCTGCCGGTAAATGGTTTGATATCATTCTTACTTGGACTATTTTGCTTAGCGTTGTTGTTGCCATGGTTCTAAGCATTCCTGGTGTGGATGAAAGGTTGAAATTTGTGGAGTGGGGATTTACAGTCATTTTTACTGTTGAATATTTGCTCCGCATTTGGGCGGTTCCTGTTCGTTTCAATTATATCAAGAGTTTTTGGGGATTCATCGATTTAATATCTGTTTTACCAACGTATCTCTCCCTTATTTATCCTGATGCTCATTTTTTAATGGTCATTCGGGTAATCCGAATCCTGAGAATTTTTAATATACTGAAACTCTCCCGTTTTATGGCCGAAGCCAGAAACATCTATAAGGCCATGTATGCCAGCCGTTATAAAATTATGGTATTCATATCTGTTGTGGTTGTCTCAATTATCATTCTTGGCACATTGATTTATTTGATAGAAGGTCCTGAAAATGGATTTACAAGCATACCTCAAAGTATCTATTGGACTGTAGTAACCCTAACTACAGTTGGCTATGGTGATATTGTCCCCTCCACCGTTGCTGGTAAAATTTTGGCTACCCTGATGATGCTTCTGGGTTATGCTCTTATTGCCGTTCCCACCGGACTTGTTTCCGTTGAAGTAACGAAGGCAGTGAGGAAAACCCGCCAATGCCTTCACTGCCAGACCCGAAATGAGAACGATGCGGTTTTTTGTAAGAAATGTGGACACAAAATTGAATGATTTTGAAAAATTTTTTTAAATTGCACCAGGAAAATACAACCCCTTCATATTTAATTGGCCTATCGTTTGCAATGCAATTTAACTTATTGATAAAAAGATTTTTTGTGTTTGCTGGCATAATCCTTCTCCCAGGGTTAGTGTCAGCGCAAAAGAATATTGATACCCTTTCCAGGGCAGTGCCCGATATACGCTCAATTATTGATGAAGATTTTGACAGTGATGAGATAGATGAGCTGATAATGCAGAATTGGGAGACTCAGCAAATCTTCGCCTACCGCGAGGTAAAGGAAATTCCCGATTCAATTTGGTTGTATCTTGTTGATTCTGTACATGGTTTTATTCTTCCCCATGAGGGTAAAGTACTCAATGGGTTTGGGCCCAGAGGCAGGCGTTTTCACAAAGGGGTTGATATAAAACTGAATACTGGCGACCCCGTGAAAGCTGCCTTTGATGGCGTTGTCAGGATTGCTTTGAGTGGACGCCGGGGATTTGGCAAGCTGATTGTGATACGGCATTACAACGGTTTTGAGACTTATTATGCTCATCTGTCGAAAATACTTGTGAAACCGGGTGAGAAGGTTAAGGCCGGCGACCTAATTGGTTTAGGGGGTAGTACAGGTCGTTCGCGTGGACCACACTTGCATTTCGAAATAAGGTATTACGATCAGGCTATAGATCCTGAGAAACTGATATGTTTCGAAACTGGCACCCTCAAGCAAGAGTGTGTTTACATGACTCGCGAATTTCTTAAAACCCGTACCCGGCTTACTGCCAAATCAGCTCCGGGTAATACCGAGGTTGGTGCCCAGGAAAGTTATTATACTGTTCGCAGGGGTGATACATTATCAAAAATTGCCCGAAAATTCGGTACCACTATTGGCTCACTGGCCCGTCTCAACAATATTCACCCTTCCAAAAAACTCAGAGTGGGCCAAATTATTCGGGTGATTTAAACGATTTTTCCCAAAATTCCCAAGCTAAGTCAGCCTGGCGGTAAAGCATATTCAAACCGTTAACAGTGAGGGCTCCTTTATCTTTCCCCTGTTTTAAAAATAGCGTCTCTTGTGGATTGTAAACAAGATCGTACAAAACATGATTGTTGCTCAGTCCTTCGTAGGGAATAGGAGGAAAACTTTCAGTATCAGGATGCATGCCCAAAGGGGTACAGTTAACTATGAGAGTGTATTGAGTTAAAATGTGGGGCGTGAGTTCGTTGTAAGTATAACGAATTCCTTCTCGTTTGACTCTTCCAACCAAATCATATTCAATAGAGAGTTTTGAAAGAGCGTACCTCACAGCCTTCGATGCTCCACCACTTCCCAAAATCAATGTGCGTATAGGTTGCATTTTAATCAAGTCCTGAATTGTCTCCTCAAAAGCCAGAGCATCAGTATTGTGGCCGATAAGAACTGTTTTTCCCCTTTTTCTATGGACTGCAACCGTATTAACTGCACCTATTTCGATTGCTTCTACAGTTAGGTCATCTAAATAAGGGATAATGGCTTCCTTATAGGGTATGGTGACATTGAAACCCAGCAGATTGGGCACATTCACAAGTAATTGGTAGAGTTCTTTCAGGTCTTTTAATGGAAAAAGGCGGTATTCGAAATCGCTAATCCCTGCATGTGCAAATTTACGTGAGAAGTATTCCGGAGAAAATGAGTGCTCAAGAGGAAAGCCGATGAGACCTAAAATGTTCATACATTAAACAGCATATTTCAAAATGACAAATCCTCCAATCAAGAGGACTGTGAATCCCCAGGCTAACCAATTAAAATATTTGTCAATGAATGATTTAATTTGCGGACCATATTTCCAGATAAGCCATGCAACCAGAAAAAACCTGGCCCCCCTGCTTAACGCTGAGGCTAAGATAAGCATGAGAAAACTGATATTAAAGGCTCCTGCACTTATGGTAAATACCTTATAGGGAATAGGAGTAAATCCTGCCGTGAAGATGGCCAAAAAATCCCATTCATTGTAAATAGCTGATACTCTGTTGAAGAGTTCATGCGTAAACCCTGGAATATTATCAAAGAAAAAGTTGGCAAACCCGGTAAATTGATTATCAGTTGTCCACCATAAAAAATGACCAATGGCATACCCAGCCATTCCTCCTAAAACAGATGCCAAAGTGCAATTGAAGGCAAAACGGAAGGCCTTGGCTTGAGAGCCTAAAACAAGTGCAATCAGTAAAGGATCTGGGGGAATCGGGAAAAAAGATGCTTCTGCAAATGCCAAGATAAATAAAGCCGGCGCTCCGTAAGGGGTTTCAGCCCAATGAAGAACCCATTCGTATAATTTTTTAAAAATTCCCATTTTTTTGTTGATTATGAATACTTTAGTTTAGGATTTTTGACCACTGTCATCCATATTCAGGGCAAGATATTCAACCACATCCGGATAGTCTCTCATTTTAGGGAAGTAATCGAGGATTTCATTTTTGAGAGAAGGATTGGCCTCTAATCCCTGCTGAAGCCTTACCAATGCTTCATTTCTTCGCCCCATCACGCGAAGCAAGTATGCTAGTGCTAAATGTGTAAAATCATCCCATTTATCCGTTTTTTCTGTGGAGAGTAAAAATGTAACAGCCTCATCCTCAAATGCTCCTTGCACGGCAACCTGAGATATTTTAATCAGAATGTCCTGGTTGTTATTCGATAGTTCTATTGCCCTTTTCAAATCTATGTAGGCGTTACGATACTCCTGCAAATTGGTATATAATTCTGACCTAAAACTGAAATAGGTTGGATTGTAGGGATCAATCTTAATGGCTTTGTTAATTCTTCTTAGGGCAAATCTGGTTTTTCCCGACAATCCATCGCAAACTGCCAAACCATACCAACCTTCGGCTAATTGGTCATCAAGTTTGAGCGCTTGGGTGAAATATTCTCTGGCCTTCTCTGGTTCGATAAGGTTAATGTAGCAATCACCTATATAGCAATAGGTTAAGGCATCCGGGTCTTCCATTTTCATTACATCCTTATAAACCGCAATGGCTTGCTCGTACATCTCCGCATGATAGTAGGAGTTGGCTTTGTTGAAATAAGCAGCGGTATTTGAAGGATCTATCGTAATAACAAAGTCGAAGGCTTCTATACTTTTCTCATAAAGGCCATACTTGCTGTACATCAGGCCAAGACTAAACCAGCCCTGAATAGACCAGGGATGGCTTGTTAGAAATTTTTGAAAGGTCTCAATTCCTTCTTCCAGTCGGTCAGTTATTTCAAAACAAAAGCTTAATTCGTTGACAATATCTTCATCGTCAGGTTCCAGTTCGAGTGCAATCAAAAGTACTCTGATGGCGCTGTCGTAATCGGCTAACTTCTGGTATTCATAGGAAATTGTCATGTAAATCTCCACAGGGTCATCCGCATACTCTAAAGCCTTATTAAATTCTGCTATTGCTTCCTGGTGTTTGTCTAATTTACTATAAATGGTTCCCCGGGTGTAATAAACCTCTGAATTCTGGGGTTCCATGCTTTCAACCTTGGCCAGAATATCCATAGCTGCATGCTCTTTATTGATGGCAGCCAGATACTGAGCATGCTTAAGCAGAAATACATTCTCATAAGGGAATTGCCTGCGGGCTTCTTCTATGGCCAGTTTGGCTTTTTTTACGTCGCCTGTATCGAGGTAAAAATTAATTATTTCTTCAAACTCTTCAGTGTCGAAAAATAGGGAGGTGTGGTCCGACAACATTTGTTCGAATCGTTCCAACAGGTCAAAAAAGGAAAAGTCGTTATCGTTGAAATCTTCGCTCATATTCTCTTAAAAACTGAATGCAAACTTACTCAAATTTTTACGACCTCAGGCCCGATTTTTTGTTTTCTGTGTATAAATTTCTTTAAATCAATAATTTATTATTTATGATTAGAGACAATATAAATTCGGAATTTATTTGCCGGAATGCCTAAATTAGTTGAACTTTGCAAAAAAAACAGACCGGATAATAACTATCAATGAGTAGGATTGTCACAATATCAGAGGCTGCATCGCTGGCTATACACGCAATGGTGCTTATAGCCCGGAGCGAGCAATCGTTAAACGTTACACATATTGCGCAACAGATAGGAGCTTCGCGCAACCACCTGGCTAAAGTGATGCAACGATTGGTGAAAGATGGCTTTGTGAAATCTACCCGTGGCCCGGCCGGCGGATTTGTCTTAAATAAAAAACCCGAGGAAATAACGTTGCTCAGCATCTACGAAAGCATTGAAGGTACTATTGAACTGAGCGGCTGCCCGCTCGACCATAAAATTTGTGCCATCGGGCAATGTTTGATGGATGGCGTCATAGGAGAAGCAACAGCTTTGTTAATCAATCATTTTGCCCGAAAAAAACTGAGCGACCTTCTTTAAATTTTCTTTTTTTTTCTTATTAAACTTTTTCTTTAAAAAAATGTTTGTATATTTGCGTATTAAAATACCAAAATACCTTTATTGGGATGTCCGGGATTTTTCACATATCCGAAGCAGCAAGCATAGCCATGCATACTATGGCTTGTATAGCCCTTACCGGGCGAAAATTACGGGCTCATGAACTGGGCAAAATAACCGGATTTTCTAAGAGCCACATTGCTAAAGTACTCTCCATGTTGGTTAGAGCCGGACTATTGGAATCGGAGCGGGGACCGCAGGGTGGCTTTCATTTGGCACGTGCTGCTTCTTCTATATCATTATTAGAGGTTTACGAAGCTGTTGAGGGCAGATTGGATGTTGACCCCTGCCATGTGCCTTGTCCGTTTTGTGAGGATGTAGGTTGCTTAACTGGCGGATTAGCTCCAAGATTTAACAGGGAGTTTAAATCTTATATGTCTGCACGAAAACTATCTGATATTCAAAGTAATAAAATAAATATTGAACCCCAAAATTGTACTCTATGAAAAGGCAAATTATTCAAATTGATGAAGCAAAATGTAACGGGTGTGGACTATGTATTCCTAATTGCCATGAAGGGGCTCTTCAACTCATAGATGGAAAAGCCCGATTGGTAAGCGATTTATTTTGTGATGGTCTGGGGGCTTGCATCGGGCATTGCCCTGAAGGTGCTATTACCATCATCGAACGTGAGGCAGAGCCTTATGATGAAATTAAGGTAATGGAAAGCATCATCCCCAAAGGGCGTAACACGATTTTAGCCCATCTTGAACATCTTAAGGAACATGGAGAAGAAGAATACTTAGCCCAGGCTATCGCATTTTTAAAGGAAAACAAGGTAGATCTATCCCCAGGTGCATCACCTCATACCAGTCCTTTGAAGCCCGCTGCACATCAGTTACATCAGCATGTGGGAGGTTGTCCCGGGGCAGCAATGCGCGATTTTCGGGCAAATAGCTCTCAGCCATCAGCCCAATATACTGAAACTTATTCAGAATTGAGGCAATGGCCGGTACAGCTTCATTTGCTCAACCCTGCTGCTTCTTATCTGCGGGGTGCCGACCTGGTGCTTGCTGCTGATTGTGTGGCCTTCTCGATGGGCAATTTTCACCATCATTATCTAAAAGGAAAAAGTTTGGCCATAGCATGTCCTAAGCTTGATAGCGGAAAGGAGATTTATGTTGAAAAATTGGCTTCGATGGTTCGGGATGGTGGGATCAATACGATTACAGTTGTTATGATGGAAGTGCCTTGTTGTGGTGGATTATTACACTTGGCTCAATTAGCGATGCAAAAAGCCGGGAAAAGAATACCCCTGAAAAAGGCTATCATAAGCGTACAGGGTGAGGTATTGGAAGAAAACTGGTTATTAAATTAATAAACTTTTAAATCTTTATTGTTATGGAAAAGAAAACTTTTGAAGCAGCTTCCATATTTGAGTGGAATCATTGCGTAGATTATTCTTCAGATGGAATTGTCAGCAAACGCGTAATTGACCGACCTACAGGCAATGTTTCTCTTTTTGCCTTCGATGAGGGCCAACGCTTAAGCGAACATTCTGCTCCTTTTGATGCTTTGGTTCAAGTGACCGAAGGTGAAGCACAAATAATAATAGGCGGGGTACCGTACATCCTCCAGCAAGGGCAATGTATTATAATGCCGGCCAATATTCCACATGCTGTTAATGCACTTTCCCGTTTTAAGATGGTTTTAACCATGATTAAAGGTTAAGGGAGGAAAGGTTATGAGTGAATTGATTAATAATTCGTTTATGCGAAAAATGCGCCTTAAAGAGTTGATTTTAAAACTACATGAGGGCGTTGATGAAGATAGTGTGAGGGCCGAATTGTTGGAAACCTTAAGCATGATCCCCTATGGAGAAGTTGTGGAAGTTGAGCAGGAACTTATTGAGGAAGGTTTGCCGCAGGATGAAGTATTGCGTCTGTGTGATGCACATTCTGCAGTTCTTGAAGGCAATATCGACCTAAGTGGTATGAAGGCGGTACCAGAAGGGCATCCCGTTGATGTTTTCCAAAAGGAAAATGATGCGCTGAAAAGGGTGACCAAACAGGCCAGAGAAGCTATTGAAAAAACCTTAAATCAAGAAAAGGTTGATGTTCAAATTATATTGGAAATAAGGAGTTTATTTAATCAACTGTTTGATGTTGACAAGCATTATAAGCGAAAAGAATACTTACTTTTTCCTTATCTCGAGAAAAAAGGAATTACGGGTCCACCGGCAGTAATGTGGGGAAAGCACGATGAAATCAGAGAACAATTAAAGGGAAGTATTGAAGTTTTACAAATTACTGAATTGCCTTTGGAAGAGTGGAGGGCCGCTGCTCAGATGGTACTTTTACCCGCCCTCAATGCCATCGACGATATGGTGGTGAAGGAGGAACAAATTCTATTTCCCATGTCGTTGGATGCGTTGTCGGAAGGGGAGTGGTACGAAATTGACCATCAAACTCCTGATATTGGATTTTGTTTATATGACCCTCCGGTGCAATGGAAACCCAATAAAGCGCAAGCGAATCAGGAGGAAATGGATGATTTTTCGGGCGGCTTAGTCAGGTTACCCTCAGGAAATTTCAATGTAAAAGAACTTATGGCAATTCTTAACACGCTACCTGTAGATATAACTTTCGTTGACAAGGACGACAAAGTGAGATACTTTTCGCAGGGGCCACACCGGATATTTCAACGCAACAGGGCCATTCTCAACCGCGATGTTCGTTATTGCCATCCTCCTGCCAGTGTTCATATTGTCGATAAAATTCTCGAAGATTTTCGTAGTGGCAAAGCCAGCCATGCACCATTCTGGATCAATATGCGGGGAAGGATGATTTATATAGAGTATTATGCTCTGCGAGATGCCGACGGGCAGTATTTGGGAACACTTGAAGTTTCGCAGGATATTACCCGTTACCGTGAATTGGAAGGTGAACAAAGAATTCTCAGTTACAGCAAGTAAACATAAATATTAACAGCAATGACGGAGAAACTAATTATTACGCCCCGCACTAAGGTGTACGATATTCTGGAAGCTTATCCTCAGCTCGAAGAGAAATTAATTGAAATGGTACCTGCGTTCGAGAAATTGCGCAACCCGGTGCTTCGCCGCACCATCACTCGCATAACCAACCTTGGCCAGGCGGCTGCTATTGCAGGAGTACCTGTGGAGACTCTTGTAAATCAACTTCGTAAAGAGGTTGGCCAGGATATTGCAACTTTTGAAGAAGCACAAAAAGATTTTCAGCAGAAGCCAAAATGGGTGGATGAACTCCCCTTAGGAGGGGAATTGGATGCCAGACCCATGTTAGCAGCCGGTGAGCATCCTGTGGGACAGGTAATTGCCGACCTTCAAAAGCTCGAAACCGGTAAGAAATACCATTTGATTACTCCATTCCTTCCGGTTCCTCTCATAGACAAAGCAATGGGTTTGGGTTTTAGTCATTGGGCTGAAAGAATAAATGACAACGAATACCATATTTATTTCAAACAATGATTATATTTGCACCTTAGAAAACCTGCAGCGGATAAAGATTTTTCCATTTCCGTTGCAGGTTTTTTCATAGTAAACAGGTAGCCATGAAAACCTTTTATAGGGAAGACGAATCGATGATTAAAGAAGTTCCTAACGCAGGGAAGCTTGCTGAAGGAACAGATTATCAAATTATTAGACTGATTTTAAAGCCAGGAGAGGCACAAGTTCTGCACAGGAACCAGCGCAGGGTAATATTTTATGTTATCAATGGAAAAGGGGTATTGCAAGTTGATGGGCGCAATTTTCAATTGGGAATGGGCGACGGAGCCGAAGTAATGACCTACGAACAGCGTGCCTGGAAAAATATTGGGGAAGAAGACCTGGAATTACTTGTATTTAAGTTTCTTTAGATGTAAGCAGCTAAATTTTACGCTGGCCCATTATTTAAGGTGATTATGGTCGAATTGCAAGGGAAGTAGCGATCCCACCGATGAGGTTTTCCAAATTTTGCCCGTTTTGCCTCCCATAATTACGGGAATATTTAGATTTTGAATGGTTTCAAACTCAAGCATGGCTTGTCGGCACATGCCGCAAGGAGGTATGGGCTCACCTGTTTCGGCAGAAATAGCTATAGCCTTGATTTTTACCCCAGGAAATTGAGAAGATGCGTAGTACAATGCAGTGCGTTCGGCACATGTGCCAACGGGGTATGAGGAATTTTCCTGGTTGCTTCCCTGAATTATTTCTCCATTTTCAAGCATAATGGCCGCTCCTACTTTGAATCCGGAATAGGGTGCATAGGCTCTCGAGGTAGCTTTTCTGGCCATTTGCAGCAATTTGGCTTCCATTTCGGGTAATGTGGTTTCGTTTTCCCACTCCTCAAATTCAATAGTTAGTCTTCTGATGATCATAGTCAGAGATTTGATTGTTTTACGAAGTTCTTGGCTTTGATGTTTCTGTTGCCAACATCGAAAGGAAAGTCATGAAAAAGGCAAAGAAGGTAACTCCGGCCTGTGTTTCAATAGTATCTTCATTAAGCATGGAAATGAAGATAATGAAAGTAAAAGCAGTTAGTCGAAAATCGAAGCGGGAATGTATGCTTGGATAAAAAAGTGCAATAAGAAAGAAAATAAGCCCGGGAATACCAAATCCAATAGTAATGCTCAAAAATTGATTATGAGAGCGCAGACGTGTATCTTTTAGGTCAGAATTCATCTCCACAAGTTGATTGTGAAAAACTTGCGGAATATCGCCTGTGCCTACTCCTGCCAAAGGAGATTTTTTTATAATATTTATCGAGGCTTTAATCAATTCATACCGTTGCATTATGCTATTGCCTTGTGTACCGTAGCCGTCAAGGTATTTTTCATAACCAAAGAAAAATTCATCAAGAGCTCGTGCAAAGGCGTTGCGAGTGAGTTGTTTGGCATTGGCAACGCCCTTTTCTATGTTTCTTATCTCTTCATCGCTAAGTTTGGCTAATCCATCAGCATCTTTTGTCAGTCCTTTGCTGTTGAGGTACCTAACAATAGTTGCCATAAGTGGCTGTCCACATAAATCTTTTCCGTAAAAGTCGAGAGTACTGCGTTTTGACCAACTTTCGACCAGTTCTTTTTCGCAATAATAGAGGCCTACCCAATTTCCGTTTTCTTTACCGAAATAAAGGGTATCATGCAAATATGGATTTCCCCGTGAAGTGGTAGCCGGGAGCTGGCTGAAGTCGCGCAGGGGTTTGTAATTCTTAATTTCTTCCAATTTTCGGTCGATGGAATAAATGCCATATAATATCGCCCCTATACTTGCTATCCATACCAGTGTGGTTATCCATACAGGGAGCTTTTTAGCCAGGATATAAAGAATCCATGCAATCAATAGAAAGGCAGAAATCATCGATCCGGTTGTTGCGCCAAAGAGTATGAGGTATAAAAAGAAAAAAATGATGAAAATAAGGCCCGGAATTTTTTGGTTCCAGTTTTTTTGTTGATTTATCTCATAAAACAATAGTACAATGGACAAACATATGTTGAGACTAAAGCGGATGTGGGAAATTCCCGGCGAAAAGAAACGATAGTTGATAAATTCTTCCTTTAAACCAAGAAAGAGACCAATTAATGCAGTGACAGCGAGTGTTGCAGTATGAATCCAGATAAGAAAGCGACTTTCTCGTTGGTTTAGAATGGGCATACTGAAGATGATGAATGGCAAAACAAACAGGGGTATTTTGGTACGCAGGTCTTTCCATGCATATGTAAAGTCGCTGGTATGAATCAGACCTATTATATGCAGGAGAAAAATGGAAAATATGGCCCAAAAAAAACGATTTGCCAAAAGGTGTTTGAGTCTTTCTTTGAAATTGCCTTCGAGTAGCCAGGCTACTCCCAGCATCAACTGCGAAACACTCATCATATAATTTGAAGTGGGTATGGCGGCTATAAGAACACTTAAGCCGAATAAGTAAAAATATCGTTTGAATGATATAGTTTTAGTAAACAAAACTTCCATTTACTTTTTCTTGCGATTATGACATTGGGGATGTGTTCCTTGAAGTACGGATTGGTACGCAGCCTGGTCTTTGAGGATTTCCACTGCTTTTTTTACTGTGAGGTCGTTCGAAATCAGGGCCTTCACCTCACCCGACCGGAAAAAATATCGATTAGCTATTTCGGCAGCCAGCATTGTAGAAATGAGGTTGCGTGCCATCTTCATTCGTGTTTGGTATTCTTTCTTTATGTTATAGGCCAGGCTGTCGATGTTTTGCTTTGAGGTTGGGCTCAACATTTTTTCTTTCGAAAGGAATTGTTCCATTTCATGCATCTGGGCTAGGGGGCCATTTTCCCAATTTTCCATGTGGTTAAGGGCGAAATGGATAAAAGTGGAAAACAATTCATCGGTAATTTCAAAAGAGTCGTCGGGAGGAGTGGCGGGATGTTCGCGGACATATTGGTTTGCAAAATCGAAAAATACGAGGTTGTCAATCAACTGAAATAGGATCCGGGTTTCAGGTGTAGTGTCGGGAACCAGATCGGGTTCTATACCACTGCCTTCGTAAACTACACGCCCGCCTTTTGTATAGAAAGCAGGTTTTTCGGTAGTTTTTGTATTGCCGGAGCCATGAAAATAGTCGATAGCTTGTATGCATCTTCCGCTGGGAATATAATATTTCGCTACGGTGATTTTTAGTTGGTTATTGTAGGGTAGCGGCAGGATATTTTGCACCAAGCCTTTGCCGAAGGTTGGATTTCCCAAAATTATAGCCCTGTCAAGGTCTTGAAGAGAACCAGCCAATATTTCGGAAGCAGAAGCACTTCTATCATCCACCAGGATTACCAGAGGGAGCTGGGGAGCAATTGGGTCGTTTATTGTAAAGTAGCTTCTGTTTTTGTCGTAACTGCGTCCACGTGTGCTCACGATTAACTGACCTTTGGGTACAAACATATTCACAATGGCTACTGCCTGATCGAGTAGGCCTCCGCCGTTGCCTCGTAAATCGATAATCAACCCCTCCAGTTCTTTTTCGGCTTTAAGTTTTTGGAAGGCTTCCGAAAACTCTTTGGCAGCCTTATCTGTAAATTGTTCGAGCCTGATAAGTCCAATGCTGGGTGCAGGCATGCCGCTGTAAGTAATATTCACAGGTCTTATCTTCTCACGCGTGAGGGTAATTTGTTCTTCTTTTGCAGAGCCATCCTTCCGGTAAATAAGGGTAAGTTTAGATCCTGCTTCCCCACTCAACAAACTTTCTACATCTTCCTCTGAGCGTCCGGACAGTTCAAGATTATTTACCTTCAAAATAAAATCTCCTTTGCGCAAACCTGCCCTGAATGCAGGTGAGTTTTCTTCCACCTGAGCAATACACATTTTCCCGTCGCGCAAAAATATGCTTATGCCAATGCCTCCATATTCTCCCTGGGTGTATAGCCGATACTGTTCTATCTGACTTTCCGGAATAAATACAGTATAGGGGTCGAGACTTCCTAGCATGGCATTGAGTGCAGTGCGATTGAGTTCCGAGGGATTTATCTCATCAGCATAATTGAGGGATAATTCTTTAACAACAGAAAAATATATTTCCAGGCTTTTGGATAGCTCAAATAAATTATTCTGGGAACTAACCTTGTTGCAAAGCAGTAACAAAAGGGCAATGAAAGAAAAAAATAATCTTTTTGTGAGGTTTGAAGATAGCCTAAGTTTCATATCCATTGGTTTGGCAGGCAAATTTTCTAAAAAACGAAAAGTATGAAAAATAATTATGCACCTCCAGAATTGCTTTCAATAGCTGACTGGATTTTCACAATAATTTCTTGCAGGAGTTTAATTACAGATTTTTCAATCGATGAATAAGGTTCGGTGTGTTTTGCAGAATAAAGGAGTGCAATGTAGATGGTTCCCTGCATCTGACGAGAGGGCGAATAGAGGATATGCTTGTTTTTTCTGTAAGCTTCCTTAAGTCTTCGACGAAGGAGGTTGCGCTGGGTAGCTTTGCGGAAATTTCGTCCTGGTACGGAAAATAGCGTCTGAACTGGACTCAATGTTTGAGCTTCATCATGGGCATATAAAAAAATAGCCCTGACCGGGTAAGAAGTCAGAGCTGTTCCTCGGGCAAAAAGGGTTTCAATGCGTTTTGCCGAGCTCAATATTTCGTATTTGCGCAGCGTTGCCCGCATACCCTTTTACTCGTATTTTCCGGGTTTTTAATGATTAAGTTGACCTTTTTCTTGCTCCTTAGGGGTATTTTCGTCCCACAGAGAAGTCATTTTATCCTCTGCTGGGGGTATATTGTTTGAATCAGATTTCTCGGCTTCTTCAGCGCTGCTGGCATTGGCCTTCGTTGAAGTTTTTTTTCTCTTTTTTTGTTCAATTAAAAACTGTTCGATGGCTGAAGCCATGGAAGGCGCAGTTGGGGTGGGGGCCATTATATTAACAATAAGACCATGCTCTGTTGCTTCTCTGGCAGTATTTTCGCCAAAGGTGGCTATCACCTGTTTTTTCTGGGAATAATCAGGCCAGTTTTTAAAGAGCGACTTAATCCCCATAGGACTAAAAAACACGAGTAAATCGTATTTTTTAATGTCAATTTTGTTTTTAAGATCGCGGGGTACGGTTTTATAAACAACAACTTTTTTATGCTCCACTCCCAACTTTTCCATGAAAGGTGGCACATCGTTTTTGCTGGTGTCTCCACAGGGGATAAGGTATTTCTCGGTCTTGAATTTTTTAACGAGATCTTCAAGATCATTGAATGAGCCTTTTCCAAAGAAAATCTTGCGTTTTCGGTAGGTGATGTAATTCTGCAAATAGAGTGCAATTGCCTCGGAAGTGCAGAAATACTTCATGGTCTCGGGTATGGGATAACGGGCTTCTTTTACCTGCTGGAAAAAATAGTCAACCGCATTTTTGCTGGTAAAAATGATGGCGCTGTATTCCTCCATCCTGATTTTTTGCCGCCGAAACTCTTTTCCATCTAAAGGTTCAATTTTAAAGAGTTTTTCATAGTCGACTTCCAGGCCATGTGCTTCGGCAATCGGCGTGTAGGGTGAGCTTTTGATATCTTCGGGCCTTGGTTGCGAGATTAGAACTTTCCTGATTTTCAAATCTTCCTTTTTTTTATGGTTATCAACTCGCTGACATCACCTGCTGTTATATTACTAATTGTTTATCAGTAATTTAGCCAGCAGTATTAGGGGTAAAATTTCGACGGTGCAAAGGTACAAAAAAAAGTAAATACCAACGATGTTGATGTTTTTAAAGGATGCAAGCGTCCACATGAAAATTTTGCGTAAATAGAAAATAATTACAATAGTACAACTTATTAAAAGGGAAATTGCGGAGACTTTTCCGCTCCCCATTATCGAAACCATGAGAAATGGTAGAATTACCAATCCCGACATTCTCATGAACCGATTCTCTTCAAAAATGAGTGACTGGGAAAATAGCCTGATTCTAAAAACATTACCCAAAAAATCTATGAGGCTTTTTTTAAATTGAAGGTATAAGATTAATCCTGGCATCAAAAGCAGGAAAATGAGTCGTATTTCGCTCAGTTTGGGATACATGTTAAAAAAGGCTCCCTTCGTCAAAAAATAAATAAGGGTAGTGTAGGCAAATAACGCATTCAAGCTATGAAGCCAATCAATGGTTTTATTGAAGGCATATTTATCCCTCTTTTCACTGGCAGATACTTTTGAAAAATAAGTCAACAAAGCCTTGTTACCCAGGTTTTTAATCAGCACAACCATGAGTATACTGGCCACAATAAGAATATAAGAGGTGTCGATAGGTGAAGGAAGGGGAATTTCTTTTAAAGGGTATTTTACTTGCAGAAGATGGCCACGAAAAAAAGGCCCTGAATAGGCAGGTAGGGTATCGATGCTTGTATTGCCAGAAGCTGCAGAGGTATAATTGAAGCCCATTTGTTCAGCCAGGCTCTTGAGGGCATCGACAGGAGCGATGGTAGCTGACGTGTCTTGAAACACATATGTATTAAGCGTATCTGGCATGTGAATCCTAAGGCTGGCAAAGATAGGAATCTTTCAAGGTATGTGGTATTGAGTGTGGAAATTGGATTCTGACAAATGAAAAGGCTGTCGCCAGAAGCAACAGCCTTATTAAGATTGAAAAAAGATTGAATCAGTTGAGGTTGAAAAGGAAACCTACTGAAATCACAAGCTGATCGGCACTGCTTAGGGTATATTTGGCTTCGGCAACTCCAAGCAGCCTGGAAGTCAATGGCTTCTGTACACCCGCCCCTAAATTGATACCCATTTCTGAATCACTGGTGCTTGCTCCCATAAAATTAACTTTTACGCCAAGCAGGTTGAGACCGCCAAGGGCATAAAAAGCCATATCACCACTTTCACTGAATGTGTAGTGTCCGTTAACATTCAATTCCCACCAGGTAACATCGTTTTTTTCGAGGTAGTAGATAAAATCAGGTGCCAGCCTGATTCTGTCGTTGATTCCGTAATGAAATTTTATGCCAAATCCCGGATTTTTAATTTCACTTCCGTAGGCTACCAGGGGCCCAATTTTCATGTCCCCTTTTTGAGCTGAAGCAGTAACGATCATCAAACTCAGTACAAAAACAGTTAGCAGTCTTCTCATGGTTTTAGTTTTGGGGTTAATAATGTACACAAATTTAGGGACATTTAACCAATATTTCAAGTTTTGTGGCATTTTTATTAAATTTTTACTGATTCTAAATTAATTAGTAAGAATTGTTTAACAATTTGGCATCGTGATTTTTAAGCTCGTAATATGGTTTTAGCTATATTTTGAATTTTTTTTTCAAAAGTTCAATACCTGTACCTTTGCATCGTGTAAATTATGTTTTTTAAGTATTCATTATCAAACTATAAATCATGAGCACATTTCTTCAAGATGTTAGGCAGCGGGCTAAAAGCCTGAACAAATGCATTGTACTACCTGAGGGTACAGAGGAACGTACCCTACATGCAGCAAATGAAATTTTAAAAGAAAAGATTGCCCGCATAATTCTTATCGGAAAGTCGGAGACCATTGTTTCTTACGCCGAAAAGCATGGTTTGAAGCACATTTCTGAGGCTTTAATTATTGATCCCGAAACTTTTGAACGCAGACAAGAGTTTGCCGATGTTTTATACGAGATACGAAAGAGCAAGGGAATGACCCCTGAGCAGGCTTACCGTCTGATGGCTGATCCACTGTATCTGGGAGTAATGATGATCAAAATGGGCATGGCTGATGGAGAAGTCGCCGGGGCAATCAACGCAACGGGGGATGTTTTACGGCCGGCTTTTCAAATCGTTAAGACGGTTCCCGCAGTAAGTGTTGTTTCTGGGGCCTTCTTTATGATTATGAAAGAGAAACATTGGGGAGAAAATGGGGTTATGGTTTTTGCCGACTGTGCCGTAAATCCTGATCCTACCGACCGGCAACTGGCTGAGATAGCCGTAATGAGTGCACGCACAGCCCGCAGTATTGCAGGTATTGAACCCCGTGTGGCTATGCTCAGCTTTAGCACCAAAGGCAGTGCTGTTCACACCTTGGTTGATAAGGTTGTAAATGCAACACAAATGGCCAGGGAAATGGATCCTGAACTGGAAATTGATGGCGAGCTTCAGGCAGATGCAGCTATCATTGAAAAAGTCGGAGCCTTGAAGTGCCCGGGAAGTCCGGTGGCAGGAAAAGCCAATGTTTTGGTATTTCCCGATCTTCAATCCGGAAATATAGCTTATAAACTCGTACAGCGACTGGCCGGTGCAGAAGCTGTTGGCCCGGTTCTCCAGGGAATGGCTGCCCCCATCAACGACCTCTCGCGTGGCTGTTCAAGCGATGATATTGTTAACCTTGTTGCTATAACTGCTACTCAAGCTGCTGTAAAATAAATTATTATGAATATTTTAGTCTTAAACTGTGGCAGCTCTTCCATAAAATATCAATTGTTTTCTATGGAGGGCACGCCCCAAATGGTTGCCAAGGGCTTGATTGAGAAAATCGGACTGCCCGATAGCCGTATCAATCATAAAGTCACAGGAAATGGGGAAATCACTGAGATAACTCCCATTCCTGACCATCAGACCGGGATTGACCTTTTACTTAAAAAACTCCTTACAGGAGAAATGGCCGTTTTGTCAACCCTTAGTGAAATACAAGCTGTTGGTCATCGTGTGGCTCACGGAGGAGAGAAATTTAAATCATCAGCACTCATCACCCCTGATGTAGAAAGAGGAATTGAAGAATGCTGTGAACTGGCTCCCCTTCACAATCCAGCCAACCTGAAAGGCATTCGTGCCATGCAGAAGCTTCTGCCAAATGTTCCTCAGGTTGCTGTTTTTGATACCAGTTTTCACCATACCCTCCCCGACCATGCCTATATTTACGGGATACCCTACTATTACTACGAAAAATATAAAATCAGAAAATACGGCTTTCATGGCACCTCCCATAAATATGTTGCCGAAACTGGGGCCGCTGCTCTGGGTCTTGACTGGAAAGCGCTAAAAATCATTACCTGTCACCTGGGAAATGGAGCCTCAATAACAGCCATCGATAAAGGAGTATCTATAGAAACCTCAATGGGCTTTACTCCGGTGGAAGGCCTGGTTATGGGTACTCGCTGCGGCGACCTCGACCTTGGAGTAATTCTTTACCTTATGGAAAAGGAAAACATGTGCTGCTCAGAACTTAACGATTTGGTGAATAAAAAGAGTGGCATGTTGGGCATCACCGGTGTTTCGTCTGACATGCGGGATATTGCCAAAGCAGCCGATGAAGGCAACTATAGAGCCGACCTGGGTCTGCGGATATATGCCAACATGGTAAGGAAATACATTGGAGCCTACACCGCCGTGCTAAATGGTCTTGATTTACTTATTTTTACAGGAGGCATTGGTGAGAATGATGTCAAAACGAGAGAAAGGGTACTTCATAATATGGATTACCTGGGTATTGTGCCTGATTTGGAGAGAAATCTTGAAGTCAGAGGTGAAACAGCAATTATTTCTTCGCCTGCTTCAAAAGTTAGGGTGATGGTTGTACCTACAAATGAAGAACTTGTAATTGCTCGTGACACTTTTCAAATAATTAGTAACCGCTAACCTCGTTTTAATTATTGCACTAACCTTGACTCTTCCCTGGCTTTTTTGAAGCAGGGGAGAGTTTTTATCCCAGATCCGTCATTAGGATTATGAAGGCACAAGGAAAGGCCAACTCATTAATTCAGTTGAACTCCAAAGACCTTTGAACCATTCTCTCCTCTTCATTTGCAATGAGAGTTTTAGTATACGGCTATTC
>Ga0067045_1003116_pt1 | contig 29563 bp, 31 predicted proteins | sample TerdegcTABiofilm_FD_59184 | JGI IMG/M metagenome (GOLD analysis project Ga0067045, IMG submission 59184) | Combined Assembly of (Gp0054472, Gp0054536) Wastewater bioreactor microbial communities from Singapore -Terephthalate degrading...
AAATAATTTTGCACCAGGTTGTCGGCGGCGGTATGAACACACATCAAAGGGATGCCCAAAAGCCTCGCGGCATCTACCGCCCGGTTGTGGTTTAGAGGCATAAGCCCTCGCTTGACTTCGTTAATGCGCGAGGCCATAATTCCTTCAGCGACGTTAATCGGCACTCCGAAACTGGCAAGCACGTCTTCCTGCAATTTCATCACCTGATAAAGCGCTGCCATCGCTTTTCCTTCCGGGTGGTGGGCAATAACCAGATCCACCGGCTGGCCCCGGCCGGCAAGCCGGTCGGCCAGGAGCATTTCAGTAGCTTCCATATCAATACCGGACAGTACACGTTTAACCTCATGTTCCGGTTCCCCGAAAAGAACCCTGGTATCGCCGTACGGGTTAAACAACCGGTCCCGGTCAAATTCCTTTTTTTCATCTTCTTTTAACTCATCAAAAATTTTCTTTTCCTTTTCCAGCAGTTTTCGCACTGTTTCCTCAGAACGCGGGTCGTTTTCAATTCCTTTTTGAACTGCTAGTTCGTAGATTTCCTTGAGCTTCAAATTATTTTCCCCCTGTCAACATATGATAAGAAATTTCGCAGGTAGATAGTAGTCAGTAGTCAGTAGTCAGTATTCAGTAGTCAGAATAAAGAATATTTCGAGACGATAAACATTTACTCATTTTGACTCTTGACTCCTGAGTAGTTACATTATTTTTTAGAGATAAACCGGTTCCCTTTCAGGTAAAATCTCAGCGGCAGGCAAGACCCTTCGCGAATGCCGATACGGGTTGTCGCAACGATTGGATCACCTGTTTTTTGACTCTTTTTAATAAATAGTGGACCTCTTGTCAAGTCTGTGCCGTTATGGCTGCGCAATATACCCATGGCCTGCACTAGTTTGGCCGGGCCGCCGCACAGTTCCTCCAGCCTCTCCCGCTTCCTTCTCAAACGCATCAGGTTTATCCCTTCAACCGGCTCCAGCGCCCGGATCAGAACGGCCTCCCCAACTCCTTCCGGAGCGGAAACTACATTAAAGCAGTGATACATACCATAAATAAAATAAACATAGGCATGACCCGGCGGCCCGAACATCACCTGGTTGCGGCGAGTGATACCGCGGGATGCATGGCAGGCCGGGTCACCTTGAAGATAAGCTTCCGTTTCAACAATTTTGCCGGCGGTAATGCCTTCCGGGGACATATGAACGAGAATAGAACCCAACAGTTCTCTGGCCACAACAACAGTATCCCGGTTGTAAAAAGCGCGGGAAATGATTTCCTTTTTTTCAACTATCTTAGAAGTATTTAACATTTTATTCACCAACTGCTGATCCAAAGGGTCAAATTTACCGGACAAATCAACGGCTTTATATAATCGCCATAGCTTAATATTCAGATATTCAATTCAGACGCCCATGAAGCTTCGCTTCACCATCAGATGGATGAAAATGGTAAAGATTTATTTTCAGGGCAGTATTCAGAATATTTTGAGACGATAAACCGTTCCCTCATACTGACTACTGACTACTGACCCCTGAGTAGTTACAATATTAATTTATTATTTTTTTTATTTAAGTACCGGAGTAGTTTCTCCAGGGGCATGGTGTTGATTATATCTCCTGGTTCGAGCCAAGCCCGGCGCGCCACCGCAACTCCATAAGGCATTTCATCCATCCTTTTCAGGTCATGAGCGTCGGTGTTGACAGCCATTTTTATACCTTTATCCTTGGCTATCCGGGCGTTAATATCATTCAGATCCAGACGATCCGGAGATGAATTTATCTCCAATATCGTACCACAACCGGCGGCAGCATCCAATACTCTCTCAATATCCAGGGCGTATTCGTTCCGTCGTCCCAGCAAACGCCCGGTCAGATGGCCGATAATGTCGACATTCTTATTTTCTATTGCCGAAATAATCCGGCCGGTCATAGTTTCCCGGTCCTGTTTAAAAGCGCGGTGGACCGATGCCACCACAAGGTCCATATCTTCAAGTATTTCATCAGGACAATCCAGTTCTCCCTTGGGGAGAATGTCCACTTCTATACCGGTAAGAATTTTAAACTCCTCATTTTTTTCAGCATATTCCTCATTTAAACGTCGGATCTCCCGGTGCTGATCTTTTAGCTTTTCCAGAGAAAGCCCTTTTGCAATTTTAAGAGATTGCGAGTGGTCTGTTATGGCTATATACCGGTAGCCTTTGTCCTTTGCCCGCTTCACTACCTGCTCTATGGAAGCAAGACCGTCGCTCCAGGAGGTATGAATATGTAAATCACCTATTATGTCACCCAATTCTACCAGTTGTGGAAGGCTGTTATTAAGGGCGAATTCAATCTCGCCCCGGTCTTCCCGTATTTCGGGGGGTATGAAAGGCATGTCCAGGGCAGCGTATATATCTTTCTCATCGGTCACTGTGCCGCCGGTACGGTTGAGCAATAAACTGCTAAAATCCTCACCCTTCATAGTGCTAATTTCGTGTAAACGCAACAGGTGCGCTTTACTTCCTGTGCTTTTGTGCAGCGCCAAGAAAAATTCATCCTCCGGCACCACCTCAAGATCAACGTCAATACCCCACCAGGTATGATACTTAGCCCGGTTTTCATCCATTTCCGCTACTTCTTTTATGCGAGGATGGCCGGTCATAACCTCAAAAACCAACCTGGCATCTCCGGTACAAACTATCAGGTTAATATCTCCCACTGTTTCCCGCCACCGGCGAATGCTACCCCCAACCTCAATTTTAGTTACACCGTGAATTATTTTTAAGTATTCCATTAATTCGGCGGCCAGTTCTTTTGCTGTAACCAATAAAGCGCTGCTTGACTGTTTTTTTCTCATTTCGACATTTCTGATAATATCCATTTCAAGCTTGACTCCCATCCCCGGGAGGCCACGCACACGCCCGGCCCGGGCCGCCTCAAGCAGTTCCTTCGGGCTGGAAACGTTCAGCCTTTCTTGGAGCATGCAAGCCCGCTTAGGCCCGATCCCGGGCAGGGACATTATCTCCAGTACGCCGGGAGGAACTTCCCGCAATAGCTCCTGGTGCTTTTGAAGACGTCCCATTGACAGTATTTCATCAATCTTAACAGCAATATTTTTGCCAATCCCGGGAATCTTTTTTAAACCGCCCCTTTTTTTAATCTCTTCAACAGGCTCGTTAAGACCTGCCAGTACTTTTGCCACATTACGGTAAGCACGAATTTTAAAAAAATCGTCCCCTTTAAATTCATGCAACTCAGCCAACTCGTAAAATATCCGGGCTATTTCAGCGTTTCGCATCGAGAACCGCCCCGTTTCGGTTAAGATAAATTGACAATAAGTTTACTTTATAACATATAAGATAAAACTCATGAAGTTTACTTCATGAGTTTAACATTACGCTATGTTTTTTTTGGTTCTAGCATCCGAACCATATTATCATATTCTTCCCGGAGTTTTATTAATTCATCCGCCATGTTTAAGGCAGCGAGTATTGCCACTTGTGACTTGCTTAATTTTGGGTTGCGTCCCGCCAACTGTTTCATTTTATGGTTGACGTACTGGGCAACCTTCAACATTTGTGCCGGGGAACTATCGCCTTTTAGAGTGTAGTATTCACCGAAGATTTCAACTTCAACCCGGAACTCCTGCTCCTCCGACATAAAATTCCTCCAGGTGTTTCATGAATTAAAATAATATTTATTTCGTCATGTTACTATATTTTCCTTCATATTGTAAAAATTTTTCGCTTCTGTATTCTGCAGGTTTTTAACTACGCAACTGAGCGTCAAAACTAATGGATAATTCAGCAGCAATGGCGGCAATTACTTCGCTAACTTCGGCGTCAGTGAGGGTACGGTCAACGGCCTGGAATTTTAACGAAAAGGCCATACTCCGGTACCCCTGGGGAACCTGCCCACCCTGATATACATCAAACAAAGAAACAGCTTTGAGTAGTTTTCCGCCAGTTTTACGGATCTTTTCCATAATATCCCCGGCAAGAATTTCCTGTTTAATTACAATCGCTAAATCCCGTTCGATACCCGGGAATTTCGGCAACGGGCTGTATACCTTGGGCCGGCCGGAAACAGCAAAAAGCTCTTCGAAATCGATTTCCAGCGCCACTACTCTCTCAGGCAGCTCATATTTCTCCAGAACATCAGGGTGTAGTTCGCCTATAACGCCAAGTTTACGCCCCCCCGCTTCCAGCGCAGCGGTCCTGCCCGGATGGAAGCATGGGTTGGTTTTATCCGGATAAAAAGTTACCTTATCGGTCCCAAGCACATTGAACAAACTTTCCAGAACACCTTTTAAGAAATAGAAGTCCAGCTCTCGTGCCGCCATCTTCCAGTTCCCGGTTACCCGTCCCATGGCTGCAGCCGCAAGGACAGGGCGTTCTTCAGGAGCATAGCCTTCTCCCCTTGGCAAAAATACCGTACCGAGTTCAAAAATAGCACCATTTTGTACCCTGCGGTTGAAATTTTTGGCTAATACCTCTAGCAGCCCGGGAAGCATCATCGTACGCATTACTGAATGTTCCTCGCTTAGAGGGTTTTGAATTTTTATAGTATTCCTCAACGGACTATCCGCAGGCAGGTTCATTAGCTCAAAAACCCTCGGACTGGTAAAACTGTAGGTTACCACCTCATAGAACCCGGCCCCGGCCAGGGTATCGGCAATCAGCGTCCTGAATGATTGTTCCCGCGTCTTAACCCCGTGGGTTGAAGGTCCGAACGGCAAGGTGGCAGGCACCTTTTGATAACCGTGAATCCGGGCTACTTCCTCGATAAGGTCTTCCTCTATGCTTACATCGACCCGGTATGTCGGTACAGTAACCAGCAAGTCCTCACCCGATTCCTGTACTTTAAATTGGAGTCTGGATAGAATATCAGTCGCCTGTTCCTTGGGGATATCCAGTCCAAGAACATGTGTTGCGCGTTTTGGCCTGAATATGATTGTTTTTTCGGATACAGGAGCAATGTAGTTGTCAACGACGCCAGATACCACTTCACCCGCACCCATGTCAAAAATAAGCTGTGCGGCCCGGTTTACCGCCCTCAAGCAGCCGCCGAGATCAATACCTTTTTCGAAACGCAGGGATGCTTCAGAACGCAAGCCGAGCGCCCTCGAAGTCCGCCTGATGCTGACCGGATTAAAATAAGCCGATTCCAGCAAAATCGAAGTTGTGTTTTCCGTCACTTCTGTAGACAATCCGCCCATAACTCCCGCTACCGCAACCGGTCCCGACGGGTCAGTGATAACCAGCATATCGCTGTTTAATTCCCGCAGAACATCGTCGAGGGATACTATTTTCTCACCGTCCCCGGCCCTGCGGACGATAATATGGTGGTCAACAAGTTTGTCGTAGTCAAAGGCATGCAAGGGTTGGCCCATTTCCAGCATGACATAGTTGGTAACGTCAACTATGTTGCTTATCGGCCTCATCCCGGCGGCACGCAAACGCGACTGCATCCACAGCGGCGAGCGGCCCACCCGGACGTTTTTTATCAAACGCGCAACATAACGCCGGCACAAATCGGGATCATCAATATCCACCCGGACCTGTCCGCTGATATTTTCTCCGGTTTCCGGGAAAGACGTCTCCGCCAGCCGGAACGGCTGCCCGAGCAGCGCGGCCACTTCACGCGCCACTCCGACTACCGATAGACAGTCACCGCGGTTTGGTGTAAGATCGAGCTCAAGAATAAAGTCGTTTAAACCAAGAATTTCTTTGGCATCCCGGCCAAGAGGAGTGCCCGGCGGCAGGATCATAATCCCGTGAGCCTGGTCTGCCGGCATGGTTTTGGGGTCAATCCCCAGCTCCTGCCCTGAGCACATCATCCCGCGTGACTCCACTCCTCTTAATTTAGCCCGCTTGATCACCAGTCCGCCCGCCAGCCTTGCTCCTTCCAGGGCTACGGGAACAACATCGCCTTCCTTAACGTTTGTGGCTGCTGTAATTATTTGCAGTTTTTCTTTACCAGTGTTTACACTGGTGATAACCAACTTATCGGCGTTGGGGTGAGGGTTGATTGTTTCAATCCGCCCGGTTACCACTCCGTCAATATCCTTGCCCAACCCGGTTACACTTTCCACAGCTATACCCGCGAGAGTAAGCCTGTCTGCCAGTTCCAGCGGCGGGAGATCAAGATCAACAAAATCCTGCAGCCAATTATATGATATGTACACAGTTACTAAACCTCCTAAATCGGTCGTCGTACGCGGTAATAAAACCTCGATACGTGTCTGTTAGAACTGCTGTAAAAACCGCAAATCGTTTTCGAACAGAACCCTTAAGTCATCAATACCGTATTTAAGCATAGTAATGCGCTCTACTCCCAACCCAAAGGCGAAACCGGTAACATCTTCCGAGTTGTAGCCGGAAACCTCCAGTACTCGTGGATGCACCATTCCACTACCCAGGATTTCCAGCCAGCCTGTGTGTGAACAAACCCGGCAGCCTTTACCGCCACACATGACGCAGGAAATATCTACTTCCGCACTTGGTTCGGTAAATGGAAAATAGCTGGGACGGAAACGCGTTTTCGTCTTGGGGCCAAACATTTCCCTCATAAAAAGGTCGAGCGTCCCTTTCAAATCGCTGAAGGTGATCTGACGGTCAATAGCCAGACCTTCAACCTGGTTGAACATGGGTGAGTGGGTAGCGTCATCGTCCCGCCGGTAAACCTTGCCCGGAACAATCACTTTCACTGGTAATTCCGGCGCTGTTTTTTCCATGGTACGCACCTGAACCGGTGAGGTGTGGGTACGTAGCAAGGTATCGCCGCTGATAAAGAAAGTATCCTGCATATCCCGCGCGGGATGGTCCTTGGGCAGATTGAGCGCCTCAAAGTTATAGTAATCGGTTTCGATTTCCGGTCCTTCGGCAATGCTGTATCCCAATCCCAAAAAAAACTTCTGAATCTCTTCTGTTACGACAGACAGGGGGTGCTTGCCGCCGCGTAGCAATGGCGTGCCGGGCAATGTTACATCGATACCGTCGTCCTTCAGACGCTGTTCTTTAGCCAGTTCTTTCAGCACTGTGGTCCTGGAGGCCAACTCTTTTTCGATGGAGGCCCTGACTTCGTTTGCTACCTGGCCGACCAGCGGCCTCTCCTCCGCGCGCAACGATCCCATACCCCGCAAAACCTGGGTAAGTTCACCCTTTTTACCTAAATATTTGACCCTAATTTCGTTCAAATCTTCAAGGGTACCGGCTTTTGCCAGGGCTTGGAGCGCTTCTGCGCCGATATTTCGCAGCTTCTCTTCCACCTAATCAACCTCCTCTAGCGTATAAATTAGGTATTGCACACAAAATAAAAAAACCGTCCTCCAGGGACGGATTGTTTTCCGAGATAACCACCCTATCAGGAACGGGGCATAATAAAACCCGATACTGTCTTCCGGATAACGGTGGAAGTTCCGGCGGCACCTACTTGTTGACACGTTCAGTTGCAGTTCCAGGGTGAATTTCAATGAACATATTCTAGGCGGGCTTCCAGTCCACTGACCCCCCTTCCCTGAAGAACATCAGACATCTACTTTTCCCCTTCATCACCTTTGGTCTGTATGATTTATATAAAACTAGTGAATTGCCAACCTCCTGTAAATTATGTAGGCCTTGACAGAACCTGTTGCCTCGAACAGCCTCCAAAAAAATTCGGCGGTTAAAAGCATTTAACCACAACCTTTCCTCAATTTTTTGGGGACCTTTCTAAGTCATTATATCATACGCCAAAATTGATGACAAGAAAGTTTGTGTTCAAAAGTGTCTGAATGTTTTATTAATTATACTGCGTTGCCGTACAGCTTCGTACAGCAGTATGGCTGCTGAAATTGCCACATTTAAGGATTCAGCCCGGCCCGGCATCGGTATGCACACACGCTCAACCACCCCGGACAGGACAGATTCCCGGGGCCCACGAGGTTCACTGCCCACAACAAAAGCACAAGAAACAGTTAAATTACTTTCAAAAACCACTTTACCACCGCGTGGCATACCCGCGACAAGTTTAATCTCGTGAATTTCAAGGAAAGATTTTACTTCCTCAACTGAACTGTCCTGGATAACCGGAATATGAAAAATGGAACCCATGGTAGCCCGCAATGCTTTCGGGTTGAATATATCTGCAGTCCCTTTCAGGAGAATAACGCCATCTGCGCCGGCTGCATCAGCCGATCGCACAATGGTACCCAGGTTTCCAGGATCCAGTATCGAGTCAACCAGTACCAGCAACCATGGTCTCATACCCGTATGCATGTCGGCCAGTCCAAGCCGGTGCCATTTTACCAGCGCCAAAATGCCCTGCGGTGTGATAGTGTCAGTTAACTCCTGAAAAAGGGATTCTTCCACCTCCAGGAGCGGAATACCTCTTAAGGCGGCTGTTTCCAGTAAAGCCCGCCCACGTGAAGTATCACCGGCTTTCTTGCAATAAACCAGCATTTCCACAGGAAAAGATGATTTCAGCGCCTCTTCAACAAAACGAATACCTTCGACCAGAAACTTTCCTTCCTTGTCACGGAAACGGCGGTTTGCAAGACGGCGCAGGTATTTAATCCGTGGGTTTTGTCTGCTTAGCAAGTATACAGTTACCTACCTCTCCTCCAGTTCTCTAAGCTTTTCTTCCCTGCCGACTACTACTAGAATATCACCTGATTCAATTACCTGTTTCGCTCCGGGAGAGATAATTACGTCATTGCCTCTTCTGATTGCCAATACAGTAACCCCATGTTTCATCCTGACATCTGCTTCAACCAGGGTTTTTCCGGCAAATTCTTCCGGCGCTATTAGTTCCACGATACTGTAGTCCGGGGAAAGATTTATCTGGTCAAGGATATTTTTGGAGACCAGGGCGTGAGCCACCCTTACCCCCATGTCACGTTCAGGGAAGATTACATTATCTGCACCGATTCTTTCCAGAACTTTTCCATGCAGTTCAGTGACAGCTTTTGCCACAACTTTTTTTACGCCCATGTCTTTTAACATAACCGTTACAAGAATGTTTGACTGAATATCCTGCCCGATCGCCACGATCACCACATCAAAGTTGCGTATGCCTAATGCCTTTAAAGCTTGTTCATCCATAGCATCAACCTTGACAGCTTGGGTTACTTTACCCATAATATCATTTACTTTTTCTTCATTAGTGTCAACAGCCAGGACATCATAGCCCATTTTGGCAAGGGTTAACGCAACACTGCTACCGAACCGACCCAATCCAATTATAGCTAACTGCTTCATTTTTTCCTTCCTTCTTCCTTCTATATACACAATATTATTAGTGTTTTCCAAGTCATCATTCCTTAATAAAAAAACAATGATAAGTAGTTTATCATGCTTAATTATGTCAGCCACGTGTTCTGAACGCATATGTTAGCCCAAATAATTACTTTTAAACCTGGAGTAAGAGACAAGTGTTTCTCGTACACCAGTTATTATTAAAATTATTCAAAAAGCCTTAGAGCTTGGCTTTGGCCATCTCAACCAGACGGCCAAAAGATTGGGCGTCGTTAACCGCCATATCCGCCAACAGCTTTCTATTAATCTCAATACCTGCCAATTTAAGACCGTTCATCAGGCGGCTGTATGAAATACCGTTCATCCTGGCTGCAGCGTTGATCCTGGCTATCCAAAGCTTTCTAAAATCACGTTTTCTTGCTTTCCGGTCGCGATAGGCATAAATCAGCGATTTCATAACTTGCTGATTGGCAACCCGGTAGAGTTTGCTTTTTGCACCCCGGTAACCTTTAGCTAATTTCAAGATTTTCTTATGTCTTTTATGTGAAACCACACTGCTTTTCGCCCGTGGCATGTAATATTCCTCCTTTATCTGACTGGTTCGATATAGTTTAGGGTAACAACTTCTTCAAACGATTGGCGTCGACAGCACTGACAACAGTTGCCTTGCGCAGGTTGCGCTTTCTCTTGGCACTCTTTTTGCCAAGGATATGGCTATGGAAAGCATGTGAACCTTTAAACTCCCCGGTAGCTGTCTTTTTAAAGCGCTTTGCCGCCCCACGGTGGGTTTTGATTTTAGGCAAGTAAATACACTCCTTCCTAGTTATCCTGTTTCGGTGCAAGAATCATGATCATATTTTTCCCTTCTAGTTTGGGCTGCCTTTCAATCGTGGAGAATTCACCCAAATACTCCGCCAGACGGTTAAGCAATTTCTGACCCAGTTGGGTATGGACAATTTCACGCCCGCGGAATATGATGGTCGCCTTAACTTTATCGCCATCTTTCAAAAATCTGATAGCGTTTTTTGCTTTAACATCAAAATCGTGGTCTTCGATATTTGGCCGGAGTTTAACCTCCTTAATATTGACAATCTTCTGCTTTTTTCTGGCTTCTTTCTCTCTCTTGCTCTGCTCGTATTTATACTTACCGATATCCATGATCCGGCAAACAGGCGGTTTCGCAGCAGGAGCTACTTCCACAAGGTCGAGTTGTCTTTCCTCAGCCAGGCGTAGAGCCTCTCTGGCAGGCATAATGCCAAGTTGAACACCTTCGCTGTCAATCACCCTAACTTCCTTGGCTCTGATCTCCTCATTAACACGGAAATCTTTTGTGATAGCATGTTCACCTCCCAATAAAAATAAAAACCTTAATTAAACTACTTAAAATAAAAAACGGGTTATCCACCCGCTCAAAAATCAGTTATCTTCAAAGAAACCCTATGGACTGCTGCTCTATAGGCGCGTCGTAAGGTGAGAAGCGGATGGCTTCTACTTATAAATATTTGTTATTTAATGGGTAAAGTATAACATATCAAGTTCGCCAAGTCAAGAAAAAGCTTTTGACAGCATTATACGGCTGTTAATTATTACCGTCGAATGAATAACCGGAAACTTCTCCTTTCAACTGAATGCCGGACCCAAGCCAGCAGCATGTCACGCACAAAGCGGCGCACAAACGGGATCAGCAACAATAGGCCGGCCAAATCAGTAAGGAAACCAGGTGTAATCAGTAAAATACCTCCGAATAGTACTATCAGCCCATCCAGTAAAGCAAGACCTGGTACCTGTCCTTGAGTGATCTCCCGGCAAAGACGAGAATATACCGTAATGCCTTGAGATCGCACTATGGATACTCCAATTAAACCAAGGAAGATCAATAGCAACACAGTCTGCCAAAAACCGATTACTTTTCCCACCTGGATTAGAATTAACGTTTCAGCCAACGGGATTATAACAATTAGCAGAAGTAATTTATTTAACACAAACCTTCCTCCAAACGTTAAAACGAAGGGCTGGCAGACTTGAATAACCGTGAAGATAGTGAGCTTACCTTTTTTTAACGTATACCTTTATGTAATAGTGAGGCAACTCCAGGGAGTTGCCTCTAATCCTGACCCACGATCGATCCGATTCCATGGGAATAAAAGTGCTCCCGCAAGTGATATATCAGCTTTTCGGAAACATCAAACTCCTCAGCCATCTCAACGTCGGTCTTATTCTCTTTAAGGTCTTCAATAAATCGATCAAAGTCCACTCCGACTTCATCTGCCATTTCCTTAAGACTGGGCTCACTGCTCCAGGGAACACGGCTTTGTGAGACAAAATCCAGGTTATCCATCAATTCACCTCATTTTTTCAGTATTCTACCCAGCCCAGGCAAGTTTAAATCAAACAAAACGGCAGTTAAGATTTTTTAAATGGGTGCAGTCGTTAAACAACTTTAATATGCCTCGTTCCCATTGCGGGAAATCAACCAGACTCAAACAGGCATTATCTAAGTGGAGGCGCCATTGCTCATTAAGGTTAATCCCAAGTACACTACAGATAATACTGCGAATAACCCCTCCATGGGCTACTACTAAAACGGTTTCATTGTTATGCTCCTTAATAATATTCTTTACTTCGTTTACACAACGTTCGGTCATCTCTGACAGTGTTTCCCCTTGAGGAATATGGGTATTCAAAGGGTTGGTCCACCAACTCTTTATTTGACCGGGATAAGTCTCCTCAATTTCCTTTACAGTCAGGCCTTCCCAGACACCAAAATTTAGTTCTCTTAGAGCTGGAGTTGTTATAACATCCATCTCATGCGGTTGTGCGACGATCCTGGCGGTTTCGCAAGCCCTTGCCAAATCGCTGCTATAAAAACAATGAATTTTTTCATTGGACAGGCGCTGCGCCAACATCTCCGCCTGTTCGCGCCCCCGGTCCGATAAAAAGACATCTGAGTGGCCTTGTATTTTCATTATGGCATTCCACGATGTCTCCCCGTGCCGCACAAAATAAATCCGGCAACTCATTCAGTTCCCCCCAGTATTTGTTACAAAACACCCGGATTAATCTCCGGATTCCACCCAACCTTTTTGTTTAACCAAGCCGGCCTCAAGCAAATTTACATAGCAAATTTACATCATGTTGAAAAAAATTAACCCCGCACCCTGCCGGGTCGGGGAAGATAAACTGCTACATTACCCTGCAAATTTACTGAAGAGTAATTATCTCTTTTACTTTAATAATTAATTCTTCAATTAAATGCGGCATTGGCTCGGACTTTAATCCCACTATGTCGACGCCTGCTCTGGTTAGCGGCAATAAAATTTTTCGCGCCGGGCTGGAGGCAATTGCCTCAGCCATTTTTGGCGTTAACTCACCCTGCATCGAATTAGCAAATAAAATACTAATCGGACCGACGATTAGATCAACTCGCCCGGCGTTATATACTACCGCATTTTCACCAGTTGCGCCTTCGTTTGCGCCGGCGCGCAACATCACCGAAGTAGCCAAAGCATTAGTTCCCAGCGCTAAAAATTCTACATCTTCGGGTAAATTCCTCCGTAGCTTTTCAGTAATATGCTTGCCGATACCGCCGCCCTGCCCGTCAATTACTGCTATTCGCATAATCCACCGCCAAAAAAATTCATATTGAATTATACCATATTCAAACAGAAAATAAAGACCCTCCGGGTCTCATAATTTTATTTATCGTAGTAATACTATAACATACCATAACTTACAATTATTAACATGCTGTGTATAGTTTTGTGGATATTCAATTATATTCACTTAAATTCACGCTGGCGGTGAACTGGCCGGGGTCAATATTCTCTAATTTTGTCTCCAATTCAACAATCTGTAAATTTTTGCGGAACAACCGCCGGGCATAGCGATAATTATCCCGGTGGAGCTTGTTGTTTTCTTTTTCCAACCGGTTTAATAAACAGGTTCTTTCCCTTTCAATTTTTTCGATCAGGTCCATCAATACCCTCCGGCTAAGCCGGAGTTGCCCAACTTTTTCCTCCAACTCCCGGATCCTTTTCCTTAGATAGTAAATATCATCATTATCTTCCAATGCAACACCACCTTGCCTGAGATCTCAAACTAGTATATGCATGGGAAGCAGCAAATAGACGTTGGAATATGCTGCACTGTCTTATAGGCACATGACCATTCTTCTTTTTTTCATTTCTTGAAGCACAGCATAAGACACTGTTGCCATTCCAAGAACATTACCCTCTTTGTGACCTAAACCATGGTAATCCGAACCGCCGGTAACGATCAGGCCGTGTTCATCAGCCAACCTACAATAATATGCAGATAATTCCCGGGAGTGCGCCGGGTGATATGCTTCTAAACCGATCAGGCCACTTTGGACCAGACCTGGAATTAATTCGCTGGAATTACTGAGTCCGGGATGGGCAAAAACAGGTATTCCTTTAGCTTTCCGGATTAGCTGCACTGCTTCAACCGGCTCAACTTTATAACGTGGAACATAAGCCGGACATCCGGTACCGATGTATTTATCGAACGCCTCAGCAAGATCGGCAACAGCACCCGCCTCAACCATTGCTGCGGCCAGGTGTGGACGCCCTACCGAGCCGGCCCCTGAAATAGCCATCACTCTTTCCATATCTACAGGAAACCCCAGACCATGTAACTTCACAACCATTTTTTCAATACGTTCAACTCTATAGCTGCGAAACAATGAAATTCTATCAATGAATTCTTTACAAGAAAGCTCTATTAGATAGCCTAGAATATGTATTTCTTTCCCATTATTCTCAGTACTCAATTCGACGCCGGGGATAACTTCTATTCCATAAACATGACCAGCTTTCATAGCCGGCTCAATACCATCTAAAGTATCATGATCTGTAATTGCCAGGGCTTCAAGACCAAGTCCCTTCGCACGGGCTACTACCTCTGCGGGGCTGTCCATGCCGTCCGAAGCAGTTGTATGTACATGCATATCTACCGGCAAAGTCATTCACCTTCTCTGAAAAGTCCCATATTTATATGTCTATTTTTATTTAGATTAATAATAAAGTTTGTTCATATTGGAGTGATGCTTGCCATAAGGGCGATTTTAAGCCCTAATTCAAAGAACGAGTGAGCCTGAGGATAAGCAAGGGAACTGTTTGAGGCGCTATAGCGCCGAGTTTGACCGAGCCCGAAGGCGAACGAGTTCGGACATTTATTAGGGGCGAACATGAGCCTGTTGGCAAGCATCACTCCAGTTTTACTTGAGTAAACTTTATAATCATATCTTATTTGATTACCTGTCGGATTACTCTTATAAAGTTTCCACCGAGCACTTTCTTTATTACCTTCTCACTATACCCCCGTTCCAATAAGCCTTTTGTTATCAACGGCAGGCGCGAGCAATCAACCAGCCCTGCCGGTAAATTCTCCGTGCCGTCAAAATCCGAACCGAGACCGACACAGTCTGCCCCGCCAACAGCAATTACATGGTCAATATGAGCAAGAACATCATCCACTGATGGGTTTTCGCCACCAAGAAAATCAGGAACGAAAGTAATCCCAATCACCCCTCCCTGGTATGCAAGTGCTTTAATTTGTTCGTCGGTTAAATTCCGGGGATGGTCGCAGAGTGCTTTGCAGTTGGAATGAGAAGCAATTACCGGCTGTATTGATGTTTTTAAGACATCCCAGAAACCTTGCTCAGACAGGTGTGACACATCCACCAGCATACCAAGGTTATTCATTTCCTTCACAACCGCTGTTCCAAACTCTGTCAGCCCTTCTCCGGGACTATCTTTACCAACACCATCACCTAATTCATTGCGTCCGTTCCAAGTCAAGGTAATACTGCGAACCCCTACCCTGTACATAACACGCAAAATACCAAGGCTCCCCGCCAGAGCCTCACCTCCCTCTATTGAGAGAAAAGCGGCAATCTTACCCTCCGCTATTGCTTTATCAATATCGGCTGCGCTTTTGGCATGAAAAATTATATCACTATTTTCTTCTATCTCCCGGTAAAATAAATCGATTAGTTTCAACGCTCGCCTCACAGCCGTATCTTTGAATTCGGGAGCGATAAATGCGGAAAAAAACTGAACATTTACCCCGCCAATTTTCAGGCGGGGAAGGTCTAATTGACCCAGCCCTAAGCCTCCTGCAAGTGGCCTGCCTTCATCCAGCAAGGTAGTAAGGGTATCACAATGAGTATCCAATACGATGCTTTCTTTATGTAATGTTTCAGCAGATTTAATAATTAGATTTTCTTCCAAAAGATCTCCTCCAATAAAAAACCTGTTTATTAAACAAATAAACAGGTATTAACCAACTTAAAATCGTTTATATATAAATATTTACCTTGGTTCAACAATCAATTTAATGGCAGTTCTTTCTTCCCCGTCAATGATTATGTCCGTAAAAGCAGGAATACAAATCAAATCGACCCCACTAGGCGCCACAAATCCTCTGGCGATCGCTACTGCTTTAACTGCCTGGTTAAGCGCGCCTGCACCGATCGCCTGCATTTCGGCACAACCCCGCTCCCTGAGCACTCCAGCCAGGGCACCGGCTACAGAATTTGGATTAGATTTTGCTGAAACCTTTAAGACATCCATTTAAGCTACCTCCTTCATTACCATATAAAGATGTTGCAAAAATTTGTTACCCTGAACTTCCTGTATAAGAATTATATTCGCGAATGGTTGGAAAATACCTCTTAACTTTTTGAAAAATGTTCAACGAAAAAATCAAGCCTTACTACTCATAATTTTGAATCCTGATAATTGACAATGCTTCCCCGGTTTCATCATCAATGTCAACAATAATTCCATTAAATTGGAAAAGCCCGGACGCAACTTCAAATGGCAGGGGAAGTTGGGTTATAAAATGGTTGATAACAATTTCTTTCTTAGCGCCAATCACCGAATCACGTGGACCGGTCATGCCCAAATCAGTGATATAAGCAGTGCCACCCGGCAAGATACGTTCATCAGCAGTCTGTACATGGGTATGAGTACCGCATACTACCGAAACCCGCCCTGCGAGGTACCACCCCATGGCTATCTTTTCCGAGGTAGCCTCAGCATGAAAATCCACCACTATAACTCTCGCCTGTTCTTTCAAGATTCCCAAAAGCTCATCCGCCTTTCGAAAAGGGCAGTCAATAGCTTGAAGGAAAGCCCGCCCTGAGAGGTTAATCACTGCAACTTTAACATTCCGGCGGGTTTTATAAACATTAGCGCCAACGCCTGGAGTACCGGGTGGATAATTGGCTGGCCTTACTATTCGTGTTTCATGGGTAATATAGTCTAAAGCTTCTCTTTTATTCCAGACATGATTACCCATTGTGAGCACATCTACTCCCGCAGAAAATAATTCCTGGGCAGTCTCTCTGGTAATGCCATTACCACCTGCAGCGTTTTCACCATTTGCTATCACCAGATCCAATTCAAATTCTTTTTTCAGGTCTATTAAGTTGATCTTCACTGCTTTCCTGCCCGGACGGCCGACAACATCACCGATCATCAACAAGCGCAATCATTTCACCCCTCTTTATTTGTCGAATACCAGTACCCTGCCCTCCTCGCGAAACGCAAACAGATATTTGTCCTGACAGGTGCCTTTCATCCGTTCAAGCATATGCCCAATCATTTCTTCCTGAGCAACGATTTCTTCTTCAATAAAATGCTCGTTTCCTTCAGTTACGAGATTATTATTAAAGCATTGGCGGAATAATTCCACAATCAGTGTTATTTCTTCTTGAACTAGAGTTTTCACATCACGTTGAACTTCGATAATGGTAAGGTTATCGCAAATCTGACTGCTCAGGGATATCACACTGCTTTCCTTGCCTTCCAGAAAGTTATAAACTTCAATACTATTCAGCAATTTCGCTTTTAAATTATCTAATTCATTATCTTTCAACACTTTTGAATACATAAAGGTAAACCTGAGCAACCGTTTTCCCGGGTCGAAGTTTATCGCGGCCACTTCCGGGTAGCATACTAAAATTGAAATTAACAAGCCGACGCTGCCGGTAACATCGTTATTTTTACCATCATAGCAAACTCCCAAAAAAGTCACCTTCCCTAAGAAACCTACTAAAACAAATAAAGATTCTGTTTATCCAAAAGGATTCCTGCTTTTTTTCACTTTTAGCTATTAAAAAATATTTACCAAATAAAAGACGGCCCTTAAGAAGAGCCGTCTTTTACTTATTTTGCGTACTCAACCACTCTGGTTTCCCGGATGCTCACAACTTTGATCTGTCCAGGATAATCTAATTCGTTTTCAATTCTCTTAGCGATATCCCGTACCAATCGAATAGCACCGATATCATCGATTTTATCAGGTTTAACCATAATACGTAATTCACGCCCCGCTTGAATTGCGTAAGACTTCTCCACACCTTCAAAGGAGTTGGCAATCTCCTCCAGTTTGGTAAGGCGTTTGATATACGCCTCAAGCGTTTCCCGGCGGGCACCCGGACGTGCAGCGGAAATCGCGTCAGCAGCCTGCACAAGAACAGCAATGATAGTTTTAGGCTCTTCGTCACCGTGGTGAGCAGCGATGGCATGAACAACATCATGCGATTCCTTGTATTTCTTAGCCAGGTCAACACCGATAGTAACATGCGGTCCTTCCACTTCGTGGTCAACCGACTTGCCAATATCGTGCAATAAACCGGCTCTTTTTGCCATTTGGATATCTACTCCCAGTTCAGAAGCCATCAGTCCAGCCAAGTGAGCAACTTCGATTGAATGTTTCAAGACATTCTGACCATAACTGGTACGGAATTTTAACCGCCCCAATAGGATAATCAGTTCTGGATGAATGCCGTGCACACCTGTTTCAAAGGTCGCTTGTTCACCAGCTTCCCTAATTTGGTTATTGACCTCTTTTTGGGCTTTTTCAACCATTTCCTCAATACGTGCCGGGTGGATCCTGCCATCAACGATTAATTTTTCCAGAGCGATCCGCGCCACTTCCCTCCGGATCGGATCAAAACCAGACAAAATCACGGCCTCTGGTGTATCATCAATAATTAGATCTATTCCCGTAAGCGTTTCAAAAGCACGAATGTTTCTACCCTCTCGTCCGATAATACGCCCTTTCATTTCGTCACTAGGTAAAGGTATTACTGCCACTGTAGCCTCGGCAACATGGTCCGCGGCACATCTCTGAATAGCCAAGGAAATAATATCGCGAGCGCGTTTTTCCCCTTCTTCTTTAGCCTTGTTTTCCATGTCTTTAATCATTATAGCCACTTCATGCTGTATTTCTTTCTCAATATCAGCAAGCAGGATCTGCCTCGCTTCTTCAGATGTCAGGCTTGATATCCGTTCTAGCTCGCCTAACTGTTTGTTATATACCTCCGTAAGCTGGTTTTTTATGGCGTCTATTTCAGTTTCTTTCCGGCTAAGAATTTCCTCCTTTTTTTCTATTGAGTCAGCTTTACGATCCAGATTTTCTTCCTTCTGAACCAGCCTACGCTCCAGTCTTTGAAGTTCCAGCCTGCGCTCCCGGTTTTCCCTTTCCACTTCATTGCGAAGTTTTAAAACCTCTTCTTTGGACTCCAGAATTGCCTCACGCTTCCTGGCTTCAGCATCTTTTTCAGCCTCATCCAGTATTTTTCTTGCCTCGTTTTCAGCAGAAGTAATTTTAGCTTCAGCCAGGTATTTTCTTAAAAAAATATCCTACTATAAAAGCCGCCAGCGCAGCTCCTATAATAAATATAATCTCATTTAATTCCAATACCCTTTTTCACCCCCTTTTTTTAAACAAGTTTTTGTTTAGCAAAAAAAAAACCGAGTATAACTCGGTAGAAAATGAACTGATACTACTTTTTATTCTTTTCCGGATCACGGAAAGAAAAAAACCTCTTAATAGGTACCTTCCTAAATCCGGTTTTACCAACCTGACCGGACCTCCGACCTCAGAAATTATTGGATTTTATCTATAATAAAACCCGTACACAGTAGTATCTAATTCTATTTTCTCCCATTAAATTGTACAGGCTTTTTTAAAAAATGTCAAGCTAAACCACGGAGTTTAAATCCAGTCTCTCTTACCATCTCTAATGCTATAGCATACTTTATTGATTACTTCACATGAAAAACCACGGCGATTAAGTGCACTTGCCAGCCGCGGAGGATCACAAGCCCCTCTATTCCGCAATAATTCCTTTTTCACTAGTTTCATAGCAGCATGATATTCCGCATCACACCCTAGTTCATTCAAAACCTTGTCAATAATACCACTACAAATCCCTTTACCTCGCAGTTCTCGCTTCAACCCCTTGAATCCCCTTTTCCCCAGTCTTTGATCCACCCACCAACGGGCGAATCCTATGTCATCTATATAGCCATATTCCATCAACATATCTAAGACAAGGCGAGACACCTCAGGGGTAAAACCTTTTTGCTCCAGACGCAGTTCCAACTCATGCCTGGTGCGCCGTCGATAAACCAGCGCCCGTAAAGCAAAAGATCTGGCTTTTTCAAATTCATTTTTCATTATTTATTTAAATCGCCTGCCACCGTCTCCGCAATGAAGGGCGNGGCTTTCACGCCTCCAAGATTTTGAGCCTGCCGGATTTTTTGCTCAATTTCTTCCGCAATATCAGGATGTTCTTTCAGGAACTCCTTGACATTTTCCCGGCCTTGACCGAGCCTTTCATCATTATAAGAGTACCAGGCTCCGCTTTTGTTTATAATGTTTAATTCGGCAGCGATATCCAGGATACTACCCTCTTTGGATATTCCCGTGCCATACATGATATCGAAGTCAGCCTGTTTAAAAGGCGGCGCCATTTTATTTTTCACCACCTTGACTCTGGTACGGCTTCCAATAATATCAGCACCTTGCTTGATATTCTCCTGTTTACGTACTTCCATGCGGATTGACGCGTAAAACTTCAGGGCACGTCCTCCGGTGGTAGTTTCAGGCGAACCGTATAGTACACCAACCTTTTCCCTGATTTGGTTAATAAAGACTACCGTAGTGCGTGACTTGCTGATTGACCCTGTTAACTTGCGTAGCGCCTGTGACATTAACCGCGCCTGCAATCCTACATGGGAGTCTCCCATCTCCCCCTCAATCTCTGCGCGGGGTACCAGGGCGGCCACAGAATCGACAACGATGACATCAATAGCCCCGCTGCGTACCAAAGCTTCGGCAATTTCCAGCGCCTGTTCACCGGTATCCGGCTGTGATACCAGAAGGTTCTCAATATCCACTCCCAGGTTCCTGGCGTACGCTGGATCGAGAGCATGCTCGGCATCTACAAAGGCTGCTGTTCCACCCATCTTCTGAGACTCGGCGATGATGTGGAGAGCCACGGTTGTCTTTCCGGAAGACTCCGGTCCAAATATTTCTATAACCCTGCCGCGCGGTACTCCTCCAATACCAAGAGCGATATCCAGCGCCAGGGTACCTGTTGGAATAACCTCAACATTTAAATTGGCAGAAGCTTCTCCAAGCTTCATAATCGAACCCTTGCCGAACTGTCGTTCTATCTGCATCAGCGCCAGTTCCAAAGCTTTTTGTTTATCCGACAATAATATTACCTGCTTTCTTTTTTATTTTACCTAACATCCATAAGGCTTTTCCACTTCCTGTATCTATTCTATTATAGAACAGGTGTTTGTGTCAACTGTTTTTGCCATATATTTATTTAACTTTATGTTTTCACTGATAACTGTCCTTTTGCTTATTTGTCCTGAAGGTAATATTTGACCATATTTAGCGCAGCATTGACTGTACCCAGCCTCACAGCCAGGCGATCGCCGGGAAAACGGAACTCCCGGCAGGAGGTGCCCTCTATAGACGCTAGTGAAATATATACCAGCCCCCTTGGTTTGGCCGGAGTTCCACCGTCCGGTCCGGCAATGCCTGTTACGGCCAGGCCCAGACTTGAACGGATCAGGTTACGCACCCCTTCAGCCATAGCCACAGCAGTCTGTTTACTAACAGCACCGTACCTGTCAATTATCTCAGGCGCCACCCCGAGAAGCAATTTTTTTACCTCATTGCTGTAGGCAACTACACCACCCATAAAGTAACCTGAGCTACCGGGAACGTCGGTCAGTCTCGCGGTAATCAATCCACCGGTACAGGACTCTGCCACAGCCAGTGATATCCCTGTTTTAAGCAATTGTTTACCAACGACATACTCTATCGCTTCACCGTCGCAACTAAAAACGTATTCTTCAAGGCGGTACCTAACCTTTTCCGAGAGTTCCTTCACCATCTTTTCCGCTTGGTCCGCACTTGGCGCCCGTGCAGTTACCCGTACCTGCACCTGGCCTGGCCTGGCCAAATAGGTAATACCCGGATTGCCCTGCCCGCCCAAGTCTTTAATCAGATCCTGCACAGACGATTCGGAAATACCGGTAACTTTGACGGTTTTAGATCTGGTGACTGCCCCGGCACCGGCTCTTTTAGACAATAATGGTACCAGTGAGTTTTCAAACATAGCAGTCAATTCGTGCGGTGGGCCAGGCAAAAGGGCAATTATTTTATTTCCTTTCTCAATTAATACGCCGGGCGCAGTACCCCGGGTATTTGGCAAAATCGTTGCACCTTGCGGGAAGTATGCCTGTTTCGAATTACTTTCAGGCATCGGCATGCCGCGATGTTGAAAAAATTCCCTTATCCCGGCCAGCGACTTTTCATCAAGGACCATTGGGATGCCAAGTACTTGGGCAACCGTTTCCTTTGTAAGGTCATCTGTGGTCGGACCAAGCCCCCCGGTGATTATAATCAGGTCAGCCCGTTCCAACGCCTGCCTGACAACTTGACCCAACTTTTCAAAGTTATCTCCTACCGTGATATGCAAAGTAACCTCAATATTGATTTCAGATAACCGCCTTCCCAGATACTGGGCGTTGCTATTTAAAACGCGGCCCTGGATTAGTTCTGAACCCGTAAAGATCAACTCTGCCTTCAAATTATCACATCCCAATTTTAACTTGCAAGTTAAATTATAACATAAAATGCTTTAATGACGTAAGACCATTCAACTAATAGAAACAGAAACGGACCGGCTTGAATAATAATTCAGGCTGATCCGTTCATTAAACTAATCATTTATGTTATATTTCACGCGGCATGTTCCCTAAGGATTTTACGAAATTGATCCCCTGAAATCTTTTCTTTTTCCAATAATATTTCAGACACAATGGTAAAAATCCGTTGTGCAACAGAAATGTGCTCTTTTACCCGTTTTTCCTGCTTTTGTATAATGCTGGTCAGCGTATTATGTTTTAATTCCTGAGGCAGGCTGTCAAAGCAAATTACGCCCAAATCCGACATCCCGGAACGCAAAATTGTTTCGGCTGTATGCATCGCCTGCTCAAAGTCATTGGCGGAACCGGTACTATGGTTCCCCAAGATAGTATCCTCGGCAACCGCGCCTGCCAGCATCACGGCTATTTGATTCTCAAGGTAGTCCTTGGTATACAAGTAAGTGTCGTCTTCCGGTGTTTGGCGCATATATCCCAGAGCGTCACCGCGGGGGGTAATGGTCAGGGTGGAAACAGAACCTGCCCGGACTTGTTCGCTTATTAAAGCATGGCCGATCTCATGTATGGCTATCCTTTTCATTTCACCTTCAGATGGACGTTTATCCAACTTACCGCCCATCATTACTTTATCAATTGACTCGTTAAAATGACACTGTTTTATTACAGTCGACTTTTCGCGCATAGCCAGGATCGCCGCTTCATTGGACAGGCTCTCCAGGTGGGCGCCTGAAAAACCAAAGGTTTCCCGGGCAATTATATCTAATCTCACATCTTCGGCCAGAGGTTTGTTCCTGGTATGAATTTTTAATATTTCCAGCCTTCCATCTTTATCAGGCAAGTCAACTTTAACAATTCTGTCAAAACGCCCCGGCCGCATGAGCGCCGGGTCAAGCATATCAGCCCGGTTTGTAGCGGCAACAAGCAATATACGTATATTATCATCCACTTTCAGACCGTCGATTTCCACAAGAAGCTGGTTTAAGGTCTGATCATACTCTAAGTGACTAGTACGTTTGCCCCCGCCTTGCCGCCTAAAATTTCGATTTCGTCTATAAAAATTAAAGCATAGTTCTTTTTTTGGCGGGGAGCGGATTCTCTTGCTGTCTGAAACAGTTTTCTCACCCGCTGGGCCCCGACCCCCGCATACATCTCAATAAACTCAGAACCGGATGCGGCAATAAAGACCGCATCTGTATAATTGGCTGCAGCTTTAGCCATCAATGTTTTGCCAGTTCCGGGCGGCCCTGTAAGCAGAATGCCCTTTAAAGGCCTAATACCAAGACTTTTAATACTTTGATGATTTTTAATGAAGTCTAAAGCTTCGCGCAACTCGTGAATAGCTGAAAGCTGCCCGCCGATATCACTGAAGGAAATTTCATAACGTCCCGTTCCGACAGGGCTATCAAAATTTTTGGCGCCTACCATACCCCTCATCCTGGCTACATAATAAAGTCCTCCGCCAGCCGCTAAAAAAAATAAAAATGGGGTAACATCATAGCCCAGAATGATCATGGAAATTACCAGGGCAAGACCCAACCCTATGCTAATTTCCCTGAGCATTTGTTCCACCTCCGGCAAGGGGCGCTTGAATGTTACTGTAGAATTGCCCGGTGTCCCTGGCAATCACTTCGTCAAGGGTCCGCCCATCTTTTTTTAACCTAATATAAATATTCTTCTGATCAATATAAATTTTGGCCTCAGCTCCTGCAGAGCCGGCCTCCCGGTTTATCTCTTCCGCCATGTCCCGGTAACTTCCCTGGGCAATCGCCTGGTAAACAGCGAACTGGCTGTTGTACCACAACTGTTGCAAGCTGTCATCCCTGCTGTCTTTCAACACAAGGTAGAAAGGGCGCCGGCCCATTTTTAAGGCTAGTTCTTTTTGCAATTCATTATATGCCTGCATCAGGTTTGCATCATCTTTAATAGCTAGCGTTATCTTGGTCTGCTTGCCCTCAGTGTTTACTTGAAAAGATTCGATAGACTCATTACTGGATAAAATCATGTTAACAGGATTTTGAAAACTATATTTTTGATAAATCCACTGAACTCCGAAGATAACAACAAGCCCGGCCAATAGTGTGAAAATAATTACCGGTATCTTTAAGCCCTGCCATTGCATGGCTATCCCCTTTCCGATTGACTGGAATGCTATACCGCCAATAATTATAGCATAAAAGGCTATTTTGTTTCCCTAGTGAAAAACTGGATGAAATTTAATATTCAGTAACCGCCTTTTTTCAACATTCTCCAGGTGTTAAAAAAGTAATCATAACCGGACCAAACAGTAAAAAGAATTGCGCACGCCATGGCCATGTCGGCGATTGGCAAGTGCAGAAAGTTATATAGATAATCTTTGATAAACGTAGCAACAATAGCCACTATCTGCGTTACCGTCTTGATCTTGCCGAGGCTGCTGGCGGATAAAACCACTCCTTCCGCAGCGGCAATAGCCCGTAAGCCGGTTACGGCAAATTCCCTGCTGATGATCACCACAGCAATCCAACCAGATAACCTGCCCATTTCAACCAAGGTGATCAGTGCGGCTGAAACCAATATTTTGTCGGCTAACGGGTCCATGAATTTACCTAGTATGGTAACCTGATTATTCTTTCTGGCGAGGTAACCGTCGAGTCCATCAGTTACAGCCCCCAAAACAAATATAACGACAGCTAGACAATCAGCATAATGATATTTAAGCGAAGCAATTATCATAAACAACGGTATTAGAAAAATCCGGGCCAAGGTAAGGCGGTTCGGCAAATTCATTAAACTAATTCTCCAGTCAGGTCATACTCCGCTGCATCGACGATCAAAACTTGTACAATATCACCGGGGTTCAAATTTGCATTTGACAAAATAAAAACTTTTCCATCGATGCCCGGTGCATCGCCTTCACTACGGCCAAAATATTTGACCGGTTCTATAGAATGAAGTCCTTCTATCAGGACAGGTATTACATTACCAATTTTTTTCATATTTCTCTCAAGGGATATTTCCTGCTGGATGGCCATAGCCCGATCCCGCCGTTCTGTTTTTATTTCCTCAGGTACCTGGTCCGGCATACTGGCAGCCGCGGTATTCTCTTCCTGTGAATAAGTAAATATGCCGACTCGATCAAACTTTACTTCTCTCATAAAATCCAGCAGTTCCAGGAAATCAGCCTCCGTTTCACCGGGAAACCCTGTAATAAAAGATGTGCGTAAAGTTATGCCGGGTAAAGCCGAACGTAACTTTTCAACCAACCTTACAGTCTCATCACTGCTTCCACGCCTGTTCATCCGGGCAAGCACCGTATTGCTGGCGTGCTGGAGCGGCAGGTCAAGATAACGGCACACTTTTTTCTCGATTATCATTAATTCGATTAGCTCGTCAGAGAGGAGAGCCGGGTAAGTGTAAAGAAGCCTCAGCCAGGTTAGCCCATCGAGCGCTGCCAGACGTTTCAACAAATCCACCAGAGCGGGTTTGCCATAAAGGTCAACCCCGTAACGAGTTGTATCCTGAGCTACCAATACTAGTTCCTTAACACCACCGGCGGCAAGGTTTACGGCTTCACTAACTATATCATCGACAGGCCTGCTTTTAAAGGGTCCTCTTATTCCAGGTATAACACAATATGAACAGCAATTATCGCACCCTTCCGCTATTTTCAAAAATGCGGTATACGGGGGTGTAGACTGTAATCGCGGCACATTCGCATCATGAAGAAATCCGGGCGATCTAACCAGGGACACCTTTTCTCCTGAAAGCACATCTTTTACCGCATTGGAAATTTCCAGTACCGCCCCTGTACCGATTAAGCCGTCTATTTCAGGTATTTCATCTTTTAATTCCTTTGGATAGCGCTGGGCCAGACAGCCGGTCACCAAAATAGCCCTGCAGGAACCCTCTTCTTTCAAACGGGCTAGTTCCAGAATTGTCTTGATGGATTCTTCCTTAGCGTCGTTAATAAAAGAACAGGTATTGATAATCAACACGTCAGCTTCTTGTTCCCTATTCGTCACATTAAATCCGGCTTTCACTAAAAGACCCAGCATAATTTCTGAATCAACCAGATTCTTCGGACAACCCAAACTTATAAGACCTATTTTTACAGCCATATACAAATCCTTTCTAAATATAAAACACAGTATAAGTATAATCTCAGTCTGTTTTTTTGTCAAAACATGGCATAATTTGGTCATACCGTTATTTGATAATATTTCAGGCCATAGGACAGGTTTTCTTATACAACGAAAAAGGAAGGTGGTAAACCTCCCTCTTAATTACTTCAGGAGCGATTAAGGACTTGTAATTCAACACAATTTACTCCTTATATATTTTGATATTATCAACAAACGAAATAAGTTTGTGTCCTTGCTTGCTGAGCATCAAACTTAACCATATTATACTTAAAGCAATACATAGTTGTATTTGCAGGGTATAATTCCATCGGCTTTGCCGCAGAACGATCAACAATACTGCCAACATCAGCATTATTATCACTGATGTTATTTTCAGCTTTTTTCGCCTTGATGGTGAAATTATCGGAGCCGCCGGCGAGTCCACAGGCGCCAACAGGATAACTGCCGCCAACCCCAATAGAACGGCTGCTGCTGTCAGCATATCAGTGTACGGTTCTTTCAGCATCGAAAGTTTTGCCGCCGACAGTGCAATTAGGGGATATACGATAGCGGTGATTAACCCACAGCGCCAGGGTGAGTTGGAATGAGCTCCTCCCGCTGTATGCCTGAACAAGATCGCTACAAAAAGACCTGTAGCGGTACCCGGCAGCACGCCGAGCGACAAACCAATTATTAACGTGACAACAACACCTAAAAAGTTAAGTGTCAAAAACTTCAATTACGTAAGTCAAAACGAGTTCCTTTTCAGGTGAAAGCCCGGTCTTTACCGTTAAATAATTCGCCCAGCGTTTACTAAAAGTAAGGTAACTCAAGATTTTCCACAACCTTTAACAAATCTTTTAAATTTTGAAGCATTGCTATATGTTACCTTTTTTATAATTTCAAATTTTATATGTTTTTTCATCAAATATTGTTATAATCCTGCTAAAAAATTGATTAAATTTCTACAATATTCCAACAGATTTCGACAGATTCAACGATAGTGATAATTATTAATATACAGGAATTTGTGAAGGATAGCTTAAAAAATTTTACAAATGGCAGGATTTAAGGAAATATTTACAGAAAAAATATAGTAAAAATAATTAATTGTTATTTTTGGGAGGCAGAATGATCACCATTATAAAAAGCACTGCCCTCCACGGTCTGGACGGGCAAATTGTTGAAGTGGAAGTGGATGTGTCAAAAGGTCTGCCCAGTTTTGATCTGGTTGGGCTGCCCGACACCTCTGTTAGAGAGGCCAAGGACCGTGTCCGCGCCGCTATAAAAAATTCAGGTTTCGAATTCCCAGTTAAGCGGATTACAGTAAATCTGGCGCCGGCTGATATTAAAAAAGAAGGTCCTATTTACGATTTGCCCATAGCGGTTGGGATACTCGCCGCCACCGGACAGCTTGACCCGGCACGTTGCGGCAGTTATGTATATTTGGGTGAGCTGTCGTTAAACGGTTCCTTGAGAGGGGTTTCCGGCGTGCTTCCCAACACTTTGGCGGCCAGGGCGGCATGTATGAATGAAATAATTGTCCCGGTGGAAAACGCGGGGGAAGCAGCGCTGGCTGAAGAGATGAAAGTTTTCCCGGCTTCTTCCCTGGCAGGACTGGCCGCATTTTTGCGTGGGGAAAACGATATTGAACCTTACAAGCTGGACCTGGACAAGTTAATGGACTTATCTAACGATAATGAGCTTGACTTCGCAGACGTAAAGGGACAGCAGGCAGCCAGGCGGGCGCTGGAAGTGGCGGCGGCCGGCGGCCACAATATAATCATGCTGGGCAGTCCCGGTTCCGGGAAAACCATGCTGGCAAGGCGCTTGCCCGGCATCCTCCCGGATCTGACTTTTTCCGAAGCTATTGAAGCGACAAAAATTCACAGCCTGGCCGGTTTGCTGCCCCCCGGCCGGCCGCTGGTCACCAGGCGTCCATTCAGATCCCCCCACCACACCGCTTCTACGGCCAGCATCATCGGCGGCGGCAGAGTCCCTAGGCCGGGGGAGGTCTCCCTTGCTCATAACGGCGTGTTGTTCCTTGATGAGATGCCGGAATTTCACAAGGACGCCCTGGAAGCTTTGCGCCAGCCTTTGGAGGATGGCTTCGTAACGATATCCAGGGTGAACACGAGCATTACGTATCCGGCCGGCCTGATGCTCGTGGCTGCCTGCAACCCCTGCCCTTGTGGCTACTACGGTGATTCCGCGCGAGAATGCAAATGTACTCCTTACCAGATTGAGCGTTACATTTCCCGCCTGTCCGGCCCACTCCTGGACCGCGTGGATATACATATTGAGGTACCCAGACTGCCTTTCGAGGAAATAGCGGCAGCTAAAAAGCCGGAAAGTTCCGCAATGATTAAAAAGAGGGTGGAAGCAGCCCGGGCGCGCCAGCGGGCGAGGTTCGGCGCGGGAGAACAAGACGGATATGCAAAGAATACAGCGCCGGCAAACAATGCCCGGATGGGTCCAAGGGAAGTGCGCCGTTTCTGCAAGATGACCAAGGCTGCCCGCAGCCTGCTTCAAGAAGCTTTCAAACAACTGTCTTTAAGCGCCCGCAGCCACGACCGTATTCTAAAAGTAGCCCGTACTGTCGCTGATCTGGATGGTTTTGAGTTGATCGAAGAATCCCATGTGGCTGAGGCGATCCAATACCGCACCCTGGACAGGCGCCGCTAATCCTCCCATGTCCCATCAAAAACCACATGACTAATATGCGACCGTTTAGCGACGGCACAAGGTCGACTGGTATACCAGGTCATCATATCACCGGTGGAGCGAATAGGCCTTTCACGGTCAAAGAAAGGCTCAATGCTCCTTGTGTTATCAAAGCGAATAGCCTCAAATATATGGTTATATGGTGCACCACTTTGCTCATATTCAGGGTGATCAAGATCGACTTTTCGAATCCTCTCTGCCATACAAAATCAACTTAAAGGAAAACAGCACTTGAAATCCCTGAATTAATCGGGGAAGAATGTCAGCTCTAAGATTTCGTTTAATATTTCCCTGGCGCGCAGCACCTTTCCCGCTTCGCCGGTTGCTCTGTATTCATCTAGCAATGAACCTGCTTCAAGTAGCTTATTTCTTTCTGTTAAAAATTTTTCCACAAGACCTAATTTTACTTCGTATTTCTCCAGTAACTGGTCAGCCCTTTTCAGCGTGTCATGCACAGCCTGGCGGGTGACATCAAACTCTCCGGCGATTTCACCAAGAGAAAGGTTTTGACCATAATATAGCTCAATAAA
>Ga0067045_1028654_pt1 | contig 29540 bp, 25 predicted proteins | sample TerdegcTABiofilm_FD_59184 | JGI IMG/M metagenome (GOLD analysis project Ga0067045, IMG submission 59184) | Combined Assembly of (Gp0054472, Gp0054536) Wastewater bioreactor microbial communities from Singapore -Terephthalate degrading...
GCCACTAGACCGACGGCGCAGACCATGGCCGCCAATGCGGCGGGCCGGCGACGGGCGGAAGAGGGACACGCCATGCGGATCGCCGTGCAAGCTCCGTTCCACCCGCACCGGCGACCCCACCGCGCTCCGTGCGTCACTCGGAGGCTCAGACGCGGCCCGTCCAGACGCACGGCGTTCCTGCATGGGCCTTGGCTTCGGGCAGCGGCGAACCACCCACGCATCCACGCCCAGGCGATCCCCACGCGGATTGGCGCGCCCGCGCCTGGGCTTCGGTGCTCCAGGCCGACAGAGATCTGAGGCGATGCTGGTCCGCTTGTTGGTATTGATGCTGGTAGTGCCCTTGCTCGAGCTGGCGGTGCTCATCGAGCTGGGACGCTATCTGGGAGTGTGGCCGACCATCGGCCTGGTGGTGGGCACGGGCGTGGCTGGCGCCGCTCTGGCGCGCGCGCAAGGTCTGGAGACTCTCCGACGCGTGCGCTGCTGCCTCGCCGCCGGATCGTTCCCTGCCGGACCGCTGCTGGACGGTGCCTTGATCCTGGTCGGGGCGGTGCTCCTGCTCACCCCGGGACTGATCACCGACCTGGCAGGTCTGGTGCTGCTGATCCCCGTCTCGCGCGGCTGGGCCAAACGCGCGCTCGAGCGCGCCCTGCGGCGGAGGCTCCTGCGCGCCAACACCGGCTGTTGAGCATTCGCGGCCCGTCTGGCCAGCTCCGACCGGCCAGTGCCGCGCCTCTCACTCGCCGAGACGCCGATCGAGCAGGCGAAGCATCTGCTCTTTGCCGACCAGCGCCACGAACGACCCGAAGCGCGGCCCGCGTTCCTGCCCGAACACGACTTCGTAGAAAGAGCGGAACAGCGCCGACGGCTCGACCCCCGCCTCGCGCGCCACCACGAAGGGAAGCGCCTGGAGCGCATCCTCGTCCGTGGTCGCAGCGTCCGCTAGACGGGCGCGCAGGGCCTGCAGCAGCCTCCGCTCCTCGGGCCGCGCCGGCCGGGGCCGCAAGCACGGCGCCACGAAATCCCGGTAGTAGTTCAAGCCCTTGTCGATCAGTGCCTGCACCACCGGGGCGTAGCGGGTGGCGGCTGGATCGTATCGGTGCAGGTACTCGACCAGGACCTCGGGGGCATCCGTCCCCAACGCCGCGATCAGATTGTTGACCGTGGTGAAGTCGATCCGGGCCTGGTACTCCGGGACCTTTCGCCCGCGGTCGCAGATGTGCCACAGATCCTCGTCCGGCTGCTGCGCCGGCGGCACCGTGGGGTACCGGCGCAACGCTGCCAGGTATTCGTCGACGCAGCGCGGCACGATGTCCCAGTACAGCCGCTTGGCGCGCCGCGGGCTCTGGTAGATGTAGTACAGCAGCGATTCGAGGGGCGCGTACCGCGTCCACGCGTCCACGGTCAGCCCCCGGCCGACGCTCTTGGAGATCTTGCGGCCGTCCTCGTCGAGGAAGAGCTCGTACGTGAGCCCCACGGGAGGCTCGCGGCCCATCAGCCGCACGATTCGCCCAGAGAGCCGGGCCGAATCGATCAGGTCCTTGCCGTACATCTCGTAGTCGACCTGGTAGGTGAACCACCGCAGAGCCCAGTCCACCTTCCAGCCGACCTTCACGTGTCCACCCGTGACGGGCAGCTCGCCCCGGGCGCCGCAACCGTGCACCTCGGGCGCCACCTCACCGTCGCAGACGAAGGCCACCTGCCCGGATTCCGGGAGATAGGCGGTCACGCGCGTCGCGTTCACCGAACCGCAGCGGGGACAGATGGGGAAGAACGGCGACCAGCCGTCCCGGCGCTCCGCGCCCAGCGTGGGCAGGATCAGCTCGAGGACTCCCTCTACCCGCTCGAGCAAGATCAGCAGCCCTTCGTCGAAGTGGCCGCTGCGGTATGCATCCCGCGAACTCTGGAACTCGTAGTCGAACCCGTACGCATCCAGAAAGGCACGCAGCTTGGCGTTCATGTACCCGCTGTAGCTGTCGCTCTGGCCGTACGGATCCGGGATGGCGCACAGGGGCTTGCCCAGATGGCGGGCCAGCATCTCTGGCTGCGGCACATTGAGGGGGACCTTGCGCAGCCCGTCCATGTCGTCGCTGAACGCCAGCAAGCGCGTCGGGTGCCCCGTCAGATGCTCGTACGCCCGCCGCACCCAGGTGGTGCGCGCCACCTCGGCGAACGTGCCGATGTGCGGCAGCCCACTCGGCCCGAATCCCGTCTCGAAGAGCACCGGACGCGCGCCCGTGGGTCGGCGTCGATCGATGATCTGCTGGGCCTCGCGGAAAGGCCAAGCGGTATACGGCAGGGAGTCGTTCACGAAGGATCACCAAGTCGGCCACGATCGGCCGCGACCGGCGCGGGGGCACGACCATCGGCCCGCCTGCCGGCCGCCGGCGCAGGATTGTGAGTCGTGGTACAGGGCCTACCGCGAGCTTTCAGCGGCGCACCGCTGCCTGGCGATGCGGCAGGGTGTCGCCGTCCGATGCTCAGCGATTGCGGAAGGTGATGCGGCCGCGGCTCAGATCGTACGGCGAAACGGCGACCGTCACCTGGTCTCCCGGCAGCACGCGGATGTAGTATTTCCGCATCTTGCCGGAGATATGGGCCAGGATCTGATGGCCGTTCTCCATCTCGACTCTGAAGAAGCCGTTGGGCAAGGCTTCTTTGACCACCGCCTGCACCTCTATCGCATCTTCCTTGGCCATTCTTCCCGCCTGGATTGCAGATGGCTGACGCGGCCTGGTCCAGCAAGCAAAAGCGAGCAACCACTGAGAAGGCTTCCCAGAGAGCTGCTCGCTTGGAGACCCCCGTGCAGAGTAGACTCAACGGGTCATAGCCTCTCCTGGTTCCAGTGCCATGTCCAGTGGCCGAATTGCGCTGCAATGTATCACAATCGCAACCATACGTCAACCGCCAGCCAGGTCTCGCACGCGCACGCTGCCAGGAGCGCGTCTGCCACCTGCTCTCGCCGTCTGGCAGCAGGTTGGACCGTCCCGCTGCGCCGCACGGTGCGGGCTGCCTCTCCCGACTCGCAGCCGGCGCTCAGCAGGGCATGCCGCAGGTATCTGGGGAATGCCTCGCCAGACCTGCTGGCGCGCGGCCCGCGACGATCCCCTCGCGGACCCTCACGGCTGGAAGACCTGGATCCGATCGTTGAAGGTATCGGCCACGAAGACGCGGCCGCTCGGGTCGCAGGCGATGCCGCCGGCCCGCACCTGTCTGCGCGCAACCAATCCGGTGACGATATCCTCCAGGACCTCGGCCTCCCCCGAGAAGCCGAATTCACCCGGGCCGCTGCCCGCCGTGCCCCACCGCGTCAGGAATCCATCCCTGGCGAACACCTCGATCCGGTCCAGGCCCGCGTTGACCACGAAGACGCGCTGCGAGTCCCTCCCGACGGCGAAATCCGTGGGGCGCATCAGCACTCCGTCGCCTCGATCCTTGTCCGAGGCCGGATCGCGCCCGAGCACGAGCGCTGGATCGGTGCGCTCCGGCGCCTCGTACACCACCAACCGAGGCGCCCGCCAGTCCCGGTCCGTCAAGGTCAGCGGCTCGACGAGCGCGGCGAAGCGTCCCTGCCAGACCCTCAGGCTGGAGACCAGCAACGCCGGCACCTGCAACACCTGCCGGAGCTCGCCCTCGGGCGTGAACTCCTGCACCTGGGTGATGCTCTCCATGAACACGGTGTCATTCTCATCGATGGTCAGGTGGCGGACGAACAGCCCCCCCACCGGCTTCGTCCACGCCAAGGCGCCGTCGGGAGTGAACTTGCTCCACTTCGGCTCGGGAGCGCGGTTGGGGCGCTGCAAGTTGTACGCCACGTACACGTTGTCGTGCGAGTCGACCGCCAAGACCGGTCCATCCAGGGCTCCCGGAGCCAGACAAGCGAGAGGTTCGCCCGTGTACACCAGCTCCCCCAACGGCTCGCCAGCGGAGCCGAATCGCTGGATCCGGCCCCCCTGGAGGCCTGTGGCGTACAACCGACCGCGGCTGTCGACGGCCAGGCGGATCGGCCGGAAAGGCGCCGCACCACCAGTGCTCCAACTGGCCGACCACAAGTGGATCCCGCCAGCCACGGCCGGGGTGAGCAGGACGCGATCGCCGCTCTCGTCCTCCAGATGCGCCGCGACGCGGTAGTGGTACAAGCGGTTGCCCCTGAGCCCGGTGTCCACATAGGCGGTATCGGTGACCGCTGTGAGCACGGCCACGGTGACGAAGCCCTGGTCGGATTGGCGCTGGACCTCGTACCGGCTGAAACAAGGCGCCACCGCCGCTCCCCAACTCAGGCGCGCGCTCGCGGTCGAGCTGTCGAAGTGCACGTCGAGTCGACCGAACGAGAACAGAGACGAGCCCAGCCGTCCGGGACCCCGGGCCCATCCACACGCCATGGCCAAGACGGCCACGCTCAGTATCGCCCACGCCGAGTGCGCTCGCATGGCCGGCTACGATAGACGCGCGTCTGGAGCCCGTCAAGCCGGCGGTCTTTGTGGTGCCCCGCTCGTCAGCCGCGAACCGGCTGCTCGCCGGCACGCCCGAGACCACGGTTCGTCCGACTGGGCCGAGCCCGCCGACTCGTCTGCCACACCGCGTGCCCTGCAGGCGGGGCGGCCAGCCTGGCGCACCGCGTGGGCCTGGAGCTGCCTGCCCGACAGCTAGGCCCGTCGAGAGCCTGCCAGCCGCTCCACCGTGCCCCGCAGGCGCCGGTCGCCCCCTCCCGGTCCAGGGCCCAGTGGCACTGTCGACCGCTGCCGCGTAGATTGCCCCCGCGTCTGCGGGCACGGCGTCATTCCATGCGCTTTCCGGCCTGCCTGCCGGTGGGCTGCCAGCAGGTTGTACTCCGCATGCGGCCACTGGTCAGCAGCGGCGAGCCGCTGTGTTCGACGGGTGTCCCCAGGCGCTGGAGCGAGCCAGCTACGGAAGGTGCGCGTGTGCCGCCGCTGATCACCCTCCTGACCGATTTCGGTTGCTCCGACTACTATGTTGGTGCGCTGAAGGGCGTCCTGCTTCGGTGCGCGCCGAGCGCGCACGTGGTCGATCTGACCCACGCCATCCCGCCCCACGACGTGGCGGCCGGAGCGTTCGTGCTCTACCATGCCGCACGCGAGTTCCCGCCGGAGACCGTGCACCTTGCGGTCGTGGATCCAGGCGTCGGCACCCAGCGCGCGGCCATTGCGGTGCGTACGCCGTGGGGGATGTTCGTGGGCCCCGACAACGGCCTGTTGGGCTTGGTGGCTGCCAGGGGTCGCAGCGTAGCTCGGGCCATCGTCCACCCGGATCTTCGCGCCCCGATCGTCAGTCCGACCTTTGCCGGTCGCGACTTGTTCGCCTTGGCGGCTGGCCGGCTGGCCGCGGGCTTCGCCTTCGACGCGGTCGGCCCTCCCGTCGGCCCGCTCCAGGCAGCTCCCATCCCGGCCGCCATCGTGCAGCCGACGCAGGTGCGCGGACAGATCGTCTTCGCCGATCATTTCGGCAACTTGATCACCAACATCGCTGCCACCGATCTTCCTGGCCCGGGCGACCGGCTGGCGGTGGAGATCTCGACGGGCCAGGTGCTGCCCGGCATCCGCCGGACCTACAGCGACGTCCACCGCGGCGAGACGCTGGCGTTGATCGGCAGTGCGGGACTGCTGGAGATCGCCGTCCGCGAGGGCAGCGCCGCGCAACTGCTGGGGCTGGCGCGCGGCGATCCCGTGCGCGTGTTTCTTGAGTGAAGTCTTCCTCGCCCTCGCTGCAGGATCTGCGAGCCTCGAATCCATTCAGCGAATAGACAGAGAGTTGGGATGGGTACTCGCGCTCCACTGATTGTCAGCATTTCCGGCATTCGCGGTCTGGTCGACGAGTCGCTGACCGTGGATGTGGCGCGGCGCTACGCCGCCGCCTTCGCCAGTTTCCTGCGGCCGCCGGCGCGGGTCGTGCTCGCGCGGGACACCCGTCCGTCAGGCGGTCGCTTCGCCACCGAGATCTCGGCGGTGCTGCAGGACGCCGGCTGTCACGTGCTGGATTTGGGAGTCTGCTCGACTCCCGGGGCCAAGCTCATGGTGATCGAGCTTGGCGCTGACGGAGCGGTGATCATCACTGCCAGCCACAACCCCAATCCGTGGAACGGCCTCAAGCTGGTCCGCAAGGACGGGATCTTCCTCAATCAGAATCAGACCCAGCGGGTGATCGAGCTGTTCGAGACCGGGCAGCGCCGCCCGTTGGCAGGCGGCGCGCTGACCCGCATCGATCAGGCGGTGGTCAACCGCCGGCACCTAGATCGCATCCTGGGTCATGTCGACGTGGAACTGATCCGCAGCGCCGGACTCAGCGCGGCTGTGGATCCCTGCAACGGCACCGGCGGGCTGCTGATTCCCGAGCTGCTCGAGGCCTTGCAGGTGCGCGCCAGCATGATCAACGCCACACCGGATGGCAGCTTCGCCCACGAGCCCGAACCCCTCCCGGAGAATCTGACCGAGCTCGGCAACCTGGTGCGCAGCACCGCCAGCAGCGTCGGCTTCGCCATCGACCCCGATGCGGATCGGGTGGCCCTCGTGGACGAGCGCGGTCGCCCGTTGGGCGAAGACTATACCTTGGCGCTGGCCGTGGGTTCCGTGGCCTCGCGTCGGCCGAGCCCGGTGGTGACAACCCTGTCCACCTCGCAGTTGGTCACCGACGCCGCCCGCCGCTGCGGCCGCCCCGTGGTCCTGACCGCTGTGGGCGAAGTCAATGTGGTCGAGAAGATGCTGGAGGTGAACGCCCTGATCGGTGGGGAAGGCAACGGCGGCGTGGTGGAGACCGACATCAACCCGGGAAGGGACGCAGCCGTAGGCGTCGCGCTGATCCTGGAGGCGCTGGCCCGCAGCGGCAAGCCGCTGTCCGCTCTGGCGCAGCAGTTCCCCAGGTACGCCATCGAGAAACGCAAGGTGAGCGCCAGGCCGGAGCGCCTACCGCGGGCCGTGGCGGCATTGCGCCGGCGCTACCCGACCGCGTACCTGCACCCGGTCCGAGACGGGGCCAAGCTCTACCTGATCCGCGAGTACGAATGCCCCTGGATCCACCTTCGTCCATCGAACACGGAGCCAGTGGTGCGCATCATCGCCGAGAGCGACTCGGCGACAGAGTCCAGGAGACTGTGCGACGAGGCCGAGCAGTTGCTGCTCGTCACCTGAGCGCCGGCACCTGGCGTGGCTGCTGATGCCCAAGGCTCAGCAGCGGTGCGGAGGCGCCCGGCGCGGGTCAGGCAGAGGCTGGACCGCCCCGCAGCTCGCGGCCCCGATTGCCCGCGGCCGGCGCCGCTCGCTCCAGCACGCGGGCGGGAATGGCCGCCCGCTCGTCGACCAGCCTGCGCAGATGCTCCAGGTTCTGCTGGGCCCGCGCTGCCAGTTGCTCCTGGTCCGCCAGCGAACGAAACAGCTCGCCGGCGATCTCCATCGCCGCCAGCACCGCGAGGCTGGTCTTGGGGATCCGGCGGGCGTGCTGGGCGGCGATCTGGTGCATCTTTGCGTCGACGTAGGCCGCCAGGCGCTCCACCTCCCGGCAGTCGCGCTCCGTGGCGATGCGGTACTCGTCCCCCATGATGTGGACGAGAACCCCGCTGATCTGCGATCTTGCCTGCGCCATCCGCCGTTCTTCCGCCGAGATGATGCCAGTCCTGGCTCCGCTGCTCGGCCGCCGGCGAGCGCGACCCGAGCACCGCTGCGCGTGGGGCTTTCCGCGCCGCTGGCAGCAGATCGACCGACCCTTCTTCAGGCCCCAGTCGGCGCAGCTCGAGGCAGCCGCGTGGCGCCCCGGGGTTCGTATCGCGCTGCCCGAAGGCGCTGGCTCCGGAGATTCCTGGGCTTCCTCGTCTCGGGACTGTGCCGGCCGCGCCCAGGCAAGATACCGCAACCTCCGCCTGCCAGCCAGCAGCAGCCAAGGTTGCGCTTGCGATTCCGGCTCGAATGCCCCATCGTAGCCGCCGTGTGGAGATCGCCAGAGAGGAGATTCCCCGCCATGGCTCGGACGACTCGCTATCCCGAGATCGAGGTGCGCGGCACCCCGCGACAACTAGGCCAGCAGTTGGGGGAGGCTGCCCGCGAACTCATCCGCGGCTTTGCCTCCGTGGCCCTGGACCGCGTCAACCAGACTGTCCGCATCTCCCGCGATCGCGCCATGGCGGTCGCCCGAGCGTGCATTCCCTGCGTGCAGGGATACGCGCCCCACCTGCTGGAGGAGCTCCAGGGCATGGCGGCAGGCTCCGGAGTCCCGCTGGAAGAGCTCATGCTCTTGCAGGTCCGCAATCAGCTCCGCCCCGAGGGTGCCTGCACCGCGATCGCCATCGCCGGACAGCAGATGGCCAGCGGCGGCGGCATCGTGGCGCAGAACTGGGACAACGACCCGTCACTGGACCCGTTCACCATCGTGCTCACCCGGCGTCCGGTCGGCAAGCCGGCGCTCATCGATGTCACGCAGGCCGGGCTGATCGCCTACATCGGTTTCAATGCGGCGGGCATCGGGGTATGCCTCAACACGCTGCCCGCGCCGAGTCGCGCGGTGGGCGTCCCCCACTACTTCACGGTGCGCCGCATCTACGAGTGCGCCACGCTGGACGATGCGGCGAACGCCGTGGCGACAGCCGAACGAGCCATCCCGGCGAATATCCTCCTCAGCACTCCGGCGGGTCCGGCCGATCTCGAAGTGACCATCGATGCGGTCCACGTGCTCCGCGACCGCGGCACCGGTGTGCTCACCCACACCAATCACGCGCTGCACCCGGCTGTGGAAGCAGTGACCAGGGACTTGCCGGAGCTGCTCCAGTCCAGAGCGCGGAAAGAGCGCGTCGATCGCCTCCTGGAGGCGCTCCCGCGGCCCTTCGAGCTGGCCGCGATTCAGGCCGTGCTCCGCGACCACGAGCACCATCCACGCTCGATCTGCCGCCATGCCAACGCCGACCCCGGCACCGGCTTCCTGGCCTCGGTATTCTCGGTCGTCTGCGAACCGGAGAGCGGACGCCTCCACGTGGCGCGCGGCAATCCGTGTGCGGCGCCCTACGAAACGTATTCGCTGAACTGAATTCTGGGGCGCTTTCCGGGCTGCGGCCCCCCAGGCGGCTTCGTTCGCCGAGCGTTCTGCTGGCATGGCGCCCTCGCACCGTCTGCAGGGCCGTGCCTGGCGGCAGCGCCGCCGCGGCCGCTGCCACCGTGAAGACTCGGGGAACCGTGGGGCAAGGTCTGGCGATCGGCCGCCCGCCGAGGCGATTGGCGGCCAGCCCGATCCGACTGGCTCTGCCCGCCCGACCCGCGAACCGTCGATGGCTGGTATAACCGGATCAGCCGGCCAAGAAGCGCTCGGTCTCGATGGCGGCCATGCATCCGGAGCCTGCCGCGGTCACCGCCTGCCGGTACACGTGATCCTGCACATCGCCGCAGGCGAACACCCCGGCCACGCTCGTGGCCGTCGAGTTCGGCTTGGTGACGATGTACCCCTGAGCGTCCAGCTCCAACTGACCGCGCACCAACTGCGAATTCGGCGAGTGTCCGATGGCCACGAAGACACCCTGGCAGGCGTACTCGCGGCGGGCGCCTGTGCGGGTGTCTTCCAGCAGCACGCCACGCACCACCAACTCGTTCTCGGCCTGGAGGATCTCCGCGACGGTCGCATTCAGGATGAACTCGATCTTGGCGTTCTCCTGGGCCCGCCGCAGCATGATCTGCGACGCCCGGAAGCCTTCGCGGCGGTGCACGACGGTCACCTTGCTGGCGAACCTGGTCAGATAGGTCGCCTCTTCCATGGCCGAGTCGCCCCCGCCGACCACGACCACTTCCTTGCCCCGAAAGAAGAATCCATCGCAGGTCGCGCAGGCAGACACCCCATGGCCCAGCAGCCGTCTCTCGGATTCGAGATTCAGCAGGCGCGCACTGGCGCCGGTTGCGATGATCACCGCTTCTGCGGCAAAGCGATCTTCGCCGGCCCGCACGCCGAAGGGGCGCGTCGCCAGGTCCACCGCATCGGCCACCACCAGTCGGCAGTCCGCGCCGAAACGCACGGCCTGAGCGCGCATGCGGTCCATCAGGTCCGGTCCCAGGATGCCGTCGGGGAAACCCGGGAAGTTGTCCACCTCGGTCGTGATGGTGAGCTGGCCTCCTGGCTGGGTGCCCTCCAGCACGAGGGGGGCCAGATCCGCTCGAGCCGTGTACAGGGCGGCCGTCAGGCCTGCCGGCCCCGAGCCGATGATGACCACTCGCCGCTGCTCCTGTGCCATGCTGCTTTCCCCATGCATCGAGAAGACCTGACTCGGCAGCCAGCCATGGCGGCTGGCCACCGCAACATAGAAACGGGCTCGACCCGGGGCAACGCCTCTCGTTCCAGGCCCTACCCTGCGGCGCCCGGCGACACGGGTCCCTATCTTCGCTCCCCACGCGCTGGCCTGTTCACCCCGTCCACCGGAGGTCGAGCATGTTGCTCTCGCATCCCAGCGGCCAGTACCAGTTCCTCCGCGGCATCGAGCCGTACTCGTGCGGAGTGCGCGCGGCCACCGGGTTCGAGATCGCCAGAGCGATTCTGCGGTCTGCGGTCCCCTGGTCGTCCGGCTTCGAACTGATCGAGGCCCACTTGGCCGCTGTCGGCCTAGGTCGCGAAGCGCTGTGCGCCGCCGAGCTGCGCTGCCCTGCGCCCTTCACGTTCGCGGGCTTCGCCGCATTCAACCGGCAATGGTGCGCGCGCCTGCGCGCATGGGGGTTGTACGTCGGCGACGCGAATCCCATCGCGCGCACCCAGGTGGCGCCGGTCGTCGCGCCGCCACGCGAGGTGCACCTGCACGCCTTCGCGTACGTCCGCCCGGCGCGCCGCGCGTGGGGCGGCTCGCCTCCACCCAGCTTCGTAATCGCCGGGGCAGGCGAACTCCGGGACGGCATCCTCGCCGAAGACCAGATCATCCGCCGGGGCGAGACCTCGCCGGAGGCGATCGCGGCCAAGGCGGAGTACGTGCTGGACGTCATCGAAGAACGCCTCCGCGGCCTGGGCGTGGCCTGGCAAGATGCGAGCTCGGTGTGCGCGTACACGGCGCATCCCCTCCCTGCCGTGATCGCGCCCCGCTGGTTCGGCCGACTCGGGGCCTTGGCCGGCCGCCATGGTCTGCGCTGGGTCTACAGCCGGCCGCCGGTGCAGCAACTCGAATTCGAGATGGATGCTCGCGGCGTCTGGGCGGAGACCTGGCTGGAATGCGACTGACCCGAAGGCCGTGGGCCCTCGACGCTTGCCGGCGACTGCCCGGCGGTCCGGCGGATCGCTCGCCGGCACGCTGCCGTTTCTTGCCGGCTCTGCAGTCCATCATTCTCGCGCATGGCCGCGGTTCGGCCATCGAGCTACATTTGGCGGGCCGCAAGCTCTTTCCGTGGGTGTGCTCATGTCGCAGCACATCGAGCCGAAGCGCTTCGTCGAGATCCTGAAGCCCGTGGTGGATCAGTGCGCCCGGGCCTCGACGATCTTCTACGGGAGAGTCGCCGACGTCGGCAAGGAGGCGGACATGCGCTTGAGTGGCGCCAAAGCGCAGCAGGCCTCCACCGTGCTCACGGCGCTGGACTGCGCGCTGCAGGACATCCTGCTGAGCGTCGTGCTCCAGTACTTCCCGTGGGTGCGTTGCATCGCGGAGGAGACCACGCCGCTGCGCCGGCGCTTTTCCCCGAACCGCTCCGAGTACGCAGTCATCGTCGATCCCATCGACGGCACCCTGCACTTCCGCAACGGCGACGGCCCGTACCATGTCTCCATCGGACTGGCGCACAGAGGAGTGATGCTCGCCGCGGTGGTAGCCCGCCCCACCGAAGCCAAGATCTTCACGGCCGTGCGCGGCAGCGGCGCCTGGGTTCACGCGCCGGGCGCCAGCCCGCGGCGCCTGCTGCTGCCCGCCGAACCCGGCACCAGGCTTGCCTTCATCTCGTCCAAAGCACGCGCATATCAGGCGTTGGCTCGCCCCGAGCTGGAGCCGTTCGAGCATCCGATCGGCGCCGCGCTGGTGCTCACCCGGCTGGCCGAAGGCGCGATCTGTGCGTACCTGACCCGGCAAGTGGAAGTCTACGATGTCGGCCCGCCTTCGTTGATCGCCGAGGAGGCTGGGGCCCGTTGTTTCCTGCGCAATGGCCGTTCGCCCCGCTACGGCCGGCGGCGGATGTTCGCCTACTACATGGCGGCAGCGGCTCCTGGCCCGGCCGCCAAGCTGCGCGCCATGCTGCGCTGCGCGCCAACCGGAGACTAGACCCCATGCTGCCGATCCGTGGCGTCATCCCCGTCCTGAGCATGCCCTACCGAGACGATCTCGGCGTCGACCTGGCAACCCTCGCGCACGAGGTCGATCACGTGTTCGCCACCGGGGCCGATGGGTGCGCGCTGGCGCTGGTGTCCGACACCCTGCGCCTCACCGCTGCCGAACGCCTGGAGCTGCCGGCCCGCTTGGTCGAGTACGCGGCTGGACGTGGCCCGGTCGTCATCAGCGTCGGGGCAGAGAGCAGCTATCAGTCGTGCGAGTATGCGCGGGCGGCAGCGGCCGGCGGTGCCAGCGCCATCATGGCAATTCCGCCTCTGTCGGTCGCGCTGGGAGAGGCGGAGCTCCGCCGCTACTTCGAGGCGCTGCTCGACGCGGCGCCCCTACCCCTGTTGGTCCAGGACGCCAGCTCCTACGTCGGCCGCGCCATGACCGTCGAATTCCAGGCGGCGCTGTTCGCCGAGTACGGTGACCGCATCCTGTTCAAGCCGGAGGCCGCCCCGCTCGGGCCCACCATCTCGGCCCTGCTGGAGCGGACGGGTGGCCGGGCGCCGATCTTGGAGGGCAGTGGCGGCATCCTGCTGGTCGACGCGTACCGCCGAGGCATCTGCGGGACCATGCCTGGCGTGGAGCTGCTGGACGGCATCGTGGCCCTGTGGAAGGCCTTGGCCCGCGGCGACGACGAACGCGTGTACGCCCTGTATTTCCCCATCTGCGCCTTGGTCGCGCTGCAGCTCCAGGGCGGCCTGGATGGCTTCATCGAAGCGGAACGGTACCTGCTGCATCGGCGCGGGCTCTTTCCCAATCGACTGCGTCGCGGACCATCCGGGTATGCGCTCGACAGCGCCACCGTTGCCGAGATCGAGCGCCTCTTTGTCCGGTTCGCGGCTGCCGTGGCGGGCAGCTAGGCCTGGCGAGGACTCGGGTCCGATGATCTCGCGCCGACTGCAGCAGGTACAGCGTCCGGTCATTCCAGACGTGGCCGCGCTGATTCGCGCCCATCCGGGAACCATCTCCTTGGGACAAGGCGTGGTGCACTACCCCCCACCCGAGGCCGTGCTCCGCGCTGTGGCGGGTGTGGACGCGGACCCGGGCGCTCACCAGTACCAAGGGGTTTTCGGCCAACCCAACCTCGTGGCGGCGCTGGAGTCCAAGCTGGCTGCAGAGAACGGCATCCACGTGGGCGCTGACCAGTTCGTGATGGTGACGGCAGGCAGCAACATGGCCTTCTGCCATTGCGTGCTGGCCATCGCGGACCCTGGCGACGAGATCGTCATGATGTCGCCTTACTATTTCAACCACGAGATGGCAGCGGTGATGGCCAACGTGCAGCCGGTGCTGGTCGATACCGACAGGGAGTACCAGCCGGTGCTCGAGCGGATCGCTGGCGCCATCACCTCCCGCACGCGCGCGGTGGTGACTATCTCGCCCAACAATCCCGCGGGCGTCGTGTACGGGGCCGAAGTCTTGACCGCCATCAACCACCTCTGTCGGGACCGCGGAGTGTACCATATCTGCGACGAGGCGTACGAGTACTTCACCTACGCGGGCGCCCGCCATTTCTCTCCCGGCAGTCTACCCGGGGCCGCAGCGCACACGATCTCCCTGTACTCGTTCTCCAAGGCCTACGGCATGGCCAGTTGGCGCGTCGGGTATGCGGTGGTGCCGGTGCACCTGCGCGACGCTATGGCCAAGATCCAGGACACCGTGCTCATCTGCCCACCCGCCGTGTCCCAGCGCGGAGCACTGGCGGCGCTGGAGGTCGGATCCCGCTACTGCCGGCAATTCGTCCCGGAGCTGGAGCAGGTCCGCAGCTTGTGCCTGGAACGCCTGGCGACTCTGGGGGATCGATGCCGGGTCGGCGGCGCCAACGGAGCGTTCTACCTGCTGGCCAGGCTGGACTGCAGCCTGCCCGCCATGGCGTTGGTGAAGGAACTGATCACCGCGCACGGCGTCGCCGTGATCCCGGGAACCGCGTTCGGCATCGCCGACTCGTGCTGCGTGCGCATCGCGTACGGAGCGCTGTCCCGACAGACGGTGGAGACAGGCGTGGAGCGCCTGGTGACCGGCCTGCGGGCCATCATGGAGAGGCGATCGGGTTGGCGCTGAGATGCGCGTCACGAACTCACCCGTCAGGACCTGCGGCGCTCGGCCGGTGGACCTTCGGCTGGCTGCCTCCGGGCCCGCGCTGTCAGCGGGCCAGTGCGCCCGGCGGTGCGCAGCGGCCGGGGCCCGGCGAGGCCGGCGCCGCGGTGGTGACCGCGGTTGGCTTGCTGCGGTGTCGGTGCCCAGGCGCAGTTGCGCCGCGCGCAGGCAGGTGCCACGGACCCGTGCGTAGAGCCCTGCTGCGGGGCTGTGCCGCCGTCTGCGCCGCGGCCCTCGAAAGAATCCTTGACACGGCGGCCGTGAGCCCATATGTTCGTCCACGCAAAGAGTGACCTGAATCCGCAGATGAATACCGCACAGGAAGTTTTCCACTTCCTGGAATGTGGAACTTCGACAAAATCAGTCTGGTATTCGGGCGGGTTGGTCGCTCTTTTTTTTGTACGCCCTGCGGATACATGAACGCTCCTGCCCGTTGTCCGTGGTGGCTGCTGGCGGCCTCCGCCTTCTCGTTGCTTCTGGCATCTTCGCAGGTGGCTGCCGGTCAGCAGTTCGACATCCATCCCCCACAACTCGACCTCGGCAGCACCGCACCGGGGATGCCGGCGCGAAGCCTTGCCTGCGTCACCAACGCGAGCGGTTCCGAGCTGGAGATCTCGCTGACCGTCAGGGGCCCCGGGTTCTCGGTCCAGCCCACTCGACTGCGCGTGGGCGCCGGCGCCCAGCAATGGCTGGAGGTCTCCTATCTCGGCTACTCCGCAGGCCAATTCACCGGCGAGCTGCTCGTCGAGACGGCGGGTCTGCTCGCCGGCGAGGAACACCGAGTTCCTCTGCGCGTCACCGTGGCGCAGGCGCGGCTGGTGACCGTCCCGTCGCCCACCGCTGGCCTGGATCTCGGTGCTGTAGCCGTAGGCTCCGAAAGCCAGGGCACGCTGCGGGTGCGCAATTCGGGCACGAGCCCAACGGTGCTGGACACCGTGTTCCTCGAGGGGCCGCCGGACGCCTTCAGCGTCGATGCCCTCGGCCGCACGCTGGTGGACTCGCAGGGGGAACTGGAGATCACCGTCCGCTTCCGCCCGCTTGGGGGTGGCCCCCACGAAGCGCGCCTCGTACTGCTCGGCCCCGATCTGGTGCCGCCGCGCACGTACGTGCCGATCACGGGCAAGGCCTTGGCGCCGCGCGCGATGGTCTCGCCCCTGCCCCAAGTAGGCATGTCGTTCGGCCGACTCAGCTTGGGCGAAGCGGCCACGAGTCCGCTCACCGTGTTGAACGAAGGAGAAACAGACCTCCGCATCACCGCTGTGGAGGTCTCCAGTGCCGACTTTTCGGCCGCGTTCGACCCGGGCACCGCCGGCACCGTTCCGCCGGGTGGGCGGCAGCAGGTGCAGGTCACGTTTCGGCCGCGGTACGAGGGTCGGTCCGAGGCCCGCCTGACCATCACCTGCAACGACCCCTCGCAGCCGCGCCTCGTGGTGCCCCTGCTCGGCAGCGCCGCGGTCGCGCCGCCCGACATCGCCATCCTCAACGAGGCCACGATCGATTTCGGCAGCGTGGCCATGGGCAAGCAGGCCCGGGAATACCTGCTGCTGTGGAATCGCGGCGGCGTGCCCTACACGGTCGCCGTGGCCCTGGCCGGCCAAGCAGCGGAAGAGTTCGCCGTGGAACCCCCCTCGGTGCTCGTCCAGCCCGGCGACGTGCGGCGAGTAGCCATCGATTTCGCCCCCCGGGAGACCGGGCCTCGCGCAGCAGAGCTGCAGGTCACCGTGCCGACCGGCGTTCAACCCCTGCGCCTGCTGGGCGTGGGGAGATTCCTCGACCTGACTCCGACCGCGCTCGACTTCGACAAGGCCGTGGTGGGCACGACCGCCCGCTTGGTAGCTGACGTGTACAACTTCGGCAACGCGGATTTCACGGTGACCGGCGTCGTCTCCAGCGATCCCAAGATCTTCACCGTCCGGTCACAAGTCAGCCCCGGCAACAAGTTCGTCCTGCCGGCGAACGGCCTGCGGCCGCTGCCACTCGCGGTCACGTTCTCGCCGCCCGCGCGCGGGGTATTCACAGGCGCGGTTCAGCTTCAGGGATACTGGGACGGCTCGTTCGACACGCGCGATATCCTGCTCAATGGCACCGGCATCGCCGCCGACCTCGAGCTGCACCCAACGGGGCCATTCGATTTCGATCACGTCGTCGTAGGCCAGGCCGAGGCACGCACGATCGTGGCGACCAATACTGGCGACACCGACCTGCGGGTGGAGGCCCACCCCGAGTCCGATGAAGCGACGGTCGAGCCGGACACGTTCGCCTTGGCGCCCGGCGAGTCGGCGACCCTGCGTCTGCTGTTCCGACCGGCAGCCCTGGGGAACCGCACCGCCACTGTCCAGCTCATCAGCAACGCTGTGCAGGATCGGGCGCTCCCCCTTCAGGTCACAGGCAAAGGGGCTCTGCCCTTCGTCGACCTGGAACGTGTCGTCACGGTGATCGCCTCGCGGGCCAACCGGCGGGATACGCTGGCGGTGGGCTGGAACAACACGCCCCTCGTCCTGCACGACGGCACGAAGCTGGACCTGGCGTTCTGCATTCCGCCGGACCTGCGCACGGCCATGGTCGGCCGCAAGTTCACCGTCGAATGGGTCGGACTCGACCAGAACCTCGATCCGCAAGGTGGACCCACTACGCACGAGCTCCAGATCGAGGATACCGGAGAATCGCGCCTGCTGCTCGAGCAGATGAACCTGCGCCTGCTCGAGCAGAGCAATCGGCGGGTGCGGCTCAAGATCAGCACCCAGGACCATCCCAACGCCCCGGTGTACAGCGTCTCGCAGATCTTCGAGGCTGGCGGCTGGAAGTGGGAGTTCGAGGCCAAGCCGCTCGTCTCGTTCCTCTCTGTGCGCCCATCTCGGACCTACACCGACCGGAACGGAAACCGGGTGCACGGCAGGACGGAGAGGCTGATCGGCTTGCCGGCCCTCGCCTTTTTCGGCTTCCACAACAGCGAAAGCGACGGCCTCTCGGGGATCCATGTGACCGCCATCGGCAACGTCCTGGAAGCTCTGTCCACCGAGAACTCCATCGCGGTGTCGATGGGCGTGGCTCTCTCCTTCTACAAGGACCACTTCATGCTCGGGCTCGGACGGGACGTGTACGACCACCGGGCCCGAGACCAGCGTCTGGGCACCGAGGATTTCATCTTGACGGTCAAGTACTGGGGGCTGTCGAGGTAGCCCGCGGTGCCGTGACCGCGGTGCAGGTCTCGGCGGCTGCGACGCCTGGCACGGGCCAGCGACGAGGCGGCCGGCACCAGCGACCCGCCAGCCTGCAGAAGCGGAGCGCGTGCCGGAAGCCGCGGGCAGCAAGGACCCAGCCCCGCTGCCTGGGGCGTCGCGTTCCCCCCGCATCCAACACACCACCACCAGGAGCGTGGGTCAGAGATGTCCACGCGGCCGCCGCTTCCTGTTCCCTGTCACCCTCTGGCCACTCGGCGAACAGACCTGGGACGCAGCCGTGCGCCGGCCGTCTGCCCGCGCCGCGCTAGTCGGCTCTTCAACCCGCCTCTCCGCACCGAACCGCCGATGGCGCGCACGGCGGTTGACAACTGACCTTTTGTGCATTACTATTCATGCGTGCAGTTATGGGAGAACCCCCCATCGAGCAAGGACCTCTAACCTACACGATGCAGGTCGCGATGCTGCCGCTGTCCTCCTTCGCCCGCGACGAACTGCTGGCCTGGCTTCTCTCGGCTCTAGGTGGCGGATACCTGTGCGTGCGCGTGGGCCTCGGCCTCTTGGCTCTGGCCGCGTAGACGCCGCCTGGCGCGCCTTGGCCTCGCTGTTCGGCATCCTCGACCCCAGACCGTGCGTCCTTGGTCGGTCTGGTGGGTAGCAGTGCGGACCGATATTCTTGGTTGACTTCCGCAGTCACTTCCCGTTCATTTAGCCCCATTGGTCCCCGCGCAGACGGGGGCTGATTTCGTCCGATCACAGTCCGGCTGCGAGCCAGTGCCACTGTACGCGGTTCATGACCATGCAGTGTGGCTGGTGGCGGCCATGGGCGTTGCTGTTCTGCTGGGAGCGGCAGCCACCAGCGCGTTGCGCGAGGGTCGCGGGGCCAGCGATCCGGGTCTCGGGCCGCCGGCAGAGTCTGCTCCGGTGGCGGCGCCTGCACCGGGCCCCGCGGCGCGCGAGCGAGTCGTGCTGTCTCCGGACGGCGGGCCAATTCGGGTCGAGGTCCTCAATGGCTGTGGCCTGCCCCGAGCGGCCACCCGCCTCACTCGTCGGCTTCGTACTTTGGGAGTCGACGTGATCGACGAGGGCACCGTCGGAAGCTCCGTCTTTCTGGAGAGCATGGTGGTCGACCGCCGGGGGAACATGCAGCGCGCCCAGGCGGTCGCCGAGCTCTTGAACATCCCGGTCTGCATCCAGCAGATCGACAGGCACCCCTCGGTTCTGGCCGAAGCGAGCATCGTCATCGGCCGGGACCACGAGCAGTTGGGACTGCTCCTTCCGTAGGCGCCGGGTACGTACCGGCAGGAGTGTGATCAGCGCATGGGGCCAGAACTCCCTGGCAGCGTCCGGCGGATAGTCGAATTGCTCCAGGGAAAGAAAGGGACGGATATCCTCGTCATGGATCTCCGCCAGCTCACCGACGCGACAGACTACTTCGTCCTGTGCACCGCCACGTCCGACCAGCACGTGCGGGCGTTGGCCGACGAGTTGATCGAGAAGTCGACAAGCGCGGGCGAAACGCCTTGGCATATAGAGGGATACGAGGCGCGCCGGTGGGTCTTGGTGGATTTCGTCGATGTGGTCGTGCATGTGTTCCGCCGCGAAGTGCGCGAGTTCTACGCGCTCGAGCGGCTCTGGCGCGACGCCCCGGCGGTCCGCTTCGAAGATGGCGACGACGCGGACGGTTCGGGCAGCGAGGTGCCGCTGGCGGCTGCGGCTGACCCCGTGTTCTCCCGGTGCTGACCTATGCCCGTCGAGACCCTGCGCTGGCAGGACGACCACCTGGTGTTGCTCGATCAGACGCGGCTGCCGGAGGTCACGGAGTTCCTCCACTGCCGGCAGGTCGAAGACGTGGCCCGAGCCATCGAGCGCCTGAGCGTCCGCGGCGCGCCAGCCATCGGCGTAGCAGCGGCGTACGGCACGGTGCTCGGCGCCCTGGTGGCCCTGCACGGACCGCGGTCCCAGTTTCTCGATGCCGTGCGCGCCGGCATCGACAGGTTGGCCGCCACGCGGCCGACCGCGGTGAACCTATTCTGGTCGTTGGCGCGCATGCGGGCGGTGCTCGATCGGGCCGCGCATTCGGCACCCGACGCGGTATGCGCGCTGCTGCTGGCCGAAGCGCAGGCGATGCACAGCGAGGACCGACGAGTGTGTCGTGCGATCGGTCGCCACGGCGCCGACCTGCTGCCCGACGGTGCCTGCGTCCTCACCCACTGCAACGCCGGGGCGCTGGCAACCGCTGACTACGGCACGGCCCTCGGCGTGATCTACGCGGCTCGAGACCAAGGGAAGCGCATACGCGTGTACGCGGACGAGACCCGCCCGCTGCTCCAAGGGGCCCGGCTGACGGCCTGGGAGCTGCTCCAGGAAGGCATCGAGGTGACGCTCATCTGCGACAGCATGGCCGCCGCGGTGATGCGCCGCGAGCACGTCGACTGCGTCATCGTGGGGGCCGACCGGATCGCGGCCAATGGAGATGTCGCCAACAAGATCGGCACGTACGGTCTGGCTACCATCGCGCGGGCCCACGGGGTGCCGGTGTACGTGGCTGCGCCGCGGTCGACCATCGACATGAGCCTGGCCACGGGTGCGGAGATTCCGATCGAGGAGCGCCACGAGGACGAGGTCGCCTGTGTCATGGGCCGTCGCACCGCGCCTGCGGGCGTCCGCGTCTTCAACCCCGCGTTCGACGTCACTCCCGCCGAGCTGGTCACGGCGATCATCTCCGAGTGCGGCGTGGCCCGGGCTCCGTTGGGCGCGGCGCTGGCTGGCTGGGCGCGACGGGAGGCCATATGAGAGCGGCCGGACACCCCAGGCGGGCACCGGTGACGTCTGCCACATGCTGGCCGCTGGCGGTGCTGGCCAGCATGGCTGTGTCAGTGGGCTGCGCAGACCGGGTCCCGCAGGCACCCGTGGGTCGCGTGGTGCCGCTGCCGCCCGAGCTGAGCAGCCTGCCGGAGGAATTCGATCCGGAGGTCTTAGGCGACGATCTCCCGCCGATCGCGCCGGTGTCAGGCCAAGGGATGCCTGCGCCCAGTTCGCCGACTACAGCCGTCTCTGCCCGGGCGAACGCGGCGCCGGCGCCTGGTGGGACGCTCGGCCTGGCCCCAGCAGAGGGCGGGGCACACCAGTACGTGTTCCAGGTGGAGGTCTTGGCCCCAGCCGATTCGCACGCCGCCGAGCAGCGCCGTCGGCAACTGGAGCTGGGTCTCGGCGTTTCCGCGCGCCTGGCCGGCCTGGGCGAATTCCGCGTGGTCCGCATCGGCGTGTTTTCTGCTCCGGACCAAGCCCACGCGCTTTGCCGGCGTGTCGCGGCCCTCGATCCAGCGTGTGGCGACGCGTGCATCGTCCGCGTCTCGCCTGCCGGCGACACGGCGCAGGCTCCCAGCGCCGAGCCCTACCATTCCGACCCTGCAGCGCGCAGCGCTACGGCGATGACGACGAATGCCGGCATGCCGCAGCGCCTGGTGCAGGCGTTCGGCTGGCGAGTGCTGTTGGCCAAGGTGGAATCGCAGGAAGAGGCTGAACGGGTGCGCGGCCTGGCCGAGCTGCTGCTTCAGCGCACCGATATCGACATCGATTTCAGAGCGCCGTGGTACAACGTCGAGATGGGCCACTACCGGACCGAGTCCGAGGCTCAGCAAGCTTTGGAGGGTGTGACGGAGCATTTCCCCGACGCCCTCAAGGTGAGGGGACAGATCCTCATACCGGCGGAGGAGTGACCGATGCACACGGTGTGCTTGGGCGCCCTGTTGCTGCTGCTGGCAGGGTGCGCCCCGCGCTCGGACGTATGGCATGTCCGGCGCCTGGCGACGACACCAGCGGATTCGCTGGATGTCTCTGGACCAGCGAGCGAGTCCGATGCCGCGCTCTTGCTGCGGCAGGCTAGGTGGCACCTGCTGCGGGCCACCGAGGCTCGGCAGCTGAACCTGCCGGCCGTGGCCCAGGCGGAACTGGACCAGGCCTTGCGCACGCTCGCCGCGCTGCAATCCGTGGGCGAGGCTGATTCGGCCACCGCGGTGCTCGGGGATCAGGTCGAAGCCGAGTACCGCCGGCTGGTGCCCCACCTCGAGCGATTCTCCGCGGACAGCCCGCTAGCGCTGCTGCTGGAGGGACTGTCCGAAGAGGAGCTGCTGCAACTGGGCCCGAATGCGGCCTCGCTTCTGCGCCTGCATCAGGTCGCAAGGCATTGCGACGTGCCGGTGGACGCCAACGAGAAAGTGGCCGCCAGTGTCCGCTTCTTCCAGACGCGGGGCCGCAACACTCTGAACGCCTGGATGCAGCGCGCCGGGTGCTTCCGGCCGATGATCCTGCAGACTCTGCGCGAAGAGGGCGTCCCGGAGGATCTGCTGTACGTGGCCATGATCGAGAGCGGCTTCAACCCCAACGCGTACTCGCGGGCCCACGCCGTGGGCATGTGGCAGTTCATCGAGCAGACGGGCAGCCTCCAGGGACTCCGGTGCACCCACTGGGTGGACGAACGGCGCGATCCGGTGAAGTCGACGCGGGCCGCGGCGCGCCATCTCCGAGATCTGTATGCGAGCTTGGGGGATTGGCGTTTGGCGCTGGCCGCTTACAACTGCGGCCAGGCGCGGGTCGAAAAAGCCATCGAACGGGCTGGGTCGCGCGATTTCTGGCAGCTCGACCTGCCCGCTGAGACAGTGAACTATGTCCCGCTGTTCATGGCGGTGACCGCCATCTGCCACGATCCGGAGCTCTTCGGCTTCGAACCGCCCACTCCCGACCCGCCCTTCGCGTACGACGAAGTCCGGGTCCCGCCCGGCGTTCCGTACATCGATCTGCGCGTCGCTGCCGACGTTCTCGGGGTCAGCTACGCGGAACTCCGCCAGCTCAACCCTGAGCTCCGCCAGCGCATAACGCCCCCTGATGCCGGTCCGGAAGGCTACTGCCTGCGCGTACCGCCCGGTCGGGGCAGGAACCTGTTGGAGCGCTATGCGAGCCTGCCAGCGGCATCGAGGCCGGAAGTATACGAGTACGTGGTCCAGCCCCGCGACAACCTGTCCAGCATCGCGCGCGCCTTCCGGGTGGACAGCCGCCTGATAGCCGCAGCCAACGATATCGAGAACCCCAATCGGCTTCAGCCCGGGCAGCGGTTGGTGATCCCGACCGTGGCGGCCGATCAGAGTCCTTCCACGCAGGAGAAGATCACGTACGTTGTCCGCCGCGGCGAATCCCTGGCGGCCATCGCGCAGCAACACGGGGTGCGCGTGCAGGACCTCCGGCAATGGAACGGCCTGGCGTCCACGCTCATCCATCCCGGTGATCGGTTGACCATCTGGCGCAGCAAGCGCACGGCGCCCGGCACTGCGACAGCAGCGGTCGCGGCCAAGCCGGCCTCGGCCCCGTCGACACCAGTCGGCGCCGAAGGGAGCCGCGGTGCGGCCCGGACCCACACGGTGGCCGCGGGCGAGACGCTGTGGGAGCTGAGCCAGCGGTACAGCGTGAGCGTGGCCCAGATCCAGCGGTGGAATCGCTTGTCGGGCACGGCGCTTCGCCCCGGGCAGGTGCTCGTGGTCAGCGAGGGCAGCGCCTCGCCCGCGCGCACGGCCGAGCGGGTCTACACCGTGGTCAAAGGGGATACGCTGTATGGCATTGCCCGCAGACATGGTCTGCAGGTCAGCGATCTGGCCCGCTACAACAATCTCGACCCTTCAGCCAAGCTGCTGGCGGGCATGAAGCTCCACCTCGTTCCGCCAGCCGCAGACTAGAACAGATGCGTATCGCGCGCCATGTGCTGCTGGTCGTCCTGGCGCTTCTGCTCGAGGCCACCTGGCTGCAGGCCATCCAGGTGGCCGCCTTCAAGCCGGATCTGGTATTGCTGGCTCTCTTGCACATCGGCCTGCGGGCCGGTCCTGCAGAGGCTACTCTTCTGGGCTTTGGCGCCGGCTTTCTGCAGGATACGCAGATGCCGACCGATCTGGGCCTGAACACCCTGATCAAGACACTCTCGGGGTACTTCGCTGGATACTGCCGTACCAGCATTGCGGCAGACAGCTTGCTGGTTCAACTGGTGCTGATCGTCGCCATGGTCCTGGTGCACGACCTCTGTTTCTTCGTGGGATCGAGCGGGATCACCTTGGCGGACGTCCCATTCTTCTGGTTGCGCTACAGCATCGGCCGGGCTGTCTACACCTGCTTGGTTGGCGTGCTCGTGTACGGGGCTCTGCTGCTGCGCAGCCGTTTCCACGCGGCCTGACCTGGCCCTGGGGTCCAGAACATGGCCCTCGCTGGTCGTGACGAGAGGAGCGCCCGCGCCCGGATTCTGTACATCACGGCGTGTGCCCTGTTCGCTCTGATTGGGCTCAGGCTGTTCTACCTGCAGATCACGACCTTCGCCAGACACGCGCGCGATTCCGACCGCAACCGGATTTCCCAGACGCGAGTCAGGGCGCCTCGCGGGCTCATCTATGCCCGCGACGGCGAAGTCCTCGCCCTCAACCGGATCATCTACTCGATCACGCTCGAGCGCTCCACTCGCAGCGAGTACGATGCCGCCGTCGCTGCCATTCGCGCCGCGCTCGGCGAGGACGCCGTCGACGGGAGCTACAGCCGCAACCAGCGGGTCATCCGCCTCAAGCGCGACGTGGACCTGCACACCGTGGCGGTCGTCGAGGAGCTGATCAAGCCAGACCACCCCAAACTGGCGGTCGAGATCGAATCCCAGCGGTACTACCCGTACGGGCATACGTGCTCGCATCTCCTCGGATACATGGGCGTCGTTCAGGAGGAGGATCTTGCGGCGCCGAGCGGCAGAGCCTATGCCCCGGACGACTACATCGGCAAGACCGGGCTCGAGAAGGAGTTCGAGAGCGTCCTGCGCGGCGTGGACGGTGTCCGCTTTGCCGAGGTGGATGCCGCGGGCCGCGTGCGCCGCGAGTTCCCGGAGCGCGAGCAGCCGGCCATTCCGGGCCAGGACCTCCGTCTCACCATCGATCTGGACGTCCAGCGCGCCGCGGAAAAGGCGCTGCCCGACTCTCTGGCTGGCGCTGTGGTGGCCCTCGATGCGCGCACGGGGGCCGTGTTGGCCCTGGCCAGCAAGCCCGACTTCGACCCCAACGTTTTCGTCTCGACCCATGCCCAGGAGGAGCGCCGCCGCTTGCTGGGAGAGGGCTCCATGGCCTTGCTCAACCGCGCCCTCAACGGCCGCTACTGCCCCGGCTCGACCATCAAGATGGTGGCGGCCACCGCCGCCCTGGAAGAAGGTCTCACGGACACCCTGAGCTCATTCCCCGGCTGCCGAGGCGCTCTGCAGGTGGGTGGACATGTGTTTCACTGCACGGGCGTGCATGGCGAGCTCAACCTGCTGCAGGCCCTGGAAGTCTCCTGCAACATCTACTTTCTCCACCTGGCCCAGGTGCTGGGATTCGATCGCTGGCGCCTGTATGCTGCCCGGTTCGGTCTGGGCCAGCGCACCGGCTTCTGCATGGAGCCGCCGGAATCAGTCGGGCTGCTGCCTTCCAGGGAGTACTACCGCCAGCGCGGCGGGTATTCCCTCGGGCGCCTGATGAACCTGGTCATCGGCCAGGGGGAGCTGCTCGTGACTCCCCTGCAGATGGCTCGATACACGGCTGCCATCGCCAACGGCGGCTATCTCGTGCAGCCGTACGTCTGGGGTCAGCCTGCGGACCCCGTGCGCATCGAGGGCATCTCGCCGGCCACGTTGCGGACGGTCCGCAAGGCGATGTACCGCGTCGTGAACGGGTCGCGCGGCACCGGCCGCAGAGCCCGTCTGGACCAGGTCGAGGTCGCAGGCAAGACCGGCACGGCGCAGGGACCTCGCGAAGACAGTGACGCCTGGTTCGTGGCTTTCGCGCCGTACGTCGCGCCGACGATAGCCGTTGCGGCCGTCGTCGAAGGCGGGGGGACCGGCGGCACCGCTGCCGCGCCGGTGGTACGCGCGGTGCTAGCCGCGTACTTCGCCGCAGACGAGGACTCGGTCAGCACCGAGCCCAAACTGGCGCAGGCGGACTCGACGTCGAGGCATGCTCCGCCGCTGTCCGCGTGGGCCCTCCAGTGACAAGAGGCGCGCGCTGACCATGCTCCCGCAGCTACGCGATCTCGATCGGCCCCTCATCGGTGCGGTACTGGCGCTGGGAATCCTGGGCATCACGGCTGTGTACAGCGCCAACTTCGCCAGCGAAGTGCCGGTGCTCCGGACCGTCTGGCAGAAGCAGCTCGGGTATGGCCTGCTCGCAATCCCGCTGGCCATCGCTGTGATCCGCGCGCCCACGAGATTCCTGTACGCGGCTGCGTACCCCATCTTCTTCGGGTGTCTGGTGGCGCTGCTGGCGGTGCTGGTGTTCGGAACCGGCGAGGACGCTCACCGCTGGCTGGCGATCGGCCCGATCCAGCTCCAGCCCTCCGAGTTCGCCAAAGTCGGGGCCATTCTGGCCCAGGCGCGCTACCTGGCCGATACGGCGCCGGCGCAATGCAGCCATCCTCGGGTTTTCGTCGCCTCCTTTCTGATCGTCGGATTGCCGATGCTCCTGGTCGCGCCGGAGCCCGACCTGGGCACAGCGCTCGCCTACGTGGCGCCACTGGTTCCCATGCTGTTCTGGGCAGGCACAGGCCCTGCGGCCCTGTTCTGCGTCGTCTCGCCGTTGCTGAGCGTGGTTTTCTCCTTCGAGCCGGCCTGGCAGGAACTGACCCCCTATCTCTTCGCTCTGTACATCCTCGTCAGCGCCGCCGCCTTCTTCTATCTGCTGAACCGCCTCTGGCTCATCCTGACGATGGTGGGGCTCAACCTCGGGTCCGGGCTGCTGGCGGTGTACGTCTGGGAGCACCTGCTGCGGCCGTACCAGCGGGATCGCATCGTGATCTTCCTGGACCCGGAGAGCGATCGGCTGGGCGCTGGCTGGAACATCATCCAGTCCATGATCGCGATCGGTTCCGGCGGCCTCACCGGCAAGGGGTTTCTCCACGGCACGCAGACCAAGTACGAGTTTCTTCCGGCCGCCCATACCGATTTCGTTTTCGCTGTCATCGGGGAGGAGCTGGGCTTCGTGGGCACCATGGTGGTGCTCGCGTTGTTCCTCTTCGTCATCCTGCGCGCGGTGAGCATCGCCAGCGCGACCAAGAACCGCTTCCTCAGCCTGACCGCCATCGGCGTCGCGTCGATGCTGCTCTTCCACGTGTTCGTCAACGTGGGGATGACCATTGGCCTCATGCCGGTCACCGGACTGCCGCTCCCGTTCGTCAGTTCGGGGGGCTCCTCGCTCTTGGCCAATTCCCTGGTCATCGCGCTGCTGCTGCACGCGCACTTGAACCGTCACGACTTCTGAGGGGCGCGCGCCCAGTCGCTGCCCCGAGCCCCGGGAACCGCCACCGGCACCCTTGCGGGGGGCTTGGGCACCGTGGGGCGGCTGCCTCGGGCCGGCGCGGAGCCACGACCAATTCCCAGCATCGATGCTGCTGCTGGCCCTGACCCACGAGCTGCATGCAACCGGACGGTGCCGCCCAGACACCAGCTCGTGTCGGGCGCGGCTCATGACCGGTAGCGACGATAGTCGATTCGGAGCTGGTCGAGCTTGGTGTACAGGTTCTTCCGAGACATCCCGATAGCCTCGGCTACGTGCGCGATGACGCCGTTGTGCCGCTGCAGCGCTCGGCAAAGGTAGCTGTACTCGAAACGATGGCGTGCTTCGACAAAGCTGCGCGGCTCCTCCTGTTCCGCCGTCAGCGCCCTGGCGTCGTGGATCTCGGCAGGAACGTCCGCTAGTCTCAGCTCGCCTTCCTGGGCCAGAACCACCATGCGTTCGATGACGTTCTCCAGTTGGCGCACATTGCCCGGCCACGGGTAACCCTGCAGCCGCTCCATGGCGACAGGCGCAATGCCGCGTACTGGCTTGCGATTCCGCGCCGCAGCCCGTTCGAGGAAGATCTGCGCCAGCCGGGGGATGTCCTCGCGCCGTTCGCGCAGAGGAGGGACCTCCAGCGGCACTACATTGAGCCGATAGAACAAGTCCTCCCTGAAGGTCCCCGCGCGAACAGCGGCCCACAGATCCGCGTTGGTCGCGGCGATCACCCGGACCCGAACGCGGATCGTCTGGGTGCCTCCGACGCGTTCGAACTCCCGCTCCTGCAAGACGCGCAGCAGGCGCGTCTGGACTCTGCCGTCGGCGGCTCCGACCTCGTCCAAAAACAGCGTTCCGCCATCCGCCAGCTCGAACCTCCCTGGCCGCTGCCGCGTGGCGCCCGTGAACGCCCCGCGTTCGTGGCCGAACAGCTCGCTCTCGAGCAGACCCTCGGGCAGCGCCCCGCAGTTCACCTGCACGAACGGCCGACCGCGCCGGGTGCTGTACTCGTGCAGGGCGCGGGCGATCACGCCCTTGCCGGTGCCGCTCTCTCCCTGGATCAGGACCGTCGCCTCCGCCGCAGCGAGGGCCGCGACCTGCGCCAGCAGGCGACGCATCCGAGGGTTGGACGAGACGAGCAGCGGTCTGCCGGAAACGTCACCATTGGCCCACTCCGACGGATCCGAACCCGCTGCCGGCTGGGCGTCGGCATCGTGTCCGCACGCCTGGTATTGCTCGGACATGGCCCCCCTCCGCGTCGCCGTGAGTACACCGCCGCGCATGCAATGCGTTTCTGCATTGAAATGCATAGCAAATTCACAGGCCGATGTCAAGGGGATATTCGAGAACCGAACAGACAGCGCGCGCAGGACGTGGACCCGGACCGCCAGAGCCCGGATCTAGCGGCCCCGGGGAACCACCGGGACCTGGATCGACAGATCTCTACGAGAGCGCCGGAGCAGCCGACCGCTCGCTGTCGAGCGCGGAGCAGACTTCCAGGGCCAGGCTCGAGTAGTTCTCCGCACCCGTGCTCGTGGGGCTGTAGCTGATGATCGGCTGGCCGTGGCTGGGAGCCTCGGCCAGGGTTACGTTCCGCCGGATGCAGGTCCGGTAGACCTTGCCGCCGAAGTAGTCGCGTATCTCGAGCGCCACTCGCCGAGACAACTGCAGGCGCTCGTCGTACATGGTGAGAAGAACCCCTTCGACCTGCAGGCTCGGGTTCAGGTACCGCTGCACCAGCCGCACGGTGCTGAACAACTTGCTGAGACCTTCCAGCGCGTAGTACTCGCACTGGACCGGAATCAGCACCGAATCCGCCGCGGTCAGCGCATTGATGGTCAGCGTTCCCAAAGACGGGGGACAGTCGATCAGCACGCAGTCGAAATCGTCCGCGATCGCCTCCAGCGCCTCCGCCAGTCTGCGTTCGCGACCGAAAACGGTCGCCATCTCCACCTCGATCCCCGCCAGCCGGAGATGGGCCGGCGCCAGGAACAGACAGGGGATGTCCTCGACCGGGTGGAGAATATCGGCCAGCTCCGCCTGGCCGATGAGCACCTCGTAGGTGGACCCCTGCAGACTCTCCGCCGAAGCCCCGCAGCCACTGGTCGCGTTCGCCTGGGGGTCCAGATCGATCAGCAGAACCCGCCGTTGCTGGAGGGCCAGACACGCGCCCAGATTGACCGCTGTCGTCGTCTTGCCGACGCCCCCCTTCTGATTGGCGATGGCGATGACCCTGCCCATATTCCCTCGACCACGCGCCGCCATGAACGACACCCGGGGACCGCCAGAATTCTGCCCTCGCGGCGCCCACCGGGTCGACATGGCCCAGTTCGAAGATCACGCAGTTGTGCCTGCTGCCAGGGCCGCCTCACCACCTCCGCCAGTACCGCACCAGTCCAGCCAGCGCATGCGGGCAGGTCGGCAATATACACGGGCCACAAGGCCGGGTCAAGCAATCGCTTCGCGAACCCGCTACAATCCATATAACTCGCTGATTTTCAGTCAGATAAATCGATTGCATGAGTCTTCAGAACGCGGTGCGCCCGGATCGCGCTGCAGGCCTTTCCGAACCGGGTCCGCGAGCCGCTCACCGAACCGACGCCAGGCCCGCCGAACCCCCGACTCGGGCCCGAATCGAGCCCATCCAGCGCCCCGTCGACAGCCCCTCGCGTAGCTCGAAGATCGCTCACGCCG
>Ga0067045_1003628_pt1 | contig 29523 bp, 14 predicted proteins | sample TerdegcTABiofilm_FD_59184 | JGI IMG/M metagenome (GOLD analysis project Ga0067045, IMG submission 59184) | Combined Assembly of (Gp0054472, Gp0054536) Wastewater bioreactor microbial communities from Singapore -Terephthalate degrading...
CTCGACCAGCGGCTCGGGGTCGATTGCCGCGAGCCGATAGACCTGCATCCGGCTCATCGTGCCCAACAGCGACATGCCCTGGCCCGAAGGGACGTCGAGCGTCTTGATGGCCTGGGCGATGATGACCATCTTGTCGGGCGGGGCGATGGCGAGGACGCTGTTCTTGCGGACGTTGGGGATCAGGCTGATTTCGATCTTCGGCTTGGCCGGGGCGGCCGGCTGCTGGCCCGGCTGCTGGCCCGGCTGTTGGCCCGGCTGCATCCCCGGCGGCATCCCCGGTTGGCCGGGCATCGCCATCTGGCGCATCTGGTCGCGGCTCATCCTGGACGACTGCCGGCCCGTCGCGCTGCGCGATTTGGAATCGATCCCCAGCAAATCGGTCAACTGGTCGCACACGTCCGACGCCCGGGCGTACTTCAGCTCGAACTCCTTCGGCAAGCCCCCCGAGCCCGCGCGGCTCTGCTCGGCGGCCAGCAGGTCGTGGATTTCCCGAAGGTTCACGACCGCATCGACCGCCTCCAGCCGGTTGGTGGCCCTCAGCGGCGTCAACCGGCCGTTGGAGCTGAGCATCGGCTTGAGTTCCTCGGCCGCGTCCTCTGCCGTCAGGGTCTCCAGGTTGAAGGAGATCTTGACGAACTCGTAAGGATCGCGATTCGGCAGCTCGTCGGCCTCGATCCGCGGCACCAGGGCGGGATTGAGCTTCTTGCAGTCGACCACCGAAAGGGTATCGCCTTGGGTCAGGAGGGTGTATCCGCGGGCCAGGAGGTGCCGGTTCACCAGATCGCGGGTCTCGCGGAGCGTGTAGGGACGAGGGGTGATCAGATTGAGGTAGTCGCCCGGCAGCGACTGCCAGTCGACGCTCATCCCGGAAATGTCCGCCAGCCATTCGAGCACGGCGGGCCAAGGCTGGTTTTTGAAATTGAAGCTGACCTTGCCGTCTTTGTCGGGACGGACCTTGAGTTCGTTGGGGTCGGGCGGTTTGGGGGGCGTGGTCGGACGCTGGACCGGCGCGGCTTCGTCCGGCTTCGCACCCTCCTTCTTCTGGCCGTCCGGCTTGCCCGGCTCCCCCGGCTTCCCAGGCGGACCGCCCGGCATGCCCGGAGGCATCATGCCCGGCGGCATCATCCCAGGCATGATCCGCATGCTGGGTCGCGATCCCTCACTGCCCGGCTTGGCCGCCTCGGGACCGCTGGACGGTGTTGCTGCGGGTGCGTAGCCGGTACTCGCGGCGGCAGGGGTCTCGCTCTCGGTCTTCGCGGGGGCGGCGCCGGCAGAAGCAGGGGCCGCTGCCTCGCCGCCGCAGGCCGGGCGCAAAGCGATCAACACGGACAAGGCCATCAGGCCCACGCCCAAGACGCGTGAAGTGAACGCCGCCACAGCTCTTGCCATCGGACCGCTACGTGACGATTGACCTCCCGAGGCCCGACCGTTCGGGCGCAAACCGCAATCCGCTCCGCCGAAGGACCGTCCGGCGGCTAGGTTCCCACTGTGATTCATTATGGTCTCCCCGCCCGGAAACGCAACAATTCGTGCAAATATGGATACAATGACGCTGGATACGCCCGAGTGAGCCCCCAAAACAGGGTAGCCGCGGTTGTGGCCCAGTCGAGGTTGTCCCGGTCGCACCTCGCAAGACGGACGGAGCGAAGCAACGGAACGCCACCGTGCTTTGACGTGTGGCACAGCCGCCCTCGGCTGTGCGAAATGCCCTGCACAGCCGAGGGCGGCTGTGCGAAATGCCCTGCACAGCCGAGGGCGGCTGTGCGAAATGCCCTGCACAGCCGAGGGCGGCTGTGCCACATGGGATCATCCCATCATCGATCAGAGCATGCTAGACGGAGCCCTAAGGTTTCATTCGGACTTCCGTATTCACTATTCACGATTTACTCTTGCCCCTTTCCTCGATTTCCCATGACCTACGACGCATTCCAAGCCACAGCGCACCCGCTACAGGACCTCGTCCAACGGAGGATTCTCGTCCTCGACGGGGCCATGGGCACCATGATCCAGCAACTCGGCCTCGACGAGGCGGCGTTCCGCGGCACCGCGTTGGCCGACCATCCTCGGGACCTCAAGGGGTGCAACGACCTCCTCTCGATCACGCGGCCCGAGGCCATCGTCGCCATCCATCGCGGATACCTCGAAGCGGGAGCAGACATCGTCTGCACGAACACCTTCAACGCCAACCGGATCGCCCTGGCCGATTACGGGCTGAGCGAGCGGGTGCGCGAAATCAATGTGGCCGCGGCCCGGTGTGCCCGCCGGGCGGTGGAGGAGTTTTCATCTTCCTTCCCCGCGAGTCGCTTGGGAGAGGAGGCCGGGATGAAGGGGAGAAGCCCAGGGGTTGCAACCCCTGGGCTTGGGGCGGCATTGCGCTTTGTGGCAGGCTCGATCGGTCCGACCAACCGCACCGCATCCCTCTCGCCCGACGTGAACGATCCTGGCTTCCGCGCGGTCACGTTCGACGACCTGGTGGCCGCCTACGGCGAGCAGGTAGCAGCCCTGGTCGAGGGCGGCGTCGATCTCCTCTTGGCCGAGACGGTCTTCGACACGCTCAACCTCAAGGCGTGCCTGTTCGCCATCGAGGAATTCTTCGAGCGTCAGGGGCTGCGTCTGCCGGTCATGGTCTCCGTAACGATCACCGACCGGAGCGGCCGCACCCTTTCGGGCCAGACGTTGGAAGCCTTCTGGACCTCGATCGCCCACGCCGAGTTGTTCAGCGTGGGGATCAACTGTGCGTTGGGGCCGGAGTTGATGCGGCCCTACGTCGAGGAACTCTCGTCGCTTTGTCCGGTATGGACGAGTTGCCATCCCAACGCGGGCCTGCCCAACGAGTTCGGCGGCTATGACGAGACGCCCGGGCAAATGGCCCGGGTGCTCGGAGAGTTCGCCGCGGCCGGATGGCTGAATATCGTGGGCGGGTGCTGCGGGACGACGCCGGACCACATCCGGGCGATTGCCGAGGCCGTGGCCGGCGTGCCGCCGCGCCGCCCGCCGCCGCCGGATCCGTACACCAGGCTGGCCGGACTGGAGCCGCTCGTCCTCCGGCCCGAGAACCCCTTCACCATGATCGGCGAGCGGACCAACGTGGCGGGCTCGCGGGCCTTCGCGCGGATGGTCCGCGAAGGGCGGCTCGACGATGCGGTGGCCGTGGCCCGGCAGCAGGTCGAAAACGGGGCGAACGTCCTCGACGTGAACCTCGACGACGCCCTTCTCGACGGCGAGACCCTCATGCCCCGCTTCCTCAACCTCCTGGCCGCCGAGCCCGACGTGGCCCGCGTGCCCATCATGATCGACAGCTCCAACTGGTCGATCCTCGAAGCCGGACTGAAGTGCGTCCAGGGGAAGCCGATCCTCAACTCGATCAGTCTTAAGGAAGGCGAGGAGGCGTTTCTCCGCCATGCCCGCTTCGCCAAACGCTGCGGAGCGGCCTGCGTGGTGATGATGTTCGACGAAGAGGGTCAGGCCGTCACCACGCAACGCAAGGTGGCCATCGCCCGGCGGGCCTACCGCCTCTTGACCGAAAAGGCCGGCGTGAACCCGGCCGACATTATCTTCGACCCAAACATCCTCACGGTGGGCACCGGAATCGAGGAGCACAACCGCTATGCCCTGGCGTTCCTCGAAGCCACGCGGCAGATCAAGGAGCTCTTTCCCGGTGTCAAGGTCTCCGGGGGCGTGAGCAACATCTCCTTCGCCTTCCGCACGGCGGAACCGGTGCGCCGGGCCATGCACTCGGCGTTCCTCTACCACGCGATCCGCGCGGGGCTCGACATGGCGATCGTCAACGCCGGGCAACTCGACGTCTACGAGGACATCCCGCCCGACCTGCTCGAAGGGGTCGAAGACGTCCTGCTCGACCGCCGGCCCGACGCCACGGAGCGGCTGATCGCCCTGGCCGGGGCGCTCAGCGGCCAGCCGGAACAGGCGGCCAAGGCGAAGCTCGCCTGGCGCGAGGGCCCGGTCGAGGACCGCCTGCGTCATGCCCTGGTGGAAGGCATCGTCGAGTTCATCGAGAGCGACGTGGAGGAGGCCCGGGCCAGGTACCCCAGTTGCCTCGCCATCATCGAAGGTCCGCTCATGGCCGGGATGCAGGTGGTCGGCGACCTCTTCGGCTCCGGGAAGATGTTCCTGCCCCAAGTGGTCAAGAGCGCCCGCGTGATGAAGAAGGCGGTGGCGCATCTCTTGCCGTTCATGGGCCAGGCCGATCTTGTAGCACAGCCATCCCTGGCTGTGGATGGTGTAGCACAGCCATCCCTGGCTGTGGACGGTGTAGCACAGCCATCCCTGGCTGTGTCCCAGGCCTTGCACAGCCGCGGGAAGATCGTGCTGGCGACCGTGAAGGGCGACGTCCACGACATCGGCAAGAACATCGTCGGCATCGTGCTGGCCTGCAACGGCTACCAGGTGATCGACCTCGGCGTGATGGTCCCCTGCGAAAAAATCCTTCAGACCGCCCTCGACGAGCGGGCCGCGATGATCGGCCTGAGCGGGCTGATCACGCCGAGCCTGGAGGAGATGGTCCACGTGGCCCGGGAAATGGACCGCCGGGGAATGGACCTGCCGCTCTTGATCGGCGGGGCGACGACCAGCGCGAAGCACACGGCCGTGAAGATCGCCCCGGCCTACCGGCATGTCACGGTCCACGTGGTCGACGCCTCGCGGAGCGTGGGCGTGGCCGAGCGCCTCCTCCGGCCCGAGTCGCGCCGGGCGTTCGACGCCGAGAACCGGGCCGAGCAGCAGCGGCTGGTCGAAGCGTACCGCCGCCGGTCCCAGATCGAGTTGATTCCCTACGCCGAGGCGGTTGCCCGGCGGTTTCCGACCGATTGGAGCGTGGCCGAGATCCCGTCGCCCTCCTTCCTCGGCGTCCGCGTGCTCGACGACTACCCGCTCGACGAGCTGGCCCGGTACATCGATTGGTCCCCCTTCTTCATGGCCTGGGAACTACGGGGGAAATACCCCAGGATCTTCGACGACCCGACGGTCGGCCCCCAGGCCCGGCAACTCTACGACGACGGCCGCCGCCTGCTCGATCAGTTGATCCGGGAGCGACGGCTGCATGCGCGGGGCGTATACGGATTCTGGCCGGCCGCTTCGGCCGGGGACGATATTCTCGTCTACGCCGATTGCGATAACGTGGCACAGCCGCCCCCGGCTGTGCGGCATCTCCCAACACAGTCGCGCTCGGCTGTGCGGCAAGCACCAGCACAGCCGGGGGCGGCTGTGCCACAGGTCGATTCTGAGACCGGCACCAACTCCGAACCCATCGCCCGCCTCCACACCCTGCGTCAGCAGTGGCGGCGCAAAGGGCAAGAGCATTTTCTGGCCCTGGCCGATTTCGTCGCGCCCGCGGAGAGCGGCCGGAACGACTACCTCGGCGCGTTTGCAGTCACCGCGGGGGCCGGGGCGGCGGAGGTCGTGGCGCAGTTCGAGGCGGAGCACGACGACTACAGCGCGATCCTGGTCAAGGCCCTGGCCGACCGTCTGGCCGAGGCCTTCGCCGAGCGCCTGCACCAGATGGCCCGCGCGGACTGGGGCTACGGGCGCGACGAGAGTCTCTCGAACGAGGACCTCGTTGCCGAGCGGTACCGGGGCATCCGTCCCGCGCCCGGCTACCCCGCCTGCCCGGACCATACGGAGAAGTGGACCTTGTTCCGCCTGCTCGACGCCGAGCGCCACACGGGTATCCGGCTGACGGAGTCGTTGGCCATGGACCCGGCCGCGTCGGTCTGCGGCCTCTACTTCGCCCATCCCCAGGCCCGCTACTTCGCCGTGGACCGCATCACCCGCGACCAGGTCGAGCACTACGCCCGCCGCAAGGGCTGGACGCTCGCAGAGGCCGAGCGGTGGCTGGCGCCGAACCTGGGGTATGAACCCTAGAACCTGTTCTGGAACGGCCCGTAGCGCAGCCATCTTGGCTGTCCTGTGACAGGCTGGAAGCCTGTGCCACGTGACGGTTAGTCGCCGCGCAGGGCGGCCAGGAGCGGCGTGCGGAGGGCGGAGCGGACGGCCGTCAGGCCGGCCAGCAGGCCCACGGCGAGGACGAGCCCCAGGGTTGCTGCCAGGGAACCCCATGGGATCGAGGCGTTGCCGCTCCAGAAGTGCGGCAGCACGGCGACGGCCGCGGAGACGACGCCGCAGGCCAGTCCCGCCACCAGCAGGATCGCGTTCTCCAGGGTGACCATCGCGGCCAGCAAGCGGCGGCGGAACCCGACGGCGCGGAGCAGGGCCAGTTCGCGCCGGCGTTCCAAGACGCTGCGGAGTTGCACCGCGGCCAGGCCGAACGTCCCCAACAGCAGCCCCAAACCGCCGAGGCTCTGGAACGTGGAGAGATAGGTGTTCTGGACCGCCAGGAAGCCGGCCAACCGCTCGCCGGTCGTCTCCGTCGTGAAGCCGAAATCACCCAGGGTCCGCTCCAGCACTCGCCGGACGCGCTCCACCTGCGAGGCGTCCGTCACAGCATGTGGCACAGCCGCCCTCGGCTGTGCGGATTTCGCAGAAACCTCCACAGCCGAGGGCGGCTGTGCCACATCAGAGGCCGCATGCACAGCCGAGGGCGGCTGTGCCACATCAGAGGTCGAGGATGTCTCGATCAGGAAGAACCGGGAGCCGCTCTCGTCGGGGAAATGACGCAGCATTGCCTGCTCGCTGATCAGAAGGTCGCCCTGGAACAAGCTCATGCCCAAGAGGCCGACGATCACCAGCCGGAGCGGGCGCCCGGCGCTGTCGCGGATGTCGTAGGTCTGGCCTACGCCTTTCCAGAGTTGCAGGGCGTAATTCGCGGTGTTCTTTTCGAGCACGACCGGCACGCGCGGCACGCCGTCTGCATCCGGCCCGAGTTCACGCTCCAGGAGCAGCCAAGGGTCCTTCTTGATTGCGGCGGGATCCGGATCGTCGCCGGCCGGCTTTGCGACCGAGGCCCAGGCGAACCCGCCGCGGTCGAGGAACGGCCGCGGCACGCCCAAGACCCGCGGTTGCTGGGGGCGGTAGAGGTTGAGGCAGCTCGCGTCGTCGCCGGACCGGACGCGGAGCGGCATGGTGGTCGTGCCCGCCAGGGCCCTGGAATCGTCGGGCGAGAAACCCAACTGCTCGCGCCCTTCGGGCGTGTTGAGGTCGTAGTAGATCGGATGGTCGCTCTCGGCCACGATCGCGAAGCCGCCGTTGCCGCTGTCGAGGCTCGGCATCTCCCGGGCCGGATCGATGCGGAACGCGCTGACGGCCACGATCAGAAACGACGCGGAGCCGACCAGGCCCACGGTGAGCGTGCTCCGCATCGGATTGCGGGCCGCGTTGCGCACGGCCAGCCGGAGAAGGTTGCCGCGTCCGACGGCGACGGCCGGGCCGGTCGCCCCGCTCGCCAGCCGGGTCCAGACCAGCGCCAAGGAGGTCGTGAGCACCAGCGACGCCGCCCCGAAGAAGGCCCCGGCCTGGAACTCGTCGCCGCCCTGTATCGCTGCCAGTACTAGGGCAATCGCCCCAGTGGCGGCGATCCACGACACGAGCGCGGCGCGACGATGCCTTCCCGCTCCGGCCAAGGCGAGGCCGTCGCCGGCGTCCACTTCCCCGGCGAGCAGGCGCCTCGGCCGGCCCCTGCCCACCCGCCGCGCCGACCAGGCAATGGTCGCCAACGCCACGACGAGACCGGCGGCGTAGCCGATGGCGAGGCTTCGCCACGTCACGTACAACTGGAGGAACGGCGTGACCACCGCCGCCAGCCAGAGCGAGTGCAATCCGGCGATAAGCAGGGCCGCGTAGCCGACCCCAAAGACAAGGCCCGCCAGGCTGCCCAGGGCCGCGACCGCCGCCCCTTCCGCGACCAGCAGGCCCGTCACCCGGCGCCGCGGCCACCCCAGGGCGAGCAGGATGCCGATCTCTGCGGCCCGGCGGTCCACCCCAAGCCGGAACAGGAGGGCCACGAGCATCGCCGCCGCCACGATCAGGAAGAAACTGAACGAGAGGAACAGCACCTCGAAAGGCGTGGTGCCTGCCGAAGCGGCCAGTCCTTGGGCCTTCACGGGCCGGACGACAAACCCCATGGCGGCCGGGTCCAGGCGGATCGCCGCGCCGACCCGCTCCACCACGCCTCGCACAGCCGAGGGCGGCTGTGCCATAACGTGCGACGGGCCTTCCTTCGTCTCGCCTACTTCGGCAATACGCAGCGACGTGGTCTCTCCAAATCGGCTCGACCAGAGCTTCCGGCCCTGCGCCAGCGATACGAACGCCTTGGGCGTGCCGCGGTGGGCCTTCCAGTAGTCGTCGTCCTTGGTGCGTACGCGGCGGGCGTCGAACGGGAAGGGGGGATTCCAGTCGCCGATCGAAAGCTGATCGGTCACGCCGGGCACCTCGGGCGTGAAATCGGGATCCGCAGCCGCGCCGGCCAGTGGGACCACCGCCGCGAGGCGGAGCGTCACGGATCGCTCGCGGACCGTCCCGTGGGTGCTCTCCGGCTCGAAGAAGCTGACCCGGATCGTGTCGCCCGGCTTGGCCTGCAAGTCGTCGGCCGCCCAAGCGTTCAGGGCGATCTCGCCCTCGCGGAGCGGAGCGACCGGCTTGCCGTCGAGGCCGAGCATCGGGCCCAGCGGCGGCGACGCGGCGAAATCGACCGCCGTGATCGTGGAATAGGGCGTTTCGCGACTACCGCAAGCGAGGGTGTTGGCCAGGTACGTCAAGGCCGGCTGGACCCGAGGCGACAAAGGGGACAGGTCTGATTTCGCCGCAGAGGCCCTTTCCCGATGCGTTGATGGATCGGCGGCGAAATTGGACCAGTCCCCCGTTGCGTCAAGCACCGCCTTCTCCACCGCCGGCTCCAGGAGCATGCGGTCCGAGGTGACGTTCACATAACCGCGCGGGGTCTTCGCGACGTGAATCCCATAATCTTCCAGCCGGGGCGCCAGGAGGTCCTGGACCGATTCGTCGGCGTCGCTGACGAGGATCGCGTTGGCACGGCCGGGCTGATCGAGGCGGTCCTGGAGACTCTCCAACGCGACGTAAGCGTTGCGCGGCGCCTGCTGGCCAGCCCGGAGGCCGAAGCGGCCGAAGCCGCGGGCCGGGATCACTTCGCTGACCGTGAAGCGCTGGGTGCGCACCGTCTCGGACTTGCGGCCCAGGGGGCTCTCGGCAGGAATGGAACCCTCATGGGGTAAACGCACGAGAACGGCGTCGCCGGCCTTCGCGCCTAACTGGTCGGCCAGCGGCTGGTTGATCACGATCTCGCGGGCGCCGGGCGGGTGCGAGGGGCCTCCGGAACCCAGGGCCCAGAACCTCGCGTCGCAACCGACCAGGTGGACGCGGTTGGCCCGTGCCGCCAGCCCGCTCCCCACGCTCTCGACGCTCACGTCGAGGAGAATCGCCGGGATCGCCGCGGCCTGCTTCGGAAACCCGGGCCGCGCGGCCAACTCATCGGCCAGTTGGACGCGGAAGAAGCGGTCGGCCACCAACGCTTGATCGATGTGGCCCAACCGTTCCAGCGTCAGTTGCCGCAGGCTCCCCCGCATCGAGTCGCCCACCAGCAACGCCCCGGTGAGCACGGCCGTCCCCACGGCCACACCACAAGCCACCGCGGCGTGCATCCGCCGGTGGTGAACGAGAGAGGCCAGCAACAGTCGAAGTAGCGACATGGAGGATAGTACGCAGTAGGCAGAGGGCAGAGGGCAGAGGGCAGAGGGCAGAGGGCAGAGGGCAGAGGGCAGAGGGCACCCCCGTTTAGCGGCCGGACTCGTCCGGCCGTCCGCCCATCATTCATCATTCATCATTCATCATTCTCCCCTCATCCTTCCTTCAATCGTCCATCGTCGAGTTCCAGTTTCCGGGCCATCCGTGCGGCCAGGGCGGCGCTGTGCGTGACGACCACGAGCATGGTCCCTTCCTGGCCCTGGAGTTCAAGGAGCAGGTCGGCGATCCGGGCCGCGTTGGTGCGATCGAGGTTGCCGGTGGGCTCGTCGGCCAGGAGCAGAACGGGGCTGTGGATCAACGCCCGGGCCAGGGCCACACGCTGCCGCTCGCCGCCGGAAAGCTCGGCCGGACGGTGTTCCGCGCGTGCTTCCAGCCCGACGCGGGCAATGAGCCCCCGGGCCCGGTCCACCAGATCCGGCGAGGCGGGCCCGTGCGCGATCGTGGGAATCAGGACGTTCTCCAGCACCGAGCACTGTGGCAGGAGATGGTGGTCCTGGAACACGAACCCGATCTTGCGGTTACGCAGGCCGGCCAGTTCCGACTCCGGCAGGGCGGCCGTATCAAGGCCGTCCAACACGACCCGGCCCGATGTGGCCGGCTCCAACGTGCCCAGGATGTTCAACAACGTGCTCTTCCCGGACCCGCTCGGGCCCATGATCGCCACGTTCTCGCCCGATTGCAGCTCCAGGGAAACGCCGCGGAGCACTTCGAGCGGCTCGGTCCGGGTGGGAAACTGCTTGGCGACGTTCTCAACGCTCAATTGGCTCATCGGCCCACGTTCCCTTTCCCTCGTTCGTAACGCTTCAGCCGTATGAAGTTGCAGGAAGAGGAGAAGGGAAAAGGAAAAAGCAGGGGAAAAGGGGGAAAGAACAGGAGAGGATTCCCATTCAGAATTGTGTGATCAGGGCACGGTTTCTTGCCTTTCCCATTTTTCCAGGACTTTCCCTTTTCCCTTCCACTCTTCGCCCTTCATTGCATTGAACACTTACCCTTTTCTTACACGCCTCTTCTACGGGCCCTCATGCGGCCAGCAGGGCGAGCGCCCCGAGTCCGTAGAAAGTGTATTCCACATCCGGGCCATCGTCCCAAGCCCCGCCGCGAAAGCCGCCCTGAGCGACTTCGAGCGACTCGACGTAGCGTCGGGCCGCCGCCGCATCGACCTCCGACAGGGATTCCAGATCGTCCAGGGCTGCCAATCCGACGAACGTGCTGAGCAGGTCGGCCACGGGAATCCGCGTGTTGGCCCGCAGGCCGCCTTCGAGGTTCTGCATGCTCGCCAGGAAGCCGCTGCTGGTGATGCGAACCCGGTCGTCCATGGCGTCGAGCAATCGCAAGAGTCCCACGGCGGCCGCCGTAGGACTGGTGCCGCTGTGCTCCAGGCCGGCCAGTTCGACGAAGCCGCCGTCGGGACGCTGTCGGGAGCGAGCCAGCCTTGCGATGCGATCCGGCTCCGTGACGGGAACGCCCACCAGTTGCCGGCAGGCCGCGACCAGGAAGGTGTGATACGTGCTGCTCGGTCCGCTCCGCGGCGACTTCGCGTAGCCGCCGTCGTCGCGGCGAGAAGGTTCCGTGCGTTCCACAAGCGTCTGCCGAAGATCGCGTCCGACCGACCCGAACACGTCGCCCCCAGTCACCATCTCCAGGAGCACCGCGCTCAACACAAGGGAGAGGAAGTCGACCGGCGGGAGCGACTTCTCGATGTGCTGGGCGAGAAACCCGACGGCCCGCGACGCGACCGTTTCGCTCAGCCCACCCAGAATTGCCAGCCCGCGGAGGCCGAACCCGGTATAGTACAGATCGCTCGGGCCTTCACGCCCCGCGAAGCCGCCGTCGTCGCCCTGCGCAGCGGCGAGAAACTCGGCATGCCGTCGGCGAACCGGTTCGGGCAGGCACATCGCCCCTGCCGACAAACGCAATGTCAGGTTTCCGAGGTAGGGCATCCAACCGCAGCGCGTGGGATGGGGAAGGTCGTCCGCTCCCGTGCAGTCTACGGCCGACGCCACCGCGGGGCAAGGTCTCAAGGACGGAGGCGACGGCAGGACTTCCTGACGGTAGGTCCCGCCTGCCGGGCGGGACCTTGAGCGCCGGCATGCGTTTTCGCAGGGTGGCACCGAAAGCTCCGCCTTCGGTGCCGCGCAGCGACAAGAGGGTTTGCCGGAATTCCCGGGCACGGCACGGTTGGTCAGAGTAAGCCTCTTGTGCCTTCGGCACCCCGATAGCAGGAGCTATCGGGGCCACCCCGCGTTCCCTATACGCTGCGTCTCCTCCCGTTCAAACGTCCCTCCGGTTCATCAGTTCCTCGATTTCGTCGGCCTCGATCGGGACGTCGGCCAGGAGGTCCAGGTTGCCCTCCCCGGTGAGCAGGACGTCGTTTTCGAGGCGGACGCCAATACCTTCCTCCCGGATGTAGATGCCCGGCTCGCACGTGAGGACCCAGCCCGGCTGCATCGGCTGGTGGGTGAAGCCGACGTCGTGGACGTCGAGCCCCAGCGGGTGGGAGACGCCGTGCATGAAGTACTTCTTGAAGGCGGGCTTGTCGGGGTCCTGCTTCTTGATCTCTGACATCTTCAAGAGCCCCAGGTCCACCAGCTCCTTTTCGGTCGCCTGCTCGGCCTCCTTCTGAAGGTCCTTGGGGAGCTTGCCGGGGACCATGCCGCGCATGGTGGCCCGAAGGATGCGGAGCACGGCGTTGTAGACCTGCCGCTGCCGCCGCGTGAACCGGCCGCTCACGGGGAGGGTGCGTGTGAGGTCGGAGCGGTAGTTCGCGTAGCTGGCGGCCACGTCCAGCAGCAGCAGGTGGCCCTTGCGGCACACCTGGTCGTTCTGGATATAGTGGAGCACGCAGGTGTTTTCGCCGGACGCGATGATCGGCGGATAGGAGAAGCCGCCTCCGCCGCGGGTGAACTCGTGGATGAGTTCCGCCTCGATCTCCGTCTCCGTCACGCCGGGCTTCACGAACCCCAGGAGGCGGCGGAAGCCCTTGGCCGTCAGCCCGCACGCCGTTCGGATCAGGTCGATCTCGTATTCGGACTTCACCATCCGCAACTGGGCCATCAGCCGGGCCAGGCGGTGGTACTCGTGCAGCGGATACCGAGCGCGGCAGTCGCGGACGAACCGGGCGTCGCGGGTCTGGATTTCGACCACGGCCCGGGGGTGCTCGTTGGAATTCAGGAAAACGTGCTCGCACTGGCACATGAGGCGGTGGAAGATCGGCCGGAAATCGGCCAGCCACAGGACCCGCGGGATGCCGCTGACCTGCTGGGCCTGCTCCTTGGTGAGCTTGTGGCCCTCCCAGATCGTCAGCAATTCGCTGGTCTCGCGGAGGAAGAGGATTTCGCGGTGCTTCTCGTCCTCGGCGTCGGGCGCCAGCAGGAGCATCGACTCTTCCTGATCGACGCCGGTGAGGTAGAACAGGTCGGAATTCTGCACCAGCGGCAGGCTGCCGTCGGCATTGGTGGGCAGGACGTCGTTGGCGTTGACCACGACCACGGAGTTCTTGGGCAAGAGCCGCCGGAGGTTCTCGCGGTTGGTCTTGAAGAGGTCGGGAGGGATGGGGTGATATCGCATGGGGTGGATTGCAGTGCAGTGAGGTTCGGCGGTGCATGTTCTGCCGGACTTGCGGCCATCCAGAAAACGTAGGGTGGGACAAGCGCAGCGCAGTCCCACCAGAGGAATCACGCCGATCGCGGTGGGACTGCGCTGGAGCTTGTCCCACCCTACGACTTCACTCATTTCCCCGCGGCCCAGTGGAGGCCCTGGAGGAGGATCTTGGAGTAATTGGGGTTCTGCCACGCCAGATGGTCGTGGCCGAGCATGAGGTAGAAGACGCGGCTGTTGCCGAACTTCGTGACCCAGGCGATCTGGCCCGGCTTGTTCTTCGGATTGTCGGTCGTGAGCAGGATCTTCGCCGCGGGCGAGACCCAGTAGCCGCCGTAGGTCTCGTCGTGGATCACGAAGTCCTTGAGACCCTTGGTGATCGGGTGCTCCTTGTCGACCACCGTGATTTTCATGTCCTGGCCATGGTCCCAGGTCGATACTTGGAAGTCCTTGCCGTCGATCGTGCATTTCGCGGTGCAGAACTTCCCGCCGATGATGTTGCGGAACGTGTCCCACTTCTGATGGCCGCCGAGGTTATGGTGCAAGGCCACCACGCCGATCCCCTTATCGAGAAGCGCCACAAAGGCCTTCTGCTGCTCGGGCGTGAAGCCGGGGCACATGTCGTACATGGCGATCACGTCGTATTGCTTTTCGAGGCCCGGCTTGAGCAGGCCGGCGTCCTTGGGAAGGACGGCCTTGGTCCATTTCACCCCCGGCAGTGCGTCCCATAGGGCGTAGAACGGGGCCTCTTCGTAGCCGTGGCCTCCGACGGTCAGGAGGACGCGGATCTTCTCGCCCTTGGCCGGCCCCTCGGCCGCCACCGGCCGGGCCGCCAGGAAGCACACGGCCACCGCGAACAGAACACCGGCGAGTTTCTTCATCGACATGTCCTTTCTCCGTTGTTTGAGCTCCCATGCGCTGGCAAGTCCTCCGCCACTCTACGGCCGCGCCGGACGACCGTCAAGCGCCGCGCGGAAGAGGGCCGCAACCGCCCCCGGAACCTCTGGAGTGCGGCGACCTGTCGCCGCTTTCCTTTTTTCTCGGCAATGGCGTCAATGGCCGATCGGCGCACGGATCGGGCCAGTCCAAAGCGGCGACAAGTCGCCGCACTCCAAAGGCCGAAGGCGCCTTTTCCCGGGAACCCACCAGGGTTATACTGAAGGTCCAACCGGGCGGGGCCCCTTGGGGGCCGCCGCACACTCCAAGCGTGTCGGCATGCCAGGAGGTGAAGGCATGAGGAGCAGGGCGTTCGGCTCCGCGCAACGGATGTCACGAGGCGTGATCGCATGGGCTGGCATGTTGTGTCTCTTGGGGCCGGGGATTCCGCTCCCGATCCTGGCTGCCGCGGCCGAGGCGCCGATCAAGAGCCCTCCGCCGCCGGCCGATCCGGCCGCCTCGTTCGTGATCCCGGCGTGGGCGTTCGACCGCGGCAACGCGAAGACGTTCACCAAGGAGTATGCCGACGCCGGTCCCATGGTCGCCTTCGGCGGCGAGTCGCCCATCGTGATCGAATACGACCTCGAGTTCCCGGTCGATGGGACCTGGACGATCTGGGTCCGTTATGCCGCGGCGGCGGCCCGGCCCGTCGAACTCTGGCTCGACGAAATCAAGCTCGGCGAGTGTTGCCGCGGGGCGAGCGGGACGTGGAACACGTCGAGCGCCGGGTGGGAGAAGGCGTGCCAGCGGTGGTTTTCCCCGGGCAAGCACACGCTCCGCATGAAGCGCGAGGGGGCATTCCCCCACGTCGTAAGCCTGCGGTTCGACGCCTCCACGCCCTTCCCGCCCGGCTGGAAGCTCAGCCGGCCCAAGGCGCGGACGCTCGATAGCCCGGTCACGTACCTCTTTTCCCGCGATGTCTCCACGCCGAACCCGAACTCGCTCCGCCTGGCAATCCAGGACCTGATCGCGACCTTCGGCCCGAGGTATCCGAAGGGAGCGGAGTATCTTGGCCGCCTCGACCGGCTGGCCGGGGACCTATCGCGTTGGGAGCAAGCGGCCCAGGGCGGCAAGACGCCTCCCGCGGCCCAGAAGCAGCAGATCGCCGAGGCCCTGACCTCCCTGGCCCGGGAAGCCCTGCTGGCCAATCCGCTTGTGGATTTCGACCGTCTTCTGGTGGTTCAGCGAGGGCTGAAGGGGCCGTCCCTCGGGCTGCCGTACAACTGGCAGAGCAACTCCTGCCTGCCGAAGACGGGCTACGACGACCGGATCGCGGTGCTCTCGCCGCTGGCGCCGGACGGGAAGATCGCCACCCTGTTCAAGCCCGAGGGCGGCCGCTTCGTGGGCGACGTCGATCTCCACTTCAACGCCGACAAGATGCTCTTCTCCATGCCCGGCACCCACGACCGCTGGCAGATCTTCGAGATCCGGGCCGACGGCACGGGGCTGCGCCAACTCACGGGCCGGGAGCCGGACGTCGATAGCTACGACGCCTGCTATTTGCCGGGCGGCAAGATCCTCTTCACGTCGACCGCCTGTTTCGTGGGCGTGCCGTGCGTGTACGGTAGCTCGCATGTGGCTAATCTCTACGTCATGGACGCCGACGGCGGCGCCATCCGCCAGGTCTGCTTCGACCAGGAACACGACTGGTGCCCCACCGTGCTTAACGACGGACGCGTGCTCTACACCCGCTGGGAATACAGCGATACGCCGCACTCGAACACGCGGCTTCTCTTCACGATGAACCCCGACGGCACGAACCAGGCGGCCTTCCTGGGGAGCAACTCCTACTGGCCGAACTCGTACTTCTACGCCCGGCCGATCCCGAATCATCCGACCAAGGTCGTCTCGGTGATCGGCGGGCACCACGACAACCCGCGCATGGGCGAGTTGGTCGTCTTCGATCCCGCCCTGGGACGCCGCGAAGGGGAGCCGGCCGTGCAGCGGATCCCGGGGCACGGCAAGAAGGTCGAGCCGATCATCCGCGACGGCCTGACGATCAGCAGTTGGCCGAAATTTCTCCATCCGTACCCGTTGAGCGACAAACACTTCCTCGTGGCGTGCAAGCCGATGCCGCAGTCGCTTTGGGGGATTTACCTGGTCGACGTGTTCGACAACTTCGTGCTGCTGAAGGAAGAGCCCGGCTATGCCCTGCTGGAGCCGGTCCCCTTGCGCAAGACGCCCGTCCCGCCGGTGGTGCCGGAGAAGGTCAACCTCCGTCGCCAGGACGCGGTCGTCTACCTGCCCGACATCTACGCAGGCGACGGGCTGAAGGGCATCCCACGCGGCACGGTCAAGTCGCTCCGCCTGGTCACCTACCACTTCGCCTACCAGAATATGGGCGGGCTGCTCGGGGTGGTCGGAATGGACGGCCCGTGGGACATCAAGCGGGTGCTGGGCACCGTGCCCGTCAACGCTGACGGCTCGGCCAAGTTCCGTATCCCCGCCAACGTGCCGATCTCCCTCCAGCCGCTGGACGACGAGGGCAAGGCCCTGCAACTGATGCGGACCTGGATGACCGCCATGCCGGGCGAGGTCGTGCAGTGCTCGGGCTGCCACGAACCGCAGAACAGCGCCCCGCTGCGGCAGGCCTCGATGGCGGCCAACCAGGCGCCGGTCGAGATTCAGCCGTGGCGAGGCCCCCTGCGCGGGTTCAGCTACCAGCGCGAAGTCCAACCGGTGATCGACAAGCACTGTGTGGGCTGCCACAACGGCCAGCCCTATGGAGCACAGCCGCCCTCGGCGGTGCTGCAGCCGCCCTCGGCGGTGGCCGCTCAGAGCGGTTCCCCTGGGGCACAGCCGCCCTCGGCTGTGCGGGCGCCCGGCACGGCCGGGGGCGGCCATGCCACAATCCCACAGCGCACGGCCGGGGGCGGCCGTGCCACAGCGGTTGCGATTCCCGACCTCCGCGGCAACGTGAGACTCACCGACTGGTCGTCGGTCACGCCGGGCAACGGCGGCGGCCATGCCGGGAAGTTCTCGGTCGGGTATGCGGAGTTGCACCGCTTCGTGCGCCGGCCGGGAATCGAAAGCGACTTCCACATGCTCGAACCCATGGAGTTCCACGCCGATACCACGCAGTTGGTCCAGATGCTCAAGCAAGGGCATTACAACGTGAAGCTCGACGCCGAGGCGTGGGACCGGCTCATCACGTGGATCGACCTGAACTGCCCGTACCACGGCACGTGGGGCGAAGAGATCGACCACCCGGGCAAGCAGCGCGAGCGCCGCCGCGACCTCCTGAAACGCTACGCCAACGTGGACGACGACCCGGAATCCGTGCCCCAGCCCGCGCATGGGGCACAGCCGCCCTCGGCGGTGCGCGGGCCAAGCGGCCCCGGTGTGCCACAGCCGCCCTCGGCGGTGCGGGCGTCAAGCACGGCCGGGGGCGGCCGTGCCACAGCCTCAGAAAGCACGGCCGGGGGCGGCCGTGCCACAGGACTGCCGCCAAGGTCCGTCGAGTGTCCGGGCTGGCCCTTCGACGCGGCCGAGGCGAAGCGCCGCCAGGCGGCGGCCGGACCGGCAACGCGAAAGACGATCGACCTGGGCCAGGGCGTCGCCTTGGAGTTGGTGCTCATCCCGGCCGGCGAGTTCGTCCTGGGCAGCGCCGATGGCGAGTCCGACGAGCAGCCGCTTCAGCGGGTCCGCATCGAAAGACCCTTCTGGATGGCCGCCAAGGAAGTGACCAACCGCATGTACAACCTCTTCGATCCCGGGCACGACAGCCGCATCGAGGACAAGAACGCCTACCAGTTCGGCATCCACGGCTACCCGATGAATCGGCCGGAGCAGCCGGTGGTGCGCGTCTCCTGGCTGGAAGCGGCGGCCTTCTGCCGCTGGCTCTCGGAGAAGACCGGCCTGACATTCGCCTTGCCGAGCGAGGCGGAGTGGGAATACGCCTGCCGCGCCGGCACGGCCACGCCGTTCTTCTACGGCGACCTGAACGCCGATTTCTCGGGGTTTGCCAACCTGGCCGACGCCAAGCTCTCGGAGTTTGCCAGCGATCCGTTTACGGTCGACACGCCGCTCAGGAAGGCGACGAAGTACGACGACTGGTTCCCCAAGGATTCCCGCTTCCACGACGGGGCCTTGCTCACGGTCGAGCCGGGCAAGTACCAGCCGAACGCCTGGGGGCTGTTGGACATGCACGGCAACGCCGCCGAGTGGACCCGTTCGGCCTACCGGCCGTATCCCTATCGCGACGAGCCGCTTGCCGGCTCGCCCTCCACGGCCGGGCGCAAGGTGGTGCGCGGCGGCTCGTGGCGCGATCTGCCCCGGAACGGCACATCGAGTTACCGGCTCAGTTACCAGCCGTTTCAGCGGGTCTACAACGTGGGCATCCGCGTCGTGGCCGCCGTCGATTCCGCCCCGGTCGCCAACAAGGTCGCCGGGCGGTGAGGGCGAAGAGCATTCCGAGAACGCGAGAACTCAGACAGAGCCGCTAGGGCCGCTGGACGGACGCGCCGGCGCCGGGCATCAGCCGGAAGGCGGCGACCGGTGCGGTGATGCGGCGGTTCCCGGCGTCCATGGTGCGGACCGCCAGCTCGATGCCTTTGCCGACCTCGAGCTGGCCCATCCGGACCACCATGAGCCCTTCGGGATGCCGGCCCTTCGTGGCGCCGAGCACGAACACGCGATCTGCGCGACCGAAGCTCTTCCCGTCGCGCGCCAGCGACGCCTGGGCCTCGCCCGTGGCCGGATCGACCACGTCGAGTCGAAGCAAGTAGTTGGCGGTGCGGACCTCCAGGCGGTCGCCGGGGGCCAGGTCTCCGATCGAGAGGTTCGTCACGTCCCCGGCCAGCGCCGAGGGAACGAGTGACGCCGCCACCAAGGCAGCGCAAATCGCGGCAGAACGAAACATGGTGCAGACTCCAAGGTGCTCGCTGCGAATGCAGACCACTAGATGAGTATTTGAAGTATAGCTCATAAACGCAGGGTCTTCGCAACTTGCCAGTAGCCCGCAATCGTAAGAGCCGACCATGCGCAGCGCAACACCGAGTCGATTATCCCGCATTTGCGTCAGATCCGGAACCACCCTTTCGGGAGATTTCTACTTCGGCTTCGCCGCGTTGAGCTGCTTCAAGGCGTCTTGGGCCGCCTTGGGATGCTGCGTCCGGATGGACGCGGCGATCTTCTTAACCGCCAACTCCGCCTCGGCGCGGACTCCGGCGCTGGACAAGAGCGGTAGGGCAAGCTGTAGGGCCTCGGGATGCGCCGCGCCGGCCAGCGCGCCGAGGATGAGCTTGAGGTCGCCGTCGCCCTGTGCGGCCGCGAGCAACTGGCGATAGCGAGCCATCAGCGCGGCGTCGGGCTTCGCATTCTGGTCGCCCGCCAGGCGGACCAGGGCCCGAATCGCCAGCGCGCGGTGCGCGCCGCTTTCCGGCTGCTGGAGGACGGCGATCAAGGCATTCCATCCGCTTGCGTCGGGCCACGCCGCCAGGGCCCGGACCGCGGCGTCGCGGACCTGCGGCTCCGTTGCTTTACGGGCCGACTCCAGCGCGGCCAGCGCGGCGGCGTCGGGGGCGTTGGGCAGCAATCGCAGAAGCGCACAGCGACCTTCGAGGTCGTCCATCTTCGCCAGCGCCTCGCGGACCGACTGGGAACGGCAGGAGACGTCGGCGACCTTGGCCATCGCCCGGGCCGCGGCGAACTGGGCCTCGGCACGCGCCTCGGCGGGCGTCGCGCTGGTCAATCGCTCCAGCAGCGCCGGCAGGTCCTCCGCGGCCGCCAGCTTTCCAAGCGACTGGAAGGCGGCTCGCACGGTCGCAAGGTCGGAGCCCTTCGTCTCCGCCAGCAACACGGGCACCGCGATCCGGGCGCCGCGACGGGCCAGAATGGAGAAGAGCCGCAACTTCACCTCGGTCGAGCACTGCTTCAGCGCGGCAACAAGGGCCTGATCGGTCGCAGCCCCGCCGCGCAGACCGGTCAGCGCGATTTCGAGGTCCAAGAACTCCTCCGGCGACTTCGCGCCCGCCATGGTCTTCACCAGGAGCGGGACCACGGAGCCATCCTCCAGCTTGCCGACCGCAAGGGTCGCGGCGTGGCGGACCCCGGCGTCGGGCGCCGAGACCAGGGCACGAATGGCGGCCCTGGCGTCCGCGTCCGCTCGGCCGGCGAGTGCCTCGACCATCCAAACCTGTTCGCACGGGGGACGTTTCGGCAGCAAGGCGGCAAAGGTCTTGGACGCCCCCTTGGACTTGAGCGCGGTGATGCGAGCTATGGCCACCGGCACCAGCACCGGGTCACGGCCGCTGAGCGTGTCGAGGATTCGCTGTTGGCCGCCGTCGGCGTCGAGCCGCAGCAGGGCCGCCAGCGCGCCCCGGCGGACGTTGTTCGGCGATTTCGAGTCGAGCAACTCGGTGTAGATCGCCGCAGCCGCCTTCCGGTCGCCGGCGGCCGCAAGTTGCTCCGCCATGCGCTGGGTTGCCTCGGTCACGGCCCAGGCTTGCGCCGGTTTGGCTTCCTTGCGTAAGGCGTGGATCGCTTCGTGGGCCGCGGGCGTGCCGATCTTACTCAGGGCGATGATGGCCGTCTCGGCAACGGCGGCATCGGCGTCGTGTGCGAGCGCCGCCAACGTCTTGACTGAATCCGGGTCCTGGTGGTTGCCCAGGGCGCCGACGATCTGGAGCTGCCTCCGGCCGTGCGCGGAAGTAAGGGCGTTGCGGAGGGTCTCGTGGATCTTCGGCGAGCGCCGCGTGCTGAGGGCCAGGCAGGCGATGCCGGCCGTGTCGTCGTTGTTGAGCAGCTCGGCCAGGGCGGGAAGCGAGGCGTCGGTGCCGACGACCGCGAGGATCTGGCAGGCGAAGCGGCGGGCCTCGAAGGTGGACGTCGGGGCGACCAGCTTCACCATGGCGGCTTCAAGTTCGGCCTTCAAGGCCGGCTTGCCGACGGCGTCGCGGAGGAGTTGTTCGATCTTCTGGATCGGCTCGGCGCTCTGGCCCGACTCGTACTTGGCCGCGTCGGCCACGAGTTGTTGCAGGCCGGCATCAGTGCCCGGCTCGGCCAGCGCCGGAATCGCGACGGCCAGCGCGATCGAGCATGCGATGAGAATGGCGAGGATGCGAGGTTGCACGGGTATGTCCTTTCGGGGAAGAAGGCGGGTCAAATGCACCACGGGGCGCGGGGTTCGCGCTTGAGCATGCGGTTGGCTTCGTCGCAGTCGAACCGTTCGGCCACGGGGTCCCATTTCAACTTCCGGCCGAGGCGGAGGCAGATGTTCATCGCCTGGCAGATCGTCTGCGCGCGATGGGCGGACTCGGGATGGCAGATCGTGGGCCGGCGGCTGCGGATCGAGTCGAGCAGGTTGCGGACGTGGTCGCCCGCGTCGGCCCAGCCCACGCCCGCGCTTCCCCGAAGGCCCAGGATCGACTTCGGCTCGGCCGTGACCTCGTCGGTCCCGTCGTCCACCTGGATCCAGCCTTCGTCGCCGATGTAGCGGATATAGCGGTCGTTGAACGACTTGCGCGAAAGCATCGCGCCGACGACGCCGTCCGCGTACCGGCAGCGGACGTCGGCCGTCACGGGCGTCTCGCTCATGAATTTGGCCGGGTCGGGCCAGGTGCAATGGCCCTCGAACTCGATCGGGCCAGTGTCGTCGCGGCCCAGGGCCCACTGCATCTGGTCGGCGTAGTGGCAGCCCATGCCGATGATCGGTCCTTCGCCGGTGTCCCAGAAGTAGTTCCAGTTGCCGCCCTCAATGCGGCCCGGCACGAACGGCCGCCACTGGACCGGTCCGAGCCACGTGTCGTAGTCCCAGCCTTTGGGGACCGGGGTGGGCTTGCCGTGCGGGACGGTCGGCCCGGTCCACACCTGCATCTCCACGGTGTGGACGCGTCCGATCCTGCCCTGGCGAACCATCTCGGCGGCGAAGCGGTACGAGCCCGTGGAACGCCGCTGTGTGCCCCCCTGGTAGATCGTCCCATAGCGGCGGCACGCCTCGACCAGCGAACGCCCTTCGGCGATGAACATCGAGACGGGCTTCTCGCTGTAGATGTCCTTGCCGGCCCGCGCGGCGTAGACTGAGGCCGTGCTGTGCCAGCGGTCGCCCGTGGCGATGAATATGGCGTCGATGTCCTTCTGCGCGAGCAGCTCGCGGAAGTCGGGGTACATGCGGCAGTCCTTGGTGCCGTAGTGGGCGTCGATCATCTCCTTGGCCGACTTCAGCCGGTCCTGGCGGCAATCGCTGACGGCCGTGAAACGGATGTCCGGCTGCGCCAGGAAGCACGGCATGACGTGGCGTGCCCGCCCGCCGATGCCGATGTTGGCGAACACGATGCGGTTGCTCGGCGCCACCGTGCCGCTCAGGCCGAGCGCCGAGGCGGGAACGACCAGCGGCGCGGCCATGGCCGCCGCGGCGCCTTGAAGAAGTCGACGCCGGCTCAGCGTCGCGTGGATCCTCGGATCAGGCTTCGATCGGTAGAGCATCTCGGTAGGTCCTATGCTTGACGGGAAAGGAGGAAGGCGGTTGATGGTCTCGTTCCGCGGGGGCCGTGGTCTCAACGGCGGGCCGATGAACGTGATCTTCGGGGCACCGCTTGCCGTTGTCAAGCGCCGGAGCACGCTCACACGCCGGGAATCCGCATTTTTCCCGTATCGCCCCATCGAGCCGCTTCGGGATTTGCTGGCCGGTGCGCGGCTGAGTAGAATGGCCGTGGCCCGGGCAGGCACGCCCCCAGCGCGAAAGGTGCAACAAGATGGATGGAAACGACTCGGTGCGAGGTGCGAGGAGGTCGCGGCGCAGTTTCCTCAAGCGGTCGGCGGCCGTTTCGGCCGGGTGGCTGGGGGCGGGCTTCTGTCGCTCCCCGTGGTTGCGGGCCGCGGGCGCGAACGACGACGTCCGGGTGGCCGTGGTCGGCGTCGGCTCCCGGGTGAAGGCGGGCGGCATGGGCAGGAACGAGGTCCGCGCGTTCCGCAAGGTCCCCGGTGTCCGCGTCGTCGCGCTGTGCGACGTCGATCGCGCCAACCTCGGCCCCGAGGTGGAAGCCTCTGAGAAGCGTCATGAAAGAGTCGCGGCCTACGCCGATGTGCGTAAGCTCCTGGAGAGCAAAGAGATCGACGCCGTAGTCGTCACCACGCCCAACCATTGGCACGCCCTGGTGACGATCTGGGCCTGCCAGGCCGGCAAGGACGTCTACGTACAGAAGCCGGCGTCGCACACGATCTTCGAGGGCCGGAAGATGGTCGAGGCCGCCCGCAAGTACGGCCGCATCGTCCAGTGCCCCAACGGCTCCCGCGGTCCGAACGGCCACGCGGAAGCCCTGGACTACGTGCGTCAGGGGCACCTGGGGAAAGTCGTTCAGGTCCGGCACGTCCATTTCGCCCCTCGCACGAGCATCGGCCGGGTGACCGGCCCCCAGCCGATTCCCGCCACGGTCGACTACGATCTCTGGTCCGGCCCGGCCCCCGTCGCGCCCCTATTGCGGCGAAACCTGCACTACGACTGGCACTGGCAGTGGCCTTACGGCAACGGCGAGTTGGGCAACTGGGGCATCCATCACCTGGACGGCTGCCGGATGTTCGTGGGCGGCGGGCTGCCCCGCCATGCGATCTGCATCGGCGGGCGGTTCGGCTATGACGACGACGGTCAGACCCCGAATACCCAGATCATCTACTTCGACTACGAGACGGCCCCGGTCCTCACCGAGCTTCACAATCTCCCCAAGGACAAGTCGTTTCTGAAGAACGCTGTTCCGGACAGGGACTCCTGGGGCAACGGTGCGATGGAGACCTACCTGGGCATCCCGGTCGGCAAGGTCATCCACTGCGAGAGCGGTTACGTGGTGAGCACGGTCAAGAGCCACACCGCCTTCGACAAGAGCGGCCGGCAGATCAAGGAGTTCAAGTCGACGACCCCCGAGCTGAACGACAACTTCATCCGGGCCGTGCGGAGCCGCCGCGTGAGCGACCTGGCGGCCGATATCCTCGACGGCCACCTCTCGGCCGTGCTGGTCCACTTGGGCAACATCTCGTACTGTGTCGGCAAGACGATGCCCGACCATGAGATCCGCCAACGCATCCAGGGCAACAAGGAATTGGGCGGCGCCTACGAGCGGCTCCAAGGGCATTTGTCGGCCAACGGCGTGGACCTCGACAAGACGCCGGCCACGCTGGGGGCGATGCTTACGTTTGATCCGGCCACGGAGCGCTTCGTCGGCGAGTTCAGCCAGACGGCAAACCGGTTGGTCTCGCGGGAGTTCCGCCCGCCGTTCGTGGTGCCGGATCAGGTGTGAGGGGCAGAGGGAACGGATCGGGAGGCTCAGCAACTTGACGACTTATTGCTCCAGGAAGCCCACTCATTAGGAAGCCCACGGGTTGCAACCCGTGGGCTTGAAATCGGAGATGGACCATGGCGACCAGGCTTTCTTGCCGTCTTGCAGTTCCTTGCATGCTGTTCCTCTTGTGTCCCTCTCTCTCGCCGGCGGCGGAGCCGGCCCGTCGGACGCCGGTCCATGTCCGGCCGGAGGCGACGGTCGGCGCGTTCGGCACCTTGGCCACCGACGCCCGGTGCTATCGGCCGCTGGATACGGTTGTGGTCCGCGTGGGCGGGCGGGCCCAAGGCGACACGAAATGCCGCATCCGCGTGTGCGACCCGAACCAGCAGCCCTACTTCGAGACCGAGCTGCCGCTTACCGGGAACCGGGCCGAGACCCGGTTCACGGCCGCCGGGCCGCTGGGGGCCCACTACGTCTATCTCTTCTGGCCCGGCCAGAAGCGGCACGCGCGCTACCTCAACTTCCAGGTCGACGCGGAGACGGCCGTCGAGACGGGCGACCGCGACTTCGACGCCCTCTACCCGTTCACCAAGGAGAGCATGAGGCTGGGACGCCGCGAGTACCAGACGCCCAAGGGCAAGTTCGTCGGCTACATGTCGGCCGACACGATGCACTTCGACGGCATCTGGCTCCGCGACTGGATCTACGGCATGCCGGCCTACCAGTATTGGGAGCGGGACATGGCCTGCGGGCTGGACCGCTTCCTGGAGGCCCAGACCGGCGACGGCATGCTGCCCGACGGCATCGAGCGCGACGGGCGCACCTGGCGGGTCGGGCTGGAATCGGACGTCGAGTACATCATGACCCTGGCCGTGTGGCAGACCTGGAGGGCCACCGGCGACGACCGCTGGATGGCCGCGGCCCTGCCCAAGCTCGAATCGGCCCTCAAGTACATCCAGAACGATCCCAAGCATTGGGACCCCGGGCATCGGCTCATCAAGCGCCAGCACAGTTGCGACACCTGGGACTTCGACATCGACGGCGCCAACGACAAGGGCCAGGGGCGGCACGTCGTCGCCACCTGCGACCAGAGCGGCTACTACCTGGCCTTCCGCGCGATGAGCCAGATGTACAGGCACCTGGGCCGGCAGGCCGAGGCCGACCGCTGGAGCAAGCAGGCCGAAGAATATCGCCGCCGCGCCGTGGAACTGCTCTGGGACGGCATGAAGTTCCTCCATCACGTCCACCTCGACAAGATCGACCACGGCTCCTTCGACGAGCGACAGCAACTGGCCATGGGCAACACCTGGGCCATGACCCGGGGATTGGCCACGCCCGAGCAGTCCCGGAAGATCGTCGACGAGTATCGTCGCCGCCACGCGGCCACGGGCGATGCGTTTCCCTGGTGGAGCCTTCAACCCGGCTATCCCGACGCCCTGGGCTATTTCCGCAAGTCCTACTGCCAGCAGGGCGGCTACGCCAACGGCGGCCTGATGCCTTGGGTCGGAGGGGAGCTGTGCCGCGGGGCCTTGTTCTGTGGACGGGAGCGCTACGGCGTGGAACTGTTGCGGCAATATGCCGACCACCTGCGGCGGACCGGCGGGGCCCAGGTCTGGTATTGGCCCAACGGCGAGCCGGGCCACCGCACGCCCAACGAAGTGCCTTACGCCTCCTGGGGCATGGCCGAGTGGGTCCATGCCCTGGTCGAAGGGCTGGCGGGCATCCAGGACTCCAGCGGCCAGATGCGCCAGGTGACGATCTCGCCCCGCTGGGCGGCCACGCCTATCGCCCAGGCCCGGGCCACGGCACGTTACGCCCCTTCGCAAGCCTACTTCGCCTATCGCCTCCGGATCGACCCGGCGTCGTCCAAGCTGGTCGTGGAATACTGCGGCTCGGGCGACCGGGCCGAGTTCCGAATCCTCCTGCCCGAACGCTTCGAGCCCGTTGTCGTTCGCGTTCAGGAGAAGCCGGCTCCCTTCCAGGTGGTCGACATGGACCAGAGTCGTTACGTGGTTTTCCCAGGCCCCATCCGCGGCCCGGGCAAGGCGGAAATCACCAGCCGCACGGCGACGGCAAAGTAGGAGGCAGCACGGGAAACTCCCTGCGCCGGTCCCCTCTCCCTCCGGGAGAGGGCTATGGTGAGGGCGCTTCAGACGCGGATTCTGAATGACCTCGCGTGATCTTGGGAGGGTGAGGCTCCTGCCGAGCCGTCGTGTACCCGCCAAAACGTGTGATTATCGCTGGCCCTTCGGAGCCGCGCGAGCGGCGGCAGACCGTAGCCCATCGCGTGAGCCATGGGAAGTGCTCTGCCCTCTTCCGCCCCTATCGGGGCTTGCGCGATTTGCGCGAGCTGTGGACCCACGGCTCGCGCCGTGGGCTATGATCTTCCGCTCCTCCGGAGCTACGAGCGCCAGGGGAGTGAAGGACCAGCTAGCACGTGGGACAACCCAAACCCTCTGGGAGAGGGGGCGTTTCAGTCGAGGTGAGTCACCTCGACGTATTGCACTCCGCGAGCGGCCGGACCCTGCGCGACGGACGCTTCAAGACGGCCCGGGCCTGGAGGCAACTCCACCTTGCGGAACACGCACTTCGCTTCACCGGCCCGGATCGGCTGTCGAAGGGAAACGCTGCCGCAGGACAATGTCGCTTCCGCGTCGGTTCCGGACGGCTCGAACTGGAGCGTGACGTCGTAGCGTGCCCGGGTGACGACCTTCACTTCCCAGTAGCCGAGGCCCTTGGGCCCCCAACTCGCCTCGGGACCCCGCCAGTCCTGCCGCGTCAGCAGCACCGGGTTTTCTTGCGGGGCGCCGAGGAAGATGCGCGAGGGCGCGGCGTAGTTCCGGGCCCCGGTGACGTCGTTGAACCAGGCGTCGTAGGCCGCCTTGAGCTTCGCCACGCGGTCCGGCTCCCGGGCCGCGAGGTCGTGCAGTTCGAGCGGGTCGTGCGCCATATCGTAAAGCTGGAAGGCGGTCTTGCCGTTCCACTTTTCGCCGGCCCCGAGCGGCTGCACGAGCTTCCAGTCCTGCGAGCGGGCCGCAAACGCGCGGTAGCGCTCGGGCGCGTCGCCGCGGTGCCACTGGAAGCAGAGCACGCGGTCGGGCCAGGCAACTTGCTGGCCGCGCAACAGAGGCGCCAGGCTCACGCCGTCGAACTTCACCTGCGGCGGCTTGGGCACGCCGCAGAGATCGAGCAGCGTCGGGGCCAGGTCGATATGCGCGGCGATACGGTCCACCCGGCGTCCGGCCCGGAGGCTTGCGGGCCACCGGACGAAGCAGAACTGGTGGATCCCGCCCTCAAACGTCGTCCCCTTCCAGCCCTGGAAGCCCGCGTTGTAGCCGCGGTGCTGCTGGCAGCCGTTGTCGGAGAAGTAGACGACGATCGTATTGTCGGCGAGCTTCCGTTCGTCGAGCTTCGCCAGGAGCCGGCCCACGTTGTCGTCGATGTTCTCGACCATGCCGTAGACGCGGGCAAGCGTGTCCGGGTTGTTCTTCGCAGGCATGGGATGCCCGCGGTCCGGGAACGCGGCGCGGCCGAAGTCCTTTCCCTCGTAGCGGCGGCGGTACTCGTCCGGCACCTGGTGCGGCGAGTGCGGGCAGTTGAACGGCAGATAGACGAAGAACGGTCGGTCGTTCTTCTTCGCAATAAACTCGATGGCCGCGTCGGTGATAACGTCGCTGACGTAACCCTTGGTCTTCACCCAGGCCCCGTTGTGCCGCAGCGTGGCGTTGAAGTAGGCGCCGCGCTCGTCGACCGGATCGGGCGAATCGCCGGGCTGCGCCAGCCCGCCGCCGTTGAGGACCAGCGATTCCTGGAACCCCTTGTCCATGGCCCGCATCGGGTAGTTGTCGCCGAGGTGCCACTTGCCGAAGATGCCCGTGCGATAGCCTCCGCGGGCGAGCATCTCCGCCAGGGTCGTCTCGTCGGGGTGGATCATCGAACGGCCGAGGTACGTGTCGGTCACGCCCGTGCGGTAGTTGTAGCGCCCCGTCATCAGGCAGGCCCGCGTGGGCGAACAGACCGGCATGACGTGGAAGTTCACCAGCGACACGCTCTGCGAGGCAAGGCGGTCGATGTGCGGCGTGCGGATCACCGGATTGCCGGTCACGCCAAGCTCGCCGAACCCCTGGTCGTCGGTGAGAATGACAACCACATTGGGTGCACCGGGCTCTCCCGCCGGTGCCCCGTGACTCCACAATCCCAGTATGAGAAGAGCCGGTGCAAAGGTGAGGACTCGTGTCGAGGATTGACGTAGGAGGATCGCCGGTCGGCTCCGGGGTGCTGCTTCCTGGGTTTCTCGTGTGGCGGTGTTCATGGTTCACCTCTGGCCAGGGGGCTCGGACGGATTTCCCTTGCACGTGCCTTCGTACCGCCTTCGGACGCAGGGGGCAGGAATCTGCGACCGCGGGGGACCCGGGCTCGCCAGTATCGTGCGTCCCGGAGCCACCGTCAATTCTCGTCCGGGCTTTTCCGAATCGTTGGCGAGGGCGCGGCATGGATGCCATCGCCTGAAACGCTGGCCGGCGCCGCTACGGATGCCGACGCGTGGTCGGAACCGCCGGCCCCGCGAAAAAGCCTGGATCACCCCTATCTCACCTTATGGAGGGGGTTGTGGGCTTGCGAGAGTCTGGTATGATAAGGCGTAAGTTGCTCCTTTTCATGGCTGGCGTTCGCTACCGAAAGGAGTCACGCCATGCTTGCCATTGCCCCGGGATGGGAATTGCGGGTGGACCGCGGGCCGAACTGGCTCTGGGTCAGGATTGAGCGTCCCGAATCCTACTGCGTCGACACGCCGCCGCTGGCCGACGAAGTCTGGACGCAACTGGAGTGCCACTTCGTGTACCGGCTCGTCCTCGAAATGGACGACCTCCAGTACTTGGACAGCTACCTGATCGGGCAACTCGTGCTGCTCGACAGGCGGATCCGCGAGCACGGTGGTTTGTTGCGGCTGACGGGCGTCAGTCCGTTTAACCGCGAGGTCCTGCGGACCCACGGTCTGGACGGCCGGTTCCCGATCTACGGAGACCTGACCGACGCCTTGATGGGTGCCTGCCCGCGCAAGCCGCGTTAGCCGTTGCCGAGCCACGCGGGCATGGCGGCCGGCGGCGGG